>Ga0070741_10020591_pt1 | contig 10372 bp, 7 predicted proteins | sample Coa_R1_4_FD_66440 | JGI IMG/M metagenome (GOLD analysis project Ga0070741, IMG submission 66440) | Surface soil microbial communities from Centralia Pennsylvania, which are recovering from an underground coalmine fire - Coalmine... | ecosystem: Environmental > Terrestrial > Soil > Unclassified ...
TGGGGACTTTCGCCCATTTGCTTTTGGAAAAGGGCTTGGATTGGGACGGGCCGATGCTTCAGAAAGCGGCCACCTTTTATCGGGAGAAGAACGGGATCTCCCCGGAACAAGCGGAGATGGTCTTGGGGTGGGTGGAAAAAACCTTGCGGAGCGAATTCATGCAAAGGGCCCGAGGGTCCAAGAAGGTATTCCGGGAATTACCCCTTACGATCAAACAAGACGATGGGATTTATTTGAACGCCGTCCTGGATTTGGCCTTCCTGGAGGATGACCAATGGGTCCTCGTCGATTACAAATCGGATCAAAACCAGGACGAGCGAAAAGAGAAATACAAGAAACAGTTGGGCCTCTATGGTGAGATCCTGGAAAAATTGACCGACAAAAAAGTCAAAAGCCGGAACCTTTATTTCCTGCGCACCCAGCAAGTCCTTCCGGTCTGACTTTCCTAAGGGCTTAAAGCCAGGAATTTCTTCAGGTCGTATTTCGGATCGAATTTCGCGGCCCGCCTAAAACTCTCCCGGGCTTTTGGAATTTGCCCGTCCTTGACCAAAGCCAAACCCAATCGGTGATAAAGGTGCGCGAATTTCCCGTTCAGGAATGGATAAGTCCTCGTGACCTCAAGCGGTTTTTCCAAGAACCAAAGCCCCCCGGTCACATCGTTATCGACCAAAAGAATATCCAGTAGTTTTTCCTCCAGCCAAGCCTTTAAGAGAGGGTCTTTCTCGCAGGAAGGGAACTGGGCGTAAAGACCCCGGATCACGGGATCGAAATTCGGGTCCTTCACGTGGTAAGGCATGATCTCGTAAAGATCCTGAAGCTTTCGGTGGACGCCGGCCCAAGAGAGGATCGTCCCGCTTTCGGCCCCCGGTTCCAGGGGCACGAGGGCCAGGGTCCAGAGGGGGCCTTCGTTGGCCTGAGGGTCCGAAAGCAAAAAGAAACGGGTCTTTGGAAAGCGGTCCATCAACGGCGCCTGATAATGCAACTCACAGAGGATGCCGGCCCATTGGGCTTTTTGGGGGTCGAGACGGGGATTTCGGGCGGCATTGAAAGGATAAGTGGAAACCAAAAGGGATTGGTCATAGATATCCGAAACAAAATCGCCGTAGATAAGCCCGGGCCCTTTTTGTCGCGCTTCCTCCTCAAGGACCTGGAAAGCCTTATATCTTTCCGGCGACTTGATGGCTAAGCCCGGAGTGAGGGCTTGGGAGATGGACCAGTGATGAAAAACCCCGAACAAATGAAAACCGTCCAAAGCCATGGATAAGGTCATCAACATTATCAGGAACGGCCACCGGGATCCGGCCCTAAGGTTTTGGATCAAAGAGGCTGCCCCCAAAGCGACGATCCAAATCATGAAAGGAAGTAATTGAAGGGTCCTAAAACATTCGACCATATTGGCCAAGAGGAGAGGTCCGAGGTTAAGAGCGGTTCCCAGCAGGATGGTTCTCCCCATAGCTTTATTTGAAAAGCCTCGAAATACCCCCAGGCCCAGAAAAAAACAGGATCCCAAGAGAGGGTTCAAGAACCCCCCCCAAAGAGGTCCGAAGTTCCAATAGGACCGGTCAATGGACCCGAAGAAGAAAGCCGACGGATAAGAAAAAAATGTGGCATAGGAGTGAAGCCAGGATGGGGGTCCGCCATTCCCGAGAAGGTGGGCGGCCAAATGCCCGCGGACGATCCCGGGAAAGACCCAAAAGAACATTGGTAAGGCGGGAACGACCGATCCCGCCAAGAATAGAAAAAGGGGTTTGGTCCATAGTCGACCCTTGGGAGAGCAAGACCGAATAAAGATCACCACAACCACAAGACAAGTGATCAAAAGAAGGAATGAAATATACAATGCGATCGCGCAGCATAATCCGAGCACTAGGGCCCGGATCGGTTTTTGCCGGACGGTCCCCTTGAGAGTCCATCCCAAGGTTCCCAAAAGAAACAATTGCCAGAATAAGGACAGGCCCCCTCCCAAGCAAAAGCGGCCCCAATAAATCGCCGTAAAACTCAAACCCAGGAACAGGGTGAACAGTACCGAGAAGGATCGGGAAGCGAATTGCCGGGAAGCGGCATAAGCGGCCGGGACCACACTAAGCGACCAAAGGGCGGGATAAAGCCACAGGGTCCAGCGCGAGGGCTGGAATAACTTGAAAAAACAACCTTGGAGGCAGGTAAAGAAGGGGGTTAACCTCTGGGGGCCGAATGACAACCGCCAATCCCATTTTTCCGACAGGCGGATGGCGTAGGAACCCAAGTCCGCGTCATCCCAAAGGGGCCATGTTTGAAGTGTCACCAAATGGTAGGATCGGAAAAAGACCGCGGCCATCAAGATCAAGAACAACCCAAGGATACCGGGCGAAGAGAGAAAATCCTGGTGAAATAGGTCGCTCTTTTCGGAGATGTGGGAAGGGTTTCTTTTCCATCCGATATAGGTTAAAAAGAAGAGTCCGAGCGGAAAGAGAACGATCCGCGTCCAAACGGAATAGGTTGGCCAAGCCAATATCACGATGACGGCAAGAAAAATGCAGAAATAAACCCAAAGGTTCAATGAGGTCGAGGCGCGGTTTCTAATAGGGGGCATTCATCGGTATTTTAAGTATAGTGGTTCCTCATATCCAATATTTTCCCGAATAGAAGCACCCAGGACAGGATCCCATGAGTCTCGAACATCAACATCATCACGAAGAAAGGGCCCATGCCCACCTAAAATCCCATCGCCACGGGAAAATGATGTGGGCTATCGGGATCACGGGATCCATTTTGGTGCTGGAGGCGGTCGGGGGTGTGGTATCCGGGTCCCTGGCCTTGCTTACGGATGCCGGCCATATGCTCACCGACTTGGCGGCCCTCCTCATTTCCCTCGCTGCTATGATCATGGCCGAAAGACCCGCCAGCACCCGGCATACTTACGGATTAGTCCGCCTCGAGGTATTGGCCGCGTTGGGTAATTCGATCACTTTTTTCCTGATGGTGGTAGGCGTCGCTTGGGAAGCGCTCCACCGGTTTTTACATCCCTCCCTTCCCGAATGGAAAACAATGGGCGTCATCGCCTTGACCGGTCTTTTGGCCAACGCCCTTTCGGCATGGTTCCTTCACGGCGCCCATGAGGAGGACCTGAACATGCAAAGCGCTTGGGTCCACGTGATGGGGGACCTGGCTTCCTCGGTAGGAGTCTTGGCGGGCGTGGGTATTATCGCCTGGACGGGCTGGGCATGGGTCGACCCCCTGTTAAGCTTGGGGATCGCCTTGTTGATCGCGCTTAGCGCTCTCAAGCTATTCCGCAAGGCGCTTCACATCTTGTTGGAATCGGCCCCACATGGATTGACCGCCGACTTGGTCCGGGATGCCCTCAGGGAAGGAGTGCCCCAGATCCGAGAGGTCCATCACATCCATATATGGGAAGTGGGATCGGGCGAAACACACTTGACCGCGCATTTAGTTTTGGAGGATAGGCCTATCAGTGAAGGGGTCGGGATCATTCAAAGGGCTTCGGGGATCCTGAAGGAAAAATTCTCCATCACGCACAGCACCTTCCAATTGGAACCGCCGACCAGGATGCCTTTACAAGGACCGATGGATCCCCGAACCTAATTTATTTGAAAAAGAGGACCGCCGTTCTCCAAGGCCAGCAGATTCGCGAATTTTCCCTTTAAAGCATCGTCTTGGCAACTTTGACGATAAGCCTCCCGAAGAACACCAGAAACCCGGTCCCCATTCACCAAAGGATCTTCCGGATGAAATGTTTTCTCCCAGGAATAATTGAAAAGAAGTTTTTCAAAAAAACAGGATTGTAAAAAGGGATCCTTGGGGAAATTTTCATAATTTTCCAGCAGGGTTTCTAAAACGATCGTGCGGGGTTTTCCATTCGAGAGGTTCATGGCCTGGGAATCGGCCTGCCAAAGCATCCGATACCCCCGCAACCAATCCTGAAAGATCGGCATGGTTTTGGGGGAAAGCGAAAGGATCCCTAAAAAGTGGTCGCTTGCCCGGCCCGGGATCTGTGAGGGCAATAAGGTTCCCTGCATTCCCGGGAATCGTCTGGATAAATAGGGAGCGTAATGGACCGACGTCAGGAAGCCAACCCAATGAAAGGTTGATAAGTCCGATCCGGGTTCCCAAAAGCGGTTGAAAGGCTCTGTCACATAAGCGAGGGAAAGGTCCCCTGATTCCGGCACGAATTCTGAAAAAATGAGGCCCGAACCTTGGACCGATCGAAATTCGGAAAGGACCCTATAGGCCTGAAGCTTCTCAAGGCTTTTGCCTGTCGAAGCGAAGGCTTCGGGATGATGCATCAAATTCCCATAAGGCGCGACCAAGCGGTACCCGTCCAAGCACCCCGCCAAAACCCATAATAGCCCCAATATGAGAGGGCCTTTTCGACCTACTCCTTTGGAAAGAAGGGTTTGAGCGCCCAAACCGATGATCAAAAGACAAAGCGGCAATAATTGCACGAGGCGGAAAGGCTCCAGGTCGGTGAGAAGGAACGCGGGAAGGCAAAAGAAAGTGAAGAGGAAAATGATGGATCGCGTGCGAGGGTCCCTTCGACAGCGGTAGAGCTCCAATATCCCCAAAAGAAGAAACGAAGCCCAAAGAGGATTGAAAAAACCCATGGATCGGGGGACATAGGCGGCGTTCCCTCCCCAAAAGAAGGCTGAAATATAATCCCAAGCCGATAGGAGCAGGTTCCACCTCTTGAAGGAGCCGCCACTTATAAGGGTCGAAAGGATGTGGCCGCCATAATCCTCCGCTTCAACGGCTTTGAGAAAGGGGATCAATGAAAGGATCAGCCCCATCGAGAAAAAAAGTGAATTCTTGATCCATGGGGGTTTTTGAGCCAAGAGGAACAGGACCATCAAAGCGATCCCGGATGAAATGATGGGCCAAGTCGCACCCAATAGGGACCCCGCTCCGGCGACGAGTCCCAGAAGGAAGAGGAGCCCCGTCCGAACGGGCTTACCTGGGGGAGGTCGGAAAGCCAAACCCAGAAGGAAAAAGAGAAGGCATTCCCAAAGAAGGATGAAGGACCATTCCAATCCCAAACGGCCGGCGAGGAGGGGCCAATAGCTGAAGGCCATGCCCATGGCGCAAAGAAAGGAGGGGAAGAAGGGGAAAAATTGACGGGCCGCCCCATAACAAAACCCCACGCTTAGAAATGAAGCTATGGCCGGGGGCAGCCACAAGCTTAAAAGGGGAGAAAAGTGGAGTCTCAATAACAAAGCGATCGATCGAATGTAACTCGGAGGCGATTGATTGAACCCGTAAAAAAAACCTCCTTTGCCTTCTTTGAGCCATTCAAACGCCAGCATTCCTTTATAAGCCTCATCGACTCCCGGCCAAGCAAAAAGAGAGCCTAATTTCCAAAAACGAGAGACAAGAACAAGAAGAAAGACGCCCCCCACAATAGGAATCCAAGGAAGGTCCAACCGATTCAAAGGATCGAATTTTTCCGAAGCCAGGCTCCCGGGTCTTGAGGTTTTCAACAAAATCATGAAAGGCAAGAGGATGCCGGCCAAGAAAATCCACGCTTTCGCTTGAAAACAAAGGGAAGGTAAGCAGACAAGGGAATCGGAAATAAAAAAGAGGAGGAAAAAAAACCAAGGCCGGTTAATGTAGGTCAATGGAAGCTCTCGGGGGATTTTTTTCAACTATCAACCTCGTATGGAAATATTCATGAAGCCATGGGCTCAGGTTAATCGCGCATTGAGAAATCTAAGGTTCGGTCCGGTTGAAAGACCTTTTCTTTCAGCTTTCCTGATCGTTCTAATCTTGACGGCATTTGAATCGGCCTTTTTCGTTCCCTATTTCCTGACCAACGATGATATCGATGGTCTGATGATCACCAAGGGCGTTGGATATGCCTTGCATCCGGACGATCACTTGTTTTTCACGAACGCGTTTCTTGGGATCATTTTAAAAAACCTTAATTTTTTGATCCCCATCCCGAATTGGTACGGTTATGCCCAAGTATTAACCCAGTTCCTGGCCTTTTGGGTTTTTTTGTCCGCTGTTTTTTTAAGGTCCCGCCATTTGATCTCCGGGATCCTCTTTCTGATCGGGTTCCTTTTTATCGATCTTTATTATTTTTTGCAGATCAATTATACGGTCCTTTCGATCCTTACGTGCCAATCGGGCCTATTTTTATTGTCCAATCTTTGGGAAAAGAACGGCAAAGCATTCCAGCGTGAGATCCTGGTCATGGGCGGTTTTTGCCTGCTTCTTTCCAGCTTGATACGCTTGGAAGCTTTTCTATTCGCCGGCCTGACCGCGCTGCCGTTCATCATCGGGACTTTGAGGGGACAAAAAGAGAACTGGAGGAAGTCGATCAAGTTATTCCCCGTTATCTTACTGATCGCGGCCTCCGTCTTCTTCGACCGTTTTTATTACCAAAAGGACCTTAAGTGGGATGAATTTCACCAGGCCTTCCAAAGTGTCGCGAACCACTTCGTTTATGGGCATTTTGAATATAACGCAGGAACCAAAAAATATTTCGATGCCGCAGGTTGGACCTTGAACGACTTTCATTTATTTGAAAGTTTTTATTTTTTGGACAAGGACAAGTTCAGCCCTGAAAAATTGAAATTTTTGGGGAACTATTTCCCGGACTTTCCGCCGCGTAGATGGGCCGAGGCCCTGCCCTCCTTCATGGAGCATTTCAGGCTTACGGATCCCATCACCCGACGCAATTACCTCATTTATTTCACATCGCAAAATATCCTGCTTTGCTCCATCTTTTTCCTGTTCTTCAGTCCGGCCCGGAAGGTTCGATGGATCCTTATCAACTCGCTATGGATCATTGCGGTCGTTTTTCTTCTCGTCTGCGTCGGTCGGGCACCGGAGAGGCTGTTCTTACCGGCGTTCGGGTTCCCCGTCTTGATGGCCATTTATTATGCCGTCCCTCCAACCTTTGGTCGTTCCATGGATCGGGGGTTCTTGGATCGTTACGCTCCCCAATGGGGAAAGATCATTCTTGGCTTGTTGTTGGCCTTGTCCATTCCCACGGCCTATCGATTTTTCAATATCAACCTCCAGTACCGGCAAAGGGAAGACTTATTCAAATCGACCCTGCGGTCCCTCCAACCCCGGCCCGAACAACTGTATGTTACATGGGCTGGTCATTTTCCATATGAGACCCTCAACGCGCTGGACTCCTATGAGTTTTTCAGGGATTTCCATCTTTTTAACTTGGGCTGTTTCCAACAGTCGCCCTTATCCGGGGAAACCCTGGATCATTTCGGGATCCGGGATCTTTTCAAGGATCTGGTGGATCGACCGGGCCGGTTCCTTATTTGTCGTCCCGATCAGCTGGTTTATTACGAACAATATCTGTTGGAACGGGAAAGGCGGCGTGTCCGCGAGGAGGAAGTATTTCCAAACGAGTTCTTCCATGTTTACCGGATCCACTCCATTCAAAAAGAACCTGGACCCCAAGTTTACTCGCATCGTTCGAATGGAACATCAAAGGCGCGAGCGGCCGCCCTTTCGAACCGCAGTCTAGGGCGGAAGCCGCGCTGGGGCGGTCCGGGAATGGCCGTTTTATTGGTGGATGGAGCGTTCGTTCCGAGGGTATAATTTTAAAACAATGAAACTTTCCGTCGTTTCCACCCTTTATCAATCTGAAACCTATATCGAAGAATTTGCCCGGCGCATCCGCGAAAAAGCCAAGGAATTGACCGAGGATTTTGAGATCATTCTTGTGGATGACGGGTCCCCGGACCGATCGCTTGAGACGGCCCAACGCCTGCAACGATCCATCCCCCAGATCCGCATCCTGGAACTCTCCCGAAATTTCGGTCATCACAAGGCCATGATGACCGGGCTGGAATACGCGGAGGGCGACCTGGTGTTCCTGATCGATATCGACCTGGAAGAGCCCCCGGAGCTTTTGACCCAATTCCATGAGGAAATGAAAAAAGGTGAATGGGACGTGGTTTATGGGGTCGCGAAAAGACGACGAGGCGGGATTGTGAAGCGCATCGGCGGAAAAATCGCCTGGGATATCATCCAAGCGACGCTTCCGATCAAGATCCCCCGGGATCAAAGCACGGTACGCCTCATGATCCGCCCTTACGTCCAGGCCTTGATCCGGCACAAGGAAAATATCACGGCCATCGGGGGATTATGGGTGATCACCGGATTCCGTCAAACCGGGGTCTTATTCGACAAATCGAGCCGGGAAAAAACCAGTTATGATTTCTTTCGACGAGTGGAGATGTTCGTCGCCAGCATCACCTCTTTCAGTGAAAAACCCCTTTATGGTGTTTTTTTCCTCGGGCTGATGATGTTTATTCTGTCTCTGTTCGTGGCGGTTTGTCTTATAATCGCCAAGATCGTCATCGGCACCGTTCTTCAAGGGTGGATCTCCGTCATGGTTTCCGTTTGGGGTTTAAGCGGGCTCATTTTGCTATCCATGGGCCTGGTGGGAATCTACATCTCTCGCATCTTTATCGAAACAAAGAACCGACCTTACGTCATCATAAGGAACAAATATGGGTTCCCCGATCGAAAAACGTAACATTCTCCTGCAAGGGACCTCCCCTTTAACCGTGAAGCAGAAAAAAATGTTCAAGTATTTCGGAATCGATAGCAAGATCAAGCCGCCCTATCGGATCCTCAACCCCCAAAGGATCCATGTGGGAGATAGGACCAGCATCCAGGAATATTCCCATATCAACGCCTTCTCGGACCTTTCTTTCCTCCTCGATTATGTGGATAGAAGATACCGGAAAGATTTCAAGACTTCCGACTACCAGTATGATTCCGGTATCCATATCGACCGGGAATGCCAGATCGGGCGTTTTTTTTTCGCCTCCTGCACCAATCGCATCCGCATCCACTCGAACGTGGTCATCTCGGAACGGGTATTCATCGGTGACAACAACCACACCTTTTCCCACCACCAAGTGCCCATCATGCAACAGCCTAACCAGAAGGGGAAACCTGTCGAGGTCCAAAAGGGATCTTGGATCGGCGTTGGAGCCGCGGTTTTGAAGGGTACCACCCTTGGGGTGAATTCGGTGGTCGGGGCCAATTGCGTCGTTCAGGGAACCTTCCCTTCCCACTCCATCCTAGCTGCGCCCAAGGCGAAACTCCTAAGATCCCGGAAAGGTTGAAACAACCCATGATGAAGAATCTTTATGCCGATCGTTACGCGAAAAATATCCGTTCAACGGTTTATCCCGTTGAGTTCGTGGTGAGGGCTTTTTTGGGGACCTATCCCGACCTTCAAATGCCCAAAGGCGAATATGAGGGCAAACGCGTACTAGACCTGGGTTATGGGGACGGCCGTAATATGCCCCTCTTAAGGGACCTTGGCATGGAGATCCACGGCGTGGAGATCTCCGAGGACATCAACCGTTCGGCGAAAGAGCGGCTGGAACGCATGGGGATCCAAGCGGATTTCAAGCTGGGGACGAACTCCCATATTCCTTTCAAGGACGGCTTCTTCCAATTCTTGTTAGCCTGCCACTCTTGCTACTATGTGGAACAAGGCGAGACTTTTGAAAAAAACTTGACCGAAATGGCCCGCGTCCTGGAACCGGGGGGCTATTTGATCGCGTCCCTGCCGATGAAGGACACCTTTATTTTGAAGGGCGCGAAACCTTTGGAGGGCCATCATTTTGAGATCACCCAGGACCCCTATGGGTTAAGGAACGGAACTATTTTCCGTGTTTTCGACTCCCCGAAAGAGATAGAAGAAACGTTCGGTCAATATTTCCGTGATTTCCGAATCGGCTATTGCGACGACCTTTATTGGGGAATCAACCAGAAAGTATGGGTGGTGGTATGCCGCAGGCTCAACAAAAACGACCGTTGATCCACATTGTCGGGGGAGGCTTTCATCAAGTCCCCTTGGTGGAAACCGCCAAAACTATGGGTTTCCGCGTACTGGTGACCGACATGTACCCCAACCCTCCGGCCAAGGCGGTCGCTGACGAATTCGAACAGATCGACATCACCCACAAAGAAGATACCCTCCTATGCGCCAAAAAACACGGCATTGATTTCATCGTGACGGACATGACAGATGTGGGGGTTCCTACGGTCGCCTACGTCGCGGAGAATTTAGGGCTGCCTGGGATCGGTTATGAGACCGCGCTTCGGTTCACCAATAAATACATGATGCGCAAGACCTTGAGGGAGAAGTTCGCCGCCCATCTTCCGGAAAGCCGCTATTTTGAAACTGCCGCGGATGCGGTCCGTTTCTTCCAGGCATCACCCCCGGGAAGTCATTACGTGGTGAAACCCATCAACTCCCAAGGGAGCCGGGGTGTCTTTATTTTGGACCGACGCGCCGCCAACGCGGAGGAGCAGATCTACGCGGCCTTCGCCGAGAGCCAGGAACGCGGAGTACTTCTTGAGGATTTCATATCGGGAACCGAGT
>Ga0070741_10020592_pt1 | contig 10371 bp, 11 predicted proteins | sample Coa_R1_4_FD_66440 | JGI IMG/M metagenome (GOLD analysis project Ga0070741, IMG submission 66440) | Surface soil microbial communities from Centralia Pennsylvania, which are recovering from an underground coalmine fire - Coalmine... | ecosystem: Environmental > Terrestrial > Soil > Unclassified ...
GCTGGCCGGGTTCGCTGGCCGCCCGGTGGGGTCAGCGGACGGCCACGATAGGCGCGGCGGGTCCCGTTAACGTGGTGTTCTTGCTCTTCGTGGTAACGCGGCCCCCGCGTACGGGGATCGATCTACCACGAAGAGCAAATCATCCACGTTGCTGACGCCCCTGCCGGCGCGCTGGGGGCTGGGGCGTGCCGCGGGGGCTGGGGGTGCGCGTGCGGGCGGGGCGGCGCTTGGCGAGCGGGCGGGGCGGCGCTGGGCGAGCGGGCGGGTGGGCGCCGGGCTATCGCGCGAATTCGATGGCTCGGGACTCGCGCACTACGGTGATCCGGATCTGCCCCGGGTAGGTCAGCTCCTCCTCGACCTGCTTGGCGATGTCGCGGGCGATGACCTGCGCCTGGATGTCGTCGACGCCGTCCGGCTTGACCATGACGCGGATCTCGCGGCCGGCCTGCATCGCGAAAACCTTCTCGACGCCCTCGCGTTCGGCCGCGATCTGCTCGAGGCGCTCCAGCCGCTTGACGTACATCTCCAGCGACTCGCGCCGCGCGCCGGGACGGCTGCCGCTGATCGCGTCCGCGGCCTGGGTCAGCACCGCCTCCACGGTGCGCACCTCGACCTCGTTGTGGTGCGCCTCGATCGCGTGCACCACGTCGTCGGACTCGCCGTAGCGGCGGGCGATCTCGGCGCCGATCAGCGCGTGGCTGCCGTCCACCTCGTGGGTCAGCGCCTTGCCGATGTCGTGCAGCACCGTGCAGCGCTTGAGCAGCATCGGGTCCAGGCGCAGCTCCGCGGCCATCATGGCGGCGATGTGCGCCGACTCGACCAGGTGCCGGAGCACGTTCTGGCCGTATGACGTGCGGTACCGCAGCCGGCCGAGCAGCGCGGAAAGCTCGGGGTTCATGTCGGTGATGCCGAGCTCGACCAGTGCGTCCTCGCCGGCGCGCACGCACAGCTGCTCGATCTCGGCGCGGCCGCGCTCGTAGGCGTCCTCGATGCGCTGCGGGTGGATCCGCCCGTCGGCGACCAGGCGCTCCAGCGTGAGCCTGGCGATCTCCCGGCGGACCGGGTCGAAGCAGGACAGCAGCACGGCTTCCGGCGTGTCGTCGATGATCAGGTTGACGCCGGTGACGGACTCGAAGGCGCGGATGTTACGGCCCTCGCGGCCGATGATGCGGCCCTTCATCTCCTCGCCCGGCAGGTGCAGCACGGACACGACCGACTCGCTGGTCTGCTCCGCGGCCACCCGCTGGATCGCGAGCGTGACGATCTCGCGCGCTCGCTTGTCGCCTTCGGCCCGCGCGTGCTGCTCGATGTCGCGGACGGTGAGGGCCGCCTCGCGCTTGGCCTGGTTCTCGATGGTCGCGACCAGCTCGGATCTGGCCTGTTCGGCGGTCATGCCGGAGATGCGCTCCAGCTCCTTGCGGTTCGCGGTCTCGGCGACGTCCAGCTCGTGCTTCAGATCATCGAGTGCCGTGGACCTGGCCTCGATCCGGCGCAGCTCGCCGTCCAGGCGCTGCTCGCGGTCGGCCAGGCGAAGCTCGCGGCGCTCCAGGTCGCCTCTGAGCTCACGGACTTCGTCCTTGACCGCGCGGATTTCCTCCTCGACCTCGCGACGGCCTTGGGCGGCCTGCTCTGCCTCGGTCTTGGCGCGCTGGACGATGCCCTGTGCCTCGTGCTCGGCGCGGGCGCGGATCTGGTCGGCTTCTCTCGCGGCCTTGACGGAGGGGCGGCGGACGGCGATCACCGTGATGACCGCGGCGGCCACCAGAGCCAGAACCCCGATCACCATGAACGCGAGCGACAAACCGCTGCTCACCGTCACCCCTTTCCGTTCATGGCCCGCGGGGCACCCTGTGTTCTGTTACGTTCGCGCTCAGGGGAACATGCCCGGGAGCGCGAGGGCGGTACACCGGGGATGCTGTCTCGGTTCGGTGACGGCTGTTGCGCCGGCTACCGGCCGTGCTGGTTGCGGCCTCTCTGGTGATGCTGTGTGCTGTGTGGGACAACATCCCGCTGCCGCGAGGTTAAGGCTTGATCACGTTTTAATCAAGCAAAGTATGCGGTATCCGCGTTAAACGACCATAAACGCGCGAAAGCTCCGTTACATTGAGCTACAAATGGCCCTGTCACCCGGGCTGCTCGTCGGAAAACGGAGCTACTCGTCGGGAAAGTCGCCGAACTCCGTGCCTTCGGCCTCCATCGCCTCGCGGATCAGCCGGAAGGCGAGTCCGGCCGGGTATCCCTTGCGGGCGAGCAGGCCGGCGACCTTGCGGACCCTCGTGGCGGCCGGCTGCCCGCGGGTGGCGGCGAGCTTACGCTCGGTGAGGCGGCGGGCGGTTTCTGTCTCCTGCTCCGGATCGAGGGTGTCGACCGCCATATCGATGTCGTCGGCGGCCACGCCGCGCTGGCGGAGCTCTTGCTGGAGGTTACGCAGGGACAGGCCGCGGGCGTAGTGGCGGGACTCGACCCACGCCTTCGCGAACGCGGCATCGTCAATCAGGCGGGCGTCGCTGAGCGTGTTGAGGACGTCGTCCGCGGCGTCCTCGGGCACGCCGCGGCGATGCATAGCGTCGGCCAGCTGCGCGCGGGTGCGCGGCTCGACCGTCAGCAGGCGCAGGCAGATCTGGCGGCCGGCGGCGCGCCAAGCCTCGGGGGTGCGGTCCGGGCCTTTCTGGCTCTTGGGCTCGGACCGCTCCCCGCTGTACCCGGGCACCGGTGGTTACGCCAGCGGTCCTGGCTTGACCGGCACGACGGCCTCTGCGGCAGCGTCCGCGTCGAGGCGCGGGCCGATGCCGAGCTTCTCCTTGATCCGCTTCTCGATCTCGTTGGACAGGTCCGGGTTCTCGCGCAGGTATTTGCGCGCGTTCTCCTTGCCCTGGCCGAGCTGGTCGCCGTCGTAGGTGTACCAGGCGCCGGACTTGCGCACGATGCCCTGCTCGACGCCGAGGTCGATGAGGCTGCCCTCGCGGCTGATCCCGATGCCGTACAGGATGTCGAACTCGGCGACCTTGAACGGCGGCGACATCTTGTTCTTGACCACCTTGACGCGGGTCCTGCTGCCGACCGCGTCCGTGCCGTCCTTGAGCGTCTCGATCCGGCGCACATCCAGGCGGACCGAGGCATAGAACTTGAGCGCCTTACCGCCGGTGGTCGTTTCGGGAGAGCCGAACATGACGCCGATCTTCTCTCGCAGCTGGTTGATGAAGATCGCGGTGGTCTTCGTCTGGTTCAGCGCGCCGGCGACCTTGCGAAGGGCCTGCGACATCAGCCGTGCCTGGAGACCGACGTGGCTGTCGCCCATCTCGCCCTCGATTTCCGCCTTCGGCACGAGGGCGGCGACCGAGTCGATGACGACGATGTCGATGGCGCCGGAGCGGATCAGCATGTCCGCGATCTCCAGCGCCTGCTCGCCGGTGTCCGGCTGCGAGACGAGCAGGGCGTCGGTGTCGACGCCGAGCTTCTTCGCGTAGTCGGGGTCGAGCGCGTGCTCCGCGTCGATGAACGCCGCGATGCCGCCCGCCTTCTGCGCGTTCGCGACGGCGTGCAGCGCCAGTGACGTCTTCCCGCTGCTCTCCGGTCCGTATATCTCCACGATGCGCCCGCGCGGGAGGCCGCCGAGGCCGAGCGCGACGTCGAGCGCGATCGACCCGGTCGGGATGATCTCGACCGGGACCCGCGTCTCCTCCCCCAGACGCATGACCGAGCCCTTGCCAAACTGGCGCTCGATCTGGGCCAGCGCGGTCTCCAGGGCCTTATCCCTGTCGCCCGCCCGCTCCAGGCTAGGCTTGCTGCTGCTTGCTGCCATGAGGACTCCCTGCCGGGGTTCAGGGGCCTGCGGGCTCCTCCCGCACCGGCCCAGGTCGTCATGTATTGCTATCCCGCCGCCACCCTCCGGCAACGGTCACGAGCCACGGTACGCGGCACCTCTGACATTTTCAGGGGTCCGGGGATCGCTCCCCGGGTTAACACTGCAGGGACCCGTCGACAGCCCCGGAAATTATTCGCTACGTATCCACCATAGAGGGAACGTGTATTCGAGCACAGCCGACACGCCGATCAGGCGCGAGAATCCGCGAAAACCCTCAGCGGAGCCGCTCCGGCACGTCGAAGTCCGCGCAGACCGCCCGCCACACGGTCTTGGCGTCCACGCCGTCGGCCAGCGCCCGCTCCACCGTCCGCCCGCCGAGCGTGGCGAACACGTAGTCCTTGGCGAGGCTCTCCGCGTACGCCGACCCGAACTGCGCGTTCATCCGTTCCCAGAACTCCGTCAGCCGCACGCCCGTCAGGCTACCCTTGCGCCGCCTTCTTCCCGGAAACCGGGGGCAAAGAGCTTGAGGAGATCGATTCGCGGGAATTATCCACAACGGTGTCGCGCTCCGGACAGAGCGCCGGCCATCGGGGGACCGGCCACGGCGGGACACCCTCGATGGAGGCCGGATGACCGCGCCTGCGGACCCCGCGGAGCACCGGATGCATCCCGTCGCCGTCGTCGTGATGACCATCGCCGTGCTCGCGGCCGCCGTCGCGGCGGCCGCCTACGTCACCCACGGGTTCAAACTGAGGACAAAGGTCGCATACCAGGTTCCCCCGGTCTTCGAGCTGCGGCCGGGCGACTGTTTTAATGGCCAGAACGACATCGGTGTCACCCCCAGGTCCTGCTCCTCCCCCCACCAGGCCGAAGTCTTCGCGACGTTCCGCGCCATCGGACCGTCGATCTGGCCAGGGGACATGGCGCTCCAGGCCCAGGCCGAGTCGGGCTGCTCGTCCCGGCTGGCCGGGTACATGAGCCCGGACCTGGCGCTCGACCAGGAGTTCGTCTACCCGGACGCGGTGGCCTGGCGGGCCGGTGTCCGGACCGTCGTCTGCGACGTGCGGTCGCAGGACGGCCCGATCACCGGCTCGGTCCGGCAGGCCGCCAGTTCTTAGCTGGCCTTGGCGTACGTGAGGTGAACGACGCCGGTGTCGAACGTTTCCGAGCCGACCAGCGCCAGCTTCAGCTTGCCGTCTTCGCCCCGGAATAGCCGCTTGCCGGAGCCGATCACCACGGGGAAGACGAGCAGGTGCAGCTCGTCCAGCAGGCCCTCGCGGAGCAGCGCGGCGACCAGGGTCGCGCTGCCGGTCATGCCGATGTTCTTGCCCGGCCGCTGCTTCAGCTCGGTGATCTCGGCCAGGTAGCGGTCGCGCGGGATCAGCGTGGTGTTCTGCCAGTCCGCGGACTTCAGCGAGCCGGACACGACGCACTTGGCGTTCCCGTTCATGGCGTCCGCCATGTCGCCGGTCTGCTGCGGCCAGTAGGCGGCGAACTCGTCATAGGTGACCCGGCCGAGCAGCATCATGTCCTGCTCCGCGATCATGCCGCCGACCGCTTGCCCGACCTGGGCGTTGAAGTACTCCCCCGTCCACTCGTTGGGGTTCTCGATGACGCCGTCCAGCGAAACGAACAGGCCCGATACGATCTTCCTCATGGCTGTCTCCCTGTGTCGCGATTTGTCTTGCTGCTTGGGCTTCGAACGGGGATGGCTCGGATGGACACTTGTCGTTCGGAAAGATTTGAGGAATTTTCTATGCGCTTCCTCATGACCACCAACGGCGGCGGCCCGCCGCCGGATGACCAGCTGTACGCGGACATGGCGAAGCTGGTGGAGGAGATGACCAGGGCGGGCGTGCTGCTGGCGGCCGGCGGCCTGGACCGGGGCACGCACGTCACGGCGTCCGGCGGGCAGATGACGCTGACCGACGGACCGTACACCGAGTCCAAGGAGGTCATCGTCAGCTTCGCGCTCATCGAGGTCAGGTCGAAGGACGAGGCGCTGGAAGTGGCACGGCGGTTCTGGCAGCTCGTCGGTGAGGGCGAGGGCGACATTCGCCAGGTGTTCGGCCCCGGGGAGTGATGGGCGACCCGGCGGCGCACCGTGCGATAGAGGCCGTGTGGCGGATCGAGTCGGCGCGGATCATCGCCGGCCTGACCGGGCTGGTCAGGGACGTGGGGCTGGCCGAGGAGCTGGCCCAGGACGCGCTGGTCGCCGCCCTCGAGCAGTGGCCCGCCGACGGCATCCCGCCGAACCCGGGCGGCTGGCTCATGGTCACCGCGAAGCACCGGGCGATCGACCGGATCCGCCGCAACGAGCGGCTGCGCGAGAAGCTGGGCCAGCTCGGCCGGGAACTGGAGATCCAGTCTGCCCCCGACGAGTTCGAGGCGGTGCTCGATTCCGAGGCGATCAACGACGACCTGCTGCGGCTGATGTTCATCTCGTGCCACCCGGTGCTGTCCACCCCCGCTCGGATCGCGCTCACCCTGCGGCTGCTCGGCGGCTTGACGACCGAGGAGATCGCCCGCGGGTTCCTCGCCGCGGAGCCGACGATCGCCAAGCGGATCGTCCGCGCGAAGCAGACGCTGGCCGACAAGCGGGCGCGGTTCGAGGTGCCGCCCCCGGCGGAGCGGCAGGCCCGGCTGGCCTCGGTGCTCGAGGTGCTCTACCTGATCTTCAACGAGGGTTTTTCCGCGATGGCGGGCGACGACTGGATGCGGCCCGCGCTGTGTCACGAGGCGCTGCGCCTGGGCCGGGTTCTCGCCGGGCTGATGCCGGACGAACCCGAGGTGCACGGCCTGGTCGCGCTGATGGAGATCCAGGCGTCGCGGATGCGGGCCCGGCTGAGCCAGGACGGACTGCCGGTACCGCTGCTGGAGCAGAACCGCGGCCGCTGGGACCAGCTGCTGATCCGGCGCGGCTTCGCCGCGCTGCTGCGCGCCCAGTCGGCGTCACCGGGTCCCTATGTGCTCCAGGCCGCGATCGCGGCGTGTCACGCCCGGGCACGCACCGCGTCGGAGACCGACTGGGGCGCAATCGCGGCGCTGTACGACCGGCTGGCGATGGCGGCGCCCTCCCCCGTGGTCGAGCTGAACCGGGCCGTCGCGGTCGCGATGGCAGAGGGCCCGGAGCGTGGCCTGGAAATCGTGGACCAGCTGGCCGCGGCGCCCGCGCTGGCCGGCTATCACCATCTGCCCAGCGTGCGGGGCGATCTGCTGGCCCGGCTTGGCCGTCACGACGAGGCGGCCGCCGAGTTCCGCCGCGCCGCCGAACTCACCCGCAACGTGCCCGAACGCACGGTGCTGCTGCGCCGCGCGAATTCCCCTATGCTCGCCTGGGGGGAACAGGATGAGCGAGGACGCCCTAACCCGTGAGGTCGATCGGCTGTGCGCCGATTTCGACCTGCCGGAGAACCGCAACATCTGGTTTGTCAGCGAGCGGCTCTTCGGCCTCATGAAGGCCGGCCACCGGCTCGCCGATGCCGAAGCCGAGTTCCGTCGCCGCGACGCGCCCATCTTCCTGGTCGGACGGCCGTTCCTCGGTCCGGCGACCGCCCAGTTCACGCTGATGAATCCCAGCGACGCCGTCGACGACGGACAGTTGCGCTACTACCTGTGGATTGGCATCAACGGCCGGGAAGAGGTCGACCGGGTGCTCGCGGAGGAATCGATCTCCACCGCCGCGAATCTGGCCAACCTGGACGCGACCGGCCTGCCGATGCGGCGCGAGCCGCCCGAGCATCCGACGGCGCGGGAGCTGCTGGACTGGCTGACCTGGGACACGGTGACCTGGGCCGAGCGCGCCTCGATGATCCGCCGGCACCTCGACCTCCTGCGCACCGCCGAGGCCCGTCAGGTCCTTGATAACCTCGCCAGCGATCCGGTCGGCGACCTGGTGCGGAGCGCGGCGCGCGATGGCATCCGGCTGGCGTTCCAGAACTGCCGTCCGCTGGTCAGCGACGCCGTGCGAGCGTTCGTGGACGCACCGACCTGGGCGGCGGCCGTGGTGGTATACCGAGAGCGCGAAGACGAGCTCGGCGGGGACCTGGCGCAAGAGATCCTGCTGACCGCCGCGCGGCAGCACTGGCTCACGGCCACGCAGCGCGCGGTCGTCGACGCCCACGTGCGGACGCTCGAGATGGCGTGGGAGCGCGGCATCGAGGCGGCGATCGGACAGGCTGAGCGGGACTTCCCCGTGAAGGCCGGCACACCAGCCGCGGCGGACTACCTTCAGGCCTACCTCGACGCGCCCGGTCTCGAGGCCGCGCGTGACGCGCTGCGCGCCGCGCCGCCGGAGCTGCTCCAGATCGACGACGACGCGCTGGCGGATGGCCTGCGCCGGGCGGCTAACGGCGACGACCTCTGGCGTATCGGCTTGTTCCGCGATGCCAGGGAACGCGGCCTGGACGCGGCCTATCACGACTGGGCGGAGCTTGCCGCGATCGAGGCCATCACCGGCGAAGCCGCGGCCATCGAGCAGCTCACCGCGCTGGCCGGCCGGCATCGCGGCTGCCTGCGCGACCGGACGCTCGAGCTGCTCTCTGACCGTTACATGCGCATCGGCGATCTCGGCGCCCGGCGCGCCGTCCTGCAGGAGCTCGTCGATCACCGGTCCGCGGACAGCCCGCCGAGTCAGCGAGTGTTTGATCTTGGCATCCTCGGCCAGACGCTGGCCGAGCAAGGCGAGCTGGCGGCCGCCAGGACGAGGATTCGCGAGGCAGTGGCCTTGATCAGTTCCGTCCGCGACCAAGCCCAGCGCGGCCTGATCTGGACGAGGGCCGGCAGCTTCTACCGCTTCCGCGGCGATGACCTCCCGATGGCCGTGCACTGTTTCCGGGTCTCGGTAGAGGAGTTCCGCGGCGTCGGAGACCTGGCGTCCGAGGCATTCGCGCTCGAGCAACTCTCCGCGATCTACCGGAAAATGTTCCGGGTCGACCTGGCGAGCGTGTACGCCGCGCTGGCGCAGCGCGCGGCTCTCGCCTGGGATCGTCAGCGGCCTGGGCTGGCCGTGGCCGGCGACGTGAGGTTCCTGGTCGAGAGCGGAGTCGCGCAGACCGAGTTCCTGCTGAACGACTTCGCCGAGGCGATCGGCCATCGCGCATAAGCGCGACTTGCGCCGAAAAACTGATATCAGTATGCTAAGTGTATGGTATCAAGCATCTCGTGGAGGTGGGTCAGATGACCCAGGAAGTCAACGCCGCGGCGGCCCTGCCGCCGGCGAGCCAGCCGGTCACCGAGCGCGAAGCCCGGTTCGTGTCCGGCATGTGGATGCTCCTGCTGGGCATCGTCGTCATTCTCGTCGGCGTCGTGCTCTCGATCGTCGCGGGGCATCTCAGCGGGGGCGGTAGCTCTACCGTGATCGCGCTCAGCGTGCTCCTCTACATCGTCGGCAGCGTGCTGCTGGCCGGCCTGACTCCGGTCGTACCGGGGCGTGCGCGGGTCATCCAGCTGTTCGGCAAGTACCGCGGCACGGTGCGCGAGCAGGGCCTGCAGTGGGTGAACCCGTTCACCCGCCGGATCGAGGTCTCGACCCGGATCAGGAACCAGGAGTCGGCGCAGCTCAAGGTCAACGACGCGGACGGCAACCCGATAGAGATCGCCGCCGTCGTGGTCTGGCAGGTGCGGAACACCGCGCACGCCGTCTATGCGGTCGACGATTACGCCAAGTTCGTCACGATCCAGACCGAGACCGCGGTGCGGCACATTGCGTCCAGCTACCCGTACGACAACCGCGGCGCCGACGTGCTGTCCCTGCGTGACAACGCCGACGAGGTCACCGAGCGGCTGTCCGAGGAGCTCAGGACCCGGGCGCGGTCCGCAGGCGTGGACATCATCGAGACGCGGCTCACCAGGCTGTCCTACGCGCCGGAGATCGCCCAGGCCATGCTGCGCACACAGCAGGCGAGCGCGGTCGTCGGCGCGCGGCAGCGCATCGTCGAGGGAGCCGTCGGTATGGTCCGCCTGGCACTCCAGCGCTTGGAAGAAGAGGGTGTGGTTGAACTCGACGAGGAGCGGAAAGCCGCGATGGTCTCCAACCTGCTCGTGGTCCTGTGCAGTGAGCAAGCCACCCAGCAGGTCGTGAACACCGGCTCGCTCTACCAGTAGAGGCCTACAGGAATTCTTATGACTGAACGCAAGGGCGTGCTCCTCCGGCTGGACCCGGCTGTGCACGACGCCTTGGCCAGGTGGGCGAACGACGAATTGCGCAGCACGAACGCCCAGATCGAGTTCCTGCTGCGCCGGGCCCTCGCCGACGCCGGCCGACTGCCCGGCCAGGTGCGGGAGATGCGCAAGCAGGGCCGCCCGCCCCGCGCCTCGTCCGATTGAGCACAACCGGTCATGGAGAAGAGGTAGCAACCATGAGCCGTGGCCCCGTCACCCTGGACGACATCACCGGCCTACTGGGCCGGGCGTCCTCGGCGGTCACCGATTGGGCCGCCCGGCTGTCCGCGCTGACGCAGAGCGAGCCGACGCCTGGACCGACGCCGGGACCGGCGGCGGTGGAGCGGCCGGTCGTCAGCCCGCCTAAGGCACTCACCGCGCGGGAGCGGGAACTGGTCACGCTG
>Ga0070741_10020593_pt1 | contig 10371 bp, 8 predicted proteins | sample Coa_R1_4_FD_66440 | JGI IMG/M metagenome (GOLD analysis project Ga0070741, IMG submission 66440) | Surface soil microbial communities from Centralia Pennsylvania, which are recovering from an underground coalmine fire - Coalmine... | ecosystem: Environmental > Terrestrial > Soil > Unclassified ...
GACATCAACTGCCGCCATACCATTTGAAACCTCAAAGAGCACTGATCCCCATTCCCCGTCTTGAGCGCCCTGGCCTGGAGCTAAAAGGTGGTTATACTGTGTAATTTTATGAGATATTTCGGACATTTCTTACCTATCTACCCACCTGCTTATCTAGTTTCACTATACATTATCTACCCGAACTATCTGTCCAAACGGCTGATTTAATAAAACTGCACCCTTAAATTGCCTTTGGATGAGCCCAGGCAGGAAATCGCCTGGGCCTAAAATTAGGTAATCCTTTATACCGCTCCTATATAAAAACTGCAAAAGATCCGGTAGGTTTGTTGTGGTGACAAGTTGACGTAAAAGATAATCAATCACATCCTGCTGAGTTTTTAATGGCACGCCTGTTTCCGGCATAAATTTTTCTCCTGGAGGTATAATTCGAGATTTTATCACTTCCAGTTTTTCTCTAAGTGGCTCTACGGTTTCTTCTTGAAAAGGCGAATGAGCTGGAGGGACTTCATCTGGCATGTTTACTACCCTTACTTTTTTTGCAAGTCCAAGCTCTTTCAGTTTTTGAACGGCACGTTCAATTCTCGGTGGCATAGATATATCTACGGAATACGAATGCCAATCATGTTCAAGAACATTTGCCAAAAATACTCTAGCACTAGTAGGTAAATGATCCTTCAAGTGGCCTAACTGTTCCTTTGTCAGGCCTTTAATTGAGACCATCCGCCCTGGGTCATTATCATTGGAAACTCGCATGGCTTTTTCGCGCTCGCGTGCAACATAAAAAGTATCATGAAGCATAAAAGTATTGGTCGCACCCAATGCTGCTACTTCTCCGGCGCTTAAAGCAAAGGTTTTTTTAGGCTTTGCTCCACGATCTTTAGCGTACTCTAAGTCTCCTAGACATACTGCAGTTAGTGCTACCTGCGGATAGTCTTTGAGCTCACTAGTCATACTGCCAAAACAAACTTCCGTTAAATCTACTTCAGCTACCAGGCTGCCAGCATAGAAAACCCTCTTTGCACCTATGGACTTATGCCACGCTTCCTCGCCTATCCCAGGTTCTAGTTGACCCTGACCTGGAAAGCCTAATCCCAGTTCGCCTTTTGCCATTATTTAAATAATGCAATAAGGAAAGTAATTTAGCAAATTATCTGCTTTTGTACTCGTTTATTACTCGCCTATAAGCACGCAAATATTGCTTAGTCATTGATTGGTAGTTAAAAAGTTTACGCGCCCTTTTGGCAACGTATTCGCGGTCGATGCTAAAGCCTTCTTTGATCCTATGATAGCCCTCTATAAAATCTTCTACCAGCAGTCCGCTCTTGCCATCCTCGATAAGCTCGGGCATCGATGCTTTATTTATGGCCATAGTAGGCGTTCCACAATACGCAGACTCTATAACGGTTAAGCCAAAAGGTTCTCGTCGCCCTAATAGAGGATGAAGATTTAAGCGTGCGTTACCGGCTAAATCGATTTTTTCCTTGGTGTTGATCTCGCCTAGATACTCAACCAGTGGATGTTTGAGGTAGGGTTTGATTTCTTTATTAAAGTAGTCGTAGCCTTGCAGGTCTGTTTTACCGGCTAACTTGATTCGCATTCCAAGCGCAATAGCCAGTTGGATAGCTAAATGCGGGCTTTTATCAAGATCGAACCTCCCAAAAAAACAAAGATAATTTTCTGGGGCTTTTATTATTGGAAACTCAACTGGGTCAAGGCCGTTATAGGCTACACCAGCATATTTTAATGAAGGAAATGCGGCCTGTTGGTTCTTCGAAATACTGATAAAAAACTGGTTCTGTCTTTCCTGGAAATAGGGAAGATTCTCAAATCCAATATGGCCGTGAATGGTCATGACGTTTGGATATTCCTGAAAATCCTTTAAATCAAAGTCATGGGAGTTGATAATATCTACAGCTGGCGCCAGCTTTTGCAGTTCCTTTTTAGTGTTACGCAACGCCTGTTGTATCGCCAAGCGATAGGTAGACGACATCTTCACAGGAAATGGTAACGACTCTTTACAAATCGGTATTAATTCGCAGTCGACCTTAGAGTCCGCAGGTGCTAGAAGAATAGGTTCGTGGCCACGCTCTTTAAGCCCTTTAATCAAATTGCATATTACTCGCTCAGTGCCGCCATATTTAGTCGGAGGCACAGGATAATACGGATTACCGATAATCGCAATCTTCATTTAAAAATCATTTTTAGTCAGAATGTAAGGATAGTCCGGATATCGGGCATTTAAAGCCCTCCACTTAAGGGCTGCTACTCGAGGAATGTGGGTCAACACCTCAGCCTCTAACTCTTTCTGCCACTCTTCTTGTTTATACCGGCCTAGTCGTAAGCCCGGACGTCTATCAGCTTGAATCGCCAATATTGCTGATACTGTCCAAGCTTGAATAGTCTCAGGACTATTCGTGCTCTTTACTGTCAATGAATGGGTATGACGGTGAGCTCCTGAGGATGATCCTAGCACACGTCCTCTTGGATCGACAAATAAAAACTCGGGGTAGGCACGATGTTTACGCACCACATTTAGTAGTCGATTTTCGAGTTCTTTGGCTAATATCGGAAATCCCTGTTTACGCATACCCTTGGCTATATCGAAAGTCTCCTTCGGCCAACTAACAAATGATCCGTGGTAATCCCAGAACGGAATTAAGTCAGCTTCGCTTAAGGCTCGGCTTCTTATTCCGGCGTCCGACAAAAAATCTGTACCCATTATATTAGCCACGATATCGCCGATGTACCTCTCTTTATGGGGGCTTAGCACGTCTTCAAATATTCTTGTATTCAAAAGAGAGGCTGGATTGGCGGTTGTCGTTTTAATCAACCTTAAATTTCCCTCTTGATCATAATCAAGGCCTAGAGCGAAGTATCTTCTTTCCGGCTGCCATAGCAACTCTATGGTTCGATCTCTAAGCTTATAGGCCTTTTCTTTAAGCTCCTTCTGTCTGTCTGGCAGGTAATCCCTAGCAGCCATTAAAGCATCGTACGCTAGGCCTTGAACCTCGATAGATGCTACAGGTCTGGCGTGGTTCACAAACCGTCCGTTCTCATGGATATAGAACTCTTTGGAATCTTTCCAAACCTGGTTTTCAATACTGTCAGGGTTATGTGCATGATATTCAATTAAGCCACTTTTTGAATTGTCAATCTTGCTTTCTAGCCAACTGAGGGCGTCAACTAGTGATTCGAGCACGGTTACCTTCTGGCCGTTTCTTCGTTCAACTTTACGCCATAAAATTCTTTGCCCGTAAAAGCTGCAATACTCACACAGAGAACGGATATATTGAGGCGTAGAATCAACCGAGCCGTAGTAGATAAGCTCATCATCATTACCGCCCCATCGATGGCTTATTTCTTCAAAAATTCGTAGCGGCATACCGGAAAGCGGTTTACCATCGACGATTCTGGTCCTGTACTCATGAATAATTTTTCCTGGTTCTTCTTCATTTGCGCTATGGTGCTTTAGTCCTTGAAGGCTGGCAAGAGTGACCAATATTCTTTTAACTAGTTGTGGTCGTAGGGTCATCAGGTCTTCCGCTACAACTAGCGAATCCCTGCCAAATACAGCACCCTTAAAAAGCTGGTCGGAGCTGGCATAGACTCCTTTGCCTGATTTGGATATAACTGATCTTATAGCAAGAGAAGGTGGTAAGAAAAATCTTGGTTTTTTTATTACTCTTTCAACTGCTTCATGCGCTTCGATCTTCACCATCAGCAATAGTCTATCTCTTCTAATTAAAGATGGTCAATGAAAACGCTAACTGTTTTTCGTAATAATTTTCTCAGCAACGTTGGGTGGGACATCTGCATAATGGTCTAATTCCATGCTCGAGCTTGCACGACCCTGCGTCATACTACGCAGGTTTGTGGTATATCCAAACATCTCACCAAGTGGCACAAAAGCGGTAATTTCTTTAATACCAGCTTGTAGATCCTCCATAAGTTCAATGCGTCCACGCTTGCTATTTAGGTCCCCGATAACATCACCCATGAATTCTTCTGGCACAACAACAACAACCTTCATTATTGGCTCAAGCAAAACTGGACCAGCCTTTTTAAACGCATCCTGCAGTGCAGTGCTTGCTGCGATTTTAAAGGCAACTTCACTGCTGTCAACATCGTGGTAGCTACCATCGTATACTTCTACTTTGATATCAACCACTGGGTAACCAGCAATAATGCCATTTGCCATGGCCTCTTCTATTCCGGCCCTGACAGCAGGTACAAATTCCGATGGGATTGCACCGCCTTTAATACTATTGATGAACTCAAACCCCTTGCCGGCTTCATTTTGAAAAATCCTTAGCCAACAGTGACCGTATTGTCCGCGACCTCCGGTTTGACGAATATACTTACCTTCTGCCTCAACGCCATCCTTGCGGATTGTCTCGCGATAGGCAACTTGCGGCTCACCTATGTTGGCATCAACCGTGAACTCTCGCTTCATTCTGTCGACAATGATTTCTAAGTGGAGTTCGCCCATACCGGAAATAATCGTCTGGCCTGTTTCATTATCCACTTTGATACGAAAAGTAGGGTCTTCTTCCGCTAGGCGCTGCAGTGCCAGGCTCATCTTCTCCTGGTCGGCTTTAGTCTTAGGCTCAATCGCTATACTCACCGGCGGTTCAGGGAAATTGATTGATTCGAGTAGTATCGGATGGCTAGGATCAGACAGCGTGTTTCCTGTAGTAGCCCCTTTTAAGCCCACGATTGCAGCAATATCCCCCGCCTCTACATCTGTTACATCTTCTCGCTTGTCCGCGTGCAGACGTACAATCCGGCCGACACGCTCACGTTCACCAGTAGAGCTGTTAAGAATATAGCTTCCAGCCGTAACTTTACCTGAGTAAATTCTAAAAAAGGCCAGTTTACCAACAAAAGGATCGGTGGCAATTTTAAAAGCCAGGGCTGTAAACGGCTCTGTGGGATCAGGCTTGCGCTCCATTTCATCACCATTTTTGGGATTTGTACCCCAGGTGCTGCCACGGTCTATCGGACTTGGCAGAAAATCAGTCACTGCGTCCAGCAGTTTTTCAACTATAACCCCACGGCCGTCTCCGCCAGTTACGGCAAAAAACTGGCCGGACAGTACAGCTTTACGTATCGCGAGTCTTATCTCTTCTTCGCTTAAGCTCTCTTCGCCCTCTTCAAGATACTTTTCTAGGATGGTGTCATCGGACTCTACGGCTGCTTCAATCAAAAGACTACGGTAGCGGCTAGCTTTTTCTGTCATGTCTTCTGGTATCTCGCCTTCAACCAAGTTCTTATCAGAGAACTCGGTGTATGTATATGCCTTCATATTAATTAGATCAACCACGCCGTTAACTGATTGCTCAAAGCCTATCGGTAGGTGAATTGGATGTGCTCGACGATTTAAACGGTGGTGAATGCTTTCAAGACTTTTATAAAAATCTCCCCCAGTCTGGTTGATTTTATTTATAAAGCATATCCGTGGCACATTATATTTATCCGCTTGGCGCCAGACTGTTTCTGATTGACTCTCAACACCCATCTTGCCATCAAATACAACAACTGCGCCATCGAGCACACGAAGACTGCGCTCAACCTCTACCGTGAAATCGATGTGTCCAGGAGTATCGATAATATTAATTTTGTGGTCCTTCCAGAAACTGGTAACGGCTGCGGCCGTAATAGTAATTCCTCGCTCCTTTTCCTGCGCCATCCAGTCGGTTGTAGTATCACCGGCGTGGACTTCACCAATTTTGTGTTTTAGCCCTGTCCGGTACAATATCCCCTCTGTCGTAGTCGTCTTCCCCGCGTCAATATGAGCAATAATGCCTATGTTCCTAATTTTATCTAATGGATATTTTTTATCTGCCATTCTTTCTTCCCTACTAATTTACGCCACATTCGTTGTTAACTAGACCATTACGTGCACGACAGTTCGCAAAAAGACGTTTAACATTTTCTGGATCACTACCAAGCACAAACCTGCTCCGCAGACGGCGATCTACCGGCACGAGCATTACCTGCGTCCTATCTACCTGTACAACCGCCTCAATTGGACAACCGTTACATTTGGACAGGTCATTTCCAGCGATAATAAAACCATCCTTAGCCTCAAAAGAGTTTGGCATTTATGACCTCGCAAAGTGAGCGAAGGCGCGGTTGGCTTCGGCCATTCGATGCGTATCTTCTTTTTTCTTAACCGCTGCACCCGTATTGTTATATGCATCAACCAATTCGGCAGCTAACCTATCTTCCATTGGCATGCCTTTACGGTCACGGGCGGCTTCTGCCATCCACATAATGGTCAGGTGCTGCTGGCGTTGTCCCTTAACCTCAAAAGGAATTTGATAATTAGCACCGCCAACGCGTCGGGAACGAGTTTCTAGGTGAGGCTGAATATTCTTAAATGCCTGCTCAAAAACCTCAAGTGGATTTTGAATCTTAAGCTTATCAGCTGCTTTTTGCATCGAATCATAAACGATATTTTCCGCAAGCTGCTTCTTGCCGTTCCACATAACCCGATTAATGAGTTTTGTAATCTGCCGGCTGTTATAAATCCGATCAGGCTCAACATCGCGAACCAATGATTTAGTAACTTTACGAGGCATTAGTCACGTCCAATACTTCACCTTGATTACTAGGACTTACCTGTTCAGGCGTATCCGTAGATGCTTCTGAAGCACTCTCAACCAATTCAGCCCCAGTCGCTTGGTCTAATCTCGAAGGCACAACTAACGGGCGAACAAAGTTCAACGGCAACCTTCTCCATGGATCTCGCCTCCTGGCATTCCAGCCTTCCATATTTAGTCGATGTGTCATACTATTTACCCTTCTTAGTTCCATATTTAGAGCGACCTTTTTTTCGGTCATTTACGCCTTGAAGGTCCAGATTACCCCTAACAATGTGGTAGCGAACGCCTGGAAGATCCTTAACTCGGCCGCCACGGACTAAAACCACAGCATGTTCTTGTAAATTATGACCTTCACCACCAATGTATGCCCAAACTTCATGGCCATTAGTTAGACGAACACGTGCTACTTTACGCAAAGCGGAGTTCGGTTTCTTAGGGGTTTTAGTTGTCACACGGATGCAAACGCCCCGCTTAAAAGGCGAAGCTTTGTCGTAGCTTATTGTCTTAAGATTATTAGCCACGCGGTTTAGGGCCGGTGATTTGGACTTACTACCGACCTTTTTTCGTGGCTTCCTGATTAACTGACTAACGGTTGGCACTCAACACTCTCCTTAAATAGCTACTGTTAAAAATCCAGATGATTTTAGCATTTTTACTCCTTTGGCGCAACAGCTTTGGCTTCAAGTTCACTTTCTTGTCCCCCAGCGCCTGTGCCTACTGGGATCAATCGTCCTAGAATTACATTTTCTTTAAGACCATACAGATGGTCCACTTTCCCGCTTGTAGCCGCTGCTATTAAGACGCGTGTTGTATCTTGGAACGATGCTGCAGACAAGAAAGACTCTGTACTTAATGACGCCTTCGTAATGCCTAGCAGTAGTTGATTGTATTTTGCAGGTCGTTTCTTATTTTTCTTGAGCTTCTCGTTGGCCTCATCGACAGTCCACTTACTTACGATATCGCCGGTAATGAATTCACTGTCGCCTGAATCCTCGATCTGAACCCGGCTAAACATTTGACGAACGATTACCTCAAGATGTTTGTCGGCGATTGTCTGGCCCTGACTTGCAAAGATGTAAAGCACTTCGTTCATAATGTAGCGCTGTGTCTCTTCGATGCCCCTTAAACGCATTAAATCGTGCAAATTAATCGAGCCGTTAGTTAAGCGTTGGCCTGCCTCTATTAGGTCCCCATCCTCTACTACTAGTTGGCGGAAATTCGGAATCTCATAGCGCATTATGCTTTTAGCGGTTGGGGCAACTGTTACTGCACCTTTATCCAGGCTAATTTTGCCCGCAAATGGAGCATTTATGGGGTCGCTGCCATCTTCGTTTGCCGCTATAACATCTCCTAGGTTTACTTCTTCGCCATCTTTTACTCGTGGCTGACGTTCACCGAGTTCGTAAGTTAACTTTTTCTGTTTCTTAGCAGTCACTTGAAGCACATAATGATCACCCTCTTCCCAGACATTGACGATACCACTGATATCGCTAAGGTACGCCTGACCTTTAGGTGTTCTGACTTCAAGAATTTCTTCCACACGAGTTAGACCTTGGGTTACGTCATCTCCTGCAGTTACTGCTCCAGCACGGTGTTTAGAATCAAGAGACAACTGAGTTCCTGGTTCACCGATGCTCTGAGCAGCGACCACACCAATCGGATAATCGCTGGTTACTAATTTACCAGTAGCAAGATCAACCCCGTATGATTCTCGACTTATTCCTCTTGAATTAGTACAGCTTAGAACGCTCATGATTCTGACAGATTCAATCGAGCTGTCATCTTCTATCGCTTTAGCAATTTCATGAGTAATGGGCTGGGCTGCCTTGACATGTTTTTTAACGTTTTCCGCAGGATATCGGCCTTCTAATCTTTGAGCAAAACTAGTTCCAATAATTTCTGAATCTGAGCGTGTGATAAGGATACCTGGATCATTAGCGTCCGATTCAACAGTAAAGACATCCTGGGCAACGTCTACTAAACGACGTGTTAAGTAGCCTGAATCAGCCGTTCTAAGTGCAATATCAACAAGAGCTTTGCGCGTACCTTTGGCAGCAGTGAAGTACTCCAACGGATCAAGCCCGTATTTGTAATTGCTTCGTACAGGCAGCTCCATTGCTCGACCTGTGGCATCAGCCTTAAGGCCGATCATGCCTACGGAATCTTTCATCTGGCTTAAATTACCTCTTGCACCAGAAGCTACAGCTATGGACATCGTGTTATCCTCGGCAGCAAATTGTTCAGCTAGAGCTTTTTCTACTTGCGAATCTACATTGGTCCATGTTTCAACTGTCAGACGATAGCGTTCATCATCAGTAATAAATCCTTCATTAAACTGCTTACTGATCTCAACTGCGCGCTGTTCACCTTCTTTTACTATCCGTTTAAGTTCTCTAAGGTCTTGGAAGTCCTCCATGCCAATAGAGAGGCCAGAAAATGTGGCGTATTTAAAGCCAAGATCTTTCAAGTCGTCAGCTATTTTTGAGGTTTGCTCCTGGCCATATCGTTGGTAAGTTAGGCTCATGACTTTGTCAAGTTTCTTGCTTGTCATAGGCTCGTTCTGGAATGGAAAATCTTCTGGAAATATCTCGCTAAAAAGTAGCCTACCCAGTGTTGTTTGGCGTGTTTCACCCCTAAATGGCACACTGATAGGTGTTTGTAGTTTAATTTTACCTGCGTCAAAAGCCATTAAAGCTTCATCCATACCAGCAAACTCTACAACCTTATCCATATCGGTACCGGGTCTTAGGTAGGTTAAGTAATAGCATCCAAGAACGATATCTTGTTCTACGTGTAGAATCGGCGAACCGTCAGCTGGTTTTAACAGGTTCCGGTTAGAAGCCATAATATTACGGGCCTCATCCTGGGCTTGAGCGCTGAGCGGCAAGTGAACAGCCATTTGGTCGCCGTCAAAATCCGCATTAAAGCCCTTGCAAACTAATGGATGCAGCTGTATAGCCTTACCTTCGATGAGTACAGGCTGAAAAGCCTGAATACTTAGTCGGTGTAAGCTTGGCGCACGGTTTAATAGTACATACTTGTCTTTGATCACCTCATCCAGAGCGTCCCAAACAACGTTTTCACCAGATTCAATCATTCTGGTGGCGTTACGGATGTTATGCGCCAATTCCTGATCAATCAGCCGACCAATCACAAATGGCTTAAAGAGCTCTAGGGCCATGGTTTTAGGTAGGCCACATTGGTACATCTTAAGCTCTGGGCCGGATACAATTACACTTCTTCCTGAGTAATCAACTCTTTTACCGAGCAAATTCTGGCGAAAACGGCCTTGTTTGCCTCGTAGCATATCGCTGAGGCTCTTGAGCCTGCGTCTTTGGCCTGTTGCTGCGACCGCTCGTCCAGAACGTGCATTGTTGTTATCAACAAGAGCATCGACGGCCTCTTGCAGCATACGTTGTTCATTTCGTCTAATAACTTCCGGAGCATTAAGCTCTATCAATTTCTTTAAACGATTATTGCGATTTATTACACGACGGTACAGGTCATTAAGATCACTCGTTGCAAACCTGCCGCCGGTTAACTGAACCATAGGGCGCAAATCAGGCGGGATTACTGGCAGCACGGTAATACACATGCTGCTAGGCTTAATGCCTGCGCGGTCCATGCTTTCAAGCAAACGTAAACGTTTCATTATCTTCTTCTTGCGTTGCCCTTTAGCTTCTTCCGCTTCTTTGTTAAGTGACTTAATCAACTTAGCCAAATCAACTTCATCGAGTAATTCTTTTAAGGCTGCGCCGCCCAT
>Ga0070741_10020594_pt1 | contig 10370 bp, 9 predicted proteins | sample Coa_R1_4_FD_66440 | JGI IMG/M metagenome (GOLD analysis project Ga0070741, IMG submission 66440) | Surface soil microbial communities from Centralia Pennsylvania, which are recovering from an underground coalmine fire - Coalmine... | ecosystem: Environmental > Terrestrial > Soil > Unclassified ...
AAACATTTCAATCGTAGCCGCAGTGATGTGTGCTCCTTTTACCACAATCTCCTCTTCCCCGGTGAGGAGATTGCAAGCAATCCCCCTTCGATTGAGCGTGTCATAAATTTCATAGGCTAACAAGCGTAACGGCGCTAAATACCAGCCGTTGCCGCTGGCGATTAATCGTTCAAGCGCGGTCCAGGTCTTTGCGCTATTCGCTTCACCCAGCAGAACTTTGACGCGCTGATGCGCTCGCTGTTCGTGCCGCCAGTCTGGGAAGGTGGCGATGAGCTGCTCACGAAGCCTGCTCTTTTCTGCCTCTTCACGGGCTGTCTGGGCCTGAAGCTGCTGATGTCGCTCCTCTTGAATAGCGCGCCAGTTGTCATTGAGCACTTTCCGGTAAAGCGCGTACGTAGCCGGCAATTCCCAGCGCGCTTTGACTTCTCCCCAGGTGGCTCTTGTGGTTGAGATCCCAAGTTTTTGCAGACGGCGGTACATGCTACTACGATGGACGCTACAGGCTACCGCCAGATCACGGGTTTTCAGGACGATGAAACCTGCTATCTGTTCGTGGAGTTCTTCCTGTGTGGCAAAGGCATCAACGATTGAGGCTGATATACAGAGCCGGTCATCCGGGTCTGTAAATGTCGGGACAATCCCCTGCTCTATCGCGGCCAGAAGGGCTTTCTCAGGGAGACCAATCCTCCTGGCCGCAGGCTGCGTGCGATAACTGCGGCTAATAACCTGCATCCGGCTGGTTTTGCCTGCTTTCGCCCCCGGACGTAAGGTTTCTCCACACCGATCAAGCAACTTGCTCCATTGCTCTTCTCTGGCCTGAACGAACGCTTTGATCTGAGATTTTGCATCCTGGAGCGCTATCTGCTCATCAACATCACTGCGCCTCATCCACCACAGTTCACGAGGAGGAAAGGGGACTGTCAGGGTGATTTTTATGACCCGCTTTTGTTGAAGCAACCAGCGCCGCTGGTAGTCATTGAACGTGCTGTTCCATTGCTGCTCGTTAAAGATGCCCGTAGCGTGAGATGTGAGCGTAGCTGTGGCTGCTGATCTGTCGCGCTCTTCCTGTCGGCGCGTGGTCAAAAATGTGGTAAGTTTTGTACTAATGGTGACACGGAGAGGATCAAAAACAAATTTGTCTGTAAGAGCGAGGATCTTCTGCTCTTGGAGCCTGAGCAGTACCGTGTGATAATCTGGAATATCTTGAAAGTTTTCGAGCCAGAGGCAGCCCTCTTTACTCTGATCGAGTCGCGAGGTAGCCCGAATCTCATCAGGACAGGTTAATGCATCAATACGGTGCTTGCGCGTCTGAGCCAGTTCCTCAATGGTTGGGCCTGCCACTGTCCCATCGCTTGCTATAGCTGGAATTTGGGGGAAAGACCATGTTTGCTTCCGACACACCTCCTTCCAGGACAGACGAGAAGCATCAAAAAATATTAATCCCTCACAACCTATCCCTGCACTTCTCTCAGAAACTTCTTTGCTGATTGATTTCCAGGAGCCATTGATCTTTCTCACATCAAAATGTTCATGGATCTGCTGCCATTTGAGATATCCCTCGGGAACATGTTTCACCAGATCTACCAGTAAATCGATACTAAAAGCTTTTTTCGCCATCTACTTCCTCCACCATCAAATACTGCTTTTGAGACTAGAACGCCCATTCGAAGAATAGCAGAACGAAGTGATGCTGTCAATATGCTTTGGCCGGGCCAGAAGGGGAAGCGTTACTCCCGTACGGCATGTGCTTCGTACGTGCTGATGGAGGGCAGGTAGCGGAGAAAGGTGGCAAGATACTCTGGGTCACCTGGACGGAGAGTGCTCATGCCAAAGTAGCACACACTCCCCTCAGGGAGGAGTTCATATTCCTCCTCTTCTTCCCGGCATCGAAGCCGAGTTGTCTATCTCGCACGATGAGTTTGCGCTGCAATAGCTCTTTCAGCTCTGCTATGGCTTGTGGGTTACCCATGTCATGAAGCGTGCCATCAGCATCAATGAGCGCTACAACTTGGCCTGTCTTCAAGTCATGGATTCTATATGTTCTTGTAATATCCATAGAAGCGACCTGTACCTTTCTTGGAAAGGAACGAAGCATACGCGCTCTGTCCAAATTCAACCAAGATTTGGCATCAGAAGAATACCTCTCGTATGACGAGCTAGTTATCCAGCAAGCGTTGTGCTGTTTTGAAAAATGGCTGGCCGTGCTCGCTTGAACCGTAGGCGTAAATATACAATCCACTTGATACGCGCTCGATAAAGCCCCATTCCCAAATAGTGGTTTCATCGAGACCAGTTTCCGTGGCGAGGAGCTGGCAGTATTCGTGGGCTACAGCAAGAGGATCGGCTGCTGCCAGCAGCTCCTCATTCCAGTCACGTAGGACGACCCCAAGATCATATTCTGGTTCGCAGAGGAAGCCCTCTGGATCAACAAAGACATAGCCCGACTCAGCTCCAGCCCGTGGGGCAGGTACCAGAAGCGCGTTCGCTGGATGGGGGTCTCCATGAACGACAACGCATCGTTGGGGGTCAAACGCATCCATGCGCCGACGCGCAAACCCCAAAGCTTGAGCGACAATGTTCTCAGTGCATGGCCGTTCAAGTTTGTCCCAGAGCTCGCTTATGAGTTGGGCCAACGTCTGCGCTTTGTACTCCGAGGCGTGAATAGTCTGATCCGCACGTGGTGGCACGAGCCATACTTGTTGAAGTGTCTTACACAGCAATGGGATTGCCTGCTGCGGTGCCAATTGACGCTCTTGCATGGAGAGTCCGAGCTGCTCTAGAAGCACAGCGCGGCGCTCGTAGTCAACCTTGAACACGCGAACGTAGCCGTGGCCATTGGCACGAAGCAGCGTGTCTATCTCTTGCTGAAAGCTGTAAGATCCGTGCTGGATCGGCATATCTATCTTGATGACCGCATTTCCGCTCGCCGTTGTTACTGGCGCGACGTATGCCGAAGAGCCTCCCGAGAGCGGTTGGCCAATGCTCAGCTCCCATGCTTGCTCAAGTTCGGCAATAAGACCGGGGAGGTCTTTGAGCCATTGTCTTGTCTGAGGATCTGATTGCTCGGCCCTCAGCCGCACTCGCTCAGGGACAAGAATGGTGCGTGGATGATCAGCCTTCTTCATGCTGGCATTGTATGGCATGGGTTGTATTTTGTCTAGATCTATACGCAGTAGGGTCATTATTCCTCTGTTCGATTGCCATCGCTCACCGCTTTCCATTCTTGCCTGGAGGGACATCTGCCTGTCCTGGTACAGATGTTATTGTATCATGCTTGGATGTGGAGCGTCAGGCCGAGCATCTCTTTCAAACGCTGCTGCACAAAGCATTTCGGGGAGAACCGACCGGGGACGAGATGGGGATAGCGGCGTTGGATGGGGAGGTAGCGCATCCGCATCGGCAAAAAGAGGCGAGGGAGCCGGAGCCGATTGAGGCGGGCGCTTTGCAGATGGCGCTGCCGTTGGAATGATGCGGCGAGCGAGGGCAAGCGCGAGGCCCCCGCACTACCCACGCCCCTCTCCTTGCCCCTACCGATTCCCCAACGCTGCATCCTCCCCGAACTGCATCCGAACGGAGTCTACGATGGTGGGCCGGAGGTGGTAGGGGCAAGGGGAGGCGCGGAGAAGGGCGGAGGCCTCGCGCTTGCCCTGCGGCGGGTTAACACGATTTTTGGGGAGGAAAGGCGATAAATCGCGCAGGACGCGGTAAACCGGGTCCCTACCAGTCCCTCAAGCGCGTTTCAGTACCTCTGGATTGGCGACGTTTGCCCGATTGCCGGCGGTGAAGGCGAGGAGTGCGTCAAAGGCCGCGCCCATCAGGGATTCGTAATTATCCCTTTCGACATAGCCCAGATGAGGGGTGCAGATGACGTTGTCCATGTGCAGCAGTGGATGGTCTGCGACCGGTTCGCTTTCGTACACATCGACCGCTGCGTATCCTGGACGTCCGGCGCGCAGGGCCTCCTCCAGCGCGCCCGGTGCGATCAAGGCCGCCCGGCTGGTGTTGACGAGCAGGGATGACGGTTTCATCTTCGCCAAATCTCCTGACGATACAATGCCGCGCGTCTCCTCGCTTAGCGCGATATGCAGGCTCAGTACGTCGGCATCGCTGAATAATGCGTCCTTGCTGGCGGCAATCTCGATGCCGTTGGCCTGAGCGCGGGAGCGTGACCCCTCTCGTCCCCATACCATTACGCGCATGCCGAATGCCTGTCCATAGCCAGCGATCTGGCTCCCGATGTTACCATAGCCGAAAATGCCCAGCGTGCGACCGTGCAGAGTTCGCCCCAATCTACTCTGCCAGTGACCAGCCTTCATCGATGCGACCTCCTGAGGAATGAAGCGCGTCGCGGCCAGGATCAATCCCCACGTCAGCTCTGCTGTCACGGAGGAGCTCGAATTGAGCGGCGTGGCATAGACAACGGCGACCCCATGACGGGTGCAGGCTGCAAAATCTATATGCGGAGCGCGTTTGCCGGTTTGCACGATGAGGCGCAGGTCCGGCAAGAGTGCCAGCAGCTCCTCATTGATGGGGGTGCGTTCGCGAATCAGCACTAGCGCCTCTACTCCTTGCAGGCGAGCCGCCAGGACTTTGGGGTCAGATAGATGTTGGCGCGAAATGATGACCTGCTGCCCATCGAGTTTCTGAAAGCAGTTGAGCGTTCTTACGGCATCCTGGTAGTCGTCGGGAATAGCTATCTTCATGTGTTCTCCTTAAAAATGTTGATTCAATGTGTCCATAAAGCGGTGTCGAGGAACCACCTCGCAGCAGGGCAAGCGCGAGGCCCCCACCCAGGCTCCTCCACCGCTCCTTGCCCCTACCGGCGTTCTCCCCTAACAACGTCTTGATCCCAAAAAACATCCGCATGGGATAGGCAATGGTGGAATGGAACTGGTAGGGGCAAGGGGAAGGGTGGTGTGGAGAGGGGGCCTTGCGCTTGCCCTGCTTGCTTGCCCTGCTGCGGCGAAATGACTTTCATTCCTCACCAAAATCATGGATGCGCGGCAGCACCTCTTTTGCCAGTAATTCGAGGGAGTGCAGCACCTGCGCTTGATTCATGAGGCTGCTGGGAATGACCAGGTCCACCGCGCCGACGCCCAGGTCGTGCAGTTCCTTCATCTGTGCCACCAGCGTGCGTGGGCTGCCGCAGAACTGGGCACGGCTGAGCAAGACAGGAGCTGCGGGGCTGTCTTTGTGTTCTCCAGTACTGGAATGCCCGGAGGGAGGGCTTTGCGGACGTTGAAGGTGAGGTAGCGCGGCAAGCTTAGCTGCTAGCTGCTGCGCCTCTTCATCAGTATCGGTCGCGATAAGGTTGCCGCGAAAGATAATCTGGTCCGCTCGCGGCTCCCACCCGTGTTTGGCGGCCTCCGCTCGGTAGTGGGCGATAACCTGGGCAACGTAAGGTGGAGGGGCGAAGGACAGGGCCAGACCGTGCCGCTGGCTGGCCGCGAACGAGGCCGATTCAAAGCTATTGCCGGTCGAATAGAGCGGTGGATGGGGACGCTGGATCAGGCCGGGCCAGACCGAGACGGTCGGATAGTGATAGTATTTGCCCTCCCACGAGAATGGCTGCGGGTCGGTCAGCGCCCTGGTGATCAAGAGCGTGGCCTCTTGTGTCATGGCGCGTGCCTCATCTGGACCGATGGAGAAGGCGCGCAGCTCGTATGGCACGCCGCGCAGGAAGAGCAACAGCAGACGACCGCCGCTTAAAACGTCGAGCATGGCGATCTCTTCGGCAACATGGATGGGATTGTGCAGGGGCAGAACTGGTCCGAACAGCGCGATTTTCGCCCGTTTGATGCGTGGAAGCGCCGCCGCCGCGAAGATAGCGGGATTGGGGGTGGGTACCAGCAGCGGAGCGTAGTGGTGCTCTGAAAAGCTGATCCAGTCAAAGCCTATTTCATCGGCAAGCGTGATCTGCTCAAACATCTCCTCCATCATGCGCAGCCCGAGTTCTGGCTTAAAGAAACCGGGAGGAGAGGGCCAACCTGCTTCATACACTGCCTGCACGCCATAGGTGGCTCGCGGCAAAAAGGATGCTTTCATTCAGACACTCCTTTCAGCGGAAGACTGGCTCATAGTTGACAGAATCCCATGAACTGCGATGTCCTCTCCCTCTTATCCGTGATGACCGGTTGGGAGATCGTTTACCTGTGTTCAAAGGGTACCCCAATTCTCGCGCCAAAAGCAAGCCCAGGGCAAGCGCAAGGCCCCCACCCCAACCCATCGCCCGCCCCTTGCCCCTACCAGCGTTCCCCCAACAACACCTCGATCCAAAAAACATCCGCCCAGACCCCACCAGGGCGGGATGGCACTGGTAGGGGCAAGGGGCGGTGGGGAGCTAGGGTGGGGGCCTTGCGCTTGCCCTGGGCCGGGCTGTGATAGAATACGATAAGAACGCCGGTTGCATGGGAAGCAGGCTTTCAACACAAGCCTTGTGATAACGAAAGGAGTTGGCGTCATATGAACCAGAGCCGAACCCTGCTTGTGGTTGGCGCGCACGCGGCAGACTTTGTCTGGCGGGCCGCCGGTATCATCGCTGTCGTAACGAAGAATGGCGGCAGGGCCAGCGTCGTTGCGCTTTCCTATGGAGAACGAGGCGAATCGGGCGAACTGTGGAAAGAGCCAGGCCAGACGATAGAGAACGTCAAGCATATCCGTCATGAAGAGGCTACACGCGCAGCCGAGATTCTTGGCGCCACCTTTCAATGCTTCGATCTCGGCGATTATCCCCTTCAGATTGACGCGCAGACGCTGGAGCGGCTCACAATGCTCATACGCGAACTGGCGCCCGACGTGATCATCACTCATACCGAGCGCGATCCCTTCAATCCCGATCATCCGCTGGCCTATACAGCCGTCCAGCGCGCCAGCATCCTTGCCAGCGGCTCGGGCGTCGCCAGTGGTTTCCCCACCATCAAACCGGCAGAACTATTTCTGTTTGAGCCTCATCAGCCGGAGCACTGCGGCTTCGTGCCCACCACTTTCGTCGATATCAGCGCGGTTTTTCCGCTCAAACGACAGGCAATGGAGGCGATGGCGGCCCAGAGCTACCTTCATGAATATCAGACGCAGATTGCAAAGTACCGCGCCAATCACGCGCGCCGCATTTCTGGGCGCACCGATATTCAGTACGCAGAAGCTTTCCAGCGCGTGACTCCCCATGTCGTAGACATGCTCTAGGCGACGCTCGGTGGCTTGATACAAGTGATTATCTTCAGAAGGATTACACTAGATGAACGAAAGCGAAATAAACGAGCTGGCTCGCCACGGAGTCGCGACGATCTACGAAGCCGCGGGCCGCACCGGGCTCATTGACATTCCTCTGATACAGCTCATCGCCGGGAGCAGGGTAGCCGGACGGGCGTGTACCGTTCGCTGCGGCCAGGGGGATAATTTGATGGTGCATGCGGCGATGGATCGGGTCCAACCAGGTGAAATTCTCGTTTTGACAATGCCCGAGCCCGAGCCCTTCGCTTTAGTCGGAGAATTGCTCGCGACTCAGGCGCAGGTTCGCCAGGTCGCAGGCATCCTGATTGATGCGTCTGTCCGCGATGTAGAGGAGCTACAGGCGCTTGGCCTGCCCATCTGGACGCGCTGGATACGGGTGAGAGGCGCAACCAAAACGCGTGTGGGGGCCATCAACGAACCGGTTGTAGTGGGTAGCACTAGCATCGCTCCAGGCGATCTCGTAGTCCTTGACGCCGATGGGGCCGTAGCCATAGCCGCCGCGCGAGCTTCTGCCGTTCTTGAGGCTTCTCGTGTACGCACGCACAGCGAAACCGCGCTGAGAGCGCAACTGCGAGCAGGGGCGCTTTCGTATGACCTCTCGGGGCTGCGGGCGGTGGTTGAGGGGAAAACTCAGCACTAACAGCGCCCGAATCTGAGAAGGAGGAACAGATTATGGCCCAACTGGTTCTTGGTATAGGGATGTCCCATAGCACAATGGTAACATTGGACGATTCTTTGTGGGGAGAGTGGGCAGCCCAGGATGCGACCTTTGGCATTCTACTTGACACGGAAGGGCAGCCCGTAACCTACGCGCAACTGGCCGAGCGAGCAGGGGATCTCTATGCTCAGCATGCCACGCCACAGTATTGGAAAGAGCAGTATGCAGCCGTGCGGAAGGCGGTTGCTCGCCTTGCCGCCGATGTTGCTTCGGCCAGGCTGGATGTGCTGGTCATCATCGGAGATGATCAGTTGGAACTGTTTTCTTTCGCCAACATGCCCTCGCTTGCCATCTTCTATGGCGACAAGATCGTCAGCGGGCTCTGGACCTCGCGCTTTGTCACCTATCAGCGGCAAGGGCAGCCTCCCTCCGCTCCACTCAGCTCGCGGCTTCGGCATGCAGTCGTGGAGGGCTATGCTATGGACGCCCATCGCGAATTTGCCAGCGCGCCACTTTTCGCCCGCGAGCTGCTCGCATCCCTGATTGATCAGGGCTTTGATATAGCAGGGTTAGGAGAGATTCCCTCAACTGATGAAGCGGCTGGACTCGGTCATGCCTATGGAGCCGTCGTGACCCAGATCATGGGAGAGCAGCCAATCCCCATCGTTCCCATTTTCGTCAATACCTATTTTCCACCGAATCAGCCGACGCCCTCCCGCTGCTATGACCTGGGACTTGCGCTGCATCAAGCCATCGAGGCCAGCCCATCCGATCTGCGCGTAGGCGTTGTGGCCTCGGGCGGCTTGAGCCATTTTGTCACCGACGAGCGGCTTGATCGCCAGTTGTTTGCCGCCCTGCGAGCTGGTTCCGAGGAACAACTGCGTGCCATGCCGCGCAAGCTGCTCAACGCAGGCAGTTCGGAGATACGCAACTGGATCGCCGTCGCAGCCGCGTGCAAGCACCTGAAGCTAGTCTGGGATGAGTACATCCCCGTCTACCGCACCCCTGCAGGAACCGGGTGCGGATTGGGTTTTGCCTGCTGGTCGTGAGCCTGATGCTGCCCGATCCGCCCCTCCTAGATAAAACGTTTCCTGCTATGTCAGTTCTTGTTTGCTAATGGAACGGTAAACAGGTCGCCTAAATCCTGGGCGTTGGCCGCGTCGCCGAGGAAGGGCGAGACGCCGAAGATCTCCTCTAGCGTGCGCAACAGCGAGCTATGGGTATAGTGAATGGTATTGGCATAATGGGGTTTCGCCAGCGGCGAAAGCGCGATCATGCCGATTGGTCCGTCGTTGGTCTCCGCTTCATCCCAGGTGATAAAGAGCGCCCCGCCATCGCGATACGCCTGTGAGTTGAGAATGTTCGGCACCTCGCGCGAAAGCCATGTGTCTCCATTTTTAAGGGGACAATCATGAGTATCGTCGCAGGTATTGGGGGTAATAAAGTTGTACCTGGCGACGCTATTATTCTGCAAGTCGCCGGCAAGCTCCGAGTATGGCCGAATGTGCTGCATACAATAGCTGGATTGCGTATCCATATTGCCCGTGACATCGTCGAAATAGACAAAGGGATCGTGGCGCACCGCGTAAAGCCCATTATTTTCTAATGGACATTCTGTGCCTGAAATATTTTCTTCGTAGGCTTTCCAGGAGATCCCTTTTTTATTTAACAGCGTCGTCAGATGGTCAGTAGTGCCTTGATGGGCGGTAGCAGGATCGACGTCATCGGTAATGCCAAAATTCGTGCCAGCCTCCATCCATAAATAATTTGGCAGGCTGGGATGATTGCCTGGCGGATTAAAGTACTGTTCCGCGTGCGCTCCCATCGGCACAAGCGTATTTGCGATATAGGGAGAGCTGGAAGCTGTGATGTTGGACCAGTCGGTGTTCTCCATCACGATGACGAACACTGTTTTAATGGGGGAAGATGGCGGCGGAGAGGTCAGGCCGGGGATAATGGACGTGGCTCCGCCGATTCCAGGTAAATCCTTGACAAAGAATACACCAAGCGCGATCAACACGATCAGCACAATGGTAACTATCAAATATCTCATTTTTATCGGGCGATAAAGCGCGTTGAAAGGCTCTTTTTGTTGCATACAATCCTATCCAATCCAACTTTCAAGGTCTTGATCGACGTTCAAGCGGGGGAATATTATAGGCGTATATTCTCTCGTACCTATACGGCAGTATAGTTTCTAGGAAAGGTAACGTCAACAGGAATACATCTTTCTCCTATATCCCTGCCAAAAATTTTACAAATTCGCCATCGGGATCAATCTACTCAGGCAAGCGTATGCCAGAAGAATTACTGGCTCTTTCTCGGGGCCTCTCAAAAGTTGCTGCACGTTCGGACTCCTCGCGCCTTAGGCGCTCACAGGGAGAGGAAGGTGCTGGCGGTGGGCTGTACCCACCGCCAGCACCTTCCTCTCCAGAACGGCTCGCTTACGAGCCGTTCTGATGAAAAGACAACGTTTGAGCAG
>Ga0070741_10020595_pt1 | contig 10369 bp, 8 predicted proteins | sample Coa_R1_4_FD_66440 | JGI IMG/M metagenome (GOLD analysis project Ga0070741, IMG submission 66440) | Surface soil microbial communities from Centralia Pennsylvania, which are recovering from an underground coalmine fire - Coalmine... | ecosystem: Environmental > Terrestrial > Soil > Unclassified ...
GCGCCGCAGCTCGGGCACGTCACCTCGAGCGCTTGACCGCACTGCGTGCAGAACCGTCGGCCCTCGCGGTTCTTGGTACCGCACGAGGGGCAATTCATCGGAGCGCCGCGTCCTCGCCGCTCACCCGCGGAACCCTACGCATCTAGACCTCGTAGGCGGCGCCCTCCCGGGCGACCTCGACCGGTCCGCCGAAGGCCTCCGAGCCCTCGGCCCGCGCCCAGTCCGCGTCGAGCTCGTCGGAGATATGGGTCAGGACGACGCGCCTGGCCCCCGCCCTGCGAGCGTGGTCCCCGGCCTCGGCCGGGGTCATGTGCCCGCGGTCGCCGTCGCGCTCGGGGCGGGGCAGCGTGGCCTCCACGAGCAGGAGGTCGGTGTCCCGTGCGATCTCCACGAGCTCGTCCCCGGGACGGCAGTCGGCTCCGTAGGTGAAGCGACCATCGCCGTCGGTCGATCTGAAGTCGATCGCGTACGTCGTGGTGAAGTGTGGAACCTCCTTGAAGCGCGCCCGAAGCGGACCGACCTCCACGGTCGACGCGGGGTCGTACTCCTCGACGACGAACGCGTTGTCGATCAGGTCCTCGCTGCCCCACGAGCCGACGAGCTGGTGGAAGGTTTCGACCGCGCCGCCCGGGGCGATCAGCCGCGGACGCGCCGGATTGTCGGTCCCGGGATAGCCGCCGACCGGAACCGGCTGCTGACGCGGGGCGTAGGTGAGCGCGTACGCGTACGGCACCAGGTCGAGGATGTGGTCGGCGTGTAGGTGGGAGATGAGGATCGCGTCGACCTCGGTGTAGTCGACGTGCTGGCGCAGCTTCCCGAACACGCCGTTCCCGCAGTCGAGCAGCAGCGTCGTCTCGCCGCCCTCCACCAGATAGCCGCTGCAGGCGCCCCCGGCGTCCTGCCACGAGGGGGACTTGCCCAGCACCGTGATCCGCATCGCCACCAACGCAACTCTAGTCGCGGTCCCGAATCGCGACGGGGGCTTGACCGCGATGCAAGCCGACAGCCGTTGCGCCAGGCCCGTGGGTATCGTCAAGGCATGGCTCAGAGCTGTGCTCGTTGCGGCGCTTCGGTCGGTGACGATGCGCGGTTCTGCCCCTCTTGCGGTGCTCCGCTCGGGGAGCTCGCCGGCGCCGAGCGAAAGCTCGCGACGATGGTCTTCGCCGACCTCGTGGGCTCGACCGAGATGGCGTCGGATCTCGAGCCCGAGGAGCTCCGGGGGCGCCTCGCGCCCTTCTTCGCGGTCGCCCGGTCGACCCTGGAGGAGCACGGGGGAACGGTCGAGAAGTACGTCGGCGACGCGGTGCTGGCGGTATTCGGGGTGCCGCGGGTCCACACCGACGACCCCGATCGCGCCGTGGCTGCCGCGCTCGCGCTGACCGAGCGCGTCGCGTCGATCGACCAGGGCCTCGCGGTCCGGGTCGGCATCGAGACGGGGGAGGTCCTGGCGCTGGACCGCGGCGGCGACCTGTCGGTGACCGGGGAGGCCGTGAACGCCGCCGCGCGCCTGCAGCAGGCGGCGTCGCCGGGTGAGGTGCTGGTGGGCGAGCGGGCCGCGCGCGCGTGCCGCGCCTCGGAGGTGCGCCCGGTGGATCCGGTGGACGCGAAGGGCTTTCCCGAGCCGCTGCTCGCATGGCGGGCGAAGTCAGCGGGCACCCAGCGGACGGGGACGAGCGTCCCATTCGTCGGCCGCGACGACGACATGGCGCTTCTGGAGCTCGTCTACCGCCGGGCCGCCCGGGACCGGGTCCCCGAGCTGGTCACGATCACGGGTGACGCGGGGGTGGGCAAGACCCGCCTCGCCAGCGAGCTGACCGAGCGGCTCGCGTCCGCGGACCCGGCCCCGGAGACGCTCCTGGGGAGGAACCCTCCGTACGGCCGCGGGATCGCGTTCTGGGCGCTCGGCGAGATCCTCCGCGCCGCCGCGGGAGCCGGTGCCGAGGACTCGGTCGCGAGCGTCCACGACGCGCTCGGGGAGCGGCTGGCGAGCCTGGGCGCCGAGGACGCCGACGAGCTCGCCCACTGGCTCGCCACAGCCCTCGGCGGCGATGCGCGCGACGGTGACATCGAGGACGAGCTGAAGCGGGCCTGGCGGCGCCTCGTGGCCCTGCTGGCGGGCGAGCGCCCGCTGGTGATCGGCATCGACGACGCGCACTGGGCCGACGACGGCCTGCTGGATCTTGTCGAGGAGGTCGTCTTTCGGCTCGACGACGTGCCGCTCATGGTGCTGTGCACGAGTCGCCCGGAGCTGCTCGAGCGCCGCCCGGACTTCGGCCGCTCGGCTCGCAACGTCACCCAGATCGAGCTCCGGCCGCTGACCGCGGAGGCCGCCGACGAGCTGGCGGCTGCGCTGCTGCCCGAGGAGGACCGCGCCCTGGCCGGGCGCGTCGCCCAGGCTTCCGGCGGCAATCCGTTCTTCGCGGAGGAGGTGGCGCAGGCGATCGTCGAGGGGCGCCGCGGCGCGGCGGACCACCTGCCCGACACCGTCCAGGCCGCGATCGCGGCGCGGCTCGACCTGCTGCCGCCGCGCGAGAAGCGGGCGCTCCAGCACGCCTCCGTCCTCGGCCCGAACTTCCTCGAGGAGGCCCTGGACGACCTGCTCGGGGAGCCGTCGGCGCCCGCCCTCGCGGACCTCGCGCAGAAGGCGCTCGTGCAGGAGCGGCTCGCGATCGGTCCCGGGAGATTCGGGTTCCGCCATCACCTGATCCGCGACGTGGCCTATGCCGCGCTCCCCCGCGCCGAGCGCGCGACGCTCCACGAGCGGGCCGCCGACGGCATCCTGCGCCGCGCCGGCGAGCGCTACCCCGAGCTCGCCGAGCTGGTGGCCTACCACCGTGCCCAGGCGGCGGAGCTCGCCCCCACGCCGGAGCACACGGATGCGGCCCGCCTCGCCAGCCTCGAGGCCGCGGGCGTTGCGGCCCGCCGCGGTGCCTCCTCGCGCGCCCAGGAGCTGTTCGAGCAGGCGGCGAAGCTCGCCGAGGAGCCCGAGGACCGCGCCGACGCGCTGAGCTTCGCGGCGGAGCTCGCGCTGCATCGCTGGCGCGGGGACGAGGCCCTGCGTCTCCTCAAGGACTCCGCGGAGGTCTCGGAGCAGGCGGGCGCGACTCGGCAGGCGGCCAGCACCTACTCGCGCGTGGTCGAGGTGGTCGCCCGGATGGGCGGGCTGACCGGGGTGCTACCGCGCGAGGAGCTCGAGACGATGCTGTTCCGCGGCCGGGACCTCGTACCGGAAGACGACCTCGTCACGCGGGCGCGACTGGTGCTCGACGAGGCGTGGATCGCCTGGCGCTTCGGGCAGGACGAGGACATGGCCGAGCCCGCTCGCAAGGGCCTCGAGCTGGCGCGGCAGGCGGATGACGTCGCCCTCATGTCGAGCGCGCTCGACGCGAACACCGCGGTCGCCTGGAGCGAGGGCCGCTACCGGGACGCGGTCGCCTCGACCCGCGAGCGGATCCAGATCCTGTCCGAGGCCCACGGCGGCCTTCAGCTCGGCCCCGAGCGCAGCGACTCGCTCCACATGATGATCGAGTCGCTGGTGGCCACCGGCGACTACCGCGAGGCGGCGGAGTACGCCGCGCAGGCGCGGGACCTCGACCTCTCCGTCGGCGCCGTGTACTCGGCGTGGGCGCGGGGTCTTCTGCCCGCGTTCTTCCTGGGCAACTGGGACAGCGCGATCGACATGGCCCACGAGCTGCGCGACGCGTGGGCGGCGGCCGACCGGCCGACGATCGCGGCGCTCGCCGCCGCCCTGGCGTGCGCGGGCGCGATCTACGGCTACCGCGGCGACGAGGCCACCGCCAGCGATTGGTTTCGGTTCGCCGAGAGCGTCGCCCCGCACCTCGGCGGCCAGGTCTCCGGGGTCATCCTGCTGGAGTCGGACGTGGATCTTCACCGTGGCTGCCTGCAGGAGGCGGCCGAGCGCGTCGCCAAGATCCCGGAGGGAAACTTCTGGTGGCAGGCCGTCTACGCCGCCGTTCGCGCGGAGGCACTGGTCCGGGCCGGGGACCACCGGGCCCCGGAGGCGATCGCGGAGGCGGAGGGGACGATCGGCGATCACCGCTACGCCCGCGGGGTGCTGCTGCGGGCCCGCGGCATCCGCGACGAGTCGGAGGAGCTGGTTCGCGAGGCCCTCTCCCTCTTCGAGGAGATCGAGTGCCCGTACCAGGCCGCCCGAACGGGCTGGCTCCTGGACGGAGCGGATCGTGAGCGGGCCGAGCGGAGCTTCGAGGCCCTGGGAGCGACGCCGCCGCCGGGCTAGGGCGCCGCTACGCTCCGCGCTCCTCGGCGTCGCGCAGGCGCGACGCCAACGTCTCGAGCAGCGGCCACGCGACCTCGGGGTGCTCCTGGACGAACGCCTTGAACTCCCACGCCGCGAGCCCGCGGCAGCGCAGGTCGGTGGTTGCGGTCACGGTCGCGGAGCGCGGTCCCTCGTCGATCAGCGCGATCTCGCCGAAGTGGTCGCCCGGGCCCAGCGTGCGGACGATCTCGCCGCGCAGGCTCACGGTCGCGTTGCCCTCCTCGATCAGGAAGAAGCCGACCCCGCTGCGGCCCTCGGTGGTCACCGCATCGCCCTCGTTGAAGCGGCTCTCCCGCATGGCCCTCGCGAGTCGGCCGAGCTCCTTGTCGCGGACGCCCGCGAACAGCGGAACGCTCTTGAGGCTCTCCACCAGGTCGGCCATCGCGCCGATCATATCCGCGGAGCGGAGCCTCGCTCAGGCGACTCGGGCGCTCGTCTCCTCCGGAGCCTGGCGCAGCAGCAGCGCGGGCTGGCGCGGCGGGACGAGGCCGTCCGCGCTGTTCGGTCGGAAGGTCGAGCAGGGCTCGTCGAGATCGAGGGCGCAGAGCATCTGGCAGTGAAAGAAGCAGTCGACGCAGCTCGGGCGGCCCTTGCGCCGCTTGCTCGCGCGTCGCCGCGCGAGCCCGATCGCATCCGCCATCTGCATCGCCGGTCCGCTTGCACCTACCGCTCCCAATTGTCCCTCCGAATCACCGTGTGCTCTCCAGTGCGGCGATCATGTCACCGGGCCGTGAAGGCCGCGTGGCGCATTCGCGCAAATCGGCGCCTTTTTTGAGATCCGGCCGAGCCTGGATTTACGGCCTTTGCGGAAACGAGCACCGCGGTCGCGATGCAAACCGGGGGACCGGGTGCTGGGATCGCCGCCGGTAAAATCGCTCCCGATGTCACAGGAGCGAACAGCCGAGCTCAGCGCCTCACCCCCACTGTTCCAGAACCGGTTCCTCGACTTCTTCTCCCGGATCCATCCCTCGGTGCCGGCGATCATCTTCATCCCCGTCGTCGCCGCGGGCGTCTGGCTCGGGGCCGACGGCGGCTACGGGGCGCTCGCGCTCATCGGATTCGTCGCGCTCGGACTGCTGATCTGGACGCTCACCGAGTACTGGCTCCACCGGCTGGTCTTCCACTGGGAGCCCGACCATCCGATCGGCAGCCGGCTCCACTTCGTGATCCACGGCATCCATCACGACCATCCCAACGACCGGCTGCGGCTCGTGATGCCCCCGGCGGTCAGCGTCCCGCTCGCGGCGCTGTTCCTGTTCGTCTACACGCTGATCTTCGGCACGCCGGCGGCGTACCCGATCTTCTCGGGATTCATCCTCGGCTACCTCGCCTATGACTACACGCACTACCACGTGCACCACCACAAGCCGCGCACGAAGCTGGGCAAGCGGCTGCGCGAGCAGCACATGCGCCACCACTTCCAGGATCACCGTTACGGCTACGGTGTCTCATCCCCGCTCTGGGACGTCGTGTTTCGAACGCTCCCGCGCAAGCGGCGTTACTGACACACTTACGCAACCGGAAACGCGCGACGGATTGGTGTCACACTCCGTCGGCTCATCCACGTAAGCCTTACCAGCGGAAAGGACTTCTCATGGCAGCAGTCTCGAGCGCCGTCGACCAGGCGGCCGCTGTACTGAAGGACCGGATCAGCGAGCTCGAGGGCGAGCTCGCCAAGTTGCAGCGTGCGCTCTCCAACCTCACCGATGGGCGCGAGGGACGCCGTGGGCCCGGCCGTCCGCGCGGCTCGCGCGGCGCCGCGACCCCCACCAGGCGGCGCCGGCGCGGCGGAACGCGCGCCGACCAGGCTGTCCGGCTCGTCAAGGCGAACCCCGGCATCACCGCGTCAGAGATCGCGCGAAAGATGAAGATCCAGCCCAACTACATGTACCGAGTGCTCGGCGACCTCCAGAAGGAGGGCAGGGTGAAGAAGTCGGGCCGAAAGTACACCGCGGCATAGGCCCCACCGCTCGACGACAGTGACGGGGTTAGGGCTCCTATAGCGGCCTTAACCCCGTCGATGCTTACTGTCAGAGCAGCCCGAGGTCCCTCACCGCGTCACGCTCCGACTTGAGCTCGTCGACCGAGGCGTCGATTCGCTCACGGGAGAAGTCGTCGATCTCGAGGCCGTCGACGATCTTCCACTCGCCGCCCGAGCACGTGCACGGGAACCCGGAGATCAGGCCCTCCTCGACGCCGTAGGAGCCGTCGGAGGGGACCGACATCGAGACCCAGTCGCCGTCCGGAGTGCCGAGCGCCCAGTCGTGCATGTGGTCGACGGCGGCGTTGGCCGCCGAGGCGGCGCTCGAGGCGCCGCGCGTCTCGATGACCTCCGCCCCGCGCTTCTGCACCCGGGGGATGAACTCCTCCTTGATCCACGCCTCGTCGTCGACGGCGTCCCAGGCGCTCTCTCCCGCCACCTTCGCGTGCACGAGGTCGGGGTACTGAGTCGTCGAGTGGTTGCCCCAGATCGTGATGTTCGTGATGTCGCTGACGGGGACGCTCAGCTTCGCGGCCACCTGGGCGATCGCCCGATTGTGGTCCAGGCGGGTCATCGCCGTGAAGCGCTCGCGCGGGACGTCGGGGGCGTTCGACATCGCGATCAGGGCGTTCGTGTTCGCCGGGTTGCCGACGACCAGGACCTTGACGTCGTCCGCCGCGTGGTCGTTGATCGCCCGGCCCTGGGGCTTGAAGATGCCACCGTTCGCCTCCAGCAGGTCGGATCGCTCCATGCCCTTGGTGCGGGGCCGGGCGCCGATCAGGAGCGCGACGTTGCAGCCGTCGAACGCGTCCTCAGGCCGGTCGTGGATGCTCACGCCGGCGAGGAGCGGGAACGCGCAGTCCTCGAGCTCCATCGCCGTGCCCTCGGCCGCCTGCCGGGCGTCCGGGATCTCGAGCAGGCTCAGGTTCACCGGCGTGTCGTCGCCGAGCAGCTGGCCGCTCGCGATCCGAAACAGGATCGCGTAGCCGATCTGGCCGGCCGCGCCGGTGACGGTGACCTTGACGGGGGAATCGCTCACTTCCAAGCCTCCTAATGGGAGTGGTGAGGGGCTTTAGCCCCGAAACTGGCAGGTGCAGTTGCTGGTTTTGAATCGCTGGTCGTCATCAAGCTCTTGCAGCGGTCGCGCTCTCGAGGTTCTCGTCGATCGCCGCGAGGAACTCCTCGGTCGTCAGGAAGCCCTGGTCCCCGCCCACGAGGAGCGCGAGGTCCTTCGTCATCTTGCCGCTCTCCACGGTCTCGACGCATACCCGCTCCAGGGTCTCCGCGAACTCGATCACCTCGGGCGTGGAGTCCATCCGGCCCCGGGCGGCGAGCGCCCGGGTCCAGGCGAAGATCGACGCGATCGGGTTGGTGGAGGTGGGCTGGCCCTGCTGGTGCTGCCGGAAGTGGCGGGTGACGGTCCCGTGCGCGGCCTCCGCCTCGACGGTCTTGCCGTCGGAGGTCATGAGCACGCTCGTCATCAGCCCGAGCGAGCCGAATCCCTGCGCGACGGTGTCCGACTGCACGTCGCCGTCGTAGTTCTTGCACGCCCACACGTAGCCGCCCTCCCACTTGAGGGCCGCGGCGACCATGTCGTCGATCAGCCGGTGCTCGTAGGTGAGTCCCGCGGCCTCGAACTCCGCGGAGAACTCGTTGTCGAACACCTCCTGGAACAGGTCCTTGAAGCGTCCGTCGTAGGTCTTGAGGATCGTGTTCTTGGTGGACATGTAGACCGGGAAGCCCCGGTCGAGCCCGTAGCGGAACGAGGCGCGGGCGAAGTCGCGGATCGAGGCGTCGAGGTTGTACATCGCCATCGCGACTCCCCCGCCCTCGGGGAAGTCGAACACCTCGAGCTCCAGCGGATCGCCGCCGTCGTCGGGCTGGAAGCTCAGGGTGAGCTTGCCCTCCCCCGGGATCCTGGTGTCGGTCGCCCGGTACTGATCGCCGAAGGCGTGGCGGCCGATGACGATCGGCCGCTTCCACCCGGGGACCAGCCGCGGGACGTTCGAGATCACGATCGGCTCGCGGAAGATGACGCCGCCGAGGATGTTGCGGATCGTCCCGTTGGGCGACCGGTACATGCGCTTCAGGCCGAACTCCTCGACCCGCGCCTCGTCGGGGGTGATCGTCGCGCACTTGACCCCCACCCCGTGCTCGGCGATCGCGTTCGCAGCGTCGACCGTGATCTGGTCGTCGGTGGCGTCGCGGTTCTCGATCCCGAGATCGAAGTAGACGAGCTCGACGTCGAGGTAGGGCAGGATCAGCTGCTCCTTGATGAACGACCAGATGATGCGGGTCATCTCGTCGCCGTCGAGCTCGACGATCGGGTTTTGGACCTTGATCTTCGCCATCTTCCGTTCTCCGCTTCCCGGGGGGACGGGAAGCTATCGCGGCGGCGCTTAGACTTGACCCATGGCCACCGCCGAGCGCCGCCCGGATCAGGGCACCGGGAAGGCAACCCACGAGGTCTTCAACCAGTCCAGCCCGCTGGCCCCGTACAACCCGTTCGAGTCCGACCGGGTGTTGACGGAGGCGATCCGCCGCGAAGGCGCCGAGTGGGCCGGGGAGGAGGCGCGCGAGCTGGGGGCGATCTGCGGCCGCCCGGACGTCATCGACATGGGCCGGCAGGCGAACGAGAACCCGCCCCGCCTCCGCACGCACGACCGCTTCGGCAACCGGATCGACGAGGTCGAGTTCCACCCGGCGTGGCACGAGCTGATGCGGCTCGGCGTCGGCTACGGCCTCCACGCATCGCCTTGGCGCGAGCCCCGGCCGGGCGCGCACGTCGCGCGGGCCGCGAAGTTCATCCAGCTCTCGCAGGTCGAGGCCGGCGTGGGCTGCCCGATCTCGATGACCTACTCGGTGATCCCCGCGCTGCGCGCCCAGCCCGAGCTCGCCGACGAGTGGGAGGAGCGCTTCCTCTCGCTCTCCTACGACGGCGACCGGCTGGTGCCCGCGCCCGACAAGAAGGGCGCGCTGTGCGGGATGGCGATGACCGAGAAGCAGGGTGGCTCGGACGTCCGCGCCAACACGACGGTCGCGCGGCCTCTGAACGGCGGCGGCCCGGGCGCCGAGTACGAGATCACCGGTCACAAGTGGTTCTGCTCCGCGCCCATGTGCGATGCGTTCCTCGTGCTCGCCCAGGCCGACGGCGGGCTCTCCTGCTTCCTGCTCCCCCGCTTCACGCCGGACGGCGAGCGGAACGCCTTTCACATCCAGCGGCTGAAGGACAAGCTCGGCAATCGCTCCAATGCCTCCAGCGAGGTCGAGTTCCGGGGCGCCTGGGCGCGGCTCGTCGGCGAGGAGGGCCGCGGCGTGCCGACGATCATCGAGATGGTCAACCACACGCGGCTCGACTGCGTGATCGGTTGCAGCGCCGGCTTCCGCTGGGGAACGGCCATGGCGATCCACCACGCCTCCGAGCGCGCCGTCTTCGGGAAGCTCCTGGTCGACCAGCCCCTGATGCGCAACGTGCTCGCCGACCTCGCGATCGAGTCCGAGGCGGCGACGATCACCGCGATGCGGCTCGCGCGGGCCTTCGACGAGTCACACGCCGGCGACGAGGCCGCCAGCGAGTTCCGCCGCCTCGCCACCCCGGTGTCCAAGTACTGGCTGTGCAAGCGCGCTCCGTCCCACGCCGTCGAGGCGCTCGAGTGCTTCGGCGGCAACGGCTACGTGGAGGAGTCCGGCATGCCGCGCCTCTATCGCGAGAGCCCCCTTGCTTCGATCTGGGAGGGCTCGGGCAACGTCCAGTGCCTCGACGTCCTCCGCGCCATGGCCCGCAATCCCGCCGCTGTCGAGGCGTTCTTCGCGGAGGTCGAGGATGCTGCCGGCGCCGAGCCGCGCGTGGGCGCGGCGGCCGCCCGCCTGCGCGACGGGCTGTCGGACCTCGAGGGGATCGAGTCGCGCGCCCGCCGGGTGGTCGAGCAGATGGCGCTCGCCCTCCAGGGATCGCTGCTGGTTCGCTACGGAGACCCCGCGGTCGCCGACGCGTTCTGCGCGTCGCGGCTCGAGAGCGATTCGGGCCTGGCCTTCGGCACCCTTCCGGCCGGCACCGACTTCGGCCGCATCATCGACCGTCACGCGGTCCC
>Ga0070741_10020596_pt1 | contig 10369 bp, 13 predicted proteins | sample Coa_R1_4_FD_66440 | JGI IMG/M metagenome (GOLD analysis project Ga0070741, IMG submission 66440) | Surface soil microbial communities from Centralia Pennsylvania, which are recovering from an underground coalmine fire - Coalmine... | ecosystem: Environmental > Terrestrial > Soil > Unclassified ...
GTGTCTCCCTCGAGCCGCCAGACGAAGCCCTCGCCGTCGCCCCACGTCTCGCCCCAGGGGCGCGGCACGACCTCGTCGACGTGCACGACGAGCGTCTGCCCTGCGCGGGCGCCGCGCACCTCGAACGGGCCCTCGAGCGCGTGGCCCGCGCCCTCGGGCCGGTCGGGGACGTCGACGGGATCCCACTTCCAGCCGGCGTTCCGCGCCTGGAAGACGACCGGCTCGCCCGGGTTCACGCTCGCGACCGGCTCGTAGTCGCGCGAGAACCATCCCCTCATGCGCGCGGCTCCTGGATCCAGGCGTCCGCCGGCGCGATCAAGACGCGCAGCCCGATGCGCGCACCGTCGTCGCCCCGGAACTCCCAGAGCGCAAACGCCTGCTCCTCGCCGGAGAGCTCCGGCGCGACCTCCGCGGGCACGTAGCCGGCCTGCACCCGCCGCTCCGCATCCCAGACCGCGACGGCGTTCGGATCGTGCTCGTTCTCCGGCTCGCGCACGAGCGCGAGCCGGCGGCCCGGCGCGAACGCGTCGTCCTGCAGCGCGTCGTGACGGTACGACGAGCCGGCGAGCTTCACGACGCGCAGCCGTTCGTCGTCCCAGCGCACGGCGTCGCCCGTTGCCGCGTCGCGCAGCCAGTAGCCGGACTCGCCGCGCTCGAGCCAGAGCCGCAGGCGCTCACTCACGCTCACGCACGGGTGCGAGCAGCGGCTCGCGCGCCGCCTCGTCACGGGCCCACTCGCCGAAGTCGGGGTCGGCGTAGGCGCGCTCGAGCTCCGCGCGCGCATCGTCGAGGCGTCCACGCTGCGCGGCGACGCACGCACGTCCGATCTGCAGCGTGACGTGGTCGCCATGGGCAGCGGTGCCTTCGTCGACGACGCGCTCGAGCTCGTCGACGTCGCCGAACGCGCGCGCGTACGCGGCACGGGACCCGTACTCCCACGGCGCGATGCGGTACGCCTCACCGACGGGAGCGCCGGCTGCGAGCACGACCGTTCCGGGCTCCGTCGCCTCTGCGCGACGGCGCTCGCCGCGCTCGACGAGGACGAGCGTGCCCGCCGGCGCCGCGAACGACTCGTCGTCGACCTGGAACTGCGCGGCGCCGGAGACGACGACGTACAGCTCCTGGTGGTTGTCCGCACCGTCGCCGAGCTCTCTGTGGAGCGGCACGACGACCTCGCCCGGCTCGCCGCGGTACGCGCTGAGCCCGAACGCTTGCAGCCCGAGCGCGGCGCGGAGCGGCAGCCAGCGCGCGCCGGTGTCGGACGGCCCGTCGCGGACGTCGTCGAAGTGCAGCCGCCTCAAAACTCGAGCAGCTTCCGCACCGCGTCGCTCACCCGCTCGACCGACGGCATGTACGCGTCCTCGATCTTCCAGTACGGGTACGGCACGTCGTACCCCGTGACCCGCAGCACGGGCCCGCGCAGGTCGAGGATCGCCTGCTCCGCGAGCACCGCCGCGAGCTCGGCGGCGTAGCCAGCGGTGCGCGGCGCCTCCTGCACGATCACGACGCGCCCCGTCTTCGCGGCCGTCGCGAGCAGAGCGTCCTCGTCGAGCGGCTTGAGCGTGCGGACGTCGAGCACCTCGATCGATGCCTCGTGCTCGAGCAGCTCGGCGACTCGCAGGCACAGCGGCACCATCGCGCCGTACGCGACGAGCGAGACGTCGTCCCCCTCACGCGCGACGCGCGCCTTGCCGAGCGGGACGACGTGCTCGCCGTCCGGCACCTCGCTGCGCTCGCTGCGGTAGATGAGCTTCGGCTCGAGCACGACGACGGGATCGGGATCGCGAATCGCGGCGGCGAGCAGCCCTTTCGCATCCGCCGGCGTCGACGGGATCGCGACCTTCACGCCGGGCGTGTGCACGTAATACGTCTCCGGCGAGTCGTCGTGCAGCTCCGGGGCCCGGACGCCGCCGCCGTAGGGCATGCGCACGACGAGGGGGAACTCCATCCTGCCGCCGGTGCGCCACCGGTAGCGCCCGACGTGCGTGATCAGCTGGTCGAGGCACGGGTACGAGAAGGCGTCGTACTGCATCTCGCACACGGGACGCCAGCCGGCCATGCAGAGACCGACGGCGGTGCCGAGGATGCCGGCCTCCGCGAGCGGCGTGTCGACGCAGCGGTCGGCGCCGAAGCGCTCGCGCAGGCCGGCGGTCGCGCGAAAGACGCCCCCGGCGCGGCCGACGTCCTCGCCCAGCACGAGCACGCTGTCGTCGCGCGCGAGCTCGACGTTGAAGCAGTCGTTCAGCGCCTCGACCATCAGGAGCTCAGCCAAGGTCGCCTCCGAGGATGCGGCGCAGCTCGGCGAGGTCGCGCGCGAACGACTCCGGCGGGTTCGCGAACGCGTGGTCGAAGAGGAGCGCGATGTCCGGCTCCGGCTCGGCCTCCGCAGCCGCGATCCCGGCGCGCATCACCTCGGCCGCCTCGTTGCGGATCTCCGCCTCGAGCTCGTCGCCGAGGAAGCCGAGCCGGCGCAGGTAGCGCTCGTAGCGGCCGACGCACTCGTTCCGCTTCTCGAGCTCGACCCGCTCGAGGTCGATGTACGCGCGCGGGTCGTCCGCGGTCGCGTGCGGTGCGGCGCGATACGAGACGGCCTCGATGAACGTCGGCCCGCCGCCGCTGCGCGCACGCTCGACCGCCTCGCGCGTCGCCTCGTAGACGGCGAGCACGTCGCCGCCGTCGACGCGCACGCCGGGGATGCCGTAGCCGGCCGCCTTGTCGGCGAGCGTCTCCGCGCGCGTCTGCGCCGACAGCGGCGTGGAGATCGCCCAGCCGTTGTTGTTGCAGAAGAGGATGAGCGGCGCCTGCATCACGGCGGCGAAGTTCGCGCCCTCGTGGAAGGCGCCCTCGCTCGTCGCGCCGTCTCCGAAGAAGGCGATCGCGCAGGCGCGCTCGCCTTTCAGCTTCTTTCCCCACGCGAGGCCCGCCGCATGGGGCACCTGGGTCGCGATCGGAACGCAGATCGACGCGACGTTGTAGTCGGCCGGGTTCCACCAGCCCGCGGGGTGGCCGCGCCACCAGTGCAGCACCGTCGCCGCGGGCATGCCACGCAGCAACCCGATCGCCGACTCGCGGTAGCTCGGGAAGATCCAGTCCTCGTCTGCGAGCGCGTGCACGGCGCCCGCCTGCATCGCCTCGTGGTTCCAGAAGATCGCGTACGTGCCGATGCGGCCCTGACGGTGGTAGACGACCGAGCGCTCGTCGTAGGTGCGGAGCAGAACGAGCGAGCGGTAGAGCTCCAGCAGCTCCTGCTCGCCGAGCCCCTCGACCTCGCGCTCCTCGTCGATGACTCGGCGCAGCTCGTGCTCCCCTGGGGCGACCTGCGCCATCGCAGGCGCGATGGTACTAGCGCGTAAGGTTGTGCCCTCGCAACCAGTCGGCGAGGGCAGGGAAGAAGCGCGGGTCGAAGCCGGGCGACTGCGGCAGGCTCGAGAGCAGCCCCGTGGGCAGGACGAGCGGGGTGTGCGTCGTCGGCAGGACGACCCAGGTGAAGTCGTGGCCGGGCTGCAAGGCCGTGAGGCGCTCGACGCAGAGCTCGGTCGGCACGTTTCGGTCGTCGCCGCCGTAGAGCCACAGCGCCGGGATCGCCAGCCGGCGGAGCGTCGACGCCGGGTCGTACCCGGACGGCCCCTGCGCGCGCACGGCTGCGAGCATCGCGGCCGGCGTCCCGCTCGGCGGCGCCTCGGACTCGCCTGCGAGCGACGCCCACTCGTCCGTTTCGCCGACGCTGACCGTGGGACCCGAGTTCGAGACGAGCCAACCGATCGCGGGATCGCGAACGGCGGCGAGCGGCGAGATCCAGCCCGCCTGGCTGTCGCCGAAGAGCCCGATCCGCCGTGGGTCGATCCGGGGTCGACGCGCAAGGAACGCCACCTCCGCCTGCGCGTCGCGCGCCAGGAGATCGATCGCGGCCGTCGTGGCGGCGTCGCCCGGATACGCGCCCCGCGACTCGCCGACGCCGCGCTTGTCGTCTGCGAGCACCGCGATTCCGTGCAGGGCGAAGAACGCGGTGAAGAGGTCGAACTCGTCGCGCGTGCGCGGGCCGGAGCCGTGCACCATCACGACCGCAGGGAACGGACCCCGTCCCGGGGGGAGCGTGAGCGTCGCAGCGTCGACGCCGACCCGAACCTCCTGCTGACGGACCGGGAACCGGTCGTACTGCGTTCCCTGCCAGACGAAGCCGTGCGCGTCGACGCGGATCGCGCCGTCCCCCCGCGTGTCGCCGAGACGTGCACCGACCGTGAGCGACGCGCCGATTCCGTGGACGGCGCCGGAGGGGAGCTCGAGGAGCGTCGGCGGCAGCCCGTCGGCCTCGGCGACCGCGACGCCGGCGCCCGCGGCGCTGCGGTAGATCCCGAGGAGCTCGACGATTCGCGAGACGCCGCGGCGCAGCGAGAACGTGCCGCGCAGCGATCCCTGGCGTACGACGCCGCGCAGCGTGCGACCGCGAATCGTGCCGTCGAACACGACTCGATCGGGGACGACGAAGCGCACGTGTGCGCCGTCGACCGTCACCTGCACGGGCAGGCTCGAGGCGTGGCCCGGCCCGAGCGACACCGTCCCGTCGCGGACGACGATCGCCACGGGCGCCGCTGCGGCCGGCAGCGCATACGTGCCGGTCCAGGGCGTCACCGGGGTCCGCGCCGCAACGCGCGCGCGACGCGGTCCGCCCATGAGAGCTCCTGCTCGGCCTGCGCGATCCCCAGCCGGAGCAGGTGCGCGTGGTACCAGTCGTGACCCCGGCCCGTGTTCGTCGGCACGATCGCTCGCAGGCCCTCGAGTCGCGCCTCGGTGTCCGCGGCGAACTGCTCGACGTGGCGCAGGAGGACGTCGGGCGTCGTCAGACCGCCGACGAAGAGCTTGAGGAAGAACGTCTCGCGTGCGCCGCTCTCGACCGTCTCGAGCCACGCGCCGAGCGCCTCCGTGCCGCCGCGCGAGACGCGGTAGACCTGCTTGTCTGGGCGGCTCGACTGTGCAACCGAACGGCGCCGGACGAGGCCGGCCGAGACGAGCCGCGGCAGCGTGGCGTAGAGACCGCTGCGGGCGGGCGCCCAGACGTGGCCGATCGCCCGGGTGACCGCCTTCGCCAGGTCGTACCCGGAGCGCTCGCCCTCGATCGCGAGCAGCGCGAGCACCGCCGCTTCGGTCGTCGTGAGGGCTCTGGTCTCGACGGCCGTCTCGGGCACGACGAGACTCTATCGCTCCAGGCTGGAATAGTCCAGGTTGGACTACGAGAGGACCGAGACCGCGTTCCGCTCGGCCTCGAAGACCGCCTCCTCGACGTCGCCCAGGTCCTCCCCGTCGACCTGCAGCGGCACGGGGCGGTCGCAGACGACCTCGATCCGGTCGACGTCGTGCGCGTAGAGCGCCTTGCCGATCCGTGGATGCCCGGTGAGGAGCTCGACCGCGGTGCGAACGAGCGAGCGGCGCCGAATGCGAACGGGCGCGACCATGTCGAGCCCGAGCTCGAACTCCGCCTCCGGCGCGATCGGCAGCGGCACCCGCCGCGCGTACGTGTACGGCGCCCCGTTCGCGACGAAGACCGACGCGGCGCGGCCGTGGCCCTGCACCTCGAGCATGGGGTCGATGTGCCCGTGCTGCGCGGCGAGCTCCCGGAGCACCGCGAGCACGAACGCGAGGTCGCCGGGGCGCCGCCCGTCGGTCGCGCGCCCGCGTCCGTTCACGCGGCGCACGGCCGCCGCGTCGATCCCGAGCCCTGCCGAGAACGAGAACCGCCGGCCGTTGGCGCGTCCCACCGTGATGCGCCGGGTGCGGCCCGTCGCGAGCGCGTCGGCGACGCGGCGCGCCGCCTCGACCGGCTCCGGCGGCAGGCCGAGCGCGCGAGAGAGGACGCTCGTTCCCCCTCCCGGCAGGAACCCGATCGGCACGTCGTCGCCGAGGCCGTTCAACGCTTCGTTGAAGCCGCCGTCGCCGGAGAAGACGACGACCGCCTCCGCTCCGGCGCGGCACGAATCGGTGACGAGCTCGGTCGCGTGCAGCGGGTGCTCGGTGCGCAGGATCTCGACGGCCGCGACACCGCCGAGCTCGCGTTCGACTGCTGCGAGCGTGTCGTCGTCCACGCGCGACGCGAACGGATTGACGATCAGCGCGACGCGCATCAGCGACTCGAGTAGCCGCGCATGCCGTCGAGCAGCAGGTCGGTGATGCGGTCGGCGAGCGGGTCCGTGTCGGCGTCCGGCCGCAGCCACGTGTAGGCCCAGTTGACCGACGAGAGCGCAACGAGCGCGGCCGTTCCGTCGTCGAGATCGGTGCGCAGCTCACCACGCTCGCGGCCCTCGCGGAAGAGCGCCCGGAAGCGCTCCTCGTAGCGCCGCCGCTCTGCGACGAAGCGGTCGCGCCGCTCTCCCTCGAGGTAGCGCCACTCGCGGATGAACACCGTTGCGACGTCGAGCTGCGTCGCGACGACGCGCAGGTGCGCACGGAGCGCGGCGCGGATCCGCTCGACGACCGGGGCCTCGTCGGGCACGCCGTCGAGCGCGGCGTGGAACGCCTCCGCCCCTTCGGCCGCCACCTCCCAGAGCAGGTCGGCCTTCGAGGCGATGTGGGCATAGAGCGACCCCTTCTGCACCCCGAGCGCCTCGGCGAGGTCGCCCACCGACGTGCCGTGATAGCCGCGCTCCGCGAAGAGCCGGGCGGCCGCGCGGGTTAGCTCGGTGCGCCGGGAGGAGATACCATCACCCTAACGATCGTTCGGTTGGGAGGTGTGCGTGGCAGCAGCGGAGATTCCACGGGACGAGCAGGCATTTCTCGAGTACGTCCAGGCCGGCGGACAGGTCGAGGCGACCGACTGGCTGCCCGACGACTACCGGGCGAAGCTCGTCAAGTTCATCGAGATGCACGGCAACTCCGAGCTCATGGGCGTCCTGCCCGAGCGCGAGTGGATCCTCCGCGCGCCGACGCTCCAGCGCAAGCTCGCCTTGACGGCGAAGGTGCAGGACGAGGTCGGCCACGCACAGCTGATCTACCGCGTCGTCGAGGACCTCGGCAAGCCGCGCGAGGCCTGCCTCGCCGATCTCGTCTCCGGCACGTCGAAGTTCCACAACGTCTTCCACTATCCGACGAAGACCTGGGGCGACGTCGGCGTGATCGCGTGGCTCGTCGATGCGGCCGCGATCATCAGCCAGAAGGCGCTCCTCAAGTGCTCGTACGCGCCGTATGCACGGATCATGAAGAAGATCTGCTGGGAGGAGTCGTTCCACATCCTGCACGGCCGCGACGTGATCCTCGCGATGGTGACGGGAACGCGTGAGCAGTTCGAGCTCGTGCAGGAGGCGCTCGACCGCTGGTGGGGGCCGCTGATGCAGTTCCACGGCAACCCGATCCCGCGCGAGGAGGACCCGATGTGGATCTGGCGGATCAAGTCGCAGGGAAACGAGGAGGCGCGCCAGCAGTTCCTCGACGGCTACGTGCCGCAGATCCTCGAGCTCGGCCTCACCATCCCCGACCCGAAGCTGCGCAAGCGCGACGACGGCGTCTGGGTGTACTCCGAGCCCGACTGGGACGAGCTGCGCCACGTCGTCACCGGCCACGGGCCGCGCACCGAGGAGCGGCTTGCGTTCCGCCGGCGCTTCCTCGAGCAGGAGCAATGGGTGCGCGACGCTCTGCTCGCCGCATGATCTACGAAGTCTTCCGCCAGGATCGAAAGGGGCAGCCGTTCGAGCACGCGGGGTCTGTCGTCGCGCCTGACACGGACTTCGCGGAGGCGTGGGCGCGCGAGCAGTACGGCCGCCGCGGCGAGTCGGTCGCGCTCTGGCTCGTGCCGCGCGACGCGGTGCACGAGGTCTCCGACTGGGCGGACGAGTTCGACCTCAAGTACCGACGCGTCGACGGCTACTCGATCAAGGCACGGCTGAAGGAGGCGCGTGAACGAGCGGGTACTGCTCGGGCTGGCTGACGACGAGCTCGTGATCGGCTGGCGCGACTCCGAATGGACGGGGATCGCGCCGCTGCTCGAGGAGGACGTCGCGTTCTCGTCGATCGCGCAGAACGAGATCGGACATGCGCGCGCGGTGTACGAGCTCCTGTCGGACGACGCCGACGCGCTCGCGTTCGACCGCACGCCCGACGAGTACCGGTGCGCGCCGCTCGTGCAGCTGCACCTGCTCGACTGGGCGCGCACGATCGCGCGCCGGTGGCTGTACGAGGTCGCCGACGAGATCCGCATCGCGGCGCTGATCGACGAGCTGCCGCTCGCGGCGAAGATCAACCGCGAGGAGGCCTACCACCGCATGCACGCCGAGCTGTGGCGCGAGCGGCTCGCGGACGAGCCGCGCTTCCGCGCGGCGGTCGACGAGCTGTGGCCCTACGCGCTCGGCGTCGTCGAGCCGGAGCAGCGCGACGCCCTCTGCTCGCGCGTCGGCCGCGACGCGGTCGAGCCGGTCGAGCGCGGCGCGCTCGACGACGCGTTCGCCGCGCTGCACGACGAGATGACGCTCGTGCGGCGCTCCGCGCCGGCGGGGGCGCAATGGTGAGCGCCGAGCAGGTCTGGGCCGCGTTCGAGGCGATCCCGGATCCGGAGATCCCCGTCGTCTCGCTCGTCGACCTCGGCGTCATCCGTTCGGTTGATGTCTCGGATGGACATGTCCGGGTGGAGTTCACGCCGACGTTCCTCGGCTGCCCGGCGCTCGAGCACATGAAGCGCGCGCTCGAGACGGCGATCGTCGAGCTCGGCGGCGAGCCCGAGGTCGAGGTCGTGAACGACGACTCGTGGGGCACGGACAAGATCACACCGGCGGGGCGGGAGAAGCTGCGCGAGGCCGGCTTCGCTCCGCCCGCGCCCCGGGCCGCCGCCGGCGGCCGGTCGTCCTCGCCGGGCGAGGGCGGCTCGGTCGGCCTCGCTTCCAGCCGTCTCGTCCAGGTGCAGTCCGCCGTGCACCGCTGTCCGTACTGCGGCTCGACCGACACGACGCTCGAGAACCTCTTCGGCCCGACGCCGTGCCGGTCGCTCCGCTACTGCAATGGCTGCAGGCAGCCGTTCGAGCAGTTCAAGACGATCTAGCTGCTACCCGATGCACACGTCCGTCGACCCCGGCGGGTCGATCTGGCCGACGAACGTCGCGCCGGGCGGCAGCGAGGTGCCGCTCACGAAGTCGCCGACGCGCGCGGCGGGCAGGCAGCCGCCGTTACCGAGCTGGACGAGGCCCCCGGCGAGGCTCAGCTCCGTCGCGGCGTCGATCGAGGCGGTCGTCGCCTGCAGGTCGGTGTGAGCGCTGCTCGTGAGGTCGAGGTTGGTGCCGGCCTTCAGCGACATCCCGAGACCGGACTGGACATCGGCGCTCTGACCGGCCTTCAGCTGCAGGTCGTTCGCGAGGTGACCGGTGAGGCTGCCGTCCGCGAACGTGACACTCGAGCCGTTCGTGTCGCTGAGCTTGATCCCGTCGTCGGCGACGGTGAGCGAGTACTCCCCGTTCGGGCTCGTGAACGTGCCGGAGAACGGCTGGCCGTCCTTGCCCGGCGCGCCCTGCGATCCGTTGCAGACGTAGGCGACGTTGCCGCCCGCGTCCGTGATCGCCGCGCCGCCCGACGGGCAGTGCGCATCGCCGGCGGCAAGCTGGGTGACGGCCGGGCTCGTCCCGGGCTGCCCCTGCGGTCCGGCGGGACCCTGCGCTCCGGCGGGACCCTGCGGCCCGGTCTGTCCGGTCTTGTTCCAGGTGATCTGCGTCTCGAGCGCGCTGCAGTGCCCGAGCAGGCTCTTCGAGCCGAGCGAGGGGTCGATCAGCCGGATCGTCCCGACGCTCGTCAGCTCGCACGCCGTGTAGACGCCGCCGCTGTCCGGGATCGTCGCGTATGCGATCCCGCCCGCGAGCGCGAACAGCACGGCCGCAAGTGCGGCGACGCGCAACGCCCGGCGCTGCCAGAAGCTCTTCATGACCTGCCTCCCTCCCCAATCGATGGATTGACCGATTGAGGCGTACAACGCTGCGCTCCGCGAGTCAACGCCGGCGAAAACGGTCGGCCCACTCGTACGCGTCGAGCTCGCGCGCCGGGCGGCCGACGCGGCCGTGCCGGAAGCCGTCGGCGACGAATCGGTGATAGTCGCCGACGCGCTCGGGCGGGACGAGCGGCCGCTCGCGCCGGCGCACGACGAGCACGCCCGCGTCGACCGACGGCGGCGGCTCGAACGACGTGCGCGGCAAGCGCCGCGCGAGCGACATCTCGTAGAACGCGCCCCAGACGACGCCGCTCACGCTGCTCGGCCACGGCACCGCCCGCTTGAACGCGACGCCCCACTCGACGACGAGATCGGCCCGCGTCAGCGGCGTGTACGGATCGTCGAGCAGCCGGTGCAGCAGATCGGCGGTGCGATGGAACGGCAGGTTCGCGACGACGCGAAACGGCGAGCGCGGCAGCG
>Ga0070741_10020597_pt1 | contig 10369 bp, 3 predicted proteins | sample Coa_R1_4_FD_66440 | JGI IMG/M metagenome (GOLD analysis project Ga0070741, IMG submission 66440) | Surface soil microbial communities from Centralia Pennsylvania, which are recovering from an underground coalmine fire - Coalmine... | ecosystem: Environmental > Terrestrial > Soil > Unclassified ...
GGAGATGGATATTGAAATCAGCCGCTGGGGCTCGCCCGCCGGCAAGAACGCGCAGTATGTGGTCCAGCCTTATTACGTGCCCGCGAACGTAGTGCAGTTTTTCTCCCCCGCCGGACCTCTTACCTATTCGTTCGATTGGGAACCGGGCCGCGTTGCCTTTCGGACGATGCGCCGCTCTGGAGCCGCCGGCAAGCCTGATGTGATTGCCTCACATGTGTTCACATCGGGTGTGCCTTCAGCCGGCGCCGAAACCGTCCATCTGAACCTCTACGTTTTTTATAACCACCAGGTGCGTCTGCAACATGGGGTCGAGGTGACGATTGAGAAATTCGAATACCTCCCCTGAATCCCTGACTATCTCTGGCAGGCTGCTGAAAAACTTAGTCAGACTCCTTTTTCGTCAACCCCAATGCCTGAATTTTCTCAACGCTGGACGGCGAATAAAGTTGTCTTCCGCCCTTTTTCACCAGCCTGCCAGGCGCCCGCCGCAAAAATCGGGGACATACGAATCTGTCCCTTATCGCGCGCTTGCCTTCGACGCAGTATTCTTTTGGACTGCGCGGCCGGCGATGTGCTTGCTCTGCTTGGCGGCCATTTTTGCACACACGGCTTACGCGACCGATCCTGATCGTGCCATGTCTCAGTACATCCGCGAGCGATGGGCCATCGAACAGGGCTTTCCGCGCGGCCCCGTCTATGCAATCGCGCAATCGAATGACGGATACCTGTGGATCGGGACGCAAGCCGGACTGGTTCGTTTTGACGGCCTGAGCTTTCGGCTGGTCAGGGACGTTCCCGGATTATTAAACGGTGAGAGTGTCCTCGGCCTGATTCTGGACGGCGAGGGCAGTCTTTGGATCCGCCTGGAAGGCTCCAGTCTGATGTGTTACAAAACTGGCGTCTTCGAAGGACCTCTTCCTCCGGACGACTTGCTGTCATCCCGCATCAGCGCGATGTCCGAGTCGAATGCCGGCGACCTCCTGGTGTCGGTTATGGAACGAGGTGTCGTGTCCTTTCGCCGGGGCAGATTTCACATGGTCGCCGATGCCCAGGCTTTGCCTCGCTCGCCTGTGCTCTCCGTGGCGCAAACCACCGACGGAAGTATTTGGGCCGGCACACGCGGCGCCGGACTCTTTCGGTTTCGGAACGGCGGCAGAGATTCCATCTCCGAAAACTTAAGCGATCCGAAGGTGAACTGTCTGCTGACCGGTGACAAAGGAGATTTGTGGGTAGGAACAGATAACGGCATCGTACGCTGGAACGGGACCAGGCTCGTGCAGGATGGACTTGAGGCACTGACACGCCTCCAGATCCTCGCCTTGGAACGCGACCGCGACGGTAACATCTGGGCCGGAACTGACGCTCGCGGCCTGATCCGCATCAACCAGCACGGTGTCTCTTACCTGGAAGCTTCAGACGAGCGCCGGCGCGAAGCGGTCACCGCCCTCTTCGAGGATAGAGAAGGCAATCTCTGGATCGGCAGTGCGAACGGCCTCGAGCGTCTCCGCGACAGTGCCTTCGTCACGTATTCGCGGCCTGAAGGCCTGCCCTCGGACCGGTACAACGCTGTTCTTGTGGATACCGGGAATCGCGCGTGGCTTGCGCCCGTGCAGGGCGGATTGTGCTGGATGAAGGGTGGAAAGCATGGACGCGTCTCACAGCAGGGACTGGATCGTGACATCGTCTACTCCATCGCCGGCGGGAAAGACGAGTTGTGGCTCGGCAGACAGCGCGGCGGCTTGACGCGAATCCGTACCGCCGGAGATCTGGTCTCCGCTCAAACGTATACCAGCCGCGACGGACTGGCTCAGGATAGTGTCTTCTCCGTCTATCAGGCCCGCGACGGGACCGTGTGGGCAGGAACGTTAAGTGGTGGTGTGAGCCGGCTGCGCGATGGCCGATTTACTACTTTCACCTCCGAGAACGGACTGCAATCGAATACAGTGAATTCGATCCTCGAAAGCTCTGATGGAACCATGTGGTTCGCCACGCCGGCCGGACTCAGTGCGATGTCTGAAGGCCACTGGCGGGCGTACAGCGCCAAGGACGGCCTGCCTTCCGAAAACGTAAATTGTCTGCTGGAGGATTCCCGGGGCGTGCTCTGGGTGGGAACATCAGCCGGCCTGGCGTTTCGGCAGGCCAAAGGTTTTGAAGCCCCAGCCGGCGCGCCGGAGTCTTTGCGGGAACAGATCCTCGGCTTTGTAGAAGACAGGTACGGTTCTCTCTGGATTGCCACGTCTCGTCACGTATTGCGCCTGAATCGCGAGAAACTGCTTAACGGCCGGCTCGGCGACGGCGATGTGCGTGAATATGGATTGGCCGATGGCCTGCGCGGCGTTGAAGGAGTCCGGCGTCATCGGTCGGTGATTTCCGATGCGGCCGGGCGCATCTGGTTTTGCTTGAGCCGCGGCATCTCTGTAGTGGATCCTGCGCGCCTGACGCGCAACACGATACCCGCGATCGTCCACGTGCAATCGATTCTGGCTGATGGTACGGCTCTGAGCACGCGAGGACAAATTCACGTTCCGGGTGGCCACCACAGAATCGGATTTGGCTATACGGCGCTGAGTCTTTCCGTGCCGGAAAGGATTCGCTTTCGTTACCGGCTCGACGAATTCGATTCCAACTGGAGCGCCCCCGTGTCTTCCCGCGACGCCGTATACACAAACCTCGCGCCGGGTTCTTACCGGTTTCGGGTAATGGCCAGTAATCCGGACGGCGTCTGGAACAGCAACGAAGGAATCCTCGCGTTCACCGTCGACCCGACTGTTGCTCAAACCTGGTGGTTCCGCGTGTCGCTCGTACTGGCATGCGCGGGCGCGATTTTCGCCCTTTACAGACTCCGCATGCATCAGTTGGCGGCCCGGCTGAATCTCCGCTTCGAAACACGTCTGGCCGAACGGACTCGAATCGCTCAGGACTTGCATGACACCTTGTTACAAGGATTCTTGAGCGCCTCCATGCAGGTGCACGTCGCGACTGACACTCTAACTCCCGATTCGAAGGCCAAGCCGACCCTGATCCGCGCGTTGCAGTTGATGAACCAGGTGATCGAGGAAGGACGAAGTGCATTGCGCGGGCTGCGCCTGTCCAGCAGCGATTCGCTCGATCTCGAACAGGCATTCGCTCGTGTTCCGCAAGAACTCGCTCCGCAGGACGACACAGAGCCGGAAACGCGATTTCAAATCGTCGTGGAAGGCCAGCAGAGGCCATTGCGAGCCTTACTCCGGGACGACGTGTACAGGATTGGCAGAGAGGCCGTGATCAATGCGTTCCGGCATGCGCATGCAACGAACATCGTGGTCAAACTGCAGTATTCGCCGAGCCGTCTCCGTGTATTGGTACGGGATGACGGCTGCGGGATCGCTCCTGAGATCGCGGATTTCGGCCGTGACGGACATTGGGGACTGCCTGGAATGCGTGAACGCGCCGAACAGATTGGAGCCCGCCTCCACGTTTACAGCGGCTCGCAGGCGGGCACCGAGGTCGAACTCTCCGTGCCTGCCGAGATAGCATTTGAGGATCACTCGCGGCGCAAGCGCAAGCGATTGTGTTAGCGGCCTGGGTCGAACTAGTGTGCGGAGCGGGCAATTCTGCCCACTCGGCGCCTTATGGCTGCAGACGCTCCGCCATTTCGATCAGCCTGCGACGATATTCCATCCATCTGCTGTAGTCCGGCGTATAAGGGTGCAGCTTGCGGCTGATGTCTCCGACCTTCTCCTGACCGTCCGTCACGAATCGCACGGCCTCATCAATCAGCTGAAGGATTTCCGCCCCGAGCGCGCCGCCTCTCTTTTGTGCCTGCACCTTCAACATCCACAACAACTCGAAATCCTCGATACCATCGCGCGATGCCTCCCACCGCTTGGTCGTCACGGGGCCGTTCGCCGTCGGATAGACGGTGCCGAACTCCGCACCCATGGTGGTGTCCCAGAACCAGTAATCCGACCACGAATATACCCAATAGCCTCCGCCGGTCATGCCCAAGCGATACGCCACCCATGGCTTCATTCTGTAATAGCCCAGAGGACTCAAGTCGCGTTGTTCTCCCGGCGGCTCGTAGTGCCAGTATTGTTTGGCCTTGAAAATCGGCGCGAGATGTTGCTCGTCGCCGCGCAGCAGCGCGATGTCCGGCTGCCAGATATCGATCAGCTCGGCCACGCGCTCCAGCATGTCCGGCCGGGCGCCTCCCGCCGGGTTGGCATAGACCTGAACGTTTGGATCGGCCGCCTTAACTTTCCGTACCTGCTCCGTCCACCACTGGAACTTAGCGTCGTCGCCGGTCAGGCCAGGCTCGTCCAGAATGTAAAACGCCCAGTCTTTGCGATCCACTCCGAGAGAGTTCATGTGCGCGTGATACCAGCGAATGGAATCCTCAAAAGCGGCATCGGCGGTGCGCGCATCAGGCTTGAAGCCATCCGGCCAGCGCAGCTTCACTAGACCGTTCGCCAGGAGCACCGCTTTTCCGCGCAACCGCTGCACCAGACGATCGTGAACAGCGGTATCCGCCTGGCCCAATTTGCCGTCCTTCGAAACGGCGACCGTGATTGCGGGGATCAGAAACACGTTTGTCCCGTGCGCCAAGGCGTCGCGGATCGTCTTCTCGCGCAGGTCTTCGTCGGTGATCGAACTGAGCGCCAGCCAATTCTCGTGCCGGTAGACGTGCTTGTCGGGCAGCCGAACGGGATGCACGGTTACCTCGACTGGAATCTCGATCGGCTGCTCCTGGGAAAGCAGATCGCCGATGCGCAGGCGCCCGCGATGCGTGCCGGCGCTGAGATCGCGGCTGCAGAACGTCAGCCATATTTTGCGTGTTTCGCCAGGATGCAGCCGCACCAGGTCGCCTTCGCCTAAAAGCGGCAGCGGATCTTCCGCCGCGCGTCCGCTGGAGTTCACCAGGATCTGGGGGACATCCCGCAATTCGAGCACTCCCCGTGGAAACGGCCCAAGCTCCAATCGCACGGTTGCGTCGCGCGGCGAGAGATTCGTCACCGCCAGGGCGGCCGACTCATATTCATTGCCGAGCATCGATACCGCGATTCGGCCGGATACGGCCGGCGGGTTCGAGAAGAACGCGGCCGGATCGAACTCGGGCCAAGGATTCTCAATCTGCGCGGCGATCAAACGGGACCGCGGCCTTGTCTTGGCTATATGTTTTAGAAGCGCAAGCCAGTAGGCGCGCTCGTCGCGCTTCTCCTCACCAAAGGCGCGCGCCAGGGTCACAAAGTAGTCCGCCAGATCCGCGTGGCCGCCCAACTGACGATGGACCGACGAGACCTCCTTCTCGAAAGCAGCCAGTTGTCTCGCGTCCTCCGATCCCGCTGCGTCCAGAGTGTAGCGGAAGCCGCGGCTGCCGAGCGTTGCGCCCGTATCTGGCGCAAGCCATCGTGCGACGCCGTCATATTCCCCCGGCGCCAACGCGGCAAAGTGAGCGACCGCCTCATCACGCATGAGGAATTGCAGATGAACCACGCCGTCAGGATTGCGGATGCGGAAAGCCACGATCGACCCGGCGGGACGCTCCGGAAACGACAGTTCATTCCGGCCGCGCAACGCAGCCCGGCGTTCGACCGCGGCGCTTCCCGGCTCTGGTGGAATTCGGCCCGACGAGGGGTGCTTCTCCGAACGGACGAATCCCGTCAGCCCGGCGTCGTTGCGCGTTCCGGGCCAGAGGATACGTGCGGCATCCCTTTGCGGTAAGCGTAAACAGATCAGCCGGCCTTTGCCATCGGCGACCACTAGCTTGACTTCCTTTTGGCTGCGAAACCGGCAGAGCAGCGGTGAGAACGATCCGCCGCCTTTCAGCGGAATCGAGTCCAGGACAGTCCCCGAAGAATCCAGCGCGTATAACGATTGCCCGTTCTCTCCGGCATCGCGGACCACCTGAAAAATGGATGCGCGGCCGCTGCCATCCAGATCCGCAATCGCAGCCGCACGGAAAATGCCGCGGCCGCCCACCTGCTTTGCCCATAGCCGCCGCCCGCCCGGATCCATGGCATAAACCTGCGAGCTCTTATCGCCGAAGAGAATCCGCTTGCGGCCGTCTCCATTCAGATCCGCCACGACGGTGGAATTATAGGTCTGCATCTCGGTCGCCGCCCGCCACAGCACCTTGCCGCTCATGGCATCCAGCGCGTACATGCCCGGACCCAGGTCCGACGAGTTGATCGGAATGTACACCTCGTAGCGCCCGTCGCCGTCCGCGTCCGCAATCAAGGGCAGGCACCGGCCAAATCGGCCGTTGTGCAGCCGGTTCAGCCACAACGTCTGGCCCCGGCCATTCACGCAGTAGACGCCGCCGTCATCGTCGCCGAACACGATTTCGGGCAAGCCATCGCCGTTCACATCGCCGACGGCCGGCGTCGAGAGCCGGAAATTGGTCGCGTGCAGTTCGAAGCGCAGTTTGCCCGAACGATCGAGCGCATACAGATTGCCGCGTTCGGTCGTGACGAGAACTTCGGGCCGGCCGTCGCCGTCGATATCGGCCAACACCAGGTAATTGAAGCCGCTCCCGAAACGATCGCTGCGCGTGTACTTCCAGCGCCGCTCACCCTGCGCGGTAAAACAGTACACCGAGCCGGACACATCGGCGGCCAGGATATCGTGACCGCCGTTGGCCGCCTCGCTCGCGATCGGGGAACAGCCGGGCGCGAGATCGAGTTGCATTTCGCGCTGCCGTCTGCCGTCGGGACCGACTATCACAATTTTGCCCGAGCGCAACGCTAGGGCGATGCCTTCCACCGACTCCGTGGCGCCGATCTGCACGGGCGGACCGATTACCGGCTCGCCGAATTCCACCGCCCACTCCTCAGTGGCCGAGGAGAGCGGCTTTGCAATCTGCGCCGTAGCCGCCGCGCAGGCCAGCAGAGCGCACGCCGCCTGAACAGCCAAAAACCGGGGACATACGAAACTATCCTTGAACGACGCTCTGCAATTAACGAGATGCCGGTCCGTACAGTGGACAGTTCCGTCTGTCCCCGGTTTTTTACGCAGGCTGTTAGCTGAGCGCATAATCCGTCTCGAGCGTGATACTTTCTCCGGGTGCGAGTGTCTTCAGAGGCGACCAGACGTCGATGGCGACCGTGTTCCGCCGCCGCCCGCGCCACCAGAAGCGGCATCGTTCCACCTGATCGTTCGCAAATCGGTTCGTCAGCTTGATTCCCAGGCTCGAATTCGTGAGGCTCCACTCGCCCGCCGGCCGTTGCTCATCACGAAAGAATTCATCGCCCTGGTTATCGCCGGTGGGCGGAAGGATCTGATCCTGTCGTCGTGTGCCGTCGCGCCGCAAAAAAGAAAAGTCCACGGTCGGATTCTGGCGGTCGCCCGGATTCACCTGTGCGCGCGACTGCAGCGTGACCGTGAGCGGCTTGCCGGATTCGTTTCGCGCCGTGGAGGCCGTGTGCAAGACCGGATCCGCATCTGCCACCCACACCCTGCGGGCGATCCGCAGTCCGTTCGGACAAACACCGCGCAGTTCCAGTTGACGGCCGTCGTGCGATTCCACCGTCCACTCGGTTTCGAACTGATTGCGCGAATAAAACTCGGGATGAGCCAACAGAATCAGGCCGCCCTGCACTTCCATGCCGGTGATACGCTCGTCGGGATCCGAAAGACGCAGAGCATTCTGACCGGTCGCGCGGTCGAACAGGGCTACGATGCGCCCGTGAAATCCCGGCGCCGCCACGGCGCGTATGGCGCGATTCTCCAGGGTCACCGTTTCGTAATTGCGCACGTATTTTCGGTATTCCCTATCGATTACATCGAACGGCACGTTCTCGTAGAACTCGGTCATGCCGAATTCGCGCGCGCGGGTCAGAAAATCGTCGTAGCGTTTCCAGAAGTCAGCCAGGTCGGCTGGACCATAGAGGTTGTCGTGCAGCACAAACCGTTTGGCGCGGAACAACTCCACCGAATCCAGCGACAACTCCACCTTCCGAACGCGTCGCGCCACGACCTCCAGGCCGGCGCCGGCTGTCGAGGCCTTCATCTCGGCCACGAGTTGCCGCGCTTTGGGGAGAAAGTCGGGCGCGAAATCGGGTCCGGCATACATATAGAGCGATTGGCCGCGCCCCCGCGGCGGCAGGCGCACCTCGCCATGTTCGAGATCGACGTAGTCGCGAAGGCGCGCCGCCGCGGGTCCATAATATCCGTTCGTGAACTCCGTGAGGATGCTTTGGTAGTCCCGGTCAGGATTCCACAGCAGCTTCGCGCATAAGTATCCGCGCAGTTCCGCCAGTTCGCCGCCTCCGCCCTTCGAATTGCTCCCCTGCAAAAACAACCCCACCACGCCGTGATCGCGATACGTGGCGATATCGCCCGCAAGTTCCTCCAGGTTCGGATAAGGTTCGAGCGTCTGGTGGAAATTGGTCATGTAGTGCCAGACGTAAAGCTGCCGGGTGATCGCGCCCCACGACTTCAGCACGTCAAACGGATGCTTGTTGTGCGGGCACACGGTGAACGGATGTCCGTTGCACGAACCGCTCAGCGCCAACCGTACTCGCACGTTGGGGGCGGGCCGCACCTTTGCCGGCGGCGGCTCCGAATACCGGTATGCCAGCGTGTCGATCAACTTATCCGGATATTTTCGCGCCACCTGCTCCGCCACTGCGTTGACGAAGCGCAGCAGTGGACCGGAGTGCGCGCCCTCCTCTTCTTCGACCCGGCGGCAGTTCACGCATTCGCAGGGGCCATCGGCATCGTTCGGCGATACGGATAGGATGGACGCGTCGGGATTCTGCGCGATCCACTGCAGCACAGTGTCCACCGCGATGCGCAGCACGTCCGGATTGGTCAGGCACAACTGCACACGGACGGCGCGGCGTTCGCCGTTGACCAGCGCGAAGTACTCGGGATGAGTGGCGAAATACTTTTCGGGGGGAATGATCGCCTGGAACGAATGGACGAACGGGTGATACACCACCTTGCCTCCCGTCGACGCATCCAGTTCGGAAAAGAAGCCGTTGGTGCGATTGCGCGCCGCCCAGTCCTTATCGGTCGCCTCCTTGATGAACACCTCGCGGTATTCGAGCGCGGGCTTCTGGATTTCGTTCAGAGCCGGAATTCGCAGCGAGGATATGCGCGGCGTGTACGTGCAGTCACGCGCGAACCATCGAACTCCGAGCTTCTCCAGGAACGCGTAAACGCCATACATCGTGCCGCGCTGCCGTCCGCCGGCGATCGCAACGTGTCCCCCCTTCGTTTGTAGCGCGAGCCCCTCGTTGCCCAAAGTCTCGAACGGAATCTCGAATCCGAGGCGCTCCATGGTGGCGCTGCGCCCTACCAGAATGAGCGGACCTTGCGGCTTGTCGTCCTCGGACGCGATCTTCAGCCGGGTGCCCGAGATCAGTTCGATGTGCGTTTGCAGTTCGCGCGCGCCTCTCTGCTCGGACGGGGAAGCATCGCGCGACAGGCAAATCGTGTGGTTCGACCGCCGATCGTCCGCCAGCAGGCAACCCGCGGAAGATGCGAGCGCCAGAAATTCGCGCCGCCGCATGCCTCTCAGAATACCAGCCGGCTGCCGAGTTGCAGTTGCCGCGGCGCGTTGGAAATGGTGTCCAAACCCGAGATTACGCCGAACGTCGGACTGCGCGGATCCAGACCGCTCGAACTTGCGGGCGACTGCCAGAATTCGGGTGTGTTGAACGCGTTCGGCGCTTCCGCCACCAGTTCCCAGCGGACTCGCTCCGTCACCTTCAGCTTCTTGGTCACGCTGAGGTCGAATCGGTGAATGGGTGGCGAGCGCAGGCCGGATAGGATGATGGGCCACCGCCGCGGTATAAACGCGTTCGTGTTATATGTGAACGCCGCCGGATTAATCCAGTGATTCAGGTTCTGGCCTCCCGGCACCGCGGCCGGATCCAGTCCCGTAGGAACTGCGTTCGCATTCATCGAAACCGGCAATCCTTTCTGAATGCGAATGATGCCGCTCACCTGCCACCCGCCTATGATGCTGTCGAGCCAGCGCGGCGCTTGCGATACGAACCGGCGATTGCGGCCAAACGGCAGCTCGGCGACGAAGTTGGGTACAAATGTTTGCGGAGAATCGAACGTGCTCAGCGTCTTTTCCAGATTGGGGTCGGTCGGATATTGAAACCGTGTCTTCACCAGCATCTTCGAAACCGTATAAGCCAGGCTGAAGCTGATGCCGTTGGTGAACTGCTTCACCGCGTAAATCTGCATGGCGTCGTAGCGCGAGCTTCCGATCGGCCGGTCCAGTTCCGTCACCGCCGTGAACTGTGGATACGGTACGATCAGGCTTGAGACAGCGATTGTGCTCTGGTTCAGATTGAATCCGGGTGCCAGGCCGGAAAACGGATTCGCCACTCTCTGATTCAGCACAGTGGCTCCCTGAACGAACTGCTGCTCCGTC
>Ga0070741_10020598_pt1 | contig 10368 bp, 6 predicted proteins | sample Coa_R1_4_FD_66440 | JGI IMG/M metagenome (GOLD analysis project Ga0070741, IMG submission 66440) | Surface soil microbial communities from Centralia Pennsylvania, which are recovering from an underground coalmine fire - Coalmine... | ecosystem: Environmental > Terrestrial > Soil > Unclassified ...
CTCACGCGCTCGCCGCGGCCGCGGGCGACGACGCCTCCGCCTACCGGATCGGAGGCGACGAGTTCTGCCTCGTCGCGCCCGGTCGGCCGGAGCTCGTGTTCGCGCACGCGCAGACGGCGCTCACGGCGCGCGGGGAGTGGTTCACGATCGAGGCGGAGTACGGGCACGTCTACGTGCCCGAGGAGGCGCAGGACGTGTCCTCGGCGCTGCAGGTGGCGGACGGCCGGCTGTACGCGCGCAAGCGCGGCGCACGCACGACGGCGCCGCAGCAGGCGCGGGACGCGCTCATGCAGGTGATGCTGGAGCAGGACCCCCTCCTCTCCGGCCACGTGCGGCGGGTGGCGGATCTCGCGGAGGCGACGGCGCGCAGGCTCGACCTCGACGAGGAGGAGGTGTGGCACGTCCGCCTCGCTGCGGAGCTGCACGACGTCGGCAAGGCGGCCGTCCCGGAGATGCTCCTCGACAAGCCCACCGCCCTCGACGAGAACGAGTGGAGCTTCATCAGGCGGCACACGCTGATCGGCGAGCGGATCGTCAGTGCGGCACCCGCGCTCGGTCGCGTCGGCCGGCTCATCCGCGCGAGTCACGAGCGTCCGGACGGAAGCGGCTATCCCGACGGGCTGGTCGGCGACCAGATCCCCCTCGGCGCCCGCATCGTCGCGGTGGCGGACGCGTTCGACGCGATGATCTCCGACCGTCCCTACTCCCGCGCGCGCTCCCCCGAGCAGGCGATCGCCGAGCTGGAGCGGTGCGCCGGCACGCAGTTCGACCCGGCCGTGGTCGACGCTTTCGTCGAGGAGGTGCGCGCGATGCTCGCAACGGAGCGGAGCGGCCGCCCGCCGTCGGGCGCGCCCCCGGGACGTGCGCTCGGCGCGCCTGCGGAGCCGGACGGGCGGCCGTCCGGCGCCGTCGTGCGCGACCTCGGGGCGAAGCGCCTCGAGCGGATCCTGGAGCGGGCGCGTGCCCGCCACTGGGAGCAGCCGCACCGTGCCGGAACGGTGGCGAAGGCGGTCGCGCGGCGCGCCCTCGCTCGGGCCGACTCCAGCCTGTACGGGCGCGCTCTCGTCGTCGAGGCGCAGGTGGCGACGAGGCTAGGACGCCTCGATCGAGCCTTCGAGCTCCTCGAGGCGGCGCGCGCCGAGACGAGACGGAGCGGGGCGGTCGAGCTGCGGGCCGAGCTGACGTTGGCGCAGAGTCGGCTCAGCTTCCTCGCCGGCATGTACGACGATGCGCTCGCGCAGATCGAGGAGGCGGTCGCGCTTGCCGACACCTACCATCTCGACGAGCTGCGTCTGGCGGCGCGGCGCGGGATCACGCTCGTGCTCGGGAACATCGAGAGCTCCGACCAGCTGCGCACGGCGACGAGAGAGCTGCTCGCCCTGGCGATCGAGCTCGGAGATCGCAAGGAGGAGGCGATGGCCCGCAACGACCTCGCCTACACGCTGCTGCTCGACGGGGACGTGAAGGCGGCGCGCGGCGAGATCGAGCGCGCCATCCTCCTCGCGAGCGAGCTGCGCACGCAGGGCACGTTCTGTCTCGCCTACGCGTACGCCACCCGTGCCGACATCCGGCTCGCCGCGGGAGACGCCGCCGGAGCGATCGCGGATTGCGACCGCTCGCTCGAGCTCGCGCACGCCGGGGACGACCCCGAGCCGTACCTGACGGCCATGACCGTCTTCACGAAGATCAGCGCGCTCGTCGCGAGCGGCGAGCTGGAGGTCGCGCTGCGCACGGGTCGTGCCGAGCTCGCGCGCCTCGACCAGGACCTGCCGCATGCGAGGAGCCGCATCCTGCGCACGCTCGCGAACGCGCTCGCGGAAGGAGGCCGCATGCACGAGGCCTTCCAGGCTCTGCAGGAGAGCGCCGACCTCGACCGGGCGACGTTCGAGCAGCTGAGCGGCCGGCGCCTCGACCTGCAGAGGGCAGCGCTCGAGGCGAAGGCGGCGCGGCACGAGGCCCAGGTGCTCGCCGCCGAGAGCGCGCGGCTCGGCGAGTTCGTCACCGCGCTCGATGCCCGCCAGGCGGCGCAGGCGGGTCGCGCCTAGGGCATGCACCGTTTCGAGCGATCGCCGGCAGGCGCCGGCGCGACGGCGCCGAAGGCGCTGCGGCGGTTGGTGCTCGCGCTCGCGGCGGCCGTAGTGGCAGCGGCATCGGGCGTCGCACCGTCGCCCGCCTCCCAGCTCATCGCCCGCGGCGCCGCGCAGGTGCGGCTGCAGGTCGACCGGCGCGGCGAGGCGCTCGTCAGCTACGCCGCCGCCGGCCGGCGCTGGCACGTGCTCGCGTGGGGGGCGATCGGGGCCCGCCCGCCGGGCGGCTCACGTCCGCAAGTTCGCTTCCATCTCGACTACGCCGGCGGCTGGGGGAAGTACGGACGGAGCATCGCCGTCGGCTTCGCGGACGCGTGCAGGCCGTACTCGGGCCCGCCGCTCGCCTGGCTCGTCACCGCGTGCACGGCGCCGGACGGAACCTTCTGGGCGCTTCAGCGTTTCCCGCAGCCGCTGCCCGACCTCGGCTTCGCCCCCTGGCTCGCGGGCCAGCGGACGAGCTGGCTCGAGCTCTCGCACTGGCGGGGTCCGCTGCCGAGGCTCGAGGTCCACGCGGGCTGGGTGTACGGCGGCCGCTTCCAGCGCCTGTTCGGCCGCTTCACCTACCTCGGCAGGCCCGTGTACGGCCTCGCCTCGACCCGGCGAGGCGCGCCGGCCGACCGCTTCGGCCGCCTGCTGTACCTGGACACGTTCGACTCCGTTTACGGGGCGGGCTGGCGGCGTGAGAACTCGCTGCTCGCGCACGCCCCGACGGGCGGCTTCTGCTACGGGTTGTTCCCGCACGACCCGACGCGCGGCGGCTACCTCCATCCTCCGGGTTACGCGGGCGGGCTGCGCGGGCCGGGTACCGGCGCCGCCTACCGGATCACGGCCCGCGGGCCCGGGGTGACGCCGGACGTCGTCTGGCAGGGGCCTGGCTTGCGCGCCTTCGACCCGTCGAGCCGCGCGGACGTCGTCTACCGGGCGCAGAGCGACCGCCTGCTCCGACAGCTGCTGGGCCCTGACCCGGCCTGCCACACCTGAGCCGAGCCCCTCGCAGCCATGCCCCAACGCCTGTGCCGGTCTGACCCACCGGCGAGAGAGGACGGCGCCGCGCAGTTGCGGAACGGCGGCGGCAGCGGAAGACTTGCGAGATGGCCGAGGGGCCGACGTGTGCGAGTTGCGGCGCCGTCAACCCCGCACGGGCGCAGTTCTGCAACCAGTGCGGCGCACGCCTCGAGCGCGATGCCCCGAGCCGGGAGGAGCGAAAGCTCGTCTCCGTGCTGTTCGTCGACCTCATCGGCTTCACAGCCCGCTCGAGCCGGGCCGACCCCGAGGACGTCCGCGACACGCTCCGCCGGTATTACGCCCACGCCACGGAGCGGATCCAGCGTTACGGCGGCACGGTGGAGAAGTTCGTCGGCGACGCGGTCATGGCCGTCTTCGGCGCCGGCGTCTCGCAGGGCGACGACGCCGAGCGGGCCGTGCGCGCCGGCCTCGCCGTGCTGGCGGGGATCGAGGAGCTGAACCGCTCCCAGGGGCTCGACCTCGCCGCGCGGGCGGCCGTGAACACCGGAGAGGCGGTCGTCAGCCTCGGCGGCCAGCCCGGCGAGGCGCTGGCGACCGGCGACGTCGTCAACACGGCCTCGAGGCTGCAGGCGGCGGCACCGGCCGGTCGGCTCGTCGTCGGCGCAGACACGTACCGGGCGAGCCGGCACGCCTTCCGCTACGAGCGGCTCGACCCGATCGAGGCGAAGGGGAAGGAGGAGCCGGTCGAGGCGTGGCTGGCGGTCGAGCCGACCGTGGCCCCGTCGGAACGGCCGATCGCCGCCAACCCCCTCGTCGGGCGCGGGCACGAGCTCGCGCTGATGCGCTCGCTGTGGGAGCAGGCGGTGACCGAGCGGCGCACGCGTCTCGTCACCGTGCTCGGGCCCCCCGGTATCGGCAAGTCGCGGCTGTGCCGCGAGGTCGCCGCGGTCGTCGACGCGGACGGCGGGAGGGTCGTGCGCGGGCGCTGCCTTCCCTACGAGGAGCAGACCGGGTACCAGGCCTTCGCCGCGATCGTCCGCCACGTGAGCACCATCTACGAGTCGGATCCCCAGCCGACTGCTCGAGAGAAGCTCCAGGCGGCGGTCGACGCGCTGCTGCCGCCGACCGAGGCGGCCGAGATCGCACGTCACCTCGCCTTCCTCGTCGGCGTGAGCTCCGACGTGCACCTCGTCGACCTCGGCCTGCTCTTCTTCGCCGCGCGGCGGTTCCTGGAGGCGGTCGGACACGTGCAACCGACGCTCGTCGTCTTCGAGGACGTTCACTGGGCTCAGCCGAGCGAGCTCGAGCTGCTGGCCTACCTGGCGGCGCACGTGCGCGACACCGCCGTCCTGCTCGTCGCCGTCGCCCGGCCGGAGCTCCTCGACCTGCAGCCGGCCTGGGGAAGCGGCCTGATGGCGCACACGACCATCCCGCTCGAGCCGCTCGGCGCGCAGGACGCGGCTGCGCTCGCCTCGCACGTCCTCGCCCGCGGCTCGACGCGGGCGGAGGAGCTCACGCGGATCGTCGACGTGGCGGAGGGAAACCCGCTCTTCATCGAGGAGCTGGCGGCGACCGTGGGCGAGCTCCGCGAGGGGGAGCAGCTGCCCGTGACCGTCAAGGCGGCGATCGGCGCCCGCATCGACGCTCTGCCCGCCGAGGCCAGGTCGGCGCTTCTCGCCGCAGCCGTCGTCGGCAAGACGTTCTGGCGCGAGGCGCTGCGCGCGATGCGGGTCGTCGACGGGCTGGACGAGGCGCTCGCAGTGCTCGAGTCGCGCAACCTCGTCCGCCGCGAGGCGACGAGCCAGATGCCGGGCGACGTCGAGTTCACCTTCCGCCACATGCTCATCCGCGAGGTCGCCTTCGGGACGGTGCCGCGCGCGACGCGCCGCCGCTGGCACGCGGCCGTGGCCGCCTACGTCGAGCAGGCGGCCGCCGGCTCCGAGACGCTCAGCTGGGCGCTTGCGCACCACTGGCACGAGGCCGGCGAGCCCCTAAAGGCGATCCCCTACCTGTTGCGGGCGGCGATCGTGGCGCAGCGCGGCTGGGCGAAGGGCGCGGCCGTCGACCTGTACACGAGGGCGCTCGAGCTCGCCCGGGACGACGGCGAGCGCCGGCGCATCCGGCTGCGCCGCGGCATCGCGCTCGTCGTGCTCGGCGACTTCGAGGCCGCGACGGAGGAGCTCGGCGACCTCCTCCCCGAGCTCGGGGGCACCGACCGGCTCGAGGCGCTTCTCGCCCTGGGCCGCGCGACGCACTGGCTCGAGCGCGACGAGGAGACGCTGGCGATCGCGCGGGAGGCGGTCTCCCTCGCGACCGAGCTCGGGGACGCGGAGGCCGTCCCCGCCGCGCTCGCGCTGGAGAGCCACGCGCACGGGATGGTGGGGGAGATGGACACGGCCCTCGAGCTCGGGGAGCGGGCGTTCGCGAGCTGGGTCCCTGGCGCGCGGCCGGTCGACCTGGCCGAGCACCTCCATCTGCACGCCGACTTCGCCTACTGGGCCGGCCGCTACCGGCGCTGCGCCGAGCTCGCGAAGCAGGCGCGCGAGCTGGCGACGGACGTGCACAGCGCCGAGGCGCTCATGCGCGGCGGCGGCACCGAGGCGCTGGCGCTGGCCGCGGTCGGACGCCACGAGGAGGCGATCCGCATCTGGGACGACCTCTTCGCGATGACGACGGAGCTGGGACGGAACCCGCGCGTGCTCCTCAACTACTCGTCGCTCGCCTACCGGGAGCTCTTCGACCTGGACGAGGCCAGACGCCGGAGCGAGGAGGCGCTCGAGCTCTCGAAGAGCGAGTCGTTCGGCATGCCTCGGCGCTTCGCGGCCTCCGACCTCCTCTTCACCGACCTCCTGGCCGGCGACGTCGGACAGGCGCAGGCGACCTGGCCGAAGCTCTGGGCGGACGCCGAGGGGGCGACGGCGTGGACGAGGTGGCTGATCTACGGGCGCCTGGCGACGGCGCGCGCGGAGATCGCGCTCGCCGCGGAGCCGCCGGAGACGGCGCTCGAGTGGGCGCGGCGCGCACTGGAGGTCACGCAGCGGACCCGGCGGCGCAAGTACGAGGCGCGGGCGTCGAGCCTGCTCGGCCTGGCGCTCGCCAGGCTCAAGCGGCGGGAGGAGGCGCTCCGTGCGCTCGAGCGGGGCGTCGAGATCGCGGACGAGCTGGTCGGCGCGCCCGCCCGCTGGCAGGCTCGCGCCGCGCTCGGCGAGGCCGCGTACGCGCTCGGCGACGACGACACGGCCGCCCGCGCCTACGGCGAGGCGGGCGAGCTGATCGAGGCGTTCGCCGCCACGCTCGCGCCGGAACGGGCGGCGCGGCTCCTGCGTGCGCCACAGGTCGCGGACGTCCTCTCGCTCGTCCGCTAGCCATCCGGCTGCAGCGCCTCGTGCCACTCCCGGATCTCCCAGGTCGCGACGACGCCCTCGAGCACGAACGGGTCGCTCTCGGCGAAGTCGCGCGCGGCCTCGGCGCTGGTGAAGATCGCCATCGAGCCGTGCGCCTGCACATCGGTGAAGGTGCCGATCTGGAGCAGCGTCCCGGGGTCGCGGAAGGCCTGCCAGCGCGCCCGGTGTGCCGGGAAATGGGCGGGCGCCTTGCCTCACGATCGGGTGCGGTCAGGTGGCTTGCGCTGAGGCGGCTTGGACGCTGGTAGATGTGATCGCGCCTGGCATAGGGTAGATCTCGACGCGACCAACGCCGTTTAGGACGGCGGGGTCACCGTCGCGAAGCGCCTCCGCCTCGCCCGCGGACTCGACCTCGATGATCGCGATCCCCCAGACGCCGGCCGGGTCGTGGACAGGGCCGAAAGCCACAGCAGTGCCCTGTTCGGCCTTCTTCGTCCAGTAGGAGACGTGCGCGGCCATGGTCGCTCCCTCTTCGGGCGTCATGTCGCCTGGAAACGTCGGCCGGGGCGAGAAGAGCTTGTAGGCGCAGATCGGCATCTCGTTCTCCTTATCTGTCCGGGGACACCGCGCCGAGCGCGGCGTCCGGGTTGGTGTGTTTGCGTGAGTGGTTGCTGGGTGGTGCGTGCGCGGGTGGTCGACGGTGACTTCGTTGGTGCGCGCAGGCGCCCAGCCTTATCTCGGTCCGCGGCCTCGTTGTTGAGGCCGGTGACATGATGGGCGATGGGGTGATCCCGCTCGGGGCGGTGCGGCCGCTCGGTCTTTCAAGGCCGTCCAGCATGGTGGCGTGGCGGCGGAAGCGCTGGAGGAGCCGGCCGCGGTTGATCAGCTGATGAGGGGCGTAGGCGCGCACCGTCGATCTCAGGCCGGCTGCAGCGCCTCGTCGCCGAGCTCGCGGAGGGTGTGGTAGGCGCGCTTGAGCAGCTTCCGCGCGACCGCGAGGCAGGCGCGGTTGGAGCCGAGACGGTCACTGGCCTGCTCGTAGTAGCCGCGGTCGGGCGAGGCCTGTCGGCGGCCGACCTGTGCTGCCTCGTAGAGTGGCCAGCGAAGCGCCGGCGGCCCCTGGCGGGAGAGGTGTCCGGGTGAGCGGCGCTCGTCCGACTGGGAGACGGTGATGTCGAGGCCGGCGTAGCGGACGGCGCGCCGCGAGGAGCCGAAGCGGCGACAGTCGCCGAGCTCGGCCAGGATCGTGACCGCGGTCAGCTCGCCGATCCCGGAGTGGGCCATCAAGGCGCGGCAGCCGGGCTGGCGCCGCGCGTAGGCGCGCAGCTCGCGCTCGATCGACACCAGCTCCGCGCGGATCTGATCGATCATGCGCAGCGCCACGTCGATCTGCAGCCGCGCCGCCTCAGTCAGTTCGAGGCCCTCCAGCCAGGCGCGGTTGTCGGCGGTGAGCGACTGCCGCCGAGCAGGGACGCCGTGGTGGTAGAGCTGTGCCTGGATCCGCTGCTGCCACTCCGAGCGCTGCTCGGCCAGCGTGTGCCGCAGCCGCACCTTCGAGCGCAGCTCGAGCAGATGCTCGGGCGGGATCCACGACTCCGGCGGCCGCCCGGCGAGCAGCAGTTCGCGGAGATGACGTGCGTCGGTGCGGTCGGTCTTCGCTCGCTTCTTCGGTCCGCGCCGCTGGCTCGTCTCCGCCGGCTCGGCCACATGCACCTCCGCATCGACGGCCCGCAGCTCCTCGACCAGGAAGCGCCAGCCGGTCGTCGCCTCCAACGCCGCTTCCAGCTGCTTGCCGTCAAAGCGACGCAGGAAAGCACGGAACGAGTCGCGGTCGCCGGGACGGACCCGGCCGCCCCTCACCTCGCCCGACTCGGTGTCGAGCAGGTCGTAGGTGATCTGTGCTCGATGCTGATCAAGTCCCATTACGATCGTCACCTGGGGCCTCCTCAAGCTCCACGGTTGATGAACCTGCGCGGACCAGATCCGCGCTTGAGCTGAGGAGGTCCCTACCTCTCTCACTGGAGGGAACGGTGTCCCTGGTCATGCCATCTTTCATGAGGACGATCGCGCGAATCTCCCCAGATCCGATCACCGAGCTTCCCCAGGTGAGCGGCGGGTCGACCGGGGGCGAGTGTAGTTGATCCCGACGGGGCTCGCTGCCCCCGAGATGGCGAGCGAGACCCGCCGGGGCGGGCCCGCAGGGCCCGCGATCACGACCGCGGAGCGCGCTTCGGCCACGAATTCGGTCGACTACTTGGTCGCGCCGACCGCTGCGAGGGCCTGAGATCGCCTCTCAGCGCTTCGTTTTCGCCGGCGCGGGCGAAAATGGGCCGGGTGGGAGGCTCGCGCGGCCGTCTGGGGCGGCTGTCGCCCGAGCTGGGCGCTGTGAGTGAGCCTCTCGGCGCCGCTCATGGCCTGGAGGCGGCCCGCAGCGCCTCGGCGCGGGCGCGGTGGGCGCGCAGCCGGTAGCTCTCGCCGTCGATCTGGAGCACGACGCTTTGGTGGAGCACAGTAGAAGCGCATCGTCGTTGCCCAGCGGCCCTCGAGCGCGGCCCGGTGGCAGCGGGCGACGAGGTCGGCCGCGCTCGTGTAGTAGACGCGGTAGCCGGCCTCGACCGCCTGCCGCCCCTACCCCCGGCGGACCGACGATCAGCAGATTGGCCGCCTCCTCGACGAAGCGGAGCGTCGCCAGCTCGTCGACGAGCTGCTTGTCGAGCGCAGGCTGGGCGTCGAAGTCGAAGTCGGCGAGCGTCCAGGGGGCGGGCAGGCTGGCGAAGCGAAGGCGCCCGGCTAGGCGCCTGGCCTCGGTCGCCTCGACCTCGATCGCAAGCAGTCGCTCTAGCCGCCACCGGGGACGCCGCGGACGCCCGGGACGGGACCGTCGTGCACGTTCGGGTGTCGAGGCGTGGCCGCTCGTGCCGATAGACAAGCTGTGCGTACCTGCTGTCAACCGGCACCTCGGCACCGCCGATGAGCGCCCTGCCCGAGACGCGCCTCGCCTGGCAGCGGCTCGGCCAGATCCTGCGCGCGCGCGGGCTCGTCACCGAGCTCCAGCTGCAGCAGGCCCTGCGCGACCAGGAGGTGCAGGGAGGCAGGCTGGGCGAGATCCTGTACGCGCGCGGCTGGGTGTCGGCGATCGCGCTGCGGGACGCGCTCGCCGAGCAGCACGGGCTCGACCTGCAGGTGGAGCGGCTCGCCGGGGCCGAGCCCGGCGAGAGCCGGGGGATGCCGCTCGGCCGCCTGCTCGTCGAGGGAGGGCACATCACCGACGCGCAGCTCGAGCGCGCGCTCGCCGAGCAGAGCCGCACCGGCCAGCGGCTCGGACAGATCCTGATCGGCATGGGGGCCGTGTCCTCGTTCGTGCTCGCCGCAGCCCTGGCCGAGCAGCGCGGCCTGCTCGCCGAGCGCTCGGGGTCGCCGGCCGCACGGGCCGAGCGGTACCTGCCGCCTCCCCGGACGTACGAGCTGCACGAGATCGTCGACGGCCGGCGCTACCGCCTGTACGCGAGCCGCGACCTGCTCGACGTGACCGACCTCGCCTTCGCCGTGCTGTATGAGTGGGAGCCGGAGGAGCTGCACATCGTCTGCACGGCAGACGGGGCGCAGCCGCTCGCGGGCTGAGCTCCCAACCCACGCCGCAGCGCGGTTCGCATCCACGACGGTTGCCGGAGGTAAGAGGCGTCGGTCCGTTGCCGCTCGCGGGTGCCGAAGCGGACACCCGCGCCTTCCCGGGGAGCGTCGGCACCGGGCGTCCGGCCCGAGGCTTGCGCGAGATCACTCATACGCAGGCTGTTCGTTGATGGGCCGAACCGGGTATTGCGCGACCCGCAGGGTGCTCGTCGCTGGGTCGCCGCTCGAGCTCGCCTGACTATTTGGGACGTTGAGCGCAGCCGAGTCGCTCGGCACGATGAGCGGTATGAAGTTCCGCGAGCTCATTTGCCTGCTCGAAGACGATGGATGGCGGCTGGTGG
>Ga0070741_10020599_pt1 | contig 10367 bp, 8 predicted proteins | sample Coa_R1_4_FD_66440 | JGI IMG/M metagenome (GOLD analysis project Ga0070741, IMG submission 66440) | Surface soil microbial communities from Centralia Pennsylvania, which are recovering from an underground coalmine fire - Coalmine... | ecosystem: Environmental > Terrestrial > Soil > Unclassified ...
ACAGCCGTCCCGGCTATTACAGCCCGACGACGGCGACAGGGTAGCCCATGGCAGCAGCAGGGACAGGGCTGCCGCTCGCCGACCGCAACGGGGCCACGCTGCAACCGGCAGGAACGCCGCAGCAGGTGCGCTTCGACGACGGCGGCGCTTCGTCCTGGACGCAGATCGCGGCCATGGGCGCGCGGCTTACCTCGGAAGCCGCCGACACGATGCGGCTGGAAACGCATCAGGCGCAGGTCGGCTATCTCGCCGACCAGGATGTCGAGATCGCGCGCAAGCGCATCGAGTTGCGCGACCAGTTCGCCAATGATCCGGACGGCTTTGACGCAGCGTGGAAGGGCTATAGTGATGGCAAGCTCGGCCAAGCGGAGCCGTGGGCCGTGCCGCATGTGCAGAAGTTGCTCGGCAGCGAAGGCAACGCAGCCTATTCCGCGATCCTTGCCGAGAAGCGCGCGCAGGATCAGCGGCTCGATTCCGACCGCGTCAGCGCGCTCGCCACCCTCGCCAGCAATGACGTGATCGGCTCGGCGATGGCCGGAACCTTCAACACGCCGGAAGGGCAAGCCAAGCTGGAGAAATTCCGGGCGGTGATGGCGACGGCGGTCACGAGCAAGCTGATCGCGCCCGAGGAAGCGGAGCGCCGAGCGACCGACCTGGCCAACCGCGCAACCGCGGAAACGCTGATCAAGGATATACGCGACAAATACACTGCCGACCGCGCCAATGGCGAGACTGCCGGACCTGCAGCGCTGCAGGCAGCGGAGCAGCGCATCCTGCGTGACCCCGGACTGCCGCTTTCCGAAGAGCAGCGCTATGCCTATTTCGCCAAGGCGTCGGCGGAAATTCGTGCGCTGGAAGCGGAGCGCAAGCAGGACCTGGCGCTGGCGCGGCAAGGCATGTCAGACGCAATGTATGCCATGAGCCGCGGCGTGCGCGTCGATCCCTCGGCGCTCGACGACATCGCGACACAGCTCAGCGCCGCCGGCGGGCAGGCCGACGTCGCCAAGCTGCGCGCGGCCGCCGCCCGCGCCGATCAAATGGCGGCTTTCGGACGGCTCCCGCTCGCGGAGCAGGCGCAGACGCTCGATCGCCAGGTCAACCCGCCGCCCGCCGACCTAAAGGAAGCGGTGAAGCGCTTCGAAGGCTTCATGCCGCGCGCGCAATGGGACTTCCGGCAATACACCAACGGTTTCGGCACCCGCGCCGAAAAGCAGGACGAGGTGATCGACCAGGCCACGGCGGATAAGCGCCTCGACGCCGAGCTTGGCAAGGCCGCCGCGGTCGTCGACCAGGTCAATCCCAATCTGCCGCCGGGCGTGAAGAAGGCGCTAACGTCGCTGACCTTCAACGCGGGCGCCGATTGGACAAAATCCGGTCTCGGCGACTCCATCCGCAGGGGCGATTTCGAGACGGCGAAGCGGCAGTTCCTGCAATATAACCAGGCGGGCGGCCGGACCAATCCGGCGCTGCTGGCGCGGCGCAAGGCCGAGGCGCAGTGGTTCGACAATGGCGGTCCAGGCGCGGCGCAAGCAGCGGGGCCCTACGATTTCCGCCTGGTCGCCGGCGAGCAAAGCGCGCTCGACAAGTCCGCCGACACCGAATGGGAGCGCGTCAGCAAGGATTTGGAAGCTGGCGTTCGGCCAGCGCCCGGTGTGCTCCACAGCATCATCCAGGCCTATACGCTGACCGGCAATCACGACAAGCTGGAGACCGTCGCCGCAGCGGTCGATCGCTTCGATGCCCGCGTGGCGGCAGGGCGCGCTCCTCCGGCCGAGGTCGAGGCCTCGATCACGCAACTGCAGCAGGTCGGCGCCGGCGGCGGTCTCTCGCCGGGGCAGTCGGCCTGGCTCACGGATCTGCAGAAGGTCAATGCCGCCACCGAAAAGCAATTGCGCGAGGACCCGGTCGGCTTGGCCGCCGAGCGCTTCCCGGAACGGTTCAATACCCCGGCGCCGCTCAATATCGCCGACAGCCGCAGCCTGCGCGCCGGCTTGGCGCAACGCGGGCAGATGGCGGAATTCGTGGCGCAGAATTATCAGGTGCCCGCCGTCTCTGCGCTGACGCCGGCCGACCAGCAAGCGATCAAGGCAGCGCTCGCCGCCGCCGATCCCGCTGGCAAGGCGCGCATCTATGGCGACATCGCCGCGTCCCTGCCCGAGCCTGTGCGCAACGCCACGCTGGCGCAGCTCGGAAAGGAAGGCGGCGGCGCGGCGACCGAAGCCTTTGCCGGCGCGCTCTATCAGGAAGCGCCTGCGGTGGCGGAAAGCATCCTGCGCGGCCAGAAGGCCATCGCAGCGGACAAGCGCTTCGATCCCACCAGCGAAGGCATGCGCAAGGATTTCGAAGGCGCGCTGGATAAGGCGATGCCGGTCACCACCTTCGGGCTGTCGCTCCGCACCGGCGACAGCGGCGCCTACGCGACGATGCGCAGCGCGATCCGTGCGCGCTACGCCGATCTCGCGGCACAGAATGGCGACACCTCGGCAGCGCTCGACGAGGATCGGCTGCAGCGCGCCGTCGTCGACGTCACCGGCGGCGTGTTGCGCCACAACGGCGGCACGCTGATCGCGCCACGGCGCGGACTGACGCAGGATCAATTCGATCAGATGCTCGGCAACATGAAAGACGATGACCTATTCGGCGTCACCACGCTATCGGGCACGCCGATCACGGCCGACTACCTGCGCGGCAATGCCCGGATGGAGAGCATCGGCGACGGCCGCTATCTGCTGCAGCTCGGCGCCGATCCGGAACGGCCGATCTACGCCTTCATGAACGTGCACGACCCCTTCGGCGTGCCGCAGCCCTATGTGCTCGACTTGCGTGATAGGCCGGTCGGCCCTCCGGTGCGCGTTCCGCTCGGCGCCAGAGGCGTCGAATTCGCTCCTTACCCGCGGGGCTGACGGTGCCGCTCGACGTCTTCCAGCAAAGCAGCGACGAACAGATCGCGCTCGCCGGGCGCTATAGCGAGACCGAGCTGCCCGCGGAATTCGGCGAAGGCTTCTCCACCGCCTGGCGTGACAGCCGCCTGTTCGGACAATCCATCGCCGGCGAGAACGCGAGGCGCGAGGCGCTCGACGATTATGCCGCGCAGCTCTCCAAGCGCGCCGGCTATGACGTGACCGCGAGCTTCACGCTGCAGCCGAGCGATAGTTCCTCCGTCATCCTCGATCGCCTTAATGGCATTGCTGCCGAGCTCAAAAGCAAGTCGGCAGATTTCGACGTGGAGCCGCTTTCGGAGCAGGACTTAGATCAGCGGGCGGTGACGCTCAGCCGTGGCGCTCGCAGCGACTACGCCGCGCTGGCAGCGCGCGAGAAGACCTTAGGCGGCAAGATCGGCACGGTGCTTGGCAGTGTCGCCGGCGGATTTACCGATCCGGTGAATGTCGTGGCGCTGGGCCTCGCCCCGCCGGAAGGCGCAAGCGTGCTAGCGACCGCGCTTGGATGGTCCGCCATCGGCTTCAGCTCGCAAGCCGGCGTCGAGATCGCGGGCATGCCCTACCGCGAAAAGGTGCAGCCAGGTTATGCCGCCAGCGGAGAGCCAGCCGGCAATGTCCTGGCCGCTGCCGCTTTCGGTGGAGCGCTGGGCGGCGGCATCAAGGGACTTGGCGCGATCTGGTCGCGGGTAAAGGCTGGCATATGGGCCCGCGGCATTCGCGACGCGGGCAACGTGGTGGAGAGCGAATCACAGGTCGCCGCCACCAACCGTTTCCCGGGCGTCGAGGGTGAGGTCGCGCATCGCACCGCTTTGCAGGACGCCATTGACGCCTTGGTCGAGGGCCGTCCGGTCGAGGCGGAAAAGACGGTCACGCCGTCGATCCTGCGCGCCTATGAAGCGAGGCTCGATCCGGTCATGGAGGCGCGCGCCAAAGCCTCCGCGGCGCAGGAATCGGCGGTAGCGCTCGAGCGCGATGACGCCCGGCTGCCGCCGCAGATGGAGCGGCTGAGCGAACAGCAGCTCGCCGATATCCGCGCCTCCGGGCGCGCGATCGACACTGAAGCCCAGGCGCTGCAGGAAGGTCTCGCAGCCGAGCGGCAGCGGGTCGAGAGCGGGCGTACCCAGCTCGGCGCGCAGGACGAGCAGCTTGCCGCGCGCCGCGCCGAGCTCGAGGGATTGCAACGCGATCTCGCCGGCGTGCAGCAGCGCCTCGCGGAAGCGCGGCCGCCGACAGACCCGGCGACCGAGGCGCGGTTGTCGCAGATCGACACCGAGCTTTCCGTGCCTGCGCTGGGAGCCGGCCAGCGCGCCGCCTTGCAGGCCGAGCGCAGCGCGATCACCGAGACGTTGGCGAAGACAGCGCCTGCGGATGCGCGACTGATCGCTTCGCTGCAGCAGGAAGAGAAGGCGCTCGGCCGCGCGCTGACGCGCCAGCAGCAGCAGATCGCCAGGCTGGAAGCATCGCGCGCCAAGGCCGTGGACAAGCTGGCCTCTGCCGAAGCGGCGCTGCCGCGGCGCGAAGGTGCCGGCACGGCGCGCATCGCCGGACGCCGCGAGGCAGTGCGCACGGAAATGCGCCGCGCCATCTCGCGGCTTGCCGCCGAGGGCTATGGACTGCGGCTGCCGCGCACCGACGCCGAGGCCTTCGCCGATCGCATCCTCTCCGCGAGCGACGTCGAAGCGGAGACGCGGCTGCGGGAGCTGACGGAAACGCTGGTCGACCGCGCGGCGGAGCTGAAACGCGCTGAGCCGACAGCTGATATTTTCGGGACGCCACGGCCAGCGGCGCAGAAGGCGGCGGAGGCCAGTTATTGGACCGAGCAGATGCGCAAGGGCATCACGGCGCTGGCGCGCGAGGTCGGCTACGCGATGCCGCGTGACGAGGCAGCGGCAATCGCGGCGCACGTCGCCAAGCTGCCGGAGCGCGAGGCGCTCGCAGTGCTCGACGAGCTGATGCTGCGCCCGCGCACACTGGCCCAGACACTCCCGGGCAGCGCCGCGATCCGCGAGATGACGCTGCCGGCCGGCGCCCGCATCGTCGGCGAGGGCGAACTCGGCCCCATCGTGCGCGGCCTGGAAGGCCGGCTCGCCGATGCCGTCGCCTGGCTGCGCGCCAATCAAACGGGCGACGTCGCGGGCGTGCTCTCGCATGCCGACGTGCCCGGCCGCATCGATCTTGTTTGGGGCGACGAGAATTTTGGCATTGCCCATATCGACCGTGCGCATCCCGGCGATCTCGACCGCCTGGCGCAGTTCTGGGACGGGCTGAAGGTGAAGAAGGAGGGCCCCAGCCGGATCGTGCTGGAAAGCGACGCGGCGCGCGCGGTCATCGCCAAGAACTTCCGCGGCGACGCCAAAACCTGGATGCTGACCTATGTGGAATTCGGCCGGCCCGAGGGCAAGACGATTGATGGTGCCCCCGTTAAAGGCCCGACCCTCGCTTCTTCGGGCCGGCCGGCAACCGCCAATATAGGCGAAAACGGCGTTTTCGGCAACGCGGCCACCGATGCCCTCAAAATCGAGCTGTCGCCGAAGAAGATCGCGGAAATCCCACAGGCCCCTGAAACCGACGACACGGTGCTGCGCGACCTCGACCGGCTGCGGGCCGAGAAGGGCGACATCGACGTGCCCTTCGGCACCGCCTTTGACGAAAGCGGAAATCCAGTGGCGCAGCAGCGCAATATTGCTGCGGTGATCGAGGAGGCCGACGCACGCCTCGCCGCGGCGCGCGAGATCGCGGCCTGCGCCGGCCCGCAACCCGGAGAGGGCGCATGAGCATCGCGGAATGCATCGCCAAGCTCGTTTCGGCTGGCCGCATCAGCAAAGAGATCGCCGCGGAGGCGAGCGCGCTCTACGAGCGCAGCAAGGGCGAGTTCGCCGAACACATGGGGCCGGCGCAGGCCGAGGCCGCGGCCGGCCTGGCGGCGGCGCGCGCCATGGAGGCCGGGGCAAAGAAGCTGAAAACCGACGCCGCGAAGCAGGCGCTGGGCTGGGCCAATTTCGAGAAGGTCGCCCTCGAGCATCCGGACGGACCGATCGCCGGCGTGCTCGACCAGCTGACCGCATCGCTGCGCAGCCGCGGCACGCGCAATGTCGACACGGTTCGCGAGGATCTGTGGAATCGTCTGGCCTCGATGTTCGGCGAGGCGATGACGCATTACGCCCCGGGCATTCTCGGCGTATCACAAGAGCAGATCGCCAGCGCGCGGCGCCTGGTGCATGAAATCTTCGGGGCAGCGACCGGAGATGCGAAGGCGGCCGGCTTCGCCAAGGCTTGGCGCGACGTCGGCGACTATGCCGAGGGAAGAGCGCGCGCGGCAGGACGGAATTTCGAGCCGAACGAAACCTGGCGCCTGCCGCAGCCGTGGCAATCGGAGCAGGTGCGAAAGGTCCCTGCGAGTGAGTTCGTCCGTGACTTCCAGACCGAGATCGAGAATGGCGGCATTGCGCGGCTGTGGGATCGCGAGACCGGCCGTCCGGCCGCCGGCGAGCGCTACGCCTTCATTCTCGATCGCGCCTATAAGGACATCATCTCGTCGGGCGGCTCTACCGGGGTCTTTGCGCGCGAGATGCGCACCTTCGAGTTCGCTCCCGGAGAAACCGGGGCGGAATCCTGGCTGCGCCTGCAGCGCAAATACGGCGTCGGCGACAACATCATCGGCATGCTCACCGGGCACCTGAACCGGATGGCGACCGAGATCGCGCTTTCCGAGGTGATCGCTCCCAACCACCGCGCCGCGATCGCCGCCATCATGCCGCGCCTGCGCTTGGCAGAAGCGCAGCTCGGCACGCTCGGCCGGCTCAATCCCACGCGTCTCCTCGAGAGCCGGGCGCTGGTGCAGAAAACCTATGACGTGCTCACCGGCCGGGCCAACGCGATCGAAGGGCCGCTGATTGCCGGCATCCTCGGCGGGCTGCGCTCGATCAACACCGCGGCGCAGCTCAAGGGCGCGATCATCTCCTCGGTCCCGGGGGATTCGGTGACCGCGCTGCTGGCCGCGCAGCATAACGGCATGCCTGTCGGCCGGCTGATAGCCGGCGTGACACGAGAGCTCGGCCGCGGGGGCGAGGAAAGCCGTTCGCTGGCGGCGCGGCTCTATCTCACCGCGCATAGCGCCATGGAATACGGCCATGGCTACCGCTTCTTCCAGGATCAGATCGCCGGACCGGCGCAGCTGCGTTGGCTCGGCACCATGATGATCCGCGCCCAAGGCCTGCAGGCCTGGACCGAGCTGATCAAGCGCGTGTTCTCGATGGAATTCCTCGGACACCTCGCCGACCACGCGCAGCACGATCTCGCGGCGCTGCGGGAAGTGAACCGGCCACTCGCCGATTTTCTCGACCGCTATCAGATTACGCCGGAGGAATGGGACCACATCCGCGCGACGGCGCCAGCCGAGGTAGAAGGCGCGCGCTTCCTCGACACCGACGCGATCGGCGACCAGCGCCTAGCCGAGAAGCTGCGCACCGGCATCATCCAGGAACGGCGCTACGCCATGCTCGAGCCCGATGCGCGAGTCCGCGCCATCACGACCGGCGGCCTGCCGCAGGGCACCTTCCTGGGTGAGATCGCGCGCAACCTGTTCCTGTTCAAATCCTTCAGCCTGACGATGGCGGCGACCTGGCTGATGCGCATCGCGACCTCGGGGCCGCTGGAAAGCAGAATCTGGAACGCGACGGTGTTCACGCTCTACGGCGCGCTCGCCGGCGCGCTGGCGATGCAGGCCAAGAACATCATTTACGGCAAGGATCCCGAGTCGATGGCGAAGCCGGACTTCTGGGCGCGCGCCTTCCTGCAGGGCAACGGGCTCGGCATCTACGGCGATCTCATCAACTCGGCCTTCTCGCGCTCTGGCCGCAGTCCGGTCGCCGACTTTGGCGGCCCGGTCGTCGGCGTCGCCGAAGACGTTACGCGGCTGACCTCCGGCCAGTTGCGGCGGCTCTATTCCGGCCAAGACTCGACCTTCGGCGGCGAGCTCGTGCGCACGCTGAAGCGCTACACGCCGGGAACTTATTACACAAAGCTCGCCGTGGACCGGCTGATGTTCGATCAGCTGCAGACGCTCGTCGATCGCGACTACCGCGGCTCGTTCCGGCGCATGGAGCAGCATCTGAAGCGGGAAAATGGCCAGCAATTCTGGTGGCGGCCCGGCGAAACGGCGCCAAGCCGCCCGCCCGCGATCGGGGCCGCCCTTCGGAAATAAGCGTGCGTTGTTGGCGGTACGCTGCCCCGGTCATTCTGCGCCTTCCTTGAGCGGAGGCTCGCATGCTGATCTGGACCGCAGTTTTCGCCGCCGTCGGCTATGCCGCCGCGGTCTTCACCTGGCCGACGATCCGCCGGTGGATCAACGGCGCCGAGGCCGAAGCCCAGGCGCTGCGGGCCAAGGCCCGCGCCATCGAAGATGCGATCCGGGGCAGGGCGCCGTGATCGGCGACTTCCCCGCCTGCCTCGCCATCATCCGCAAGGAGGAAGGCGGCAACGACGACGATCCGCACGATCATGGCGGGCGCACCTCGCGCGGCATCACGCAGCGGGAATGGGACGCCTACCGCGCCACGCGTCCTAACCTGCCGGCCGACGTGTGGCAGGCGCCGAATGCCGACATCGACGCGATCTATCACGACCAGTATTGGGCGCCCTATTGCGACGCGCTGCCCGCCGGCATCGATCTGGTCTTCTTCAACACCGCGGTGAACAGCGGCCGCCAGCAGGCGGTGAAGGAATTGCAGCGCGCGCTCGGCGTCGAGGCCGACGGCATGCTCGGCATGGTCACGCGGCAGGCGGTCGCGAGCTATGCCGACATCCCGGGCCTGATCCGCAAGGCCTGCGCGCTGCGCCGCGCCTATTACCGCGCGCTGGCGCAATTCCCGCGCTACGGCAGGGGCTGGCTCGCCCGCACCGATCGCGTCGAGCAATCGGCGCTGTTGCTGGCCTCGGCGCATCCCGCTGTGCCCGCCATGCATCCCGAGATCGACAGCACGCCGGAGCAGCCCGACGTCACCGTGTCGGCCAAGGCGCCGCCCACGGCCGCCGCCGAGCCACCGGTGAGCCAGACGACCGGCGCCGCGGTCACCACCGGCTCGGCCGGGGCCAGCGCCGCGCTCGAGCAGGTGCGCAGCGCCAGCGACCAGCTCGCGCCCTTTTCCTACACGCTGAAGGCGGTGCAATACGTGCTGATCGGCCTCGCCGTCATCGGCCTCTGCCTCACCGCTTACGCGATCTGGAAGAACAGCAAGGTCAAGGAGGCCGTGGGATGAACCATGCAATCACGGTCGGCGAAGTCGTGAAATTCGTCCTCGCCATCGGCGCCGCCATCGCCGTCCTAGCCGCCGCAGCCTGGGTACTCAAAGTGCTCGCGAGCGAATGGGATCATTAAAACAGGAGGACACCGATGCTCGCCTTCCTTCGCGCCCTGCCGCTGCTCTGGCAGCTCGGGCTTCTCGCCGGCGGCGGCATCGCCCTCGGCGGCGGCTACGCCTATTGGCACCACAAGGTCTATTCCAGCGGCTACGTCGCGGCGATCGCCGACGTCGAGGCCGCCAACGCGGAGTCGGTCAATGCTGCAGACAAAGCGCGCGAGATCGTTCGTGAATGTTTCGATCGCGGTGGCAATTGGGACACTGTTAAGCGCCTGTGCGTCGTCGCAGGACAGTAGGATCGCCTCGGTCAAGAACGGCGCGACCAAGGTGATCGAGCAGCCGCCTTGCGCGGTGCAGGCGACGACGCGCGAGGGCCAGCGTTGGGTCGCCGGCACGATCGAGGCTGGCATCGCCGCGCTCGGATGGAAGCGGCCGACCCGCGCCTGCGCCGAGGATCCCAAGCCGGCGACGGCCGCGGCCCCGCCAGCAGCCGCTCCCGCCAAGCGGACGCTGCTGCAACGGCTGCGCGGCCGCTGACAGTGCCGCGCCGGGCCCAGGGAATGGATGAGATCAGCCGCATCATCGGGCAAATGGAAGCGTCGATGCAAAGTCTCGCGCGCTCGCTGGACCGCGACCGCGAGACCGACGATCAGCGCCACCTCGAGAACACCGAGCGCCTGGGCCAGATCGCGGCGCGCTGCGAGCAGATCGAGCGCACGATCGAGCCGTTGAAGACGACGGTGCAGACCATGCAGCCTATCGTCGACAGCCTGATGATCGCGCGCTGGAAGATCGCCGGCGCGCTGATGCTGGGCTCGGTCCTGGTCGGGCTGACCGGGTGGGTGTTCATGCTGTTCGCCGCCAAGATTTGGGCCTGGCTGCTGGCGCTGCTGCGGCTCGGCTGACCTTCCCGTTTCCAACGAGCCTCAATAAAATCAAGGGCAAGTCACAGACTACGAATCTGGGGGTCAGGAGTTCGAATCTCTTCGGGCGCGCCATTTTCAGATCCACGAACTGCTTAAGGGCAGAACCTTACATCTGATCGTGGATGGCTCGATGTCGCTGGGAT
>Ga0070741_10020600_pt1 | contig 10366 bp, 7 predicted proteins | sample Coa_R1_4_FD_66440 | JGI IMG/M metagenome (GOLD analysis project Ga0070741, IMG submission 66440) | Surface soil microbial communities from Centralia Pennsylvania, which are recovering from an underground coalmine fire - Coalmine... | ecosystem: Environmental > Terrestrial > Soil > Unclassified ...
GCGTTGTTCTTGCACGCGACGCCGAGCGCGATCATCGCCGCTTCCCACCGCTCCGGCGTGTTGTTGTTGAGGACCGCACCGGCGAGCGAGTAGCAGACGGCGTACGCGCGATCGACTCGATCGGGCAGCACGAACCTGCGCGGGTCCTTCAGGATCGCTTCCGGATCGGGAAGGTTCAACGCCTCTCGGTACTCGAGAAACGGCAGCGCCTGATCGCCGACGAGACCAGCAAGCGCCGCGGCCTGCAGTTGTTTGTTGCCCGGCGACACGGCTTCGATCGCGGCCAACAGTCGTGACGCCAGATACCACGTGCGGCCCGACGGCCATGGACCGCTTCGGCGAGCGAGATCTGCGGGCGGGGCCATCCAGGCTTCGCTCCCCGCGGCTCGGACATACGCCGCGATCGTCGCCCGCTGCGCGTGATGGTGTTTCTGCAGATAGTCGGTCGGAAGAACCGGCAGGTCGGTCGGCGCCGGAAAGTCGCTGACCATCAGGTCGGCCCACGTTTCGTGGTCCATCGGGAACTCGCCGTGCCACAGCCGGTTCGCCATTGGCGCCTGAATCTCCTGACCGCCTGCGGCCCACTCGACGGCGTTACTGGCGCACAGATAGACGACGCCGCCTTGTCCTGGTTCGTAATTCGGCAGCGTCAGCTCGCCGCAGACGTTCTCCGTCAGCAGCCGCAGCATCGCCGCCTGCGTCGTCGGCGGCACGGTCGTGAGCTCGTCGAGAAAGACGATCACCATGTAGCCGTCCTCGGCGAGCCGCTGCGCGTCGCGTGCCCACGCCATCGGCATCAGGCGCACGCCGTCTGGCGTCGACACAGGAAAGCCGCCGAAGTCCTGCGGCTCTCGAATCGACCCGACGAGGACGAAGACTTTGCACTTGATCCCGACGCGCGCGAATCCGGTTTCGAGGCTCTTGGTGAACTCCGTCTTGCCGACGCCTGGGAACCCCGTCATGTGCATCGGGACGCGCGCCTGCAGCCCAATCGCGATCAACTGGACGAAGTGTCTGAACCTCATCCAGTAATAGACACCGATTGCGGCGTTTAGGAACGTGGCGGGAATGCGAGACGATTGAAGAGGGGCTCAACCAGGAAGGCGTAGACCAGCGCCCAGCCGCTGAGAAAGACGGCAAAGAAGACGGCGACTGGGTACCGATCGACCGACAAGATCGGCACGGCCAGCAGTGCCAGCCCGCCATAGAGGACGGTTGCGATTCGGAGCGGGAGACGAACATTCGCCACCGCTTCTCCCAAGGAATCGGGATCGGTGACGGCCCTCAGGACGATCGACAGTTTCAACATGGTCACGGCGCACAGATCCAAGACGGCCGCACCAAACCACACGTTCTGCCAGCCAGACTGGACGACCGAACGTTCCCGGATCATCCAGGCGAGAACGATGCTGACAAGAGAGAAAGCCAGGGACTGAACCAGATTGATTTCCCACACGCGCCGAAAACTCGGAAAGAGCGGCGCAGACCGTGAAAGAGACTGGGCGTATCGTCGTGAGTGCTGGGAACGGAAGAACCCTTCTTCAGGTTTTCGAGATCGACTGCGAGATCGAGCACCGATTGATACCGTTCTTCGCATCGCTTGCGCAGACATTTGCGAACGATGCGATCGAGTTCGGGCGGAATGAGGGCTTTGGGCTCGGCGGTCAGGATTCGGGCGATGGTCGACGCGGTGCTGTCGCCCCCGAACGGGTGCTCGCCAGCGGCGCATTCATACAGCATCACGCCGAACGAAAAGATATCGCTGCGGTGGTCCACGGTCCGCGTCTCGAGCTGTTCGGGCGACATGTAGGCCACCGTGCCGACGATCGTGCCGGGCACGGTCACCGCGATCGTGGCGCCGTCGAGCGCAGGTTCGGTGAACCGCGCCAAGCCGAAATCAAGCACCTTGGCCGGACCGTTTTTCGACAGGATCACGTTCTCGGGCTTGAGATCGCGATGAACCACGCCGGCGGCGTGCGCAGCGGAAAGCGCGTGCGCGATCTCGGTGGCGAGTTGCAATGTGTTTTCGAGGGACGGTGTGCCCGCTCGCAGGACCTGCCGAAGATTCGGTCCCTCGACGTACTCGAAGATGATGCACAGATCGTCGCCGACCCGCGCGAGTTCGTACACGGTGGCGATAGAGGGATGGTTCAGCGCGGCCGCCACGCGCGCCTCTTGCTCGAACCGCGACCGGCGTTGCGCATCGGCGGCGGCTTCTGGCGGCAGCACCTTGAGCGCCACCCGCCGGCCCAGGCGAAGGTCTTCGGCGAGGTAGACCACGCCCATGCCGCCTCGCCCCAGCTCGCGGTCAATGCGGAAGTGCGAAACCAGCCGGCCGACCACGCGGCACTATCCTAACGTCAACTCAGCGCGCTGATTGGATCCTTAGATTGCGAAACTCGCCCGGCATGCTGTCGACCCACAAGCCGACGGCGCCGTCGCGATGTCCCAGGCGATCGACGACGAGACACGGCGCCGCGCCATCGACCGACACGCTGACTTTCGTCTTGGTCACCTCGATGCGCGCGTGAAACCAGCCGGCGGGATCCGGCACCGGCTTGATCGCGGTTTCGTACACGCCGGGCTTCTCCTTGCGCAGCTTCTCCCACGTGTACTCGGGCCACGCGACGTATTGCACTGCGTGAGTGCGCGCTTCGGCATCCTCGTCGGCGAACCGGAACGGACGGAAGTACACCGCTTCGAACGTCTTCTCGTCGACGAGGCCGAACGCGAGGCCAACGAAACTCGCCTGCGTCTTGCCGCCGCCGCGCAGGTCGACGTCGAGCGTGCCTTCCGAGAAGGTGACGTTCTGCAGGACTGCCAACCCGATGTGGCTGCCGACGGCCGGATCGCCGTGCGGTTTCAATCTGACGATGTGCGCGTTGACGGTGGCGTCGGCGTCGATCACGCGCCACGTTTTCGCGTCGTTCACGCGCGACAGATCGGGAGCGACGGCGCCTTGGGCGGCGAGAAAGGCTGCGAGCGCGAACACGAAGGAGCGAATCACGATGTGCCGGGCTCCATTATCTTTCCAAGGTCAAGATATTCGGGTCGCGCCGGCCCACCGGATGGATCGTGATCGTGAGCGTCTTGAGATCGGGCGACAGCGTCAGTTGCTGCGTATCGGTTGTCTTGCCGTCGATCTTGTCGGTGACCTCCAGCGCGCGATCGCTCACGCGTCGCGCCGACGCCGTCGCACCTCGAGCCGCGTTCCGGCCGGCGCTCGGATAATCCTTGCCGTCGAGTCGCACGTTCTTCGTCACCTCCACGGCGAGGTACGCGAGAGACAGGCCGTCGGTCTCGTAGGGCGTCACCTTGAGCACGTAGGCGGACGTGAGCGTGTCGATCGGGCGTTGCCACGTCCCGGCAAATCCCGAAGTGCCGTCACTGCGCTTGTAAACCAACTTCTCGGTCGTGCCGGCGCCGGTCGCGCCAAACTCGGTGTAGTCATCGGTCAACGTGCGACCGTCGTCGGAGACGCTCCAGAAGGCCGTCAGGAGAATGTGGCCATCCTTCTTGCGGACGACCTTCCACTTGCTCCCGTCGACGGCGACGGACAGCGTCGTGCCGGCGAGCCCCGGTTGGTCCGTACCGTCGACAACGATCGTTTCGACCAACCCGGCGCCAAGGTCGAAGGCGTAGGTGTTCCCCGCCACGTGGTCGACCTTCATCTGGTCGAGCACCGTGCTCTTGGATGGATTCAGCTTCCATTCGCCGATGAACGGATCCGTTGCCGGGCGCTCGAAGGTCCTCGCGTCAATCGCCGGATTCACCTCCACCGTCGCCACGCGGAACTCGCTCTGATCTTCCATGTAATGCGACGTCAACAAGTACGGAATCATGACGCCGTTCACCGGACGATAGTCGCTGAACCGTCGCTCTTCGACCCTCGTGCCGATCGGCGTGGGCGTGTCGATCCTGATCATTTTCAAGAGCGCCGTCGAGACGTCGAAGTACAGGCGCTCGGTAGCGACGTCGCTGCGTGATTCGACGACGTAACACGGCACGCCGTCGATCGAGGCGGTGCCCGCGGCCTTGCGATCGGTCACGGACTCGTCGTACTTCACCGGGCGCATCACGAGCTCGATCGTGTGACGTGTCGACGACACCTGGCCCGGGATCAAATCCGTCGTCCCCTGCGCCGTGCGCCGCCAGCCGCGGGTACCGCTGATGATCGTTTCGACCGGCCCTCCCTGATCGACCATCAGGCGCATCCGCTCGGGAAACTGCGCCTCGGCGGTGAACGGCAGGGCGGCGCCGCCCATCGCGATCGCGTTCACGCCGGTGACGCGAATCGACGTCACGCGGTCGGCTCTCACGGCCGCGCGATACCGCGCCAGGATCTCCGCCGCCGTCGGCGCGACCGTCGCCGGCGACGCCGCGGTTGACGAGGCCTTCCGCGAGGCGATGTCAGCCTTGTAGGCCGCGATCGCGTCCGCGCTCTTGTGCCACGGCGACGGCACGGCCGGCGGATGCGGCGAGCCCTGATGGCAGGTGTTGCACGTCACGACCTGCTTGCCCTCGAACGCGGTCGTGTTGATGGTCCGCACCAGGCGGATCATGTCGCGCGCCTTCAGTTTGATCGTGTTGTCGTCGCTCTCGAACGGCCCGTTCTGCGAGACGTGACAGTAATTGCAGCTCACCGACAGCGAGCCGGACATGAACTGCATCATCTCGAACAGTTGCGGCGCCGGCGCGTTTTTGAGATCGGTGAGTACCTGAATGTTCTTGAAGCGGCTGCCGATGGTCGCCGGCGGCGCGGGCGAAGCTGGCTGCTGCGCCGCGGCAGGTTGCGCGAGGAAGACGGCAACGAAAAGCGAGGCGGCCGAGCGGATCATCATGCGCGCCGGCTAAGCGAATGTCGTGCCCGGTCGATCGCTCGTGTATTCGCCGTTCGCGTTGGCAGACTGACCGCTCGCGGGATCAGGCGGTCCCAATATCGGGAAGCTACGCGAGCGCTAGCCGTTCCAGCTGTTCGGCCCGGTCTTGTTGCCGATCTGCAGGTCCCATCCCATCGCGTCGGGGACGTGGAAGCTCTGGAGATTTCCGGTCATGTCGGGACGCGGCTCGCGCTGCCCTTCGCGATTCACGTACACGACGTCGCGCTTCTTCAGTTCGGCGCGCACGCGTTCGGTGTCCCAATGCTCGATGCCGAAGCTGATGTGACCGATCGCCGCGGTCACGGTACCGGGCGGTGGAGGCGGCGTCGCTGGAGCGCCTCCGCGCGCGGCTGCGCGTGCGGCCGCGTTGCCGCGAATGATCGCGCCGGCGACGTCGCCGATCTGCACCGACGCCTGCGAGCCGTTGCCTGTCCGCGCGTCCCACCCGAGCAGCGCCTGATAGAACGCCGCGCTGCGTCGATAGTCGGGGACTTCGAACGAAATGTGATCGAGATACAGCGTTTTGAAGTCAGTCGGTTCGAACGGCAGCGGCACCGACAGCTTCGCGGACGCCGGCGTCGGACGACGATTCGCTTTCGTCCCGTTCGTGACCGCGACGTCGAAGCCGTCAGGATCCTTGAAGCGGAAGCTCTGATAGTCGCCGTGGTTGTCGGCGACCGGTTTTAGTCCGCGCTTCTCGAGCTCGCGCTTCACCGTCGGCGCATCCCACGGCGCGATGCCCCACGCGAACCCGTCGAACACGGCGTGGATCTGCGGACGGTTCGCGCCGAGGCCCGCGTCGGTGATCGCCGCAGGCGGCGGTGCGGTCAGCCCGCCGCGGATCAAAATCCCGCCGGAGTTTTCACCAATATCGAGCAGCGCCTGCTTCCCATCGTCGCTCCGCACTTTCCATCCCATGAGCGCGACGTAAAACGCCGCCGCCTTCGCGTAGTCGGTGCATTGGTAATTCAGATGATCGAGCCACACGGTTTTCCAACCGGTAGGCTCGAACGGCGGCACGAGCGGCGTCGTGTCGCGCGCCGGCTCCTGCGCGTATCTAACCAGCGGACGAACGGCGACTCCGAATCCGAATGCTTGCAGCAGGTCGCGGCGAGAGATGCTCATACCGCGAGATTGTATCTACGCGGTGGCCACCTGAGACGTGAATTCTTCGTACGATCCTTTGAAGTCGACGATGTGCCCATTGTCGAAATGCCAGACGCGGGTGCCGACCTCTTCGAGCAGATCCTGGTCGTGCGTGACGAGCAGGACTGTCCCGGCGTACTTCTGGAGCGCGACGTTCAGCGCGTTGATCGATTCCAGGTCGAGATGGTTCGTCGGCTCGTCGAGCAGCAGCACGTTCGGTTTCTCGAGCATGATGCGGCACAACAGCAGCCGCGCCGTCTCGCCGCCCGAGAGCGCCTCGGTCGGCTTCAGTCCTTCCTCGCCGCTGAACAACATTTGGCCGAGGAGGCCGTGGATCTCCTGCCGCGACGCCTGCGGATCGAAGCGATGCAGCCACTCGACGGCCGTCAGTCCCTTCTCGATCGCGCCGGTCGCATCCTGCGGGAAATACCCGATCGACGCTTCGTGTCCCCACTTCAGATTCGGCGGCTCCTCGAGCAGCGTCTTCAGCATCGTCGTCTTGCCGACGCCGTTCCTGCCGACGAGGACGATGCGATCGCCGCGGTTGACAAGGGCGGAGAATTTCGAAAACACCTTGTGCGCGCCGAACGATTTCGAGAGCCCTTCGAACTCGAGCGGCACTTTTCCTGACGGCCGCTTCGTTTCGAACTTGATGTACGGGCGCTGGATGTTGGACCGCGCGAGCTCGGTCGTCTGCAGGCGCTCCACTTCCTTGCGGCGCGACTGCACCTGGCTCGATCGCGTTCCCGCGGAGAACCGCGCGATGAAGTCGTTCAACTGCGCGATCTTCTTCTCTCGCTGCTCGTTCTGCGCCTCGATCGTCGTCCGCGCCTGCGTCTTCGCGACGACCATGTCGTCGTAGCCGCCCGTATACGTGATGATCGTCTGGTAATCGATGTCGGCGATGTGCGTGCAGACGTTGTTCAGGAAGTGCCGATCGTGCGAGATGACGATCAGCGTGCCGTCGTAGTTGTTGAGAAATTCCTCGAGCCAGTGGATCGAATCGAGGTCCAAGTGGTTCGTCGGCTCGTCGAGCAACAGCGCCGCCGGATGGCCGAAGAGCGCCTGCGCGAGCAGCACGCGCACCTTCTGTCCGCCCTGCAGTTCCGACATCGGCTTCTCGTGCAGCGCGTCCGGAATGTCGAGGCCCTGCAGCAGAATCGCCGCGTCGCTTTCCGCCGTGTAGCCGTCTTCCTCGCCGACGATCCCTTCGAGCTCGGCGAGGCGCATGCCCTCCTCGTTCGACATGTCCGTGCGGCTGTAGAGCACGTCACGCTCCTCGAGCGCTTTCCACAGACGCGCGTTCCCCATAATCACGGTGTCGACCACGCGGAATTGATCGAAGGCGTAATGGTCCTGGCGGAGGACGCCGAACTTCGGCGGACGCACGACCGAGCCACGCTGCGGCGGCTGTTCGCCGGTCAGCAGTTTCATGAACGTCGACTTGCCGGCGCCGTTCGGCCCCGTCAGGCCGTACCGCCGGCCCGTTGAAAACGTCGTGGTCACGTCCTCGAAGAGCACCTTCGAGCCGAACCGCATCGACACACCGCTGACCGAAATCATGTGAACAGGCCTCTGTCAGGAAACTTGCGCTGGGTAGAACTTCTCATTGTAGCAGGAGTGCCGGAGTGTGCGGGATTGGGACGACGTTTCCCACTCGCGGCCAGTCGTCTCTGCTGCCGTCGTCGAGGTCAACGAGTTACGGCGCTCCAGTACGGCATGATTACTGCCGAGGCTGAAGCCACATATGTTGAACGACATCCGCATTGCCGTCCGGAATCTGACCCGCGTGCCTGGATTTGCGCTCGCGTTCGTCCTGACGCTCGGTCTCGGCATCGGCGCCAACACCGCGATCTTCAGCGTGATCAACGGCGTGCTCCTGCGACCGCTGCCGTATCCGGAAGCCGATCGGATCATGCGCCTGCAGCAGCCGCAGTTGGCGGCCGGCGTGCCCGACGCAGGATTCTCGTTCCCCGAGATCGCGGACTATCGGTCGCATTCGAAGACGCTCGATCAAATCGTCGAGTTCGGTGACTGGACGTTCAACGTGCTCGACCGCGGCGATCCGCACCGCGCGAACGGCGGCCTCGTGACGGCGAATTTCTTCCCGATGATCGGCGCGCAGCCGCTGCTCGGCCGACTGCTGGTGCCCGAGGATCAGTTGAAGTCGGCGCCGCCCGTCGCGGTCCTCACGTACGAGTACTGGCAGCGCATCTTCGGATCCGATCCGTCGGTTGTCGGCCAGACGCTGAACCTGACGGCGAAGAAAGCGCAGATCGTCGGCGTCCTCAAGCCCGGGTCGCATTACGCGACGACGCAGCGCAAGCAGGATTTCTACGTCAACTACGCAGCCAACGATCACTACATGGGGTCGTCGATGCAGAGCGAGTGGCCGCACCGGATGACGACGGTGTATGCGCGGCTGGCGCCGGGTGCGACGGTCGAGAACTCGCAGGCGGAGCTGCGAAACATCGCGAGCGCGCTTCGTCGCGACCATCCCGAGGCGTATCCGAAATCGCGCGGCTGGGACGTCACCGTCACGCCATGGAAAGACGAGCTCACCGCGAAGGCGAAGCCGACGCTCGTCATTCTGCTGATCACGTCGCTGTTCGTGCTGATCATCGCGTGCGCGAACGTGGCGAACCTCACGCTGACGCGGCTCGTGCAGCGCGAGCGCGAGATGGGCATCCGCGCCGCGCTCGGCGCGCCGGCGTCCTTCCTGCGGCGGCAACTGCTCGCCGAGAATCTCGTCCTGTCGGTCCTCGGTGGCGTCCTCGGGCTCGGAATCGCCGTGTCGGGTCTCACGCTGCTGATCAAATACACCGCGCGGTTCACGGCTCGCACGGGCGAGATCGGGTTGGACGGCCGCGTGCTCGCGTTCACGCTCCTCGTCGCGACCGGGATGGCGCTGCTCTTCGCGTGGGCGCCGCGCTTGACGTTCCTGAGCGATCCGGTGCGCGCGATGCAGGCCGGCGGCGGACGCACGACCGGCGGACGCGGTCGCCGCCGCAGCCAGCGCGTGCTCGTCGTGAGTCAGCTCGCCGCATCGTTCATGCTGTTAATCGGCGCCGGCCTCCTCACGCGCAGCCTGTTGCGGCTCTACGCGGTGAATCCTGGCTTTGAGCTTGGCACCGTCCTCAGCCTGCAGGCGCCGAATTTCGACACGACGCAGACGCAGGATCGACTGCGCTACTTCTCGACCGCGATGGTCGATCGCGTCAAGGCCGACGGCGCGGTGAAGAACGCGGCGATCGCGTCGGCGGCGCCGCTTGCGGGATCGTTCGCGCAGCAGCGCGAGTTCCAGATCGACGGTGGCGACGCCGATGCCGTCGGCTCCGGTCCCCGCACCGTCACGCGTGTCGTCAACGGCACGTACTTCGACACGATCGGCGAGCCGCTCAAGTCGGGACGGTCATTCCTGGACAGCGACACGGCCAAGTCGCAGCCCGTGATCATCCTGAGCGAGTCGATGGCGAAGTACTACTTCAAGGGCGGCGATCCGATCGGCCGGCACATCAGCTGGAAAACGACGAACTTCATCACCGGCGCGACGGCCTGGACGAAGCCGGCGGAGATCGTCGGCATCGCCGCCGACTCGCGCGCCGACGGCATCGACCAGCCGCCGATGCACACGATGTTCCTGCCCGACACGCAGAACGCGCCGCCGTCGACACTGCTCGTCAGGACCGCGGGGACGACGACCGGGCTCGCGCCGCACATCATCGAAACGATCCGGGCGCTCGATCCCAACCGGCCGATCGATCACGTGCAGACGCTCGAGGAGATCCGCGACGAAACGATCGCGCCGCAGCGGCTCAACGCGACGTTGATTGGATTGTTCGCGCTGCTCGCGCTCGCAATCGCGACAGTCGGCGTGGCCGGAGTGCTGGCGTTTTCAGTGAGTCAGCGGACGAACGAGCTCGGCATCCGCGTCGCGCTCGGCGCCGAGCGCAGCACGATCCTGCGGATGATCCTCGGCGAAGGCGCGGTGATGGGCGTCATCGGGCTTGCGATTGGCGGCGTGCTCGCGATCCCGCTGTCGAGGCTGATGAGCGGCCTGCTGTTCGACATCGAGCCCGCGGATCCGCCGACGATCGCAATCTCGGCCGTCGTCCTGCTCGTCGTCGCCATCGGCGCAGCAATGGTACCGGCGCGCCGCGCTACGACGGTCGATCCGATGATAGCGCTCCGGGGAGAATAGCGTCATTGCGGATTGCGGATTGAGGATTGCGGATTTATTAATCGAAAATAAATCCGCAACCCGCAATCCTCAATCCGCATTACAAGGATCACTCTTCCCTGTCGAAGACCACATTTTTGGCGCTCAGATTGGGCGCCGC
>Ga0070741_10020601_pt1 | contig 10365 bp, 6 predicted proteins | sample Coa_R1_4_FD_66440 | JGI IMG/M metagenome (GOLD analysis project Ga0070741, IMG submission 66440) | Surface soil microbial communities from Centralia Pennsylvania, which are recovering from an underground coalmine fire - Coalmine... | ecosystem: Environmental > Terrestrial > Soil > Unclassified ...
TCGTAAATAAGTGCCGCACTCGGACTGCTGCTTGATCTGCCGATTCGGTGCAAAAATTCCCCGCTTGTCAGGCATACTTCGGCTTGCGCCCCCATAGATATTTGCGAGACAGCACACTAGAACCTGTCACAAGAGGTGCCGGATGCCATGAGACTGAAGGACAGAGTTGCATTGATCAGCGGCTCGGGATCGGGAATCGGCGAGGCGACCGCGAAGCGGCTTGCCGCCGAGGGCGCGAAAGTGGCCGTCGTCGACCTGAACGCCCCGGCGGCCGAGCGCGTCGCGGCGGAAATCCGCGAGCGGGGAGGAACCGCTCAGGCGTTTCATGCCAATGTCGCCAATCCGTCCGAAGTGGAAGGCATGGTTCGATTCGCGGTTGAGACCTTCGGCCGCCTCGACATCCTCCACAACAATGCGATCCGCCTATACACGGGCCGGGTCGGAGAGATGTCGCTTCAAAATTTCCGCAAGGCCGTCGAAGTCGGCCTTACCTCGTACTGGTATGCGACGCGATGCGCGCTGGAAGTGATGGTTCGTCAGGGCAAGGGAGCGATCGTCAACACCGGATCGGTATCGGGGATGGCGGGAGACTACGGGCTCGGGGCATACAACGCGATCAAGGCCGGAGTGATCAATCTCACGCGCACCACGGCGATCGAGTACGCGCGCAAGGGGATTCGTTGCAACGCCGTCTGTCCAGGGGCCATCCTCACGCCTCCTATCCTGAAAACCCGCGAGGCCGTGCCCGAACTCGCGAAACGGGCCGAGGCGGCAATTCCAATGGGCCGCTACGGAGAGCCGGCCGAGATCGCGAATGTCGTCCTGTTCCTGGCCTCCGACGAATCGTCATACGTGAACGGCACCTGTATCGTCGCCGACGGCGGCCTGACCGCGCATACCGGAATTCCAAGCGTGGCGGGCGCCGGCCCGGACTGGTAAAAGGACATCGCTATGGAATTCGAACGCGTCAAGCTCGAAATCGAAAACAATGTAGGCATCCTCACCCTGAATCATCCCGAGGTCATGAACGCGGTCTCGGCCGAGATGCTTCGGGGGTTGATGAAGGCGCTCGACCATGCGGAGGATCCGCGCAACGGGGTGCGATGCCTTTTGATGACCGGGGCGGGCCGCGGCTTCTGCGCTGGCGCCAACCTCCAGCCGCGCACCGATCAGTCCGAGGCCTCCAACGACGCGGGCTCGGTGCTCGAAACCGCCTATCATCCTTTCCTGCGCAGACTTCGCGAACTTCCGATGCCGTTCGTGACCGCCGTCAACGGTGCGGCGGCGGGTGTGGGGATGAGCTTCGCCCTGATGGGAGATCTTGTCGTCTGCGCGCGCAACGCCTACTTCCTGCAGGCCTTCCGTAGAATCGGCCTGATCCCTGATGGAGGATCGACTTGGATTCTGCCGCGCCTCATCGGCAAGGCCCGCGCCGTCGAGCTTTCCCTGCTCGGTGAGAAGCTGCCCGCCGAAAAGGCGCTCGAATGGGGCCTCGTCAACAGGGTCGTGGAGGACTCGGAGTTGATGACAAAGGCGGGCGAGCTCGCCCGGGAGCTGGCGAGCGGGCCCACCGTGTCGCTGCGCCTCATTCGCCGCCTGTACTGGGAAAGCATGGAGAACAGCTACGAGGAACAGTTGAACCTCGAGCGCCAAATGCAGAAGATCGCCGGAAATTCCGCGGATTTCCGCGAAGGCGTTCGCGCCTTCCTCGAAAAGCGTCCGGCCAGGTTCAAGGGCGAATAGCGGTCGTCTCGCAAGGGGCGCTCGCTGACGGCGCCCCTACCCGCTCATGGCAAATTTCGTTCACCCCGAAGCGACCTCCGGCGAAGTGACCTGGGTGGAACGTCTCGCCAGCGTGAGCGTCGCCGTCCTGCTTCTGGTGGGGTGCTTTTTGGTCGTCCGGCCGTTCCTCTCCGCCGCCCTGTGGTCGGTCGTGCTGTGCGCATCAACCTGGGGATTGTTTCAGCGCCTCGATGCATGGATGGGGAACCGGAGGACGCTCGCGGCGTTGGTGATGACGTTGATGCTGACGATTGCGATCGTCGCCCCGTTCGCGATCGTTGGTTTCAGCCTGGTCGAGCAGGTCCGAATCACGGCGGGCGTGATCAAGCAGGCGATGGAGAATGAATCGCTTTCGATTCCCGCCTGGCTTGAGAGAATCCCGCTGGTTGGCGCTCAACTGAGCCAATCCTACGGCGAATTTATCGGAAGCGAGATTTCGCTGGTCGCGCAGGCGAAAAAGCTCAACGGCCCCGTCGGCAGAACCATCCTCGATTGGAGCAAGGCTTTCGGCAGCGGCTTGTGGCAGCTATGCCTCAGCCTTTTCATGGGATTCTTCTTCTATCGCGATGGAGCGGCGCTGGGCGCGCGCATCTCCAACCTCGCCTCGCGCGTGGCCGGCCCGGAGCGCGGCGCGCGCCTGCTCAAGCTAGCGCAGGATACCTGCGTGGGCGTTGTGTACGGAATCGTGGGCACGGGCCTGGTTCAGGCGATAATGATGGGACTTGGGCTCATGATCGCGGGAGTTCCGGGCGCCCTTTTTCTCAGCCTGGTGACCTTTCTGCTGTCGGCGTTTCCCGGAGGACAGGCGGTCATCTGGATTCCCGCGGCGATCTGGCTCGCATGGCAGGACCATCTCGGATGGGCGATTTTCCTCACGGTCTGGGAGTTGTTCTTCAACTTCCTTGTCGACGGAGTGCTTCGACCAATCCTGATCGCGGAGAGCGGCGATGTTCCCCTGCTGCTTGTTTTCATCGGCATCTTCGGAGGCGCGGCGGCATTCGGCTTCCTCGGTGTGTTCATTGGACCGGCACTCTTGGCGGTCGGATACAGCGTAATCGACGATGCCAGCTCATCGAGCGCCTGAAGTGACGCTACGCGCGGGGGTGGCTTCTCACCCACGAGTCGATGAGCGGGAGGAGCTTGGCGCGGAAATCGGCGGCTTCCATGATTGCCGCCTCGGCACGCAGTGCTTCAATCCTTCCTCCAGACGTCTCGTGCACGGGTCTGAATTGCGCGAGCTCCCTGGCATAGGAAGGCTCGGCGAAATTCGCCATCAGGTTTGACATGAAGAAATGCCGGAACTCCGGGCTGCGACGCGCGGCGAACGCGGCGAAGTTCGCCCGCACGAATGAAAGCGCGAGTTCCGGATGCTCGCCCGCGGCCACGATTAGGATCATCTCGCTTGCGCGCTCCGGCGAAAGTTCGTTGCCCAGCGTGAGTTGCAGGGTTTGTTCGATGAGCTGAGGATTGCTCGCCCGCGCCATCGCCATGTAATACAGCATCTGATCGCGGGCCGACGCGGCCGCGCGGGCGAGCGAATGGAGGGCATCCCAAATGCGCCGATCCGCCGTTCGTCCGACCACGTGAACGACCGCATCGCGAAGGTTTGGATCCAGCGAGGATGGACGCGAAAGAAAGGCCTCGAACCTGCTCCGCGCTTCAGCCGCAACTTCGGCGTCTCCCAGGTTGCCCAACGCGGTGATCAGCGATGAGCGCATGATCCTGTCATCGTCTGATTCACTCGGTCTCGCCTCCCATCCAAGCCTGCCGAACGGCCGCCTCAGAATCGCGCGAGCATATGCTCGGAAGGCATCCCTGCCTTCCAATCCCCGCTCCAGACGGTCGATTCGTTCGAGCACTCGGATGATCCGCTGCCATACGGCGCGCTGTCCGTCGTTATCCAGGTTGTGAACGAGTTCGAAATAGTCGGCAGGCTCGGAGCGGCCGGCCTGCAACAGCGCCCATTGATTGTCGAGCAGCAGCACGCGGTCCGCGGGCGGCATCCTCTCGATCGAATTGCTCAGATAGGCAAGCGTGGCGCGATCGTAGTTGATCCGATAGTATCCGACGCCGCTGACGTTGAGCTTCAACGGGTTGGCGCAGGCTCCCTCGCGGACTTCCGCCGATTGCGTTTCCAGAAGACAGGTGCCGGCTGGTGTCACCGCTTCAGGCGCTGCCCAGTCGATCGGTACCTGCCATCCCTCCCGGGGAGCATCGGGATAATGGATGGTGAATCGATCCTGCCCAAGGGCCAGGACGCGCTCATCGCGATCGCATCGCTCGTCAACCGTAATCAACGGCATTCCGGCCTGCCTCGTGTAGGCGCGTGCGATTGCCGATACTCGCTTCCCGGAAGTCCGCTCGAGCGCGATCCACAGGTCGTCGGTCGTGGCGTTGCCGTAAGAATGTTCCTTGATGTAGCCGCGGATGCCGGAGCGGAAATCATCCGCCCCGACGTAGTTTTCGACAAGTCGAACGATGGCCGCACCCTTTGCATAGGTGATTTCATCAAAAGCGATGGCGGCCTCGCTCTCGTTGGCGACCTGATGCTCGATTGGATGGGACATCACGCGCGCGTCCGCGTACATCGCCGCTTCGCGATGGTCCTCGTTTAGGAAGACCTGCCAGTCGGGATGGAATCTCTCCTCCGCCTTCATCTGCATCCAGTCGGCGAATCCCTCGTTCAGCCACAAATCGCTCCACCATACCATCGTCACCAGATCGCCGAACCATTGATGGGCCATTTCGTGGGCGACGATCGCGAATATGCGCCGCTTGAGGCTTGCCGGGCTCGATAACGGATCATATAGGAGCGCGCCTTCGTAGAACGTAATCGCTCCCCAGTTCTCCATCGCTCCGCCGAATCCGCCGGGAACCGCGATGAGATCGAGCTTGGCCAGGGGATATTTCACGCCAAAGTAATCGTTGTAGTACGGGAGGAGGGTTGCGGCGACGTCGAGCGCATAGCCGCACTCCCGCGTCCTACCGGCCGGAGCAACCACACCGATTTCCGTGCCGTCGGAATTTCGAATCACCCGCTCCAGCTCGCCCGCCACCAGCACGAACAGGTAGCTGGACATCGGCGGCGTCGCCCGGAATGAAACCCGCTTAAGGCCCGGTCCGCCCGGTTCCTCTCGGGCGATCGCCGTGTTGGAAACCGCCACGAATTCCTGCGGCACCGTCACCGAAAGTTCGAAAGACGCCTTGAAGGCGGGCTCGTCCCAGCATGGAAAAATCCGGCGGGCGTCGGTCGGCTCGAGCTGCGTCGCTATCATTCTTTTTCGTCCGCCGCCGTCGGGATAGTCCACGAAATACATCCCGCGCCCGAAGGGATTGATCTCTGAGGAAAAAGCGATATGCAGCCGATGCATTCCCGGGCTGATGGGATGTCGAAAGGAAAAAGTCGCCGTCTGCGCGGACTCGTCCATCGAAATGACCGGCTCACCGGCCCCGCCTTCATCCAACTCCGCCGAGCGAATCGCCATCTTGAGTGCATTCAGGGTGAGCATCGATGTCGGCGTCGTGACTTTCAGGTCGATGATTTCCGAGCCTTCGGATCTCAGGGCTTTGAGGTCCGGCTTGAGATCGATTCGGTAGCGAACCGGCGTGGCCGTTCGCTGCAGCCTTGCAGTTGACGGCGAAGCCTCGGGAGCGGGAATTGAAAGGAAGAGCAGGGAAATTGCGCAGAGGATGAAGCGTACGCGACTTGAAATCATGGGGTGTCGTTTCGAGAGCGGATTTCGGCAGCAGACTAGGCGCAAAGACCGGAAAGCACAAAGCCCTCGGAGATGGGGAGATGGCGGCTGCGGTGTGTCGGGCCGCAGCCGCCGCATTTCTCTTAGCCCGGATTTGTTGTTCGTAGTTTTCTGAGGGCTCCGGGCTTCGTGGCGTCAGGCGCCGAGAGTGTCTGAACGGGAACGCACTGCTCGGCCTTCTGCCGCCATCTGGCAGAGGGGGACCATGGATACCGGGAGTGAATCGGCCGTCGTCCTTGAAAACGACCCCATCCGATTCCCTGCCGCGGAGGTTCCAAAAGAGTAGGCGTTCAGTTCGATGGAACGTTAAGGGACGCGCGAAGGTTTCGAAAAGCAAAGCGGCCCCCGGATCTGACTCCGGGGGCCGCAGCTTTCGGACCGGTTGTTCGAGTTTCAGATCTCGTAGGTGAGAGTGAATTCAAGCTCGTTGGTCCGCTGCGACACGCTCGCCAGGAACGGGTCGGTGTAGCGGCCGCTGCGCCCAAGGTACCAGACCGCATTGACTCCGAGCAGAACGTTGCGCGAGTAGCGGTACACGTTCGTCGACTGCAGATCGCCGACTTCGTTGTCGACGTCCCACACGAACGCATTGGTGGTCGTTAGCTGACCGTTGAGTATCCAGTTCACGGCGGACAGGAAGAAGAAATTGCTGTCCTCGCGCACCTTGCCCAGCGTGTTCGCGATGCTCGGCACCGCGTTGCTCGGCCGGTTCGGGTACCACGTGTTCACGTACTGCGCGGTCAGGAACGTGTGCTGCTTGGAGATCCATGGAATGTAGGTCGGCCGGTCGCCGGCGACAATGAAGCGCGTCTGCTCCGTCCACTGCGCGCGCGGCAGGAACGAGCCGTTGGGCAACTGGACCGGAGTCACGACGCTCGCATTCGGCGTGTACAGCATGTCGTAGCGATAGATGATGTCCGTGAACTCCTTGTCGTAGTACGTGCCCGTGAGACCGAAGAAATGGTTGCGGCGGAAACGGTTGGTGAGAAGAATGTTCAGCGTGCCGACCACGGGAACACCCGGCTGCGGCGCGACCACCTTGTTCCAGGAACCAGGGATGCCATAGAAGGGCGCCGAGGTCGTGACCAACTGCGTCGCCTCAACGCCGGAAAGCCCGGCAGGCCCCGTGTCACGATACTCGTACAGGTAGATAAAGCTGGTCTGCAGACCGTTGCCGATCGGAAGCAGGCTCGAAATCCGAAGGCCGAATTCGCTGTTCTGAAGCGAGTTCGACGGGTTGCGGCTCGTCTGGATGACGTTCTTGTAGGCGTAAAAGCCGCCCAGATTGATCATCGGCTTGCCGGGCACCTGCAGGAAGCTGCGGCCCTGCACCGACTGGCCGGCCTGGTTGACGTGGTTGTCGTTGAACAGGAAGCCGGCGTCGCTGCCTCCGAATCCGGCTCCGCCGCCCGCCCCGGTCGCCGCGGCGATTGCCCACGGGGAACGAGAATCGCTGGTGTTGACGATCGTGCCGGCGCCCTGGAAGTCACCCGGAATCCAGAATGCCTCGATTTCGTTGTTCGCGGTCTTAAGAAAGTCCGGCAGGATGTAGTTGAACTTCACCATCCGGACGTTCTTGCGCAGATCCTCGGCGGCCTCGAAGGGGATCGCGCCGTGATAGGTGAAGTCAACCGAGTTCGTGACTTCGGTACCGGACAGCGCGTCCGCTTCCGACCAGATGACCTGCTGCTTTCCGATTCGCGCTGAGAAGTTGTCCGTGAAGTTCAACTGCGCGTAGTACTCGTGCAGGTCGTTGCGGAAATATTCCTGCTGGAGCACCTCGTGGGTGTAGTTGCCCCAGTCGTAGTTCGGATTCGCGCGGCCCTTGTTCTTGAGGGTGCCGACCGCGTCGTACCAGGGGCGGTAGAACGCGAACAGATCCGCATCCTTGAGAATCAGGGTGTCGAACCGGCCCATGAACTTGTAGTTCTTGACCATGTGGTAGTCGGGCCGGATGTCGGCAAGCTGCCGCATCTCGTCGAGATCCCAGTGATTGAAGTCAAAGCTGCCGCCCGTATAGGAGGACGCAAGGCCCTGCACCGCCACGGTCGTGGTCGGCGTGGGATGAACGAAGGTGGTCGGAGTGCCGTTGTTGGCGCTGCTCCCTTCACCCCATCGCCCCTCCTCGCGAGTCTGGAAAAATCCGAAGACCGAAAAATCGCCCTGCGTGATGGTCGCTTTGGCCGCGGTTGACCACAGCATGGCGATCATCGCAATCGCAGCCACCAGTACGCCCCGCCATCTGACGATGCGCGCTGAACCCAAGGTTCTTGCTGTCATGAAGCTCCTCCTCCACCCGACGCCTGTCTTCGCCTGAACCCCCGGTGCCGGGATCTCCCTGTGGAACCCGCGCGCGCCGACGATGAGCGCGGACGAAGCCGTCCGCGCACAGGCGCACGCAAGGACCAAGACGTTAGGTCCTCGTTAAATTCAGGGGTTCAACGGGCTTGAACTACGATGTTCAATCGGGTGGATCGGGTTTGCTTGCGAATCCGCGAGCGAGCGCGGCTAGAGGTTCCACGCCACCGGCGTCTGCTCGTCGGGTCGATACACGCACAGCAATCCGGTTTTGATCCGCCGCGCGAGCAGGCCCGCCAAAGCGGGACTGTGGGGCCGGATCTTCTCGATCGTCCGCCGGATGGCGCGAGTCACGTTGATTCGCGACCGCTGCGCCATCGACGCCGCCCTTCGATCGCGGCCGCCGAGACCGACCGCCCGGCTCAGCTCCCGCGTCAGGAAGGCGATTTCGTCCTCGATCGCGGTGGCCGACTCCACATCGCCGCGCGATTTCGCCGATTCAAGATTCTCGCGCAGTTCCTGGATGCGGCGCCGGTAGGCCTGCTTCGCAGCAGCATCGAGCACCTCGCCCGCGTCGGCGGAGCTGTCGGAATGCAAGCCGGCATCCGCAAGCTCCTCCTCGGAGTACTCGCCGCATCCGCGCGACGATACCGCGGCCGCATCGCCCGACTCGCTTCTCATCTCGAGTTCATTGGCATGGAACTCGCGCCCCGGATAGCGAAGCAACTGGGCGATATACCTCAACCCGCGCGCATCGCGAAGCCGGAACGTGTCCGATCGATACGAGATGGTCCAGTATTCGCCCTCTCTCCTGAACACCGCATCGTGGGTCGAGGCGGTCTCCGAGCCGGAGCCGGCGTGCTTTCCATTGGATGTGCCGTTCAGCGGCGGTTCCTGGCCTTTTGCGTCTCCGCTCCCGTCCCGATCCGGGTCGTGGGCCGGCTCGACGCCCAGCGCCCTCAAGATTGCGTTGAGCACCAACTCGGAATTGCCGAGGAACGGAAGATGAGACGTGCCTTCGAGCGGCACGAGGCAACTGGTGGGAATCCTTGCCGCCAACTCCCGACCCGCCTCGTAAGGAAGGGCCGGATCGGCGACGCGATGAATCACGGTGGTGGGCACGGTGAGGCGCGGCAGCAAATCGAGCAGGTCGGCTCCGTGCACCAGCCCGTGAGCGGCCCGCACGCAGTTCTCGCCCGTGCTCGATCGCACATACATGTTCGCGATCGCCTGCAGAGTCGCCCCGTCGGCGTCCGGCGCCTGCAAATCCGCAAACAGCCGCGCCGCCAGGGGCCAGTGGTCGATCGCGAGCGCCTGCAAGGCCTCCGGCATCTCTTCCGAGAGCTGGGCGTGGCGATGGTCTCCAAGCGTGCCGAACAGAATCAGATTGGAGACACGGTCGGGATGGCGCGCGGCATAGGCAACGGCCACGGGACCGCCCGCGCCGTAACCGAACAACGCGATCCGTTCCAGGTCGAGGCTGTCAACCAAAAGTTCGAGCAGCCTAACCTCGAAGGCAATGGAAAAATCCTTTCGCTCCCAGTCCGAGAGGCCGCATCCAAACGAATCGTATCGAACGACGGTGCGATGGCGGGCGAGAGTCTCGTAGAATGTCCTGATCTGAGGGACCTTCCATTCGAGGTCGAGATGGCTGATCCAGGGCGGGGTTCTTACGATTGCTGGGCCGCTACCCACCGCGGAATACGCCACCCGCGCCCCCTCGGGAAGGGTCAGAAAACGAATCTGCTGATCGGTGCGCATGACTGCTCTCGCCGGCGCTGCCTGAGTTGATAACCGAAGCTCCGGCCGACCTGCCGGAGACAACCCGTCCGTCGATTCAATGCTTCATCGCAGTCTCTGCCGGCTGACCATGCGCCCGAGCCGGAAAGGTTCGCGCGCACCCGCGGAGAACTTGTCTGCCGATTCCATACATGATCACAGCCGGGAAAGCAATCGCTCAGCCCGAACCCGCGACGCCGCGCGTCCAGGACGGCGACGAACAACTACCGATTGCCTGCCCGCTGATTACTCCGACGCATCCGGGACGTTCACGGATGCGAATGAAACCGAGGCCGCTACCACACTCGCATTCCACTTCCGTTCAGCTTCATGATCCGCGCTCGGGGAAACGAGTCAACAATCGCGGAAGGCGCCCGCTCATCGCGCTCCGCGAATCTAAACCGCGGCGCGGGGAGGCCGCGGCGATCGCGCGGGTCACTGCGCAGCGCGGCCGCTGCCCCTGTCGTGTTCAATCATGTGGATCACGAATTTGAACGGCGCGCTGGACACGTTGATCGCGCCCTGGTACGGGCTCGACAGCTCGGCTATCGCCATGATGGTCAGGCCGATGAGGGCGGCGAAAGTGCCGCACATGATCGCCTGAGATCTGAAGCTGCGCGGATTGAAGAAGTAGGAGAATCCGATGGTGATGGCGGCGCCGATATAGATGATGATCCAGACCACGGACGGAAGGTCCTCGTGGTAGTACACGTAACGAAGCCGGCGCGCGTCGCTGAGCTGGTCCATCGCG
>Ga0070741_10020602_pt1 | contig 10365 bp, 9 predicted proteins | sample Coa_R1_4_FD_66440 | JGI IMG/M metagenome (GOLD analysis project Ga0070741, IMG submission 66440) | Surface soil microbial communities from Centralia Pennsylvania, which are recovering from an underground coalmine fire - Coalmine... | ecosystem: Environmental > Terrestrial > Soil > Unclassified ...
ATTCTGGGCGTGTTCGGCTACGAATATCATATCGAGCTCTCGACTCGCCCCGAGAAATCACTGGGCAGCCCCGAAGTGTGGGCCGAGGCTGAGCGGACCTTGGCGGAGGTGCTCGAGAGTCGCAATCAGAAGTACAAGATCGACGCCGGCGGCGGCGCTTTCTACGGTCCAAAGCTCGACTTCAAGCTCGTCGATGCGATCGGCCGCTACTGGCAAGGCCCGACCGTGCAGCTCGACTTCAATCTCCCTGAGCGATTCCAGCTCGAGTACACCGGTGCCGACAATCAACCGCACCGTCCGATCATGCTGCACCGCGTCCTCGTCGGCTCGATGGAGCGCTTCGTCGGTGGCTTGATCGAGCACTACGCGGGCGCGTTTCCGGTCTGGCTCGCGCCGGAACAAGTACGCGTTTTGCCGTTGACGGACGATGTCGCGCCAGCGGCAGCTGCCGTGAACGAACGTCTCATCGCCGCGGGCATTCGCTCCCATCTCGATGCGCGCGCCGAAACCTTGCAGTACCGCGTACGGGAAGGAAACCTCATGAAGATTCCGTACCTGGCGGTGATCGGTCCCCGCGAAGCGCAGTCGGACACGGTCGCCGTCAGCGTGCGCGGCGCAGGTGAGAAGCAACGTCCCACCCCCGTTCCAGTCGCTGATTTCGTCACCCGTCTCACACACGAGATCGCAACGCGGTCTCTTACACTCCATGCCTGACGCAGTCATTCTCTCCGCGGCCCGCACCCCGATTGGCCGCTTCCTCGGCGGCCTCGCACCGCTCACGGCACCCCAACTCGGCGCGGCCGCGATCCGCGCCGCGGTCGACCGCGCCGGCGTCGACGCGTCGGACATCTCCGACGTGATCTTCGGCAACGTGGTGCAGGGCGGCGTCGGCCAGGCGCCGGCTCGCCAAGCGGCCATTCACGCCGGTCTCCCCGCGGGCGTCTCGGCGCTCACCGTCAACAAAGTGTGCGGCTCCGGTCTCGCCGCCGTGATGCTCGCGGCGCAGGCGATCAAGGCGGGCGACGCCGAGGTCATCGTCGCAGGCGGCCAGGAGTCGATGTCGAACGCGCCCTACTACAACTACGGCATGCGCGGCGGCGTCAAGCTCGGCAACCAGACACTGACCGATGGGGTGATCAAGGACGGTCTGTGGTGCTCGTTCTGCGACGTGCACATGGGTGGGCACGCCGAGTACACGGCGAAGAAGGCGCACGTGACGCGCGCGGCTCAAGATGAATTCGCGGTCGAGTCGCATCGCCGCGCGGTCGCGGCTATGGAAGCGGGGAAGTTCGCGAACGAGATCGTCCCGGTCGAAGTCCCGGGCAAGAAGGGCGCGACGTTGATCTCGGCCGACGAAGGCCCGCGCAAGGATGCCTCGGTCGAGTCGCTGGGCAAGCTGAAGCCGGCGTTCGCGTCCGATGCTCGAGGCATGTCTGCGTCAGAGCTGACCGTGACCGCCGGGAACGCGTCGACGCTGAACGATGGTGCGTCAGCGCTCGTCGTCGCGTCGGCCGAATACGCCAAAGCGCATGGCTTGCCGATCTTGGCTCGCATCACGGGTTATGGAACGGGCGCTGTCGAGCCTCAGGAGTTGTTCTTCGCGCCGGTGATCGCGGTGCGCAACCTGATGAAGAAAGCGGGCACGAAGATCAGCGACTACGATCTCATCGAAGCCAACGAGGCGTTCGCCTCGCAGGCGCTCGCCGACGGCCAGGAGCTCGGCTGGGACTGGAGCCGCGTCAACGTCAACGGCGGCGCGATCTCCCTCGGCCACCCGATCGGCGCCAGCGGTGCGCGCGTGCTCACCACGCTTCTGTACGCGCTCCGCGATCGCAACAAGCGGACGGGCCTGGCCACGCTGTGCCTCGGCGGTGGCGATGCGGTCGCGCTCTCGGTCGAGCGCGTGTAATGGCGCACGGAACTATCGGACGCGCTGTAGTGATAGGCGCGGGACAAATGGGCAATGGGATCGCGCACACGCTGGCGCTGGCCTCGATCCCCGTCACAATGGTCGATGTGTCGGAAGACGCCTTGAGTCGCGGCCGCACGACGATCTCGAATAACTTGGACCGCCAAGTCAAGAAGGCCGCCATCACCCAAGACGTACGCGATGCCGCCCTTTCGCGCATCAACACGTCCGTTGATGTGTCAGCGGCCGCGAACGCCGACATTGTCATAGAAGCAGCGTCGGAAAACGCCGCGTTAAAATTCGATCTATTCAAACGCCTAGATAGCATAGCGCCAGAGTCAGCGATCCTGGCGTCGAACACCAGCTCGATCTCCATCACCGAAATCGCGGCCAAAACGCGCCGCCCGACGCAGGTCATCGGGATGCACTTCATGAACCCGGTGCCGGTGATGAAGCTCGTCGAAGTGATCCGTGGCCTAGCCACGTCGGATGCCACGACCGCCACGGTAATCGATCTCGCGAAGCATCTCGGAAAGACGCCGGTAGAAGTCAACGACTTCCCAGGCTTCGTGTCGAATCGGGTGCTGATGCCCATGATCAATGAGGCAGTCTATTGCCTCATGGAAGGCGTCGGCACGCCGGAGGCCATCGACACTGTCATGCAGCTCGGCATGAACCATCCGATGGGCCCGTTGGCCTTGGCCGATCTCATTGGCCTCGACACGTGCGTGTCCATCCTCGATGTCCTCCAAGACGGCCTGGGCGATCCCAAGTATCGCGCCTGCCCGCTGCTCCGAAAGTACGTCGCGGCCGGATGGCTCGGCCGGAAGACAAAACGCGGTTTCTATCAATACGATTGATGCAAGAATTTTTACCGCTTACTGAAGAGCAACGCGAAGTCCAACGTCTGGCGCGAGAGTTTGCCGCCGAGTCGCTGGAGCCGTTTGCCGCCAAGTGGGATCAGGAGGGCGAGCCTGATCCCACGGTCATTCCGAGGCTGGCCGAGCTGGGATTCATGGGGATGCTGATCCCGCCCGAGTACGACGGGCTCGGCGTCGATACCGTGACGTACCTGCTGGCCCTGGAGGAGATCGCGGCCGCCGATGCGTCGACGGCCGTGCTGCTGTCGGTGCACAACTCGTTGCCGATGCAGATGCTGCTCAAGCACGGCTCCGAGGCCCAGAAGGAGCGGTTCTTGAAGCCGATGGCGCGCGGCGAGTTGTTGGGCGCCTTCGCGCTATCGGAGCCCGACGCCGGGTCGGACGCCGCGTCGCTCCGGACCCAGGCGGTTCGGGACGGCGACTGTTACGTCCTCAATGGGACGAAGGCGTGGGTCACGAATGGCAACCGCGCGGGCGTGATCCTGGCGATGGCCAGAACCGACCAGGGTAATAATCGCGAGGGTGCCCGCGGGATCTCGGCGTTCATTGTCACGCCAGATCTGCCCGGGTATCACGTCGGAAAGCTGGAGGACAAGATGGGCCTCCGCGCGTCCCCGACGGTGCAGCTCATGTTCGACAACCTGCGTGTGCCGGCCGACCGGCTTCTTGGAACCGAGGGGGAGGGACTCGTCTATGCATTAGGGTCGCTCGAGCATGGCCGCTTAGGGATAGCGTCCCAAGCCCTCGGTATCGCTCGTGCGGCGTTGGAGCACTCAATTCGTTACGCGGGTGAGCGACGCACGTTCGGTCAGGCGATTCGGGAGCATGGCGCGATTCAGTTCAAGTTGGCCGATATGGCGACTCGTTACACGGCGGCGCGGGCCCTGCTATTTGCCACCGCGGCGGCCAAGGATCGGGGCGAGCGAGTGACGCAACTCGGCTCGATGGCCAAGCTGACGGCGAGTGAAATGGCGATGTGGGTGACCACGCAGGCGGTCCAGGTCTTCGGCGGTTATGGCTACGTAAAAGAATTCCCCGTCGAGCGCCTGTTTCGGGACGCCAAGGTGACGGAGATCTATGAGGGGACGTCCGAGATTCAGCGGATCGTGATCGGCCGATCCCTCTATGAAGATTGAGTTTAGCGTTGTATGATGGGGCTATCGTGATGAAATGGTGGAACTGGGACCGCTGCCCGCCGGGCACGGCGCTGAACGAAACGGACCCCGAGATCGCGCGGCTCATCGAGAAGGAGATCGAGCGGCAGTCCGACGGCTTGGAGCTCATCGCCAGCGAGAATTTTGTCTCGCCAGCGGTGATGGAAGCCATGGGCACGCCGCTGACGAACAAGTACGCCGAGGGGCTGCCGGGGAAGCGCTATTATGGTGGCTGCGAGTTTGTCGATCAGATCGAGCAGCTGGCGATTGATCGCGCGAAATCCCTGTTCCACGCCGAGCACGCCAACGTGCAGCCGCACTCGGGTGCGCAGGCGAATCAGGCGGTCTTCTTTGCCCTGATGAAGCCCGGTGAGACGTTCCTCGGACTGGATCTCTCCCAAGGCGGTCATCTCACGCACGGCTCGCCAGTCAACTTCTCTGGCATTCTGTACCAGGCCATTCACTACGGCGTCAACGATCAGGGTGTCATCGACATGGATGCCGTGCGCACGTTGGCGCGCGAGAAGCAGCCCAAGATGATCGTGGCAGGCGCCAGCGCGTATGCACGGACGCTGGATTTTCCCGCGTTCGCGGATATTGCGAAAGAAGTCGGCGCCTATTTCATGGTCGACATGGCGCACATCGCTGGTCTTGTCGCGACCGGTGTCCACCCGTCGCCGGTCCCCCATGCGGATGTCGTCACCACCACGACGCACAAAACGCTGCGTGGTCCGCGCGGCGGATTGATCCTCACGAAAGAAGTCCACGCGAAGGCGATCGACAAGGCGGTATTCCCGGGTCTGCAGGGTGGTCCGCTCGAGCACGTCATTGCCGCCAAGGCGGTGGCGCTCAAGGAAGCGGCTGAGCCGGCATTCGCTCAGTATGCGAAACAGGTAGTCGCGAACGCGAAGGCTCTCGCCGCCGCGCTCATGGAGCGTGGCTATCAGATTGTCTCGGGCGGTACCGACACGCACCTGATGCTGGTCGACCTGCGCAACAAGAATCTCACGGGTAAAGCTGCGGAAAAGGCGCTAGATGCGGCGGGTATCACCGTGAACAAAAACACGGTGCCAAAGGAGACCCAGTCGCCGTTCGTGACGAGCGGCATTCGCATCGGTACGCCCGCCGTGACGACGCGCGGCTTGAAAGAGCAGGAGATGCATCGCGTGGCCCAGCTGATCGACCGCGTCCTCTCGGCGCCAACCGACGTTGACACGGCGCGCTCGGTGCGCGAAGATGTGCGCGAGCTGACCACCGCGTTCCCGCTCTATCCCGTGCCCGAGGCGGTGAGGCACTAGCATGGCCGAGCTCGCGTTCCGGGACGGGATCATGGATCAGATCCGCCTACGCGAACGGCGTTTCGACGAGCACGCCTATCTCTTCGTGCTGTCCGCGCTCGAGTTCTGTCAGGGTCGCCTGACCGAGCGTCGCCACATCACCGGTCGCGAGCTGGCGATCGCGTGCCGCGACCTTGCGCTCGACCGCTTTGGCGTGCTGGCGCGCCTCGTGCTGAATCACTGGGGCGTGACTTCGACGGCGGATCTCGGCGATATCGTCTTCACGCTCGTCGAGCTGAACCTCCTGATCAGTCAGCCGACCGACACGCGCGACGATTTCCTGGCGGTCTTCGATTTCGACGAAGCGTTCGAGCAGAATTATCCCTGGAACGCCGCCCAGCGGGCGTAAGATGTCCGGCCGTCGCCGTGTAATATCCGGCGTCGCGGTAACGACAGCCGCCGAAAGCGCCGAGCACGATGCTCGCGCCATCGCCGGTGGCATTCCCTCGCGGGCGCTCATGCGCGCGGCGGGCTTCGCGGCGGCGTCCGAGATCATTCGCCGCTATCCGGTTCGTGTCTCGCGTGGCGTGTCGGTGTTTGCCGGGCCCGGCAACAACGGCGGTGATGCCTGGGTCGTAGCCGGCGCTCTCGCGCGTGCTGGTATTGCCGTTCGTGTGACGGAAGTAATGCCGCCGCGAACCGAGGATGCGCAGTTTGAGAAATCCGTCGCCCTGCCATTGGTGTCGCTCGGCAGGCCGGTAGGCCACGAACGCCTGATCATTGATGGTCTGCTAGGCACAGGAAGCACGGGCGCTCCAAGGTCTCCGATAGCGGAAGCGATAGATTCGATTGCGGCGCGCCGCGCAGCGGGCGCCTTAGTCGTGGCGCTAGACGTACCAAGCGGCGTCGATGCCACGACCGGTGCAGCCGAACAGGCGGTCCGAGCCGACCTGACACTGACGTTCGGCACAATGAAGGCGGGCCTGCTCATAGCCCGAGGACACACGGGCCGCATCGCGGTGCTCAACATTGGCCTACCGGTGCGCGACGATGGCCCGGCGCTCATCGATGCGTCTTGGGTCCGCGCTCTTACCCCACCGATCGCCGCCGACGCCAACAAGGGCACACGCCGCCGTCTCGCGATTGTCGCCGGTGGCCAGTCGATGATGGGCGCCGCCATCCTCGCCGCGCGGGCGGCGCATGCGAGCGGTGTCGGCCTCGTTCGGCTGTTCGTCGCGCCCGAGAATGTCCCGATCGCGCAAACGGTCGCGCCGGAGTCGCTGGCGTTCCCGTGGCCCACGGACGATGCGACCGTCGACCGCGAGATCGCCGAGTTCGCGCACGCCGTCTTGATCGGCCCAGGCCTCGGCACCACCGACGCCGCACGCGCGATTCTCACGCGCGTACTGGCGCGCTGGCACGGACCGACGGTCGTCGATGCGGACGCGCTCAACTTGTTCGCCGGCAAGGTGCCCGCGCTCAAGTCCGCGCTCGCCGGTCGTCCGGCACTCCTGACGCCACACCCGGGCGAGTTTGCGCGCCTCACGAATCGTACGATCGAAGACGCGCTGGCCGATCGCTTTCAGATCGGCGCCACGCTCTCCCGAGACCTCGGCGCCACAGTCCTGCTCAAGGGCGTCCCGACTGTGATCTCCTCAGCATCCGGCGATCGCGTCGTCAGTGCCACCGGCACACCCGCGCTCGCGACCGGTGGCAGTGGCGACCTGTTAGCGGGTATCGCCGGCACACTGCTCGCTCAAACCGGCGACCCGTTCACGAGCGCGGCTATCGCGGCGTGGGTGCACGGCACCGCCGCCGAGATCGCGAACGCCGATCGCACGACGCGCGCGGTGACGTTAGACGACGTCGCGACATCACTCAGTGCCGCCTGGGAACGCGTCTTCACGCCTGAGCCACCGCGGTATCCCGTGCTCGCGGAACTCCCGCGCGTCGGTTGAGACTGGGCTCAGGGGGAGAATTCGACGCAATCCGCTCCATGCTGGAGCGGTGGGGCTCGACAGCCCTAGGTATTGGTGGAGATGCCGCTGAGCTCACGATACCCGGTGGTCAGCAACTGTTAATCAGCACGGACACGAGCGTTGAAGGCGTTCACTTCCGTCGTGATTGGTTGACGCCGAAGGAGATCGGTTATCGCGCGACGGCCGCGGCGTTGTCAGATCTCGCCGCCGTGGCTGCGACCCCTCTCGCCGTCCTCCTTGCTCTCACGTTACCAGCCCCGTGGCTCGATGATATATCCGCCATAGCAGATGGCGTGGGTGAAGCGACGAAGGAAGCGCGAGCACATGTGGTAGGTGGAGATGTAGTAAAAGGCGTTTCCCTCTCACTCACAGTCACCGTATTAGGCTGCGCGGCGCACCCGTGGTCGCGAGGCAAAGCCCGCCCCGGTGGACGTATTTATGTCACGGGCAAACTCGGTGGCCCGACGGTCGCGCTCCAAGCCCTCTCGCAAAATCACGCACCCGAAGCAATCGCACGCGAACGGTTCGCGCACCCGGTGCCGCGTCTGATGGAGTCGAGGTGGCTCGCCAACCATGGTGTAGTGGCGGCGATTGACATATCGGATGGCCTAGTTGCCGATGCCCGGCACATAGCAGCCGCAAGTCAGGTCCGCTTGATACTGGACCTGGCCAAAGTCCCGCGTATCGAAGGCATCGAACCCATCGATGCCGCGTCATCAGGCGAAGAGTATGAGCTACTCGTTGTCACGCGCCCGGGCGCCGAGCTCGACACCGCAGCTTTCTCCCGCGCATTCCATCTGCCGCTAACGGAAATCGGCGTAGTCGAGGCGGAAGATGCCGTCGGTCACGTCGATGCGACACTGGGCGCCACGCGCGTTGACCCACCCGATGGCTACGACCACTTTTCGAGTTGATGGCCTGGCTCCGCACGCTGCTCATCGGTCTCATCCTGCTCGTCCTCACGCCGCCATACGCCGCGATCGTGGTCATCTGCGCGGCACTCCGCGTCAAGGACAAACCTGGCGGGATCTACGACTGGATCGCCCACACCTGGGCGCGTGCGGTCTTATTCGGCGCCGGCGTCAAGATCCGTATCAAGGGCCTGGAACGCCTGAACGAATCCCGGACCGCCCCGCGCATTTTCGCGTCGAACCACGTCAGCTGGTTCGACGTCTTCGTGCTCGCGTCGATCGTCCCCCGCTTTTCCTTCGTCGCGAAGGCCGAGCTCCTCAAAATTCCGATCTTCGGCCCCGGCGCGCTCGCCGTCGGCACGGTGCCGATTGACCGCAACAACCGAAAGTCGGCGTTCGCTTCGTATGAGGAAGCGGCCGAGCGCATTGCGGGCGGCCGTTCGGTGATCGTGTTTCCCGAGGGCACGCGGGGCAAGGCCTACCCGCTCCGTCCCTTCAAAAAAGGCCCGTTCGTGCTCGCCATTGCCTCGCGCGCGCCGGTCGTGCCGACGGTCGTGTACGGCACGCTCCCGATCTTCCCCCGCGATTCCTATCGTTTACATCAGGCCGGGGGCGTCGTCGAGGTCGAATTTCTGGAGCCGGTGCCTACTGAGGGCCTGGACTATGAGGCACGCGACGCGTTGAGCCGTGCGGTCCATGACCGGATGGAGGAGGCGCTGGCGACACATGGCGTCGAGCCGATGTCGGCGCTGCCCCAGGTGCTGACACCTGAGGACTAGGCTAGTTTCTGTTCCACCATGTCCACGATTAGCGATGTCACCGCGCGCGAGATTCTCGACAGTCGCGGCAACCCGACGGTAGAGGCGGAGGTCACGCTCCTGTCGGGCACCATGGGCCGCGCGGCGGTACCGAGCGGCGCCTCGACGGGTGAGCACGAAGCGGTCGAGCTGCGCGACGGCGACAATAAACGATACGGCGGCAAGGGCGTTCAGAAAGCCGTTCGCCATGTGATCGAAACGATCGGCCCGGCGATCGCCGGGATGTCCGCCATCGATCAACTGCTCGTCGATCAGACGATGCTCGATCTCGACGGCAGCGCCAACAAATCCAAACTCGGCGCGAACGCGATCCTCGCCGTCTCGATGGCGGTGGCGCGCGCGGCCGCGGCCGACGTCAAGCTGCCACTCTATCGGTACCTCGGCGGCCCGTTGGCGCGGACGCTGCCGGTGCCGATGATGAACATCCTGAACGGCGGCGCGCACGCGACGAACACGGTCGACTTCCAGGAGTTCATGATCGTTCCGGTCGGCGCCGAGACGTTCGCCGACGCGCTGCGTACTGGCGCCGAGGTGTTTCATGCGCTGAAAAAAGTTCTGTCGTCGCGGAAACTCTCGACGGGTGTCGGCGATGAGGGCGGCTTCGCGCCGGATCTGGCGAGCGACGAAGACGCGATTCGCGCGATTCTCGAGGCGATCGAGAAGGCCGGCTATGCGCCGGGCAGGGAAGTCGCTCTCGCGCTCGATGTCGCCGCGAGCGAGCTCTATGACAAAGCCGCGAACAGCTACACTTTTAAAAAGAGTAGTGGCGCGCAGCGCGATGCCGCGGGGATGATCGAGCTCTACACGCGATGGCTCGATGAATATCCGATCGTCTCCATAGAAGATGGCCTAGCCGAAGATGATTGGGATGGCTGGGAATCCCTGACGCGCGCGTTGGGTGATCGTGTGCAGCTGGTTGGCGATGACCTATTCGTCACCAACACCGAGCGCCTCGCGCGAGGCATAGAAAACGGCGTAGGCAACGCGATCCTGATCAAAGTCAACCAGATTGGCACCCTGTCCGAAACGCTGGAAGCGATAGAGATGGCGAGAGCGGCTGGATACTTGTCGGTCATCTCGCATCGCTCAGGCGAGACTGAGGACACGTTTATCGCCGACCTGGCGGTCGCGACGGGCGCTGGTCAGATCAAGACGGGCTCCGCGAGTCGCACGGACCGCATCGCGAAGTACAACCAACTGCTCCGCATCGAAGAACAACTCGGCGATGCGGCCGAGTATCCTGGCGGCGCCATCTACGGTCTCTAGCGGATGCTCGCGCGCCTAGGTTGGCTCTTCGCTGGCTTGGTCGTGTTGCTCTATGCGATCGAGGGCGGTGAGTATGGCACGTCCGACCTGATCCACCTCCGCGCGCGTCATCGCACCCTTGTGGCGCGGATCGACTCGCTGCATCACCGGATCGACTCCCTGTCGACGCT
>Ga0070741_10020603_pt1 | contig 10365 bp, 8 predicted proteins | sample Coa_R1_4_FD_66440 | JGI IMG/M metagenome (GOLD analysis project Ga0070741, IMG submission 66440) | Surface soil microbial communities from Centralia Pennsylvania, which are recovering from an underground coalmine fire - Coalmine... | ecosystem: Environmental > Terrestrial > Soil > Unclassified ...
GTGCGCGCGGCGCCGGGCTGGCGGGAATGGAGCGCGGCGGGTCGCCGTTCGAGCTTGGGCTTCGGCCCGGAGGAGTTCGATGCCGTATCGCATGTGGCGCCATCGGTGCCGCTGCACCAGGGGCGTCTACTGGACGACGCAGCCGGCGTGCGCCTCCTGCGGTGTCGCCGGTCGGCCGGATGGGTGGCACCTGACGATGTACGAGAAGATGGCGTGCTACCAGTACGTTTACGGCCTCAAGCCGATGGGCCCGCACCGGGCGCTCGCCGACAAGCTGCTGACGGGGCTTCGGTCGAGTTGCGGGCGGTGCAAGGGGCGGGGGATCCTGAGCAGGGGCCACGCATCCTGGCGGCTCTGCCCCGGGTGCGAGGGGACCGGCGGAGCCTGGACCGTGCCCGACGAGGTGGTTCAGCGGGCGCGGGCGGCGGTGCTGGCGCAGTATCCCGAGGCGGAAGCCCGGTCGGCGCCGGCGAGGCTCACGTCACCCTTTCTGGCCTTTCACGTCGAGTCGGGGATGGTCGTGGACCTCAAGGACCTGGTCGATGGGTGACGGGTATGTCTGGGCGGGTACGGCAGAGACGGATGATCATGCCCCTCGCACCTCGCTCGGCGCGTGCCGGCAGATGCGGCGGAAGTCGCAGGTCCGGCACACCGCCGCCTCCGCCTTCGGAGGAAACCGCGCCGACCGGATCCCGTCCACCCAACCCTCCAGCCGCTCCGTGAACCCTCGTACCGACCGCTCGTCCATCTCGACGTAGGTCCGGTCGCTCGGATCCACATCCGTGTCGAGATTGTGAATCGCGAGCCGCACCGGCTCGAGACCCTGCCGCTCCACCGCCGCGGCGTAGAGCCGGAGCTGGTTCACGTGCACCTCCGACGGCGGGCGGTTCGCCGAGGTCTTGAAGTCGATCAGCTCCACCTGGGTCGGCCGCGCCGCCCCTTCCGCCCGGAGCAGGAGATCGATCCGCCCCCGGAGCCGGGCGCGACCCAGCGGCACCTCGAACCGCGCCTCCGGCCGGATCGCCCGCGCGAGCTCGGCCCCGTGCGCCCGCACGTAGGCCCGAAGCCGCCGACGCGCCGCCTCCTTCAGCTTCCTCGCCGGCACCGGCCCCGCGAACGGGAGATAGAACGACTCCTCGAGCACCGGGTCCACGTCCGCCTCCCGCGGAGCCCGCCCCGACGCCCCGGCCCGGGCCAGCTCCGCCACCACGTGGTGGAGCAGGGTCCCGAACCCGAGCTCCGGCACGAGCGGAGGCTGGAACCCGCAGACGTGGCGGAGCCAGTAGCGGTAGCCGCACTCGCTGTAGGTCACCAGGCTGGAGAAGTCGAGATCGATGAGCTCCGGAGGCGCCGATCCAGCGGCGGGCGCCGGCGCCGCCTCGCCGGCCGGGCGCGCGCCCTCGAGCCCGGCGCGGAGCCCGCGGGTCACGAAGCGCGAGGGGCGCGCGTTCTTGTCCCTGTACCGCCTGAACCAGCTCACCACCAGCAGCTCACGCGCCCGGGTGAGCGCGACGTAGAGCAGCCTCGCCTCGTCCTCGTCGCGCCCCTCGTAGCGCGGCCGGTCGAAGAGCGCGTCGGGCACGTACCAGATCTGCGGCGACCCCATGAGCCGGCTGGGGAAGCGTCCCTCCACGAGGGACGGGACGACCACGATCGGGAACTCGAGCCCCTTCGCCTGGTGCACGGTCATGATCTGCACCGCGTCGGCCGCCTCCGGCAGCCGATCCGGCGTCTCCTCCGCCGCCCGCCCCGCGAACTCCTCCAGGAACGCGCGCATCCGCATGAGGTACACGGTCCCCCGGGTGGACCCGAGCCGCCGCGCGCCGGCCGCAGCCGCCGGCGCGAGCACCGCGTCCTCGGCGGCCTCGTCCGTCTCCCCCGCCGTTCTGGTCTGGTAGAGCGAGCTCGGCGCGGCCCGGCGGACCGCGTGGTCGAACTCGGTCAAGAGCTCCGACAGCTTCCCCAGGCCGAGCTCGGTGCGGGACACGTCTCCGCCGCCCTCGGGAAGGCCGAGCGCGACCAAGAGCGCGTTGAAGAGCTGAACGCTGTCGGATACGCCCTCGTCTCGTACGTCGCGGCCCAGCCCCTCGACCCGCTCGAGGATCGCGCCCGCCGCGTCCCCGTGCTTGCCGGTCACCAGCTCGAGCTCGGCCAGGAGCGACTCGCGGGTCACCACCTCGGGCGTGAAGTCGGGGTTCGGGTACCAGGTCCCACCGGCCCAGTACGCGAAGATCCGCGCCACGAGCGCCATCTCCGGGTGCGCCAGCAGGGACGTCTTCCCCACCACCAGCGACGGGATCCCGCGCTCGCGCAGCGCGAGCACCAGGGGCCGGGCCGAGGTGCGCACCGATCGGTAGAGCACGGCGATGTGGCGCGGCGCGTGCCCCTCGGCCACGAGCCGCGCGATCCGGCCCGCGATCGCCCCCGCCTCGTCCTCCGGGGTCTGGGCGACCAGCACCTCCACCGCCCCGGCGGGCGCTGGCTCGCGCGCGGAGACCAACACCTTGTCCAGCCGGCGGGGGACGCAGGACACCAGCGGCCGCGCGAACTCCACGATCTCCGGCCGGCACCGATGATTGCTCCGGAGCGCGACCGCGGCGCTCTCCGGAAACCGCTCGACGAAGGAGACGAAGAGCCCGACGTCGCCCCCGCGCCACTGGTAGATCGCCTGATCGTCGTCGCCCACCACGGTGACCGCCGCGCCCAGATCGGCGAGCGCCGCGAGCAGGCGGTCCTGCGCCGGGTTGAAGTCCTGGAACTCGTCCACGAGGACGTGCGCCACCCGGCCGGCGAGCCGCTCGCGGAGTCGCCCGCCCGGGGCGAGCTCCCGCACCGCGTACGCGATCATCAGCCGGAACGGGATGAGGCGCATCTCGCGGAGCAGCTCCTCGTATCGCTCCAGCACCCGGGCGAACTCGGGCGCCCGCTCGGCCAGCTCCGCCCGATCTATCAGACTGTCGTGGACCACCTCCGCGCTCCGGAGGAACACCTCGAGCGCCGGCGCCGTGGCCACCCGCTCGGAGGGCTTGCCCTCGTGCCGCGCGTAGAGATCCACGATCCCGAGCCTCCGCGCCACCCGGTGAACCAGGGCCCATTCCTGCTCCTCGGTGGCCGGATCCATGGTCTCGTAGATGCCGCCCAGCTCGCGCAGGGCCTGAAGCGCCCAGCCGTGGGTCGTGCCCACGAACATCCCGCGCGCCACCGGGGGAAGCTCCCGGAAACGCGGGTCGGCCTCGGCCGCGCGGAGCTCGATCCGCGCCTTGAGCTCCCCCGCGGCCTTCTGGGTGAAGGTGAAGCCGATGATGGACTCCGGCGGGGTCCCCTCCCGGAGCAGGCGCACGACCCGCCGGGCGAGGACCTCGGTCTTCCCCGATCCGGCGCAGGCGAGGATCTGAAGCCGCCGAGACTCGTGGGCGACCGCCGCTTCCTGCTCCGGGGTGAGCCTCGTCATCGCGGCCACCTCAGCGCGGCGGGGTCGAGCTCGAACCGGCTCACCAGCTCGTCGAACTCGGGGTCCGCCTCCTGGCCATCCGCTCCGGCCACGGCCCAGGCCCGGTGGATCTCGCGGGCTCGGGTGATCCAATCCGCGAGGTACGCGTGCGGGAGGCGGCGCGGGTCCGCCAGCCGGTCGGGGTCGGCGTTCACGAGGTCGTCGAGGTTGCGCACCCCCGCCTGGTAGAGCGCGCGGCAGCGGGCCCGACCCAGCTGAGGCAGGGCGAGCCCCATGAGCGGCACGAGCTCGGGCGCCACCCCGTAGCGGAGGGCGCCCGACGCCTGCCGGGCGGTCTCGGCCAGCGCCTCGCGGCCGAGCGCGAGAGCCGCCCTCTGGTAGAGGAGGGCGACGCCGGCCAGGTCCTCGAGCCCGCGCTCGAAGTCGCCCCGATATCTCACGGGCAGCTGGATCTTGCGCTCGTCCACCTCGTCCAGCCAGTCCCGCACCGCCCGGATCCACTTCTGCTCGTCCGCCTGATCGGCGAAGTAGTCCTCCACCGCCCAGAGGGCGACCTCGCGGTAGTCCGGGCTTCCCGCGTCGGCGATGCGCCCCGCGGCCTGGTGCACCAAGAGGAGGTCGAACCGAGCCCCCGCGGCCACGTTGCCGAGCGGGGTGGCGCGCCATCCGGCGGGGATCCGCTCGAGCAGGCGCCAGGCGACCAGGATCTCGAGCGCCTGGTTGAGCCGGGTCCCGAGGTCGAGGGTCGCGGCGAACACGTGCCCGCAGTTGTACAGGGCCCGGACCCTCGCCTCGGGGCTCCGCTCAGCGATCGCCGGGTCGAACAGCAGATCGTGGACCGCGCATGCCTGGTGCTTGCAGATCTCTCCCCGGTAGTACCGGCTCGCCGCCGGGCAGGTGCACCGGAGGTCCATCACGCCGATGGTCACCTCGTAGCGGTTCGGGCCGGACCGCACGATCGCGAGCACGCCGCTCGGGGACACCTCGTGCCGCTCGACCGCCAACCTCCCCCGGTCGGCCAGGACCCGCCGGTAGGCCGGGATGTCCTCCATGAGGTCGTCCTCGAAGGGGCGATCGAACCGGATCGGCCGGGGATCGGTGCGGTAGGCGAGGGTACGGGCGAAGGCGCGCTCGACGTCGTCCCGCGTAGTCTCGCCCCGCTCGACCACCAGGGAGAGCACGAATCGCATGATGCCGTCGAAGCTCTGGGCCAGGCGGCTCTCCACCTTCCCTCCGCGCCGCTGCGCGATCGCGCCCACCAGCTCGCGGACCCGGGGGTCGTCGCGGTACGTCCGCTCGATGAGCGCGTGCCCGGCACCGCTCTTCACGTAGTGCGGCCGGGCGGCGCGGCCCAGCATGTTGAGGATCTCGCCGCTCGGAAGGAGCACCGGCCGGTAGGTGCCGCGGACCCGATCGGAGCGGAACACGTCGCGCACCACGGCGATCCCGGCGGGGAGGTTCACGCCGGCGGCGAGGGTCGGGGTGCAGGTGATCACGCGGATGAGCCCCCGCTCGGCGCGGAAGACGGTCTCGATCGCGCGGCGGACGTCCTTGGGAAGGCCGGCGTGGTGGTAGGCGACGCCGCCGGCGACGAGCTCCCGCAGGGGCTCCAGGTCGGGGTCGTCCGGGTCGCCCAGCCGGCCGGCCACCTCGGCCAGCGCCGTGCGCTCGGAGGGAGCGAGGCACGCGGCCACGCCGTCGCGGAGGCGCCGGGCGGTCCGCTCGGCCGCCGGGCGGGAGCTGCAGAAGACGAGGGCCTGCTCGCCGTTCAGGCAGGGGCGGAGGAGCTCCTCGAGCCTCTCGTCCAGGTCGGCGGCGAAGTGGTGCTGGAGGCTGAGCGGCACGGGGCGGTCGGCGTCGCTCCCGGCCAGGAGGTCCACCCCGAGCCAGGTGGCGAGCTCGGAGGCGTTCTCGACCACGGCGGAGAGGGCGAGCAGGGTCTGGGCCCGGCCGGAGGCGAGCAGCCGGGCGAAGAGCCCTTCGACCAGGGGCCCGCGGCTGTCGTCGGCGATGAGGTGGACCTCGTCGGCGACCACGGTGCCGGGCCGGAGGGCGCCGGAGCGCATGAGGCCGACGAAGCTCTCGTAGGTGGCGACCACGAGGTCGGCCTCCTCGGGGCGGAGCGGGTCGCGGTGGTCGCCGGTGGCGATGCGGACCCGGGCGTCGGTGCCGGCGAGGCGCTCGCGGAAGGCGTCGTGGATCTCGGCCGCGAGGGCGCGGTAGGGGACCAGGAAGGCGTGGGTGCGGCCGGCAACACGGCGCAGCGCGCGGCAGACGGCCTCGCGGCCGATGTGGGACTTACCGGTGGCGGTCGGGGCGACGATGAGGGCGCTCCGGCCATCGAGGAGGCCGAGCGCCTCGGCGCGCTCGTAGAGCGGAAACCGCATGGGTGGCGCTCCGGTCGGGACCGGCGCGGGCGGTCGGGAGGTCGGGATTCAGGGGACAGTGAAGAAGGTATGTGCGGGCCCCGAGCGGGCAAGTAGCGGAATGCCGGCGCTTCCGGGTGTTGGCTCATGAATAGAGGCGACCGCTGCCCCCTGGAGGCGCTTCCCCGGCTGACGCATTTCGTCACCGGAAGCCGGTTCGTGCGTCAACCGACGCGGGCCCAGCGACGCGTCCGGCCGTGGATGCCGTTGGTTTGCGACACCTCGGGGCGCCGCGTGGGACCCCCCGGTTCCGCACCCGGACACGCAGCCGCGAGCCCCGACTACCTTTAGACGTCAGGCAACACCTGTCGTCATGCTGAACTCCGCCAGATTTCTTCGAGCCTTCGCGGCGATCGAGCAGGAGCTTCGGCGGCGCGTAGACGTGCCGAAGTACGTCAGCTTTTCCCGGCTCGTGGACGATGCCGCTCCCAAGATGCCGGAGGTGCGGCGGTACAGGGCTGATCTGAAGGAGTTTGCCGACCTGCGAAACGCCATCGTGCACGAAAGTTCCGACGAGCACGTCCTAGCGGATCCGAACGATCGGGCGGTGGCGGAGATCGAGGGCCTAAAGGCTCTGATTCTCTCGCCCCCCAAGATCTTTCCCACCTTTCGGACACGGGTCTGCACCGTGGAGAGCACGGATCCGGTTTCCGCGGCCGTCCGCCTGATGACCGACAACTCTTATTCGCAACTGCCGGTTCTCGCTCGAGGAGTTTTCCGAGACCTCCTCACCGCGAACACCGTCGCCCGGTGGCTCGGCACTGTCGCGGATGAGGATCTCGTATCTCTTCACCAAACCACCGTGGACGCCGTTCTCCAGTACCGAGAGCAGTGGCAAGGGTACGAGTTCGTCAGCAAGGGGGCGACGGTGACGGCGGTGGTCGACCTGTTCGACGCATACGAGCGGGGCGGCCGAGAGCTCGTGGCCGTGATGATCACCGAGACCGGGGCACGGAGGGAAGGGCTTCTCGGCATTGTGACCGTGAGCGACCTGCCAAGGCTTTTCTCCTGTTTGAGGTAGCGAGCCGCTGGCGACCGCGTAGGCCGCAAAGGCAGTCACATTCGCGCACGTTCACAGCGGGACCGTACCCACGGCTGGTAAGGACTAGGTAGGGTTCGCTCAAGATTCTCAGCAGCTTGGGTGTCGTTGTCGCTCTAAAGTAGGGCGTCGCCATCGAGCACTATCCTAGGAACAGTGTAGCCTCGTGCCACTCCAGCGCTTCTCGACTCGGCTGGAGCGCCTCACCCCGAGGAGCGGGGCGGCGGCGAGCGGATGCTCCACGCTCGCGGCCCGGACGTCCCGGCGTGCGTCGGCCAGGAGGAAGAAAGCGAGCTGGGCGGGGTCCTCGCCTACGACGTAGCAGGGGAACACCGCGTCGTAGCCTCCCGGCTCGACGGCCACGAAATAGACCAGGGGCCGGGCGAGCTCCTTGGCGCGGCGGAGCGCGACGTTGTCGGGGTGATGCGGATCGGTGCCGCGGTAGCGGTACACCAGGTGGTCGGCCTCGGGGTCGAACCGGTCCTCGTACGGGCCCTCGAAGGAGGTCTGGATCGAGAGCGCCGCGCCGGGGTCGCGGAGGAGGGCGGGGCGAAAGATGCCCTGCTGCTGCTTCCAGATGGGGATGCGGCGGCCCTCGAAGCTCATGCCCTGGTTCAGAGCGGCGGCGGGCCGGACATGGCGCCCAGCCCGCCCCTCCTCGTTCACCGCTGCGTTGGCCCCAGACCCCTCCGCCGATCATAGTAAACGCAGCGTTTATTGTGGCCGGCAACAGGGGGCTGGGTTCAACAGACGGGTCATCCGCCGACCTCTTGCGGGTTGGCGGCGATCGCGGCGTGGAGCTTCCGGCCTCGGCCTGCGGGTTCCTGGGGGACTTGCTACGAAGTGCTACATATGCTACACAGGAAGTCTGTGAACAGAATCATCACCCAGCGCGAGCTGCGCAACGATTCCGCGGCGATTCTCCGCGAGGTACAGGCGGGGCGGACCGTCATCATCACCCGAAACGGGGTGCCCGTCGCCGAGCTCCGCCCGATCCGGCCTCGGCGGTTCGTGCCGAGGGCGGCCATTGCCGAGACCGCTGGGCGGGCGCCCAGGGTGGACGCCGCTCGCTTCCGGGCCGATCTCGATGCGGTGATCGACCAGTCGGTCGATGGCTGAGCCCAGCCGAGGTCTGCTGGACACCTCCGTCGTGATCGACCACGACGTGATCGATCCGGCTTTGCTGCCCGACGAGTCGGCCATTTCCGCCGTCACGCTGGCCGAGCTAGCCGCCGGCCCGCATGCCACCAGCGACGAGCAGGAGCGGGCGCGACGCCAGGATCGGCTTCACTGGGCGGCGGCAACCTGGGACGCGCTCCCCTTCGACGCCGAAGCCGCACGCCTCTACGGCCGCCTGTTCGCGGCCACGAAGGCGTCAGGGCGAACGACTCGCCGCCGCCTGGCCGATCTCCTGATCGCTGCCACCGCAGCGGCCAACGGCCTGCCGCTCTACACCCGCAACCCCGCCGGCTTCGCCGGCCTGCAGTCGATCGTGACGGTGAAGGAGGTATAGCCGAGGCGCTCGACCACGCTGTCCCGCAGCCGGCGGGCGGTTCGGTGGGCCCTGAGCCGCGAGCTGCAGAACACCAGGGCGCGGGCGCGGCGGGAGGCGAGCAGCCGGGCGAACAGCCCTTCGACCAGGGGGCCGCGGTGGTCGGCCCATTCGGCGCACCGGTAAGGCGATGAAGGAGGCATGCGCAAGTGAGGCGCAGCGTCACTCCAGCCGAACGGCCTCCTGGAGCCCCAGCTCCTGGAGAAGCTGCCGCAACTTGCGCTCGAGGACAGGGCCGGTCTCGGCCGGGACCGTTACTGAGAAGTCGACACCGATCCGGAGGTCCGTGCCCGTGGTGCGAAGCTCCGGGAGGATCTTCGTCCCCAGCCGGTTCCACAGCTCGGGCGGGATGTCACCGGCGAGCCGGATGGTCCTCGTCTGCTGGCCCGGCAACGGCCCCGGGACGGGTTCCGGACCGGGCCCGGGAACCCCTACCGGAGCGGGACCTGGCGCCGGCTCCGGACGTTCGGGACCGAGCGTCACCGTTGACGGGCCGGCCTTGAGCGCTTCCGCCTGTGCCTTCCTCAGGAGGAACACATCGGATTCGAAGGCGACCTCGTCTCCTGCAACGCGCTCCTGGTACCAGACCCGCTCGTAGGTGCCGTCCCATCTCCGACCCGAAGCGAGCCCGAAGTCGCCGCGCTCGACGAACTCGACGATCTTCGCCTTCAACACCCGGTCCGGATCCAGGAGCCGCGTGAGCGAACCGTCGAGGAAGCTCTGCCGGAGGCTGGCGAGGGGCCACGCCCCGGACTCCCTCAGGGCCGGCGGCCAGTTCCGGTCGAGATAGCCCGCACCGACGGCCTCGCTCACGAGCGCCTCCGACCTGAGGGCGGCCAGAACCCGGCCGCAGAGGGTCTCGCCGCCAGAGGAGTGCCCAGCCCCGAGGTCGATGACCTTGAGCCCATCGGGTTCCCGGCGGTCGAAGACGACGGCGTACCGGTAGCCGCCCCAGACCTCGTCCTTGGCGGCCTCTTCGCCGTCCGAGACTTTCGACTGGAGCTCCGCCCGGTCGGCCCGGTCGTAGTCGCCACCGAGGGTGCCGGCGGCGACCTCCTGGGCAACCCGCTGCCAGGCGAGCCACCATTCCACCTTCTCCCGAAGCTCGTTGCCCGGCTTCTTCAGGCACCAGGCGAGGGCCGCCGGGTAGAGGCGCGGCGAGGCCCCGCGCCGGCGCGTCCATTCGGCGATCTGGCTCCTGAGCGGCCCACTGCCCGTCCACTCGGCGTCAGGATCGCCGATCACGAGGGAAAGACGCGGCGTGTCCGGGATCTCGGCGCCATCGCTCGGGAACGGCACGATGGGGATCGTCGCGCCCCGGCGGAACTCCCCCTCGACGAGCTTCCGGATCGCGGGCTTCACCTCGGTCTCTTCGTCCAGCGAGGCTCGCCGGTCGTTCACCGCCTTTCGGATCGTGGCCTTGTGGTAGACCTTGAAGCCGTCGGACCCCACGCGCTGGATGTAGTACGCCCTCGACTCCAGCGCGTAGGCGGCGTTGTCGATCGAGGTCGCGTCGACCTCCGGCTCGCCGAGGGCGAAGCGGAGCTCCGGGAGGTGGGCGACCTTGTCGGCCTGGCCGCCGGAGGACTCGAAGAGGATCGCCACCCCGACGCGCCGGTGGATGTCCCGGAGGGGCCCCTTCGTGTCCGCGTCGAGCGCCCTGGCGTGCGACTGCTCTCCGGCGATGTCCGTTTCGATCGCGGCCACGAGCCGGGACTCCCCGAGCTGGCCGAGGACCACGCTGCGGAAGCCCGGATCGGTGAGGGGCGCGGAGCCGAGCGTGATGAGCGGCTCCCGGCGGGCTGTGGTGAAGCCCTCCCGATAGGCCCAGGCGATCCACTGGGCGAGCATCGCCAAGGTCCCGCGCGTCTGCTGGTACTGGGGGAGCGTCTGCCAC
>Ga0070741_10020604_pt1 | contig 10364 bp, 16 predicted proteins | sample Coa_R1_4_FD_66440 | JGI IMG/M metagenome (GOLD analysis project Ga0070741, IMG submission 66440) | Surface soil microbial communities from Centralia Pennsylvania, which are recovering from an underground coalmine fire - Coalmine... | ecosystem: Environmental > Terrestrial > Soil > Unclassified ...
CGGCGCGCGCCGCGCCGGGGCGGACCACCGGGGACTGTCCCCGGTCAGGTCTGCTTCGGACGCGTCCGGGGACTGTCCCCGGACGCGTCTCGGTAGGCCACGGCCGTGAGGTACAGGCCGTGCGGCGGGGCGGTGGCGCCCGCCTCGCTTCGCGGCCGGCCTTCGAGCAGCGGCGCCAGATCCCGCCCCTCGAGCATCGTCCCGACGAGCGTCCTCACCATGTGGCGCAGGAACGAGTCGGCCGTGATCTCGAACGCGGCCACGTCCTCGTCGAGCGCGACCCAGCGGGCCGACTCGACGACCCGCACGAACACGTCGTGCTGCGTGTCGGTCGGCGTGAAGGCCCGGAAGTCGTGCTCGCCGGGCAGGAGGTCGGCGGCGGCGGCCAGCGCCTCGAGGTCGAGCGGCCGCGGATGCCAGAGCGACCGCCGCGCCTCGAACGGCGAGCGCTCCCGCCGCCGCCACACCCGGTAGCGGTAGGAGCGCGCGCGCGCGTCGAACCGCGCGTGGAAGCCGTCGGCCGCGCGCTCCGCCGCCACGACCGCGACGTCCTCCGGCAGCAGCGCGTTCAGCGCCGCGGCCGCACGCTCCGGCGGCGGGCCCCCGTCGACCTCGGCCGAGACGACGTTCGCGAGCGCATGCACGCCCGCGTCCGTCCGCCCGGCCACGGCCAGCTCCGCCACGCCTGCGAAGAGCCCGCCCAGCGCGCGCCTCAGCTCGCCCTCCACCGTCCGCTCTCCCGGCTGGCGCGCCCACCCCCGGAAGCCCGTGCCGTCGTAGGCGACCGTGAGCTTCAGGCGCATGTCAGGGCCCCCTGACGCTGTTTGTAAGGCGTGCCTGATGCTATAGGCACTTGCTCTCCCTGCGCTACACTCTACTCGGGTGCCGGACGACCATCACTTCCTCCTGCAGCGCGTCCAGCCGGCGATGGTCGGCCTGATCGACGGCTCCCTCTCGACGCTCGCCCCCATCTTCGGGATCGTCTTCTACACGCACCGGCCGCACGCCGCGTTCATCGCGGGTCTCGCGACGGGCATCGGCGCGGCGATCTCGATGGCGTTCTCGGAGGGGCTCTCGGACACCGGCCAGCTCACCGGCCGCGGCAGCCCCGCCGTGCGCGGCGCGATCACCGGCCTCGGCACCTTCGTCGGCGGCATCCTGCACACCCTGCCGTTCCTGATCCCGAACTACCACGCCGCCGTCGTCGCGGCCGCGGTCGTCGTCGCCTTCGAGCTCGTGATGCTCGCGGTGATCCGCTGGAAGTTCTTCGCAACGGGCTTCGTCCGCTCGCTGCTCGCAGTGTCGATCGGCGGCGCCGTGATCGCGATCGTCGGCGCCCTGATCGGCTCCGCCGGCTAGATGATTGATGCCACGGCCTTCGGTCGTGGCTAGGGACCAAGAAGCGCAGGTCGAAGTCGGCGCTGCTGAAGCGTCGACGACCTGGAGGCCACGATGCACGCCGACCTCGACCTGCTCTTGATCAGTGTCTATTGCACAGCTGACGACCTGCTGCCTGAGCGGCGCCGAAACGCCCGCCGCAAGCTCAGTGACGCCGAGATCGTCACCCTCTGCGTCGCGCAGGTGTTGATGGGCATCCCGAGCGACCGCCGCTTCCTGCGCGCGGCCCGCCGCCAGCTCGGCCACCTTTTCCCGCAGCTCCCGCGCCAGGATGCGCTGCACAAGCGGCGGGCGAGGTTGGCGGAGACGATCGAGTGGCTGATCGGCGTGTTCGCCGCGCAAAGCCCCGGCAGCCACGACAACCTGCTCCTGCTCGACTCGACCCCGGTCGAGTGCGGTCGCTCGCTCGAGACGACGCGCCGCTCGCAGCTGGCCGACGTCTGCGGCTACAGCTACTCGAAGAGCCACTCGCGCTGGTTTTGGGGCATGCGCCTGCATCTCGCCTGCGCCCCGGACGGCACGCCACGCGCGGCCGCGCTCGTCTCCGCCGACCGCCCCGAGCGCGAGGTCGCGCTCACCCTCCTGCCGCGCGCGCTCGCAGGCGGCGAAACGATCGTCTGCGACAAAGGCTACGCCGGCCGCGACTTCGCCAGCGCCGTCGCCGCCCTCGGCGCATGCGTCCTGCGACCGCCCCGACAGACCGAGCCGCAGAGCGGGCCGCACCTCGCCCCGATTCGGCAGCGGATCGAGTCGGTCTTCTGGACATGCAAAGACCTCCTCTCGCTCGAACGCCACGGTGCCCGCACGCCACGCAACCTCTGCGCCCGCATCGCGGTCAGACTGCTCACACTCGCCGCCTGCATCAGCCTCAACCACCAACTCGGACGACCCAGCCGTGCGATCGCCGACTACACCGCCTAACCGCGTGGCATCAACCGTCTAGGCCTCGTCGGCCGGCGCGGCCTCGCCGCCCGCGGCCTCGGCCTCAGGCTCGGCTTCCGCCTCCGGCTCGGCGTCCGCCTCCGGCTCCCGGACCTCGGCTGCCGCCTCCGCCTCGGGCTCGTCCTCGACGACCGGCTCGTGCACCGCGGTCGCGCGCTCCTCGCGCTCCCGGGCGACGTACTCCTCGTCGACAAGCTCGAGGTAGGCCATCTCGGCGGAGTCGCCGGGGCGCGGGCCGAGCTTGACGATCCGCGTGTAGCCGCCCGGCCGGTCCCGGAAGAGCGGCGCCACCTCGGCGAACAGCTTGTGCACGACGTCGCGGGAGCGCAGCACCGCCGTCGCCTGCCGCCGGGCATGCAGGTCGCCGCGCCGGCCGAGCGTGATCATCTGCTCGGCCAGCGGCTTGACGGCCTTCGCCTTCGTGACGGTCGTCTTGATCCGCCCGTGCTCGATCAGCGCGCCCGCGAGGTTCGCGTACAGCGCTCGGCGGTGCGCCGAGTCGCGTCCGAGCTTCTTGCCTGTCCTCGCGTGGCGCACCCTCGCCTCCTACCCGTCGAGCCCGTTCGAGGAGCCGCCGCGGAGCGTCAGCCCGTGCTGGGCGAGCGTCTCCTTGACCTCCTCGATCGACTTCTTGCCGAAGTTCGGGATCGCCGCCAGCTCCGACTCCGTCTTCGTGACGAGGTCGCCGATCGTCTCGATGCCGACGCGCTTCAGGCAGTTGTACGAGCGCACGCCGAGCTCGAGCTCCTCGATCGGGAAGTTCTCCATCCCGCCTGCGAGCGAGACGCCCGGAAGCTCGGACGCGCCGTCGCCGGCGGCAGCGGCCTCGTGGAGGCCCTCGATCCTGTCGAGGTCGGTGAAGATCGCGAGCTGGCGGATGAGGATCTCGGCCGCCTGCGCGATCGCGTCCTTCGGGTCGATCGAGCCGTTCGTCGAGACGTCCAGGATCAGCTTGTCGTAGTCGGTGCGCTGCCCGACGCGGGCGGCCTCGACGTCGTACGACACACGGTTGATCGGCGAGAACATCGAGTCGACCGGGATGACGCCGATCGTGTGCGCCTGGCCGCGGTTGCCCTCGGCCGGAACGTAGCCGCGCCCGCGGCCGATCGTCAGCGTGATCTCCAGGCGGCCCTTCGCCGACAGGTTCGCGATCTCGAGCTCCGGGTTGAGGATCTCGAGGTCGGCGGGCGCCTCGATGTCGGCGGCCGTGACGACGCCCTCACCGCGCTTCGTCAGCCGCACCTCCACCTCCGGCGACTCGCCGTGGAGGATGCAGACGAGCTGCTTCAGGTTGAGGATGATGTCGGTGACGTCCTCGCGGACCCCCGGCAGCGTCGTGAACTCGTGCGCGACGCCTTCGATCTTCACCGAGGTGACGGCCGCGCCCTCCAGCGAGGAGAGCAGCACCCGGCGCAGGGAGTTCCCGAACGTGTAGCCGAAGCCGCGGTCGAGCGGCTCGATCGCGAAGACGCCACGGTTCTCCGTGACTTCCTCGTGCGTGATCTTCGGCACCTGGAAATCGGTCGCGCGTACTGCCACTTGTGTCCTTTCCTTTTCGAAGACGAGCGCTACTTGGAGTAGAGCTCGACGATCAACTGCTCGGAAACCGGGGTGTCGATCTCGGCGCGCTCCGGCCACTTCAGCACCGTGCCCTGGAGCCCGTCGTGGTCGGCCTGGAGCCACGGCGCGACGGCCGCGGTCAGGTCGGTCGCGTCGCGCACGAGCTGCTCGGCGCCCGAGCCGGTCTTGAGGGCGACGACGTCGTCCGGCTTGACCTGGTAGCTCGGGATGTTGACCCGGCGGCCGTTCACCGAGAAGTGCCCGTGCCGCACGAGCTGGCGGGCCTGCGCGCGCGAGGCGGCGAAGCCGAGCCGGTAGACGACGTTGTCGAGGCGCGTCTCGAGCATGCGCAGCAGGTTCTCGCCCGTGATGCCGCCCTGCTTGTTCGCCTTCTCGTAGTAGGTGCGGAACTGCGTCTCGAGCAGCCCGTAGTACCGGCGCGCCTTCTGCTTCTCGCGCAGCTGCATCAGGTACTCGCTCTGCTTGACGCGGCCGCGGCCGTGCTCGCCCGGCGGGTAGGAGCGGCGCTCGATCGCGCACTTCTCGGTCAGGCAGCGCTCGCCCTTGAGGAAGAGCTTGATGCCCTCCCGGCGGCACTGCTTGCACTTCGGGGAACGATCACGCGCCACTACACACGCCTCCGCTTCTTCTGGCGGACGCCGTTGTGCGCCTGCGGCGAGACGTCCTTCACTCCGAGGATCTCGAGCCCGGCCGCCTGCAGCGAGCGGATCGCCGTCTCGCGGCCGGAGCCCGGCCCCTTCACGAACACCTCGACCTTCTGCAGCCCGTGCTCCATCCCCTTGCGGGCGGCCGCGTCGGCCGTCACCTGCGCCGCGAACGGGGTGGACTTGCGCGAGCCCTTGAACCCGGCGGAGCCGGCGGACTCCCACACGATCACGTTCCCCTCGCGGTCGGTGAGGGCGACGATCGTGTTGTTGAACGACGTCTTGATGTGCGCCTGGCCGATGGCGATGTTCTTCCGGACGCGGCGGCGCTGGCGGCCGCGCGTCGCCGCGGTCCTGCGGGGAGGCGCCACTACTTCGCCTTCTTCCCGCGGCCGACGGTCTTCTTCGGGCCCTTACGCGTGCGCGCGTTCGTCTTCGTCCGCTGGCCGCGCAGCGGCAGGTTGCGCCGGTGGCGCAGCCCGCGGTAGGCGCCGATCTCGGACAGGCGCTTGATCGCCTGCGTGCGCTCCCGGCGCAGGTCTCCTTCGACCTGGTAGGTCGCGTCGATGTGGTCGCGGAGGCGGGCGACCTCCTCCTCGGTGAGGTCGCGCACCTTGGTGTCGGGCGAGAGCCCGAGGGCTGTGCAGATCTGCTGGGCGGTCGGCTGCCCGATCCCGTAGATGTAGGTGAGGCCGATCTCGAGCCGCTTGTTGTTCGGCAGGTTCACGCCGGCGATACGTGCCAAATGCTCTCCCTATCCCTGTCGCTGCTTGTGGCGCGGGTTGCTGCAGATGACCATGGTGCGCCCGTGCCGCTTGATCACGCGGCAGCGCTCGCACATGGGCTTGACGGACGGTCTGACCTTCATCGAGTAAGGACGCGCACGGGCGTTCGCCTCGCGACGCGGGTCGTCATCGTACCAGGACCCCGGGGGCTGTCAGGATCCGCGGCCCCTCGCCGGTGACCGCCACCGTGTGCTCGAAATGGGCGGCCAGCGAGTCGTCGGCGGTCGAGATCGACCAGTCGTCGTCGTGGATGTAGACGTCCGGCCCGCCGGCCGTGATCATCGGCTCGATCGCGATCGTCATCCCCTCCCGGAGCTCCGGCCCCTTGTAGGAGGAGACGAAGTTCGGCACCTGGGGCTCCTCGTGCATCGACCGGCCGACGCCGTGGCCGACGAGGCTGCGGATCACGCTGAACCCGGCCGCCTCGGTGACCTGCTGGACGGCCCGCGAGATGTCCGCCACCCGGTTTCCGACGCGCGCCTCGGCGATGCCGGCCTCGAGGGCGGCCTCGCAGGTGTCGAGCAGCCGCTGCGTCTCGTCGTCGATCCGGCCGACCGCGTACGTCCAGGCCGAGTCGGCGACGAACCCGTCGAGGGTGACGCCGACGTCGACCGAGAGGATGTCCCCGTCCCGGAGCTTCACGCGGCCCGGGATGCCGTGGACGACCATCGTGTTCGGCGACAGGCACGTCGCGGCGGGGTAGCCCTTGTAGCCCTTGAAGGTCGGGACGCCGCCGTGCGAGCGGATGAACTCCTCGGCGAGCGCGTCGAGCTCGCCGGTCGTGATCCCGGGCTGCAGGTGCTCCTCGACGAGGGCCAGGGCGCCGGCGACGACCGTCCCCGCCCGCGCCATCGTCTCGATCTCGGCCTTCGACTTCCGGACGATCATGCCGCGGCCACCTGCTGGAGGGCCGCCTCGATCTCGGCCCAGACCTCCTCGACCGAGCGGCCCGCGTGCAGCGGCACGAGCTTCGCGGTGGCGCGGTAGTGCTCGACCACCGGCTCGGTCTCCCTGTGGTAGGTGGCGAGCCGCCTGGCGATCGCCTCCGGCGTGTCGTCCGACCGGCCCTCGAGCGCCGCGCGCTTGAGCGCGCGCTCCATGCCGACGTCGTCGGGCACGTCGAAGAAGAGGATGGCGTCGAGGCCGCGGCCGATCTCGCCCAGCATCGCGTCGAGCGCTTCGGCCTGCGCGAGGTTCCGCGGGAAGCCGTCGAGCACGAAGCCGTCGGCGGCGTCGGGCTGCGACAGGCGGTCCTCGATCATCGCGACCGTCTCGCCGTCCGGCACGAGGTCGCCCGCGTCCATGATCGCCTTGATCCTCCGCCCCACCTCGGTGCTCGTGTCGAGCGCGCGGAACATGTCGCCGGTCGAGACGTGCGGGATCCCGTGCTCGGCCGAGATCCGCTTCGCCTGCGTCCCCTTGCCGGCGCCCTGCGGCCCCAGGACGAGGAGGTTCACCGGCGCCCCCTCATCGGAGGAAGCCTTCGTAGGAGCGCATCATCATCTGCGACTCCATCTGGCGCATCGTGTCGAGCGCGACGCCGACGACGATCAGCACCGAGGTGCCGCCGAGCGCGCGGCTCGTCGCCTGCGAGAAGCCGAAGTGCGTGATGAAGATCGACGGCAGCACCGCGATCACCGCCAGGAAGAGCGAGCCCGGCAGCGTCAGCCGCGTGAGCACCCGGTCGAGGTACTGCGCCGTCGGCGGGCCGGGGCGGATGCCCGGGATGTAGCCGCCGTACTTGCGCAGGTTGTCGGCCTGGTCGACCGGGTTGAACTGCACGGCCGTGTAGAAGTAGGTGAAGACGATGATCAGCAGCGCCTCGGTGGTGAGGTACTCCCACGACGACGGCGAGAAGTGGATGTTGATCCAGGTCTGCGTGCCCGGGGCGAACGACCCGACCGTCTGCGGCAGCGCGAGCAGCGCGGCCGCGAAGATCACCGGGATGACGCCCGCCATGTTGACGCGCAGCGGCATGTAGGTCGAGCCGCCGCTCGTCTGGCGGCGGCCCACCATCCGCTTCGCGTACTGGATCGGGATGCGCCGCTGGCCCTCCTGCACGAAGACGACCGCGACGACGACGCCGAGCGCGATGATCGGGAAGAAGAGCTTCTCGATCGGGCTGCCGTTCACCCACGCGCTGATGCCCGCGGGGGCCGACGTGAGGATCGAGGCGAAGATCAGCAGCGAGATGCCGTTGCCGATGCCGCGCTTCGTGATCAGCTCGCCCATCCACATCAGCAGGATGGTGCCGGCGGTGAGCGTGACGACGATCAGCACGAGCCGCCCCGGGTTGCCCGGCAGCGCCTTCTGCTGGTGGAAGAGGTACGCGTACCCGGACGCCTGCGCCGCCGCGAGCGCGACGGTCAGGTACCGGGTGTACTGGTTGATCTTGGCGTAGCCGGACTCGCCCTCTTTCTGCAGCTGCTCGAGCGTCGGGATGACGACGGTGAGGAGCTGCAGGATGATCGACGCGGTGACGTACGGCATGATCCCGAGCGCGAAGATCGAGAACTTCGACAGCGCCGAGCCCGAGAACAGGTTCAACAGGCCGAGCAGCGAGCCGCCCTTCCCGTTGAAGTAGTTGTTGATCTGCGCCGAGTCGACGCCCGGCGCGGGCATCCACGCGCCGAGGCGGTAGGCCGACAGGATCGCCGCCGTGAACAGGAGCCGGCGCCGCAGCTCCGGGACCCGCCAGGCGTTGGCGAGCCAGGAGATCACTAGCTGTCCTCGCTCGTCTCCGCCGTGTCGTCGGCTGCGGGCGCCGCGGCCGTGCGGCCCTCGGGCCGGCGCTTCAGGTTCTTCGGCTTGCGCGCCTTCGGCTCGCGGAGCAGCGTCAGCGTGCACCCGCGCGAGGCCTTCACCTTCTCCGCCGCCGTCTTCGACGCCGCGTGGACGGTGATGTCGAGCTTCTTCGAAAGCTCCCCGACGCCGAGCAGCTTGACGTCCTTCCGCAGCGAGCGGATGAGGCCGCGCTCCTTCAGCGTCTCGGGCGTGACGGCTTCACCCGACTTGAAGCGCGCGTCGATGTCGCGCAGGTTGACCGGCTGCGTGTAGGTGCGGAACGGCCCGACCGGCATCGCGTCGGCGGACGTGTTGCCGCGCAGCTTGGCGGTGCGCATGTACAGCGGCATCTGGCCGCCCTCGAAGCCGGCGCGCATGGCGTGCGAGCCCGCGCGCGACTTCTGCCCCTTGATCCCGCGGCCGGAGAAGCGCCCCTTGCCGGAGCCGGGGCCGCGGCCGACGCGCTTGCGGTCGCGCCGCCCCTGGGCGGGCTTCAGGTTCGACAGGTTCAGGTCGCCGGCCATCAGACGTTCTCCACCTTCACGAGATGACGCACCTTGCGCAGCATGCCTGCGATGACCGGGGTGTCGTCGTGCTCGGCGGTGCGCCCGATCTTCCCGAGCCCGAGCGCGCGCAGCGTGCCGCGGTGGCGCTCCGACTGGCCGATCTGGCTGCGCACCTGGGTGAGCCTAAGCCGCGCCACCTGCAGCCTCCTCCGGCTCGGGCGCCCTGTAGGGCAGCACGTCCCTGATCGCCTTGCCGCGGGCCTTCGCGACCTCCTCCGGCCGGCGCAGGCCGCGGAGCGCCTGCTCGGCCGCCTTGACCATGTTGATCGGGTTGGTCGTGCCGAGCGACTTCGCGAGCACGTCGCGGATGCCGCCCAGCTCGAGCACGGCACGGACGCCGCCGCCGGCGATCACGCCGGTGCCGGGCGAGGCGGGGCGCAGCAGCACGCGCGCCGCGTCGAACTCGCCGAGCGACTCGTGGGTGATCGTCTGGCCGTGCTTCGGCACGGTGAACATGTTCTTCTTCGCGTCGTCGACGGCCTTCGAGATCGCGAGCGGCACCTCGCGCGCCTTCCCGTAGCCGACGCCGACACGGTCGACCTCGTCGCCGATCACGACGAGCGCCGTGAACGAGAACCGCCGGCCGCCCTTGACGACCTTGGCGACCCGGTTGATCTCGACCACGCGCTCCTTGAGCTCCCTGGTCTCTTCGACGTGAACGCTCACTAGAAGCTCAGTCCTCCTTCGCGCGCGCCGTCGGCGAGCGCCTTGACGCGTCCGTGGTACAGGTAGCCGCCGCGGTCGAAGACGACCGTCTCGATGCCGGCCTTCTTGGCGTTGCGGGCGAGCAGCTTCCCGACCTCGGCGGCCTGCGCGGACTTGTCGCCCGAGAACGTCTTCCCGAGGTCGAGCCAGGACGCCGCGGCGAGCGTGCGGCCGGCGTCGTCGTCGACGAGCTGGGCGAAGATGCCGCGGTTCGAGCGGAAGACGAGCAGACGGGGCCGCTCCGCGGTGCCGCGGATCTTGCCGCGGACGCGGCGGTGGCGGCGCAGACGCGCCTCGCGGGTCGTCGGCGAGCTCATGCGCGCTTCCCGACCTTCCGGCGGACCTGCTCGCCCTCGTAGCGGATGCCCTTGCCCTTGTACGGCTCGGGCGGGCGGACCCTGCGGATCTCGGCCGCCGTCTGGCCGACGACCTGCTTGTCGATCCCGCGCACGACGATCTGCGTCGGCACCGGCACCTCGAAGGAGATGCCCTCGCGCGGCACGATCCGCACCGGGTGCGAGTAGCCCACCTGGAGCTCGAGCTCCGAGCCGGACAGGGCGGCGCGGTAGCCGACGCCCTGGATCTCGAGCTTCTTCTCGAAGCCGTTCGTGACGCCCTCGACCATGTTCGCGATCAGCGTGCGCGTCAGCCCGTGGAGCGCGCGGTCCTCCCCGCGCTCGGTGGGCCGCGCGACGGTGACGGTGCCGTCCTCCTGCGTGATCTGCATGCGCGGCGGGACCTGCTGGCGCAGCTCGCCTTTCGGCCCCGACACCGTGACGCGCCCGGGATCGACCGAGACGACGACGCCGGCGGGGACTTCGATGGGGCGCTTTCCGATCCGGCTCATCAGCGGTTACCAGACGTAGCAGAGGACTTCGCCGCCGATGCCCTCGGCCTCGGCGGTGCGGCTCGTGACGACGCCGCGGGACGTGGACATGATCGCGATGCCCATGCCGCCG
>Ga0070741_10020605_pt1 | contig 10364 bp, 7 predicted proteins | sample Coa_R1_4_FD_66440 | JGI IMG/M metagenome (GOLD analysis project Ga0070741, IMG submission 66440) | Surface soil microbial communities from Centralia Pennsylvania, which are recovering from an underground coalmine fire - Coalmine... | ecosystem: Environmental > Terrestrial > Soil > Unclassified ...
GCCTTCTCCACGATAGCGCGCAGCGCTGTGGGCACATTGTCGCCGAGAGGTTCCGGCGCGGTCTCGATTACCTTGTGCAGGGTCTCCAGATCGCTCCGCCCGTCAAACGGCCGGCGCCCCGCGAGCAACTCGTAGAGCACTACCCCAAAGGAGAAGATATCGCTGCGGGCGTCGGTCGCTCTTCCCTGGGCCTGCTCCGGACACATGTACGCGATGGTTCCCACCACCATGCCCGGCCTTGTCTGCACGGTGGCCGTTTTCGTCGCATCAGCGGGTTGCGGCGAGGCGCCCGCCAGTTTCGCAAGCCCGAAATCCGCCAGCTTTGCGTAGCCGCTCTTCATGACGAGGATATTCGCCGGCTTGATGTCCCGATGCAGGATATTGGCCTCGTGCGCGGACGCCAAACCATCGGCCACTCCTACCAGAAGTTCCACGATCTCCCGCCACGTGCGCGTGCCGGCCCCGGCCCATTCGCGCAACGTACCGCCGTCGATGTACTCGGTAACCAGGTACTGCTCCCCGTCGCGCTCGCCGACGTCATACACCGTGAGGATGTGAGGATGATTGAGCGAAGACGCCGTTTGCGCTTCCCGCTGAAAACGGCGGCGTGCCGCGGCGTCGGCAAGCCGGCTGGAAAGCACCTTCACCGCCACGGGCCGGTTCAGCCGCGTGTCGAGAGCCTTGTAGACGACTCCCATCCCGCCTTCGCCGATTGGCCCCTCAATCCTGTAACAGCCGACTTCCGACCCTACGGCGAACACCGGCGCGCTGGTATCTTCGATACCGGCCGCGTCCGCCAGCGCTCCGCCAAGCCGATCGAGTGGGTTCGTCGCGGAGATATCCTGCGCCAGCAAAGACTCGATTTCGCGGCGCAGGTCCTCGTCCCCGGCGCAGGCCTCGTCGAGAAAGCTCACACGCTCGCCCGTCGGCCGCTCCCGCACGGCGTGATAGAGCCGCTCGATCTGTCGAAAGCGTGAAGAAGTCATAAGAATCTCGCCTATGGTTTACTGCTGCAACTCCTCATCAACCATGCCTTGCCAAGATCCCAGTCGACCGCACGGTCCGCAACGAATTTTCAGTACCGAAACGATCTCCTCTTCCGTCAGGCCGCCGGAGTATCTCAATTCGACCACCTTCGTCCGGCGCGGCTCGACACGTGAAAATTCGTCTAAGGCCTCGTCCAGAGCGACGATGGAGGGCCCGGGAACCGGAGCGATCACGGCGTTTTCTCGATATTCAGCCGGGCAACCCGCCCGCCCCGCTTGTCCGACGCCCGGGCTCGAGGCTTATCTACGGAGATGTGCGGCATCATCTGCGCGGCCATGGCAAAGAACTGCGCTCGCTCCTGCCAATCGACGTGGGTCACGTCGACCAGGTGGAGATCGACCTCATTTACGAACGCCGTGGCTTGCAGGGTATTCCCCTGTCGTTCGTTCTTCATATAGCGGCGAGCGATAACGGGTAATTCCGCGCAGACCTGCTCGACCACGCTCTCCAGCGCGGCATCATCGCCGCCGCTCCAGGGTTTGAGTAACTTCGTGATTTCCGCAGACCGGGGGACCGCCGCCGGCATTCTCACTCACGCGTACCAAAAAATAGCACAGTCGTCCCGGTTTCGTCGTTGGTTCCATGCACCGGGGCACAGGGAGCAGGCGGTAACCCCTGTATCTGGTGCCGGCAAACTCGATCGACTCGGCCGGGGAGAACGTGGGTGTGGCTCTGACGGCTAATGGCGAGGTTCACGGTTTCATTCTGATCCCCCGGTGAAGGAAGCGCCGGCAGGCTGCCCTGGGCGGATCGCCCAGCCGGAACCTGGCCCGGATCAGGAACGGTAATTCTCGTCAGAAGGCGGCCGATGCACTCCTGATTTAGTTTAGCGGCTGTGAAGGCGGACCCCTGTACCGCAGCCTGCCGCCGTCGGCTTGCGGAAGCGTGCAATATGCTCGAAATCGGTCAAGCGGCCCCCCGCGTGAACCACGGGTTCCGTAACACTGAGAACGTTATTATCCAGTCGAAGGCTACGAGAGCTTCTCCCAGACGACGGGCAACTCCTGGCGCTGCCATTCTTCAAATAACGCCTGGTAGCGGCCCTCCAGCGCCGTTCGCTTGATCTTCAGCGTCGGCGTTATCAGGCCGTTGCCGATCGTCCACGGCCCGTCCACGACCGCCAGAAACGCCACGCGCTCGTGCGGGTCCAGATCCGCGTTGACGTTTTGCATCTGCAAGTGGAGGGATTCGGCCAACTGTCTCTGGCCGTCGGCATCGGTGCACTTTTCACGGGCTTCCATCGACAGCAGCACAATTGCGAACGGGCTCGGATGGCCCGCCCCCATCAGGCAGCAGGCCTCGACCGCGGGATGTGTCAACAGTTTGCTCTCGATCGGTGCGGGCGCCACATACTTTCCTTTGCTCGTCTTGAACTGCTCCTTCACGCGGCCCACAATGCGTAGCTGACCATCCGGGGCGATGTGGCAGACGTCGCCCGTACGGAAGAAGCCGTCCTCGGTGAAGGATTCGCGCGTGCTCTGCGGATCCTTGTAGTAGCCCATCATGTTCATTGGACTGCGGACCAGCAGTTCGCTGTTGTCGCCGAGTTTGCATTCCACGCCGGGAAAAGCCGCGCCCACAAACCCCGGCCGTACCGTTCCCGGGACGGGGAGGTGCGTAATCAGGGACTCGGTCATGCCATAGCCTTCCGCCAGATCAAGGCCGAGCTTGCGGTACCACAACAGCAACTCCGGCTGCAGCGGAGCCGCGCCGCAGGCCGCGTATCGCGCCGTGGCCAGCCCGAGCTGGGAAAGCACTTTTTTCTTTACGATCGAACTGACGATCGGGATGCGCAGCAGAAAGTCCAGCCGCTCGCGCGGCATCTTGGCGAACACGCCCTGCTGGAACTTGAGTAGAAGGCGGGGCACGGAGAGGAACAGGGTACACTGCGCCCGGTTCAGGTCAGTCAGGAAGGTATCGATCCCCTCGGTGAAATAAAGGTGCGATCCCAGCAGCAGCGCCACGATCTCAGCGCCGATCCGCTCCACGATGTGCGCCAGCGGCAAATAGGAGAGAAGGCGCTCCTCGGAAGTGAGTCCAAACAGCTTGATACAGGATGCAGCCGTGAACCGCCAAGCCGAGAACCGATGCATCACGCCTTTGGGCATGCCTGTCGTGCCGGATGTGTAGATGATCGTGGCTAGCTCGTCCGGCCCCCGCGTAGACTTGCCGGAGATCGGCTGCGTGGTAGCGATGACGTCGTCCCAAGGCCGGTGATCGCCCGCGGTCGCAGTGGGGAAACTGATACACGTCATGCCGGGCGGGATGCCGAAGCAGGCGGTTTCTTTCTCGTCGGTAGCGCCGACGAAGCAGGCTCTTGCGTCGCTGTGCTCCAGAATCTGACGCACCGACTGCGATTTCAGCGAGGGGTAGATCGGGACACTCACGTGCCCGGCCATCCAGATGGCGAGATCCGCGAGGATCCACCAGGCACAATTTTTGGACAGGATGCCGATCCGCGTACCGGGCTCCCAATTCTGCGATTCGAGCCAGGCCGCCATGCGGCGCACTTCGGCCGCCGCCTCCGCCCACGTCCATTCGCGCAGTTTTCCGCCATCGTATGGCTGCGTCAGAAAGATTTTATCCGCACGCTCGATTTCCCAACGATAGAGGCAATCGAGCGGCAGAAGCTCATTCTCGAAACTGCCTGCGGTAGACATCGTACCTTCTTACGGAGCTTTCTATGCACTCCGAGCCTTTCTCACCGCGGCGGTGAGTGCAGGCACTACGTCGAACAAATCCCCCACAATTCCATAATCGGCCGCTTCGAATATGGGGGCATTTTCGTCCTTGTTGATCGCCACAATCACCTTGGAGCCTTTCATGCCCACCAGGTGCTGGATGGCGCCGGAAATCCCGACCGCCACGTACAGCTTGGGCGAAACCGTCTGGCCCGAACTGCCGACCTGCCGCTCCATGGGCAGCCATCCGTTGTCGCAGATGGGCCGCGACGCCGCCAGTTCGGCGCCGAGCGATTGGGCGAACTCCTCGACGATCGGCAAGTTCTCTTTTTCTTTGATGCCGCGGCCGACCGAAACGATCAATGGCGCCGCGGTCAGATCGACCGACTTCTCGGACATACGGAACGGCGGCTCGGGGCGGGTACGGATCTGCGCCGCGTCGAGTTCCGGCGTGAAGCTTTCCACTTCACAGGTACCTGATTCCAACGTATCACCGCGCCATGCGCCCGCCTGTATGGAAACGAAGCAGGGACCTTCACCGTTGTGTCGATATTCGGCGTTGAGTTTTCCCTGCAGCATCTGACGGACGAAGACCGGGCGGCCCGAATCGATGTGAAGGCTGATCACATCCGCGATAAGCGTCTGCTCGAAACGAGTGGCCAGGCGCGGCGCGAAATCCCGCACCTGATACGTGTGGGGGAAAAGGATGAAGGCCGGATCGACGCGGCGGATCAGTTGCTCCAAAGCGCCCGTGAATCCGTCCGCCGTGTACGGGTCGAGCAGTTCGTGGCGAACGATGTAGGCTTTGGCGGCGCTCTGTCGGGCCAGATCCGGACCGAGGTCAGCGCCTGTCCCTTGCACTACGGCTGCCATCAGGGGCTGGTTCATTTCGGCGGCGAGGGCCTGTCCCGCTGCCAGCGCCTCCCACGACATGCGATTCCACGAATTCCTGTGTTCCAGCACGACCAGTACGCCGTTCATAGCACCCTCATGTCGAATTTCAGAATGTCCACCAGTTTGGCCGCAGCCTCGCTGGCCGATCCGGTCAGGATCTGCGTCTCCTTCTTGCGGTGAGGCAGGAACACGCGATCGAGCGACACCGACCCGCGACCGGCGGGACCGAGATCGTGAGCCGGCACGCGGCGCACCTCCTTCGTCTTCGCCTTCTTGATGCCCATCAGGGTGGCGTATCGCAGCTTATTGATACCCGATTGAATGGTCAGCAGAGCGGGCAGTGGCATTTCCACCCACTGGAACCAGCCGTCTTCCAGTTCGCGCCGGACCCGGATTGCGCCTTCTTTCATCTCCACCTGCATGATGATGGTGGCGTGCGGAATGCCGAGCATTTCCGCGATGACGACGCCGGTCTGCCCGAAGCCGAGATCGTCCGACTGCAGCCCGGTGAGTATAAGGTCCGGCTTCTCGGCCTCGACCATGGACGAGAGGCGCCGGGCCACGTCCAGCGTATCGCGCGCGGCCAGATCGTCGTATTCAATATGGATGGCCCGATCGGCGCCTTTCGCCAGGGCTTCGCGGATTGTCTGCGCCGCGCGTTCCGGCCCCGCGCAAAGCACGACCACTTCGCCCCCGTGCTTCTCCTTGAGGACTAATGCCTCTTCCAGCGCATAGCTGTCAGGTTCGTTGATCTCGAAGCTCAGGTCCTGCTCGTCGATCCATTTGCCATCGGCATGTACGCGGACATGGGAGTCGCGCACCGGCACCTGCTTCATCGCCACGATGATTTTCATGGTGGTCCCCCAAGGCCCGGACAGAAATTCGGTCCGCACGTGAAGATTTCCTCTTGCGCTTTATCTTACCCGTGGGTAAGATATGAGTCAAGCAGAAACGGAACGCTGTTGTACGCTCAAGGGATGCCGAAAGACGAAGCAGTCGCGCAGTCGCACTGGAAGGCATTCGCCAACCGCCGCAGAGATCCCGAAACCAAACGTGAGGCAGTTCTCAAAACGGCTGCGGAGTTGTTTCTGGAGAAAAGCTACAGCCGAACTTCGATGAACGATGTGGCGGAGCGACTGAGTATCACGAAGCCCGCACTGTATCACTACTTCCGCAACAAAGAGGAAATTCTCCTCGGTTGCTATCGGTGGGGACTTGGCCTGATAGAAGAGATTCTCAACGACATCGCGGCTGACTGCGAAACCGGCATCGAGAAGGTGGAAGCCTTCATCTACTCATACGCCCAGGTAATGACGGTGAACTTCGGGCGCTGCGTCATGCGGCTGGATGAGGGCGACCTGTCGCCCGATGCGGTGGCGGAAGTGCGGAGCTACAAGCGGAAGATAGACCGGCGGCTGCGCTCGTTTATTCAGGAAGGCATCGACGAGGGTTCGATTGCGCCGTGCGATCCGAAGATCGCGGCGTTTTCCATCGCCGGCGCGCTCAACTGGATCTGCATGTGGTACGAGCCGTCGGGCGCGATGTCGGCCGAAGAGATCGCGACGCAATATGCGCGCACCCTGACGCAAGGGTTGGTAGCACGAAAAAGGAGTTGAAGTATGATCGCCGAAGCAACGCGAACCGGCCTCGCCGCCGGTCCGGAAAAGGCCGTGAAGCCGGTGATACGGAAAGCAGGCGTACTCGGAGCAGGCACTATGGGGTCGCGGATCGCCGCGCACCTGGCGAACGCCGGGATGCCGGTGGTGCTGCTGGACCTTTCCACGGATTTCGTCACACAGGCCGTCGATGGCGCGAAGAAGTCGAAGCCGGCGGCTTTTTTTGAGCCCGCGCTGGCGGCGCACATCACCTGCGGCAGTTTCGATACGGACCTCGCGCGGCTCGCCGATTGCGACTGGGTCATCGAAGCGGTCACCGAGAATCTCGCCATCAAGCAGGCCTTGATCGAGAAGGTTGCGCCACATTTGAAGCCCGATGCGATCCTCACCACGAACACGAGCGGATTGCCGGTGGCCTCGATCGCCGCGAATATGCCGGAGCATCTGCGCCGCCGCTGCTTCGGCGCGCATTTCTTCAATCCGCCGCGGTATATGCGGCTGGTAGAAGTGATCGCTACTCCGGACTCGGATCCGGGGCTGGTGCAGGCGGTGGCGGAGTTCGCCGACGTTCGCCTGGGCAAGGACGTGGTCTTCGCGCGCGACACGCCGAACTTCATCGCGAATCGCATCGGTGTGTTCATTATGATGGAGGCGGTCCGGCTGATGCAGGAAGAGGACCTGACCATCGAGGAAGTAGACGCGCTAACCGGCTCGGTGATCGGCTGGCCACGCACCGGGACCTTCCGCCTGGCCGATCTGGTCGGGCTCGACGTGCTGGCGCATGTGGCGGGGGATGGCGTGGTGCCTCCGTTCGTGCGCACGATGATCGAGCGGCGCTGGCTTGGCGATAAAACGAAGCAGGGCTTCTATCGCAAGGAGAAGGACGCCGGCGGCAAAGAGGTGCGCTACGTGCTCGACTGGAAGACTGTCGAGTATAAGCTGGCTGCGAAACCTAAACTGCCGGCTGTCGAGATGGCGAAGAACATCGAGAAACTGCCCGAGCGCATCCGGCAGTTGCTCGCCGGCGATGTGAAGAAGGACAAGGCGGCGCGTTTCCACTCGCGCCTGCTGCACTCGTTGTGGAAGTACGCGGACGATTGCCTGCCCGAGATCGCCGACGACGCGGCCAGCGTGGATCGGGCGATGCGCGCGGGCTTCAATTGGGAAATGGGTCCGTTCGAGCTGCGGCACGCGGCGCGTCTCGGCGATCCGTCGTTCCAGCCTGCCGAGCGAAAGGGCCGGATCGCCACCTATCGCGCTTCGAACGGGGTTGTGCGCCAGAATGCCGGCGCGTCGCTCGTCGATATCGGCGACAACGTGGCCTGCATCGAGTTGCACTCGCACAAGGACGCCATCGGCGAAGACATCCTGCGGATGGTTATCGATACTCTCCGTCCGGATAGCGATGCCGTGCGTAACTTCGAGGCGTTCGTCATCAGCGGTGACGCGGAGCACTTCTCTGTCGGCGCCAATCTGATGCGGCTGCTGCTGAGCATCCAGGAGGAGGAGTGGGACGACGTCGATCTCGCCATCCGCATGTTCCAGCGCATGACGGGGTCGATCAAGTTCTGCCCGCGGCCGGTGGTGGTGGCGCCCTTCGGTATGTGCCTGGGCGGAGGCGCGGAGATGGCGCTGCACGCGTCGCGGCGGCAGGTGCACGCGGAACTGTATATGGGTCTGGTCGAGACGGGCGTCGGACTGCTGCCGGGCGGAGGCGGCTGCAAGGAGATGACGCTGCGCGCGACTTCTGCGGGCGGACTGGATGCCATGCGGCCGGTCTTCGAGGCGGTCGCGATGGCGAAAGTCTCGACTTCGGCCGTCGAGGCGCGGCGGCTCGGCTATCTGACGCATGCGGACCCGATCACGATGAATCGCGACAGGCTGCTGGCCGACGCCAGGGAACTGGCGCTCGATATCGCGCGGGTGGGCTACGCGGCGCCGCTGCCGCGGACGGACATCCCGGCGCCCGGCGACAGCATGCTGGCGACGTTGAAACTCGCGGTCTACATGATGCGTCAGGGCGAGTACATCAGCGATCACGACCTGACGGTGGCGAACAAGGTGGCGCACGTGCTCTGTGGCGGAAACATTACTCCGGGTACGCCGGTGAGCGAGCAGTATCTGCTGGATTTGGAGCGCGAGGCGTTTCTGTCGCTCTGCGGTGAGCGCAAGACGCAGGAGAGAATCGCACACACGTTGAAGACGGGAAAGCCATTGAGGAATTGACATGAGAGACGCAGTGATTGTAAGCGCCGTCAGGACGGCGGTCGGAAAGGCACATAAGGGCACGCTGCGGGCGACACGGCCCGACGATCTGGCCGCGGCCGCGATTCGCGGTGCGCTCGAGCGTGTGCCAAGCCTGGATGCGCGCGAAATTGAAGACGTGATCATCGGCTGTGCCATGCCGGAGGCCGAGCAGGGCATGAACGTGGCGCGCATTGCGTCGCTGCTCGCGGGAGTGCCGATCGAAGCAGCGGCCATGACGATCAATCGCTTCTGCGCCTCCGGTCTGCAGGCCATCGCGCTGGCGGCCGAGCGCGTGCGTGCCGGCGGAGCCGATGTGATTGTCGCGGGCGGCACGGAGTCCATGTCGATGGTGCCGATGGGCGGCAACAAGGTCTCCGTCAATCCGCGGCTCGGGGAGCAATATCCGGACTCGTACCTCTCGATGGGGTTGACGGCCGAACGGGTGGCGAAGCGTTACGGCATCAGCCGCGAGGAGGCCGATCAGTTCGCGCTGGCGAGCCATCAGAAAGCCGTCGCCGCGCAGGCCGCGGGCAACTTCGAGCAAGAGATCGTGCCGGTGCCGGTGAAATTCGCGACTCCGAAGGAAAAAACCGAAATCGAGTTCAAGGTGGACGAAGGTCCGCGCGGCGATACATCGCTCGATGCGCTGGCGAAGCTCAAGCCTGCATTCCACGCCAGGGGCACGGTTACCGCCGGCAATTCATCGCAGACGTCGGACGGCGCGGCTGCCGCGGTGATCATGTCGGCCGAGCGGGCGAGCGCGTTGGGAATCCGGCCGCTGGCACGCTTCGTTGCTTACGCGTACGCCGGATGCCTGCCGGAGGAGATGGGCGTCGGCCCGGTACACGCGGTCCCGAAGGCGTTGCGGCAAGCTGGGCTGACGCTCGATCAGATCGACTTGATCGAACTGAACGAAGCCTTCGCCGCGCAGTCGCTGGCGGTGATCAGGACACTCGGCCTGAATATGGATCGTGTGAACGTGAATGGCGGGGCGATCGCGCTCGGGCATCCTCTCGGGTGCACCGGCGCCAAGCTGACCGCAAGTCTGCTCGAACAATTGAGACGCCGGAACGCGAAGTACGGCATGGTGACGATGTGCGTAGGGGGCGGCATGGGCGCCGCGGGAATTTTCGAGAGTTTTAATTAAAGCGAGGGATTAGCAATGGCGACAATCAACGCGCCTGTAATGGCAAAGAAGGCAAAAGGCGGCAGCTTCCTGACCGAGGAGCGCGAGCCGCAGGACGTATTCACTCCGGAGGATTTTTCCGACGAGCACCGGCAGATCGCCAAAACGACGGCCGAATTCACCACCAACGAAGTGATACCGGCAGCCAATGACATTGAAGCCAAGAACTTCGCCGTCACGCGCGCGCTGCTGCGCAAGGCGGGCGAACTTGGCTTGATGGCGGTGGACATCCCGGAAGCGTATGGCGGCCTTGGAATGGACAAGGTCACCTCCGCCGTGATCGCCGAATCGATGGCTCAGCTCGCCAGTTTCTCTGTGGCGTTCAGCGCGCACGTGGGCATCGGCACGCTGCCGATCGTCTGGTACGGCACCGAGGCGCAGAAGAAAAAGTATCTGCCGAAGCTCTCGACCGGCGAGTGGATTGCCGCGTACGCGCTTTCGGAATCGTCGTCCGCCTCCGACGCGATGAACTGCCGCACACGGGCCGTGCTCTCGCCCGACGGGCAGCACTACATCCTGAACGGCGAGAAAATGTGGATTTCGAACAGCGGCTTTGCCGACGTATTCACCGTCTTCGCGAAGATCGACGGCGAGAAGTTTTCCGCCTTCATTATCGAGCGCGGCACGCCTGGCTTTTCGATCGGGCCCGAGGAGCATAAGCTGGGCATCCGCGGCTCGTCCACCTGCCCGCTG
>Ga0070741_10020606_pt1 | contig 10364 bp, 6 predicted proteins | sample Coa_R1_4_FD_66440 | JGI IMG/M metagenome (GOLD analysis project Ga0070741, IMG submission 66440) | Surface soil microbial communities from Centralia Pennsylvania, which are recovering from an underground coalmine fire - Coalmine... | ecosystem: Environmental > Terrestrial > Soil > Unclassified ...
CTGCCGCCCCGCATGTCGACCCTGATCGCCGCCCCGCTACCGCGTTACCGCATCTACACGCGACCGGGGACGTATGCCACGGTCTTCGGCGCGCTCGCGCGCCGGCGCGTGCACGAGGGCGACGACGTCCAGCGGCTGGAGCGCGCGCTCGCCGAGCGCTTCGAGGTGCGCCACGTCGTCGCGACGGCCCAGGCCCGCGTCGCCATCTACCTCGCGGTGAAGCATGCGGTCGCCAACGGCCGCCGGAAGGTCGTGTGCTCGCCGTACACGATCTTCGACGTCATCAACATGGTGATCGCCGCGGGCGGCGAGCCCGTGTTCGCCGACATCGACCGCCGGACCTGCAACATCGACCCGGTGGCCGCGGAGAAGCTCCTCGACGACGAGACGGGGGCCGTGCTCGTCACGCACCTCCACGGCCTTGCGACCGCGTTCGACGGCCTCGCGGCCGCCGCGGGTCGCCTCGGCGTTCCGGTGATCGAGGACGCGGCGCAGGCGTTCGGCGCGAAGCTCGGCGGCCGTCCCGTCGGCAGCCTCGCGCACGCGGGAATAGTCAGCTTCGGCCTCTACAAGAACATCACGGGCTTCTACGGCGGCGCGCTCCTCACGAACGATGGGTCGCTGGCCGAGGCGGCGCGCGCCGAGCTCGCCCCGTTTCCGCAGCTCGAGACGAACGCGCTCATGCAGCGCGTGATGTACGGGCTCAAGACCGACGTCGCGACGCTCCCGCTGCTCTTCCGGTATCTGATGTTCCGCGTCTTCCGGTACGGCATCCTGCACGGCATCGAGGCGCTGAATCAGCGCGTCGATCCCGAGCGCGATCCGACGCTTCGCCGCGAGCTTCCCGAGCACTACCACCGCCGTCTCACGCCGCTCCAGGCGCGCGTGATCCTCTCGAGCCTCCCGCGCGTCGACGACGAGACAGCGGCGCGGATCACGATCGCCGAGACGTACGCGAAGGAGCTCGAAGGAACGCCCGGCGTGCTCCTCCCGCCGCTCCACACCGACGGCGCGCACATCTACGCGTACTATCCGGTGCAGGTGAAGAACCGGGCCGAGGTCCTGCAGGCGATGCTCCGGCGCGGCCGCGATCTCGCGGTCCAGCACATCCGGAACACGGCCGACCTGCCGTGCTTCGCGCCGTGGCACCGCGACTGCCCGAACGCGCGCCGGACGGCGCAGGAGGTCCTGCTCCTCCCGTCGTATCCGCGCTACGGGCGCGACGAAGCGGTCGCGACCGCGCGGGCGCTCCGCGCGGTCCTCTCCGAAGGGCGATGAAGGTCGCCGTCGTCGGCTCCGGGCCGACGGGCGTCGCCGCGGCGACCGCGCTGCTGGCGCACGGCGCGACGGTCGAGCTGCTCGACGTCGGCCACGAGCCGGAGCCGGCGTCCGCCGAGCTCGGCCGCCGCCTCCGCGAGGGGCCGCCCACCGCCGAGCTCCTGCAGGAGCTGAAGCGCTCCGTCCCGAAGGCGCAGCAGGGCGTCGTCGCCGCGGCCCGGATGCTCTTCGTGCGGGACGCGCCCGCGAACATGATCGAGAAGAGCCGCCTCGGCTCGGCGTTCGCGTTCCGCGGCGTGGCGGAAGGGATCCCCGTCGACGGCGCGCCGCTGCCGCGCTCGCTCGCGCAGGGCGGGCTCTCGAACGTCTGGGGCGCGACGTGCTACCCGCTCCGGGCGGAGGACTACGCCGCCGGCTGGCCGATCCCGGAGCGCGAGATGGCCGCGCACTACCGGGTCGCGGCCGGGCTCCTCGGGCTCGACGAGACCGCGGACGACCTGGCCGCGATCTATCCGGTGTACTCGGCGGAGCCGGACGGCTCGCCGCCCGCGATCGTGAGCCGCACCGCCGGCGGCCTCATCGACCAGTGGACCCGTCGCGCCGACGCGCTGCACGCGCTCGGCGTCCACTTCGGCCGGACGCGGAGCGCGGTCCGGAAGCGGTCGTCCGTCGCGCCCGAGGCCGCGACGGACGCGGACATCGCGGCGGGCCGCGTCGGCTGCCAGCAGTGCGGCCTCTGCCTCTCCGGCTGTCCGTGGGACGCGATCTATCGCTCGACGCGGACGCTCGTCGCGCTGCGGTCCGAGCCGCGCTTCACGTACCGGCCCGGCTTCTTCGTCGGCCGCGTGCGCGAAACCGACCGGGGAAGCTTCGTCGACGGCGACCAGCCGGCCGGGCCGTACGACGCCGTCTTCCTCGCCGGCGGCGCGCTGTCGTCGCTCCGGATCGCCGCGGACAGCGTCGGTGTCGACGGCGGCCGGCGGCCGCTCCTCGACAACAACATGTACCTCGTGCCCGGCGTACGCGTCGTCGCGAGCCGCGGCGGCGACGACCGCGGCGCGTTCGCGCTGAGCGAGGCGGTGCTCGCGATCGACGGCGCCGCGATCGGCGGCGACCCGGTGCACGTGCAGCTCTACTCGTACGGCGAGGTGCTCGGGCGCGGGCTCCGGAAGGCGCTCGGAGGCCTGCCGGACGTGATCGCGGGCGTGCCGGGGCGGCTCCTCGGGCGCATCATGGTCGGCTTCGTGTACCTGAGCGGCGCGGATTCGGTGCGCGCGTCGGCGCGGGTCGTGGCGGGGGATCGTGTGTCCCGGATCCAGGTCGAGTCGTCGCCGGGCGAGCGGAGCGCCGAGCTCCTCCAGCGCGTGCTCCACATGATGCGCCGCCACGGCCGGACGTTCGGCTTCGTGCCGCTCACGTACAACCGGACCGGCCTCGGCTTCTCGGGCCACCTCTGCGGCACGATGCCGATGCGCCCGAACCCCGGGCCGCTCGACACGCACCGCGACGGGCGCGTCGAGGGGTCGCGGGCGCTCTACGCCGTCGACGCGTCGACGTTCCCGATGTTGCCCGCGCAGAACCCGACGTACACTGCGATGGCGAACGCGCATCGGATCGCGACGGCGTGGGCGGTGCGGATGCGGGACGCGGCGCTGGCGCGGGTGAGCTGATCGTCACGGCCGGTTGACCCGGCTAGCGAGCGTGTGTGGCGTTGCGCACGCGTGCTTTCTTGCGCGCGCCAGCTTGAACGCACACTCTTGAATGTCTATGGTCCGCGCTGCGTGCCTCGAATGCGTGATCATGGAGGTCGAACAATGACGTACCCGGATGCACTACAGCGCGCCATTGCTCCCGGGGAACGCGTGATCTGGTGGCGGCAGTCCGGGGCGCGGCTCTACCGCGCTGCGCCCGGGTTGTGCTTGCTCGTGACTGGACTCGGGTGCTGCGGAGCCCTGACGGCAGGCATGCTTCTCTACTTCGGGATCACGGAAGGGGCGACGGCCGGGTTCTACGCGGTGTCGACGCTCTCAATGATCGCGTCGATGGCGGTGGGGACGCTTCCGTGGATCGCGCATCGCGTCGTCCGCGGCCGGGAAATTTGCGCCGTGACGGACCGACGTGCTGTGCTGGTGCTAGAAAAGCCGGGCCGGCCGGATTCGGTTACGTCGATGTCTCCCGCCGAGATCAACCGCCTGATCGGTCGCGAGTACGCGGACGGGTCTGGAAACGTCTACCTCTCCTTCAACGCCAAGACGGCGTCGCAGACGGCGTCCGCTGCGGGCGTGTCGATGTCCGTCCCGACCGGCTTCTCTGCGACCTGGAAGGGCTTCTTCGACGTTCCCGACGTGAGAGGCGCGTGCGCGGCCATGGGCGAAGTGAAGCCGCTGTCGGCGGACATCCGTCCCGCGTTCGCGACCCGAATGAAGCGGCTCTTCCTGCCGGCTCGCGGTATCGGTCCGCGACCGGCGTAGAGATCGACGAACTACGCCGCGGGCCGCGATCCCGCCGGGTCGGAGACGTTCGCAGCGGCGACCGGCGGCGTAGCCACCGGCTTCCCCGCCCCGTTCCCGCACCCGTTCGCCGCGACCGCCGGGGCCGGCTCCGCCTTCCGCCCCGTCATCTTCCGCCATGCGCGCCGGAGCTTCAGGCTCCCGAGCTCCTTCAGGATCGACGGCAGCATCCGCGGGTTGAAGAGGATGTTGATCGTCAGGAAGCACTCGTAGGTGCAGAAGCACTTCGACTCGCGGATGAACTTCCGCGTGTCGTCGGCCTGGCGGCTGAACCAGATCTTCTTGAAGTCGTAGTCGTAGTCGCGGACGTTGCCGAGCTTCTTGTCGATCAGGAGCTCGCACGGGTAGATGTCGCCGTTCGCGAACATCGCGCCGCCGAGGTTCCCGCCGTAGCAGGGAAGCTGGTACTCGTTGTCGCGGACGATCTTCGCGATCAGCTTGTGGCGGACGATCCGCTTCGCGTTGATGAAGTCGGCGAGCGGGAAGTGGTCATAGCCGGAGAGCGAGCCCGACTTGTACTCCTTCTCCATCAGGTCGGCGTACGCCTCGTACTTCTCGACGTTGAAGAAGCGGCTGAGCGGCTCCTTCGGGCTGCCTCTCGTCAACAGGGTGAAGACCGTGTCGACGTCGAGGTTCTCGCGGAGCCAGTGGTAGTTGTCGATCAGGTCGTCCTCGTTGTGCTTGGAGACCGTCGTCTCGACCTGGACGCTGAAGTTCTTGTAGTGCTTCTCGACCTCGCGGAGCGCCTTGTAGGTCTCGATCGAGCGCTTGAAGAGGCCGGGGAAGACGCGGATCTCGTCGTGCTTCGCGCCGATGCCGTCGATCGAGATGTCGACGTGGAGCGATACGTTCGGGAGCGACTCGCAGACGTCCTTGACGATCGAGACCGTGCGCGCCGTCGTGCTGCCGTTGGTCGGGATGCCGACGTTCGGGACGTTGGTGTTCTTGTGCCAGATCTTGATGATCTCGCCGATGTCCTTGCGGAGGAACGGCTCGCCGCCGGTCGGGAGGAGGAACATGAGCTTGTTCTTCCCCCAGCTCGCGCTGAACTTGTCGATCTCCTCGAGCGTCAGCTCCTGCTTCCGGTACGTCATCGACGGCTCTTCCCAGCCCGGGTGGGCGCCGTCGGCGAGCAGGCAGTGCTTGCACTTCGCGTTGCACGCGTCGGTGATGAACTGCACGAAGTAGACCGGCAGCTGCCCCTTCTTCCGGAGCATCTTCGGCGCGTGTTGGAGGTAATCGAGGTAGCCCATCGGCGATCTCCCGTATCGTGCTTCGTGTGCTCGGACCGCCGCCTTTACCACGGGCGACGGGCGAATGAACAGCGCAAAAGCCGCGGCGTCAGCCGGCGGGCTCGCGGGGGCGCGGCGGGGCCGCCGGCGTCGCGACGGCGGGACCCGGGCTCTGGAACGGCAGCAGGGTCCGTAGGACCTGCGCCATCGTGTCGACGCGCTGCGGCTCCGTCGACGCCTCGTTGTGCGTCTCGCCCGGGTCCTGGTCGATCCGGAAGAGCATGCGGTCGCCTTTCGAGGTGGTGATGAGCTTCTCGGGGCCGTCGATCAGGACGCGGACGGCGCGGTCGTAGACGGCGCCGCAGCACGACACGAGGTACGCGTTGATCTCGTCCTCGGCCATGATCGGGTGGGTGATCGCGGGCAGCGCCTGGCCCTGCATCTCGGGGGGCGGCGTCGCGCCCGCGGCCGCGACCGCCGTCGCGAACACGTCGAGCGTCTGCGCCGGCGACGTGATCCGGCCGCGGGGGTGGTCCTTCCCCGGGAACTTGACGACCAGCGGCACGTGAAGCAGCGGCTCGTAGAGCATCCGGCCGATGTGGCCGACCTGATCGTGGTCGCCGAGGAGGGTCCCGTGATCCGCGGTGACGATGATGAGCGCGTTCTCGTAGCGTCCCCGGGCTTTCAGCTCGTCGATCCAGTTTCCGAGCGCGTCGTCGGCGGCCTCGAGGCCGCCGTCGTAGTTCGCGACGATGAAGTCGCGCTGCGCGGGCGTGTAGTGGCGCACCTCGTGCGTGTAGAGGTCCTCGGTCGCGAGCTCGTGTGCATCGGGCAGGCCGGACGCCCAGTGGTCGTGCGGCGGCGTCGCGAGCCACGGCGGATGCGCCTCCATGTAGTTCATCCAGACGAACGCCGGCCGGTCGCGCGACGTCGAGTCGAGCCAGGCGAGCGCGGACGCGTTGATTCCGCGCCCGGTCACGTACGGGCGAAGCCAGAGGCGCGGCCAGAGCGCGCGCGCGAAGCGGACGGCAGGCGGCCGCAGGCGGAAGAGCAGCCAGGGGTTGTCCTGGTAGATCTGGAATCCCTGCGAGAACCCGAACTGCCGGTAGAGGTACGAGAAGTTCGCGACGAACCCGCCCGTGTGGTACCCGCGATCGCGGAGCACCTCGGCGAGCGTCGTCCGGTCCTCGGCGAGCGGCCGTGCGACGTTCCGTCGGCCGTCGATCGACTGGCCCGCGAGCCATGCGCCGCCCGCGGCGCGCGCGCCGTGCCGGCTCGGATAGAGGCCGGTCAGGATCGATGCGTGGCTCGGGAGCGTCCAGCCGACAGTCGAGTGCGCGTTCTCGAAGAGAAGCGCGTCGGCTGCGAACTTGGTGAGGTTCGGCGACGTCTCGCGCGTGTAGCCGTAGGTGGAAAGATGATCGGCGCGCGTCGTGTCGATGGTCAGCAGGAAGATGTCCGGGGCGCCCGCGCCGGGCGGCACGCCGGTGACGAGCGGGTCGCGCTGCGGCGCGGCGCTGACCGCACGGTTCCAGACGAGCGCCGCGACCGCACAGAGCGCGAGCTCCGCGCCGAAGCGCAGGACCCGCGGCCGGAGCGCGAACGCCAGGATGCGGTCCACGACCACGGCCGCCAGCGGCAGCGCCGCGGTCTCCGCGAGGAACGCGACGCCCTTCGGCGGCGCCACCGCGTGCGATTCGTTCAGCCAGATCTCGGCGAGCAGCAGCGCGACCGTCCCGAGCACGACCAGGTGGAGGAACCCGACGAGCCCGTCGGCGTCCCGGCCGGTGATCCGGCGCCCGAGCCAGACCGCGGCCGCGGCGATCGGGATGAACACGAGCTCGGCGCGGATGCCGGGGCCGACCCGGACGAAGCCGTACGTCGCGGCGAGGCCGAGCGCCAGGATCCCGAGCCCGGCGGTCGGGAGCGCGAGCCCCAGCACGAGGCCCCCGGCGGCCGCGAACGCGACGTCGAGAGCGGCCATCTGCGCGAAGACCTCGACCGGAATCAGGCTCCCCGCGGCCCAGTGGACGGCGGCTTCGATCGCGGCCCATACGATCCCGGCGAGGATGCCGAGTGCGAGGCCGCGCACGGCGGAGCGGAGGACGGACGTCATCGCCGCGGCCTTACACCCGGGCCCCGGTACCCGACAACTTCCGGTGAAATCCCCGCGCGGCGCGCGAGCGCGGGGTCCCCCGAAGGCGTGCCGGCGGGGCGGGCCTCGGATTGCCACGCGCGGCCGCGTGTAGCATCGTCGGTCCCCGTGCCGGTCGGCATCGAGCGAAGGGGGGGGCCTGCGCGCGCCGACACCCTCGAGACGTCCCACGGTGAGGCGTCCGGGCGCGGGCGCCCGGACGAGCTCCCGTCGGGCGCGCACGTCGTCCAGTTCTACGAGGACGAGGGCGTCGTCGTCGACGCGGTGGCGCGCTTCGCCGGCGTCGGGCTCGGCGCCGACGACGGCGTCGTCCTGATCGCGACGCCCGCGCATCTCGACGCCGTCGAGGCGGTCCTTCGGGAGCGCGGCGTCGACGTCGCCGTCGCGCGTGCGCGGGGCCGGTACGTCACCGTCGACGCCGCGGAGGCGGTCGCCGCCATCCTGGTGGACGGCACGGTCGACGAGCGGCGCTTCCGCGACTTCATCGACGACGGGATCGCGCGCGTCGCGGCCCCGGGACGCCAGGTGCGTATCTTCGGCGAGATGGTGGCCGACCTCGTGCGCGACGGGAACGTCGACGCCGCGCTCCGGCTCGAGCGTCTCGGGGCCGCGCTCGCCGCCGAGGAATCGGTCACGGTCTTCTGCGCGTATCCCCACGCGGCGTTCGCGAGTGACGCCGGGCGCAAGGACTATCTCCGCGTCTGCGACCTCCACACCGACGTCCGCCCCGCGGAGATCCCGGCGATCGTCGGGCCGCCGGTCGACGCGCGCGGCTGGCTCGCCGCGCTCGTCACGTCGTCCGACGACGCGATCGTCAGCAAGACGACGGAAGGCATCGTGACCAGCTGGAACCGCTCCGCCGAGCGGATCTTCGGCTGGACGGCCGAAGAGATGATCGGGACGTCGATCACCCGGATCATCCCGCCGGACCGCGCCGACGAGGAGCCGGCGGTGCTCGCGCGCATCCGCCGCGGCGACCGCGTCGAGCACTTCGAGACGCAGCGCGTGCGGAAGGACGGCCGGCGCATCGACGTCGCGCTCACGATCTCGCCGATCCGGAACGCGCGGGGCGAGATCGTCGGTGCGTCGAAGATCGCGCGCGACGTCACCGACCGGAAGAACGCGGAGCGCGCGCTGGCGCATCTCGCGGCGATCGTCGAGTCGTCGGACGACACGATCATCGGGAAGACGCTCGACGGGATCGTGACCAGCTGGAACGCCGCCGCCGAGCGGATGTTCGGCTACACCGCGGACGAGATGATCGGCCAGTCGATCACCCGCCTCGTTCCGTCCGACCGTCCCGACGACGTCCAGAAGATACTCGCCCGCATCCGCGCGGGCGAGCGCGTCGAGCACCACGAGACGCAGCGTGTCCGGAAGGACGGCACCCGAATCGACGTGTCGCTGACCGTGTCGCCGATCAAGGACGCCCAGGGGCGGATCGTCGGCGCCTCGAAGATCGCCCGCGACGTGACGGAGCGCAAGCGAGCCGACGAGGAACGCGAGCGCCTCCTCGCCGCCACGCAGCGCGCGCGCGCGGAGGCCGAAGCGGCGAACCGCGCGAAGGACGAGCTGCTCTCGATGGTGTCGCACGAACTCCGGACGCCGCTCGCCGCGATCCTCGGCTGGGTCGGCGTGTTGAAGCGGGGGAACGTGTCGGCGGAGCGCCGGCAGCGCGCACTCGAGACGATCGAGCAGAGCGGCCGCCTCCAGAGCGAGCTCATCGAGGACCTCCTCGACGTATCGCGGATCGTGACCGGCCGGCTGCGGCTCACGATCCGGCCGATCGATCTCGGCGCCCCGGTCCGGAGCGCCGTCGATGCTGCGCGGCCGGACGCGACCGCGAAGCGCATCGACCTCGACTGCCGGGTCGCGGCCGGCATCATCGTCGCCGGCGACACGATTCGCCTGCAGCAGGTCGCCGCGAATCTCGTCGGCAACGCGGTCAAGTTCACGCCGCCGGGCGGCCGCGTCCGCGTCGAGGTGACGCGGGGCGACGACGAAGCGCGCATCGTCGTCCACGACACCGGCCGCGGTATCGCGCCGGAGTTCCTGCCCGAGGTGTTCGAGGCGTTCCGACAGGCGGACGACGTCCGGAGCCGCACGCGCGGCGGGCTCGGGCTCGGTCTCGCGATCGCGCGGAGCCTGGTGGAGCGTCACGGCGGGCGGATCGCGGCCGAGAGCCCGGGCGTCGGCGCGGGCGCGACGTTCACCGTCCGCCTGCCCGTGCTTCCGGCGACGGCGCGGCTCCCGGCGCGCGACGACCTGGCGGGGCTCCGCGTGCTCCTGGTCGACGACGAGCCCGGCGAGCGCGACGCGCTGCGCGCGTCCCTCGAAGGCCGCGGCGCGGCCGTGGAGGCCGCTGCGGTCGCGGACGCCGGTGCCGCGCTCCGGACGCACGTTCCCGACGTCGTCGTGGCCGACGTTCAGGTTGCGGGCGACGGGCTCGTCGGCGCGCTGCGCGCCGATCCGCGGCTGCAAGCGGTCACGGCGATCGCGCTCACCGGCCCGGAGCCCGACGGGGTTGTGCCCGCCGGCTTTCATGCGTACGTCGCGAAGCCAGCCGATGCGAACGGCATCATCGCCGTCATCGGCGCGCTCGCGCCGCGCGGGGAGGGCTGAGATGCCGCACCGGAGCATCCTGATCGTCGAGGACGACGAGGCGCTTCGTGGCGCCATCGTCGCGTACCTCGAGGGCGAGGGCTATAGCGTCGTCGAAGCCGAGAACGGCGCCATCGCGCTCGATCGGCTCCGGACGAGCGGCGAGTTCTGCATGATCCTCCTCGACCTCTTCATGCCCGTCATGAACGGCTGGGCGTTCCGTGCGGAGCAGCTGCGGGACCCCGCGCTCGCGGGCATTCCGCTGATGGTCGTGACGGCCGACGCCCGCGCGCCGGACAAGGCGTCGGAGCTCGGCGCGGTCGCGTACATGGCGAAGCCGCTCGACCTCGAGCGGCTGCTCGCGCTCGTCGGCGAGCACTGCTGAACGGGCCGCGTCAGACGGCGGTCGCGAGGGGCGCGGGCTCGCGCGCCGCCTCGGGCAGCGTCAGCGTGAAGCAGCTTCCGACTCCCGGCTCGCTTCCGACGGTGAGCGTGCCGCCGAACGTCTGCTCGACGAGGTTCCGAGAGATCCAGAGGCCGAGCCCCGTGCCGCGCCCCGGCTCCTTGGTCGTGAAGAGCTCGTCGAAG
>Ga0070741_10020607_pt1 | contig 10364 bp, 6 predicted proteins | sample Coa_R1_4_FD_66440 | JGI IMG/M metagenome (GOLD analysis project Ga0070741, IMG submission 66440) | Surface soil microbial communities from Centralia Pennsylvania, which are recovering from an underground coalmine fire - Coalmine... | ecosystem: Environmental > Terrestrial > Soil > Unclassified ...
GTCCTCGATCGCCATCCGCGTGGGCGCGTAGGCGAACAGCCGCTCGCCGTCGTGGGTCACGACGACGTCCGGGCCGACCGCGGCGGAGGCGTCGCCGGCGGCGTGCGCCTCCCGCCGCCGCGCGAGGATGCCGTGCAGCGTCCCGCCGCCGGCGGCGCCCAGCTCCCCCGTCAGCCGCCAGTCGCGCTCGTCGGGATCCACGGACATAGCCGCGAGGATATTGCGGGCAGCCGTGCCGCGGCGCCGTCCGCCCGCGGCAATACCTTGGTTGCAGGGCATGATCGAGGAGAGCGAGACACCGGGGACGGGCCCGCCGGGCAGGATGGGGGAGTCCGACTTCCTCGCTGAACGCCGGGCACGCCGCGCGGGCGAGACCGGCGAGGCCGCCCTGCTGCGCCGGGCGGAGGCCGCCGAGGCGACGGTGCAGACCCTCGAAAGCCACGTCGCAAGCCTGCAACAGCGGCTGCGCGAGGCCGAGGAGGAACGCCGCCGCATCGGCGAGCTGCTCGACGCCGAGCGCGCGCACGGCGCCGAGCGCGAGAGCGAGCTGCGCCGCGTCAAGCAGCGCGAGTACGCCGAGCAGCAGCTCCGCGTCGAGGCGGAGGACCGTCTCTCGGGGCTGGAGCGCGAGAGCCGCGAGCGTGACGAGCGGCTCACGCGCCGCGTCGCGGCAGGGGAGCAGGACAGCGGCGAGCTGGCGCGGCGGATCGAGGAGCTGCGCCGCCAGCTCTCCGAGGCAGAGCAGAGCGCCGCCGCCGAGCGCGCGGGCCTGAGCCGCGCGGAAGCGGAGCTGACGGCGCGGGTCGCCCAGCTCGAGCGGCGCGCCCAGGAGATCGAGCGCGGGCTGCAGGCCGAGCGCGGCGCCCGCGAGCGCGCCGAGCGCGAGCTGGCGGCGATCCGTGACGGGCACCGCCGCATGGAGGGCCTGCTCGGGGAGATACGAGCGCTGGTCAAACGTCTGGCGGCCGTGCTCGGCGGTCTGCGCAGCGCCGAAGTGCGGCCCCCGGCGGCGCCGCCGCGGGCCCAGGAGCGTCCCGCGGCCTCCGCCGGCCAGCAGCGGGGCCTGGAGATGGCCGAGGCTCTGGCCGCAGCGGTCGAGCGGCTGCGCGAACGCGCGCTGAGCGCCCCGCCGCTGCCGGAGGATCCCGGCGGCCCGCCCGCCGCGAGTGCGGCCGGCGCCACGGCCGCGTCGCCGCTGCCGGCTGACCCCGGTGCCCCGCAGGTTCCCGCCGCCGCGGACACGCCGCCGCCGGCCGCCCCGCAGGCCCCTGCCGCCGCGGACACGCCGCCGCCGGCCGGGCCGCAGGCCCCTGCCGCCGCGGACACGCCGCCGCCGGCCGGGCCGGGTGCCTCGAGGGTCCCCGCCGACGCGGACGCGGTGCCGCAGGCCGCTCCGGCCGGCCCGCAGCCCGCCTCGGCTCCACGCTCGCCGCTGCTTGCGCCCGCGCCTGCCGCGCCGGTTGGGCCCGGCCCCGAGGATGCCGCGGCCGGCGACGCCCGCGCGGGCTCCGAGCCCGCGGCCGAGCCGGGCCGGCCGTCCGCGGAGGCGAGCCGCAAACCGGAGCTGGCTCCGCAGGCGCAGGTGCCCGCGCCCGCCTACGAGGTGCCGCTGCCGCTGCCCGGCCAGCCGGCCTCGCAGCTCCCCGCGCGGGCGCCCGGAAAGCGCCCGCGCCACAAGCACAGCCAGTCGCTCCTGCGCCGGATTCGCAATCGCCGCAAAGAGCGGCGAGGCGGTTGAGCGGGGCCCGCAGGCCCCCGCGCCTCCGCCGCTCCGCCGCCTAGCATTGGGCCGAGAAGTGAGCACCTCCTGCGCCCATCTCCACGTCCACTCCGAGTACTCGCTGCTCGACGGCGCGTGCAAGATCGAGGCGCTCGCGGAGCGTGCCGCCGCCTTCGAGCAGCCGGCCCTCGGCCTGACCGACCACGGCGTCATGAACGGCGCCGTCGAGCTGTACAAGGCCTGCCGCGAGCACGGCGTGAAGCCGATCGTCGGCTGCGAGATCTACTTCGTGGACGACCACACGGCGCGCGGCCCGAACCGCACGGAGCGCAACCACCTGACGCTGCTGGCGGCGAACGACACCGGCTACCGCAACCTCGTCAAGCTCTCCTCGGCGGGCTTTCTGGAAGGCCTTCAGCGCGGCAAGCCGACCGTCGACCTCGGCCAGATCGAGCGTCACTCCGAGGGCGTGATCGCGCTGACGGGGTGCCTGGCCTCGCGGTTCTGCCAGCGGCTGCTCGAGGACCGGCCCGAGGAGGCCCGCGCCCACGCCGACGAGCTGCTGCGCGTGTTCGGCTCCGGGAACGTCTACTTCGAGGTCCAGAAGAACGGCCTCGCAGCCCAGGAGAAGTGCAACGAGGGCATCGTCAGGATCGCGAAGGAGGTGGGGGGGAGCCTGGTCGGAACGGGCGACGTCCACTACCTGAGCCGCGAGGACTACGACCACCACACCGCGCTGCTGTGCGTGCAGACGAAGAGCACGCTGGCGGCGCCGAAGATGACCTTCGAAACGAACGAGTTCTACCTCCGCGACAGCGCGGAGATGCACTCCGCGTTCGCGGAGTGGCCGGAGGCGGTGGCGAGCACGCTCGAGATCGCCGAGCGCTGCAACGTCGAGATCGAGCTCGGCAAGCAGCTGATCCCGAGCTACCCGACCCCCGACGGCGCCGACGAGAAGGCCTACCTGCGCGAGCAGGTCGAGCTCGGCCTGCGGCTGCGCTACGGCGATCCGGTCCCGGCCGCCGCTCGCGAGCGCGCCGAGATGGAGCTCGGGGTGATCGACAAGATGGGCTTCAACGCCTACTTCCTGATCGTCTGGGACTTCGTGCGCTTCGCCAAGGAGAACGGCATCGCGGTCGGCCCGGGGCGTGGCTCGGCGGCCGGCTCGATCATCGCCTACTGCCTGTCGATCACGGACGTCGATCCGCTCGAGTACGACCTGCTCTTCGAGCGCTTCCTGAACCCCGAGCGTGTGTCGATGCCGGATATCGACATCGACTTCTCGGTGCGCGGGCGCGAGCGCGTGATGCGCTACGTGACCGAGAAGTACGGTCGCGAGTCGGTGGCGCAGATCGTCACCTTCGGCAAGATGTTCCCGCGCGCGGCGACGCGCGACGCCGCGCGCGTGCTCGGGCTCGACTACGGGACCGGCGACCGCCTGGCGAAGCTGATCCCGGACCCGGTGATGGGCCGCGCGCCGTCCTTCGAGGAGTGCTTGAAACAGGGTCAGCCGCTGCGCAAGGCCTACGACGAGGACCCGCAGGCGCGCCAGATCGTGGACGTCGCGAAGGGGCTCGAGGGGATCGTGCGCAACTCCTCGATCCACGCCGCCGCGGTGGTGATCGCCGACCGCCCGCTGACCGACATCGTGCCGCTGCAGCTGGCCGACGCCGGCACGGACGAGAGCGGGGAGAAGGTCTACAGGACGGTCACCCAGCTCTCGATGAAGCCGATCGAGGAGATCGGCCTGCTGAAGATGGACTTCCTCGGCCTGCGCAACCTCGACGTGATCGAGGACGCCCTCGACATCATCGAGCGCTCGACCGGCGAGCGCCCGGACATGACGACGCTGCCGCTCGATGATCCGGCGACCTACGAGATGATGTCCGCCGGCGACTCGACCGGGGTGTTCCAGTTCGAGTCCGAGGGGATGCGCGAGGCGCTGCGCAAGGTGCGCCCGACCGAGTTCGAGGACCTGATCGCGCTGAACGCCCTCTACCGCCCGGGGGCGATGGATCAGATCCCGGTCTACGCGAAGGGCAAGCAGAACCCGGCGGCCATCACCTACCCCGACGAGCGGCTGCGCCCGATCCTCGAATCCTCCAAGGGCGTGATCCTCTACCAGGAGCAGGCGATGCAGATCTCCAAGGAGCTGGCCGGCTTCTCGGGGGCCAAGGCCGACGACCTGCGCAAGGCGATCGGCAAGAAGAACCGCGCGGCGATGGCGAAGCTGAAGCCCGAGTTCGTCGAGGGATGCCGCGCCTCCGGGACGAGCCCGCAGGTGATCGAGTTCCTGTGGACGACCAACGAGCGCTCGGCCGACTACTCGTTCAACCGCTCCCACGCGGCCTGCTACGCCCTGATCGGGTACCGCACGGCCTGGCTGAAGGCGAACTACACCGCCGAGTACATGGCGGCGTTGATCTCCTCTGTGATGTCCACGAAGGACAAGGTCCCGTTCTTCGTCGCGCGCTGCGAGGAGATGGGGATCGAGATCCTGCCGCCCGATGTGAACCTCTCAGATCACGAGTTCACGGTCGTGGAGGGCAACATCCGCTTCGGCCTGGACGCCGTCAAGGGCGTCGGCTACCAGGCGGTCGAGGCGATCAAGCGGGCCCGGGAGGACGGCGAGTTCACCTCCCTCTGGGACTTCTGCGAACGGGTCGACAACCGCACGGTCAACAAGAAGGCGATCGAGGCGCTCGTCAAGTGCGGCGCGTTCGGTTCCACCGGGGCGACGCGGCGCGGGATGCTCGAGGTGCTCGAGAAGGCGCAGGCAAAAGGCCAGCAGGTCCAGCAGGACGCGATGATCGGCCAAGGATCGATTTTCGATCTGGAAGAGGGTCAGGCAGGCACGAGCGCGCCCGCCAGCCAGTTCGCGCACGCCCACCCGCCGATCCTCGGCGAGGAGTTCGAGCAGAAGGAGCTGCTCGCCGCCGAGAAGGAGGCGATCGGGCTGTTCATCTCAGAGCACCCGCTGGGGCCGCTCAAAGAGGTGCTGCGCACGCGCACCGACTGCCCGCTCTCGGCGCTCGCCGACCGTCGCGACAAGGACCAGGTGACCGTCGGCGGGATCATCACCGAGACCAAGCGGATCCGCACGCGCAACGGCGACTACATGATGTTCGCGACCCTGGACGACCTCGCCGGCGCCGTCGAGCTGCTGGTCTTCGGCAAGACGCTGGCCGAGTACGAGACCGTGCTCGTCGCGGACGAGATCGTGCTCGTGAAGGGCCGCGTGGACCACAAGGAAGCCGGCAGCACCTGCCTCGTCGTCTCCGAGGTCCAGCGCTTCGCCCCTTCCGCAGAGGAGATCGAGCGCGCGCGGGATAAGGCCAAGGCCGTCGCACGCCAGCGCGAGGCCGCGGCGCAGCCGCTGGACCTGCCGCCCGTGCGCGCGCAGGACCTCTCGCCGAAGGTGATCGAGTCGCTCAAGCAGGTCTGCCAGGACTTCCCCGGGCCGGCCGATGTGCGCTTGATCGTCGAGCTCGAGGACGGCGCACGCCGCCGGCTGCGCCTCGGCGACGAGTTCCGCGTCGAGAACTCGCCGACCCTGCGCGCCGAGCTGACGAGCATCCTGCCGGCGCCCGTCTCGGCGGGCGCTCAGCCGATGATGGCCGCCCCCGCGCCGGCCGCGGCCGGCGCCGCGGTCTGAGCCTCAGCGCCGGCGCGCCGCCAGGCCCCGCTCGCGAAGGCGCTTCGTGAGCGCGATTTCGGCCGGGCCGGGGCCCTCGCGTTTCTCGCCCGGGGTCTCCAGCACGCACACAAGACGCTGGATCCCCGGCGCCGAGAGGAAAGCGGCGCAGCCCTTCTCGCCGAGCTCGCCCGCACCGACGTTCTCGTGGCGATCGCGATTGGACCCGAGGGGCGTCTTGGAGTCGTTGTAGTGGAGCGAGCGGATGCGGCCGGCCCCCAGCTCGCGGCGTGCCTCGCGGAGCACGCCGTCGGCACCCTTGGGCGTGCGGATGTCATACCCCGAGGCGAGCAGGTGGCAGGAGTCCAGGCACACGCCGAGCCGCTCCTCGCCACCGGCCGCGTCGATCAGCGCGGCCAGCTCCCCGAACGAGCGTCCGAGCGTTCCGCCCGCCCCAGCCGTGTTCTCCAGATGCAGCTCGCACCCCTCGCTGTCGGACAGCGCCTCGGCGATCGTCTTGCCCGCGCGGGCGATCGCCTCGCCGACGTGGCCCTTCAGCGCCGAGCCCGGATGCAGGACCACCCCGGTCGCGCCGATCCCATGCCCAACGCGCAGCGAGTGCGTCAGCGACGTCAGCGACTTGGCGCGGATCTCGCGGTCCTCGCTGGCGCAGTTGACCAGGTAGACCGCGTGGATCAGGACGGCGCGGATCGGGCCGGCGGCCATCGCCTCGCGGAAGGCGGCGAAATCGTCCTCGCTGTAGGCGGTCGGGCGCCACATGCGCGGCGACTGGTTGAAGATCTGGATCGCGTCGGCACCGCGCTCGACGCCGCGCTCGACGGCCCTGGGAAGCCCGCCGGCGGGGGAGACGTGAGCGCCGATCAGCATCGGCGGGATTATGAGGGAGACGGGGGCGGGTGAGGCGGCGCCGCTAGGGTCGAGGGCGTGAAGGCACGCTTCGCCCCCTCGCCCACCGGCGCGCTGCACATCGGCGGCGCGCGCACGGCGCTGTTCAACTGGCTGCTCGCCCGTCACCACGGCGGGGAGCTGGTTCTGCGCATCGAGGACACCGACCGTGAGCGCTCGACGCCCGCGAACATCGAGCAGATCATCGACGCGCTGCGCTGGCTAGAGATCGACTGGGACGAGGGGCCGATCATGCAGACCGCGCAGACCGAGCGCCACCAGGAGGCGCTGGGCGCGCTGCTCGACAGCGGCCGTGCCTACCGCTCGGAGGCCACGGCCGACGACGTGAAGGCCTACAAGGAGCGCCACGGCGCCGATCGGGGCTATCGCGGCGAGCCTGCCGCCGGCGGCGCGGTGCGCCTGCGGGTGCCCGACGAGGGCGCGACGGTCGTGCACGACGCGGTCCGTGGCGATACGCGCTTCGAGCACGTGCACATGGATGACCCGGTGATCGCCCGCGCGGACGGCTCGGTGCTCTACAACTTCGCGGTCGCGATCGACGACCTGGACGAGGGCATCACCCACGTGGTGCGGGGCGAGGACCACCTCTCGAACACGCCCAAGCAGCTGCTGGTGATCGAGGCGGCACGCGCCGCCGGGATCCACGCCGACACCCCGCTGCCGCTCTACGCGCACCTGCCGCTCCTGCACGGCCCCGACGGCAAGAAGCTCTCAAAGCGCCACGGCGCCGCCTCCGTACAGGAGCTGCGCGAGGCGGGCTACCTGCCGGAGGCGGTGCGCAACTACCTCGCGCTGCTCGGCTGGGGCGCGGGCGACGACAGCACGGTGCTCTCCACGCCCGAGCTGGTCGAGCGCTTCACGCTCGACCGCGTGAGCCGCAACCCGGCGCGCTTCGACGAGACCAAGCTGCAATGGCTGAACGGGACCTACATCCGCGCGCTGCCCGCACCGGAGCTCGCCACGCGCCTCGAACGCTTCTACGGCCGGGAGGGGCTGGGGCGCGCGGCCGAGATCAGCCAGGAGAAGATCCACACGCTCGCCGACTTCTGGCCGCTCGCCGGGCCGCTGCTCGACCGGCCCGTCGACGACGCGAAAGCGCGTGAGCGCTGGCTCGACGAGAAAGGGCGCGCGCTGCTCGCGAAGGCCCGAAGCGCCCTGGAGGGTGTCGAGCCCTTCGAGGAGCCGGGCATCGAGCGCGCGCTGGGCGATCTGATCGAGCGCGAGGGCGCCAAGCCGCGCGAGGTCTACCAGCCGCTGCGGGTCGCGATCACCGGCACCACGATCTCGCCCGGCATGTTCGAGAGCCTCGCGCTGCTCGGACGGGACGCCGCGCTGGAGCGCATCGACGCCGCGCTCGCGGAGCCGGCGACCGCGCCGGGTCCCTGAAGCACCCCCCGCAGACCTCCGCAAAGCGCACCGCCGCGACACAAGCGTCATGCCTGAAACCCGCATGGCAATGCGGATTTCAAGAAGCCTAAAGTTCGGTTCGCGCCGTTGCCGATAGGGATCCAGAAGCGGACCGATTCCGGCCTGGATGGCCGGTGAACCCAAGGAAGGGGAAACAAACCGAATGCAGGCGACGGCAGCGGCCAAGAAGGCCCCGAAGAAGACCACGAACGCACGTGCTGTGCCTCCGGCAAAGCGCGCGAGCGCCCCTGCCCCCAGCACCGGCGAGCGTCACCAGAACGAGGGCCACGGGCGCCGCCTGACGCTGGCTTTCGAAGCACTGGAGGCGTTCCCCGCACTCGCGGAGTCCCGTAACCGTCTGCTGTCGGTGATCGCCAAGGACAACGTCGCCACGGCCGACGTCGTCGCCGCGGTCGAGTCCGACGTCGCGCTGATCACCGCGGTGCTGCGGCTCGCGAACCGGGCGCCGAGCGCTGCCGGCAAGATCGACACCGCCGTCGGCGCCGTCGAGCTGCTCAGCCCGCAGACCGTGCAGTCGGTCGCCAACCACGTGCGAACCTTCGACTTCTTCGAGCGCGCGAGCGTCTGGGACGCCGCGCCCGAGCGCTTCCGCCTGCACGCGCTGGCGACCCAGCACGCCGCCGATCGCCTTGCGGCCGAGGTCGGCTACGAGAACCGCGACCGCCTCACCGTCACGAGCCTCCTGCACGACGTCGGCAAGCTCGTGCTCCTGCACGCCTACCCCGGCTACCCCTCGCAGGTCCACAAGGGCGCGCGCACACCCGAGGAACGCGTGCACGCAGAGCGCCGCGAGCTGGGCGTCGACCACGCCCTCGTGGGCGGGGTGCTGATCCGCCGCTGGGGCCTTCCCAGCTCGCTGGCGACCCCGATCGAGCGCCACCACAACCCCGACGCCGAGGGCGAGGCCGCGTTCATCCGCCTCGCCGACATGCTCGCCCACTACGAGCAGGGCGGGCGCGTCAGCCCGAGCGAGCTGCTGCACACGGCTCGCGCCGTCGGGCTAGGGCCGCAGGAGCTGCGGCGCGTGATGTACGAACTGCCGAGCGCCAACGTCCAGCGCCAGCGCCACGTCGACCCGTGCCCGCTCTCCACGCGCGAGCTCGGCGTCCTGCAGCGCCTGGCGGAGGGCAAGGTCTACAAGCAGATCGCCCACGAGCTGACGCTCTCGACGAGCACCGTGCGCACCCATCTGCACAACATCTACGGCAAGCTCGGCGCCGTCGACCGCGCCCAGGCCGTCCTGATCGCGACCGAGCGCGGCTGGCTCTGAGGCGGGTCCTGGGCGGCGCGGGCGCGATCCTCGCTTCGCAAGTGCGCTGTCCAAGGCCCGCCTGAGGGCCGGCCCCGCCGTTGCAGACGCCTCCTCGTCCCCGTTCGCACCCTGCCCTGGCCGCGGCCCCTCCGGCGGCTTGCGTAGCATCGCGTGCGAGCGCGCGATGATCTCGATCACGACCAAGTCCCCGTACGCCGTGCTCGCGCTCGCCGAGCTCGGGCGCAGCGGCGGGACGGGTGAGCCGGTGCCGATCGGAGAGCTTGCGCGCCGGCGCAACGTGCCGGTCCAGTTCCTCGAGCAGCTGTTCGCGGTGCTGCGCCGTGCCGGGGTGATCAGCTCCCAGCGCGGGGTGAAGGGCGGCTACCGCTTCGCCCGCCCGCCGGAGACCGTCACGGTGCTGGAGATCGTCGAGCTGCTCGACGGCCCGCTCGGCCGCGACTCCGAGGGCGTCTTCGCGGACGCGGCGGCGGCCGCGCGGCGGGTGCTCGCGCAGACCTCGATCGCCGATGTGATCGAGCGCGAGATCCGCGACGCGGGCGCGAGCATGTACCACATCTAGAGGCCCTGAGGCCGTTGTTGGCTCGGTCCCGTGTTCCCGGGATCTTCGACCGCAGGGAGGGGGATGGGAACCGCAGGAACGGGCACCCGATTGCAGCGCAATTGCAGCGCACCGTTAGTGGCGCCCTCGGATACGCTGCGACGAGCATGGCCGCGTCAACCGGAGCCAGCATCGCCGTTGCCTTCGCCGTCGTCGCTTCCATGCTGGTCCTGCCGGTGATCAACGCCCTAAAGGGCAAGTGGTGGTTTGCTCTCCTGTTCTTTGTCCCCTGGGGTCCCGTACTCGGCCTAGTTGGGGCGATTCGGCTGGCAAAGCCACACTCCTATTGGGCGCGACGCTGGTACACCGAAGACAAGAGGACCACGAGCATGGTCCGGTTTGCGGGCAGGGGCGGTCGCTTCCCAGGCTCGGAGCCTTCGCAGGCAGAAATGGACGCTGCGGCCGCTCTGCGCGATGCCGTAGCCCCAGGCGACACGCCTGCTTGACGACCTGGGGTTCGGGACGGCGACCTACCGGCAGGTGTTGCCCCCGAGACGCGCGAGCCGGGCGTCCTCGCCGCCGTAGCTCTACCGGACCGGGATGGGGCGGGTGACGCGCGCCGAAGTCCCGCCCCTCCGATGCGAACGTGTGTTCCGTCTCCCTCGTCTGCTCTACTTTGAGCATGTCCAGTTGGGCCGCGTACGAACGGGCGGTTAGGCAGGCTGAAGCGCAGCAGCGGCGCCAGATCGAAGCCTTCAACCGCGAGCAGCAGCGCCGCGTCGATGAGTACAACCGCCAAGTCCGACAGCACAACCAGGCAGAAGAACGTCGCGTCCGGGAGAAC
>Ga0070741_10020608_pt1 | contig 10362 bp, 8 predicted proteins | sample Coa_R1_4_FD_66440 | JGI IMG/M metagenome (GOLD analysis project Ga0070741, IMG submission 66440) | Surface soil microbial communities from Centralia Pennsylvania, which are recovering from an underground coalmine fire - Coalmine... | ecosystem: Environmental > Terrestrial > Soil > Unclassified ...
GCCCCATGACTGCGAATCAGGTGGAGAGTCCGGTTCAAATGGCGGCTGGCTTCTTGATGCACTGAGATCCAGTCCGCGCCTGCCTCCACGAAATCGGGGATGAACTGATCGGGATTTTCGATCATCAGGTGACAGTCGAGCGGCAGCTCCGTGGCTTTGCGCAGAGACTTCACTACCGGCGGCCCAATCGTCAGGTTGGGAACGAAGTGCCCATCCATTATGTCGACGTGCACGACGCTTGCGCCACCTTCGGCGGCAAGCCGAACCTGGTCACCCAAACGCGCGAAATCAGCAGACAGAATAGACGGCGCTAGTTCGATCACCTGGGCTCTCTGCAGAGGAATATTACAGGGATTTTAGCATGGGGAGCGCCAGAAACAGGATGGGAAGTGCCCACGGGGCGGGGCCGGGCGGCGGCCCACGAAAAGGTCGGCGCGGGAAGATCTATTTTTGCGTCATCACCAGCTCGCCGTTTTCCACTTTCATATCGCCGACGCCGTTTGGAAGCTTCAACCGGTCCCGCTGCTCGCCTAACTTCTTCTGCAATTGATCGTTTACCAGCGAGACTGGAATGCTCAGATCGCCTACTTTGAATTCGGTCGGATCGAACGTCGCATACCCATCTTTCGATCCCAAGTGTCCCGCGAGCGTTACATACACTGTCTTGCCACCGATCTCGGTCACGAATTGTCCGCGCGCCACATCGCCGTCGAAGTTCACCTGGTAATCCTTCACCTCGGGCTGACCACTGCCGATGGCGGCATCCGGAGAAGATAGATTGATCGGCGCAGCCGACGCGCCCGTCGCCGCTGGAATCGCTCCCGCAGCTTGCGCGATCGCGGCGCTCACTTCGTCGGAAGTCAGATGCACTTCGGCAGGCGCTTGCCCTTCCTGCTTGGGAGTTTCGAGTTGATCGATTTTCTGCTGAAACGATTGCGCACTCGCCGCCGCCACCGCAGGTTGCAGTGGCTGCGAAACGGGCGCCGGTTTCTTCATCACCAGGACGATCGCGATCAACGATGTGCCCAGCGTCGCCAGGCTGATCAAACGATCAATCTTCACGTTCATGATTTTCACGGGACACACCTCTGCGATCCTTCCATGCTACAGCCGGAAAAAGCGCGCTCCTACGTGACGAAAGTACTGCGCGAGGTAATCAGAATTAAGTGACACAACAGTGGAAACGGCTGATCATCTCAGCGTTCTCTGCGGCAGTTCTCCGCGTTCTCGGGGTTACAAGATTTGGCTTTTGTGTGTAGCGGAGCAAATCTAACTGCCCGCGCTCCGCTCCCGCACCTGCTCCGAAGTCAATCCATACAGTGGAGGGGTGGTCACGCCTAACATCGCGAGGTAGGTATAAATCTGGCCGCGATGATGGATCTCATGCTCCACCATCGCACGCAGCCACTTCCAGACGGTGATCTGGGCGCCGTCCGGAGTCGTGCATTTTCCCTTCAGTTCCGCAGCGCTCAACCGCGAAACAATCTCGACCGTCTCCCGGTGCATGCGTTCCATGAACATCAGCACAGCTTCGTAACCGTCGGCCAGCTCCGCGCCGCAGCCGTGATACCGGCTCGGCTTTCCCGATACCGTTTCCGCAAACATGTAGCGCTCGATCGCCGCAATATGCCGCAGCAAATCGCCGAGAGTGAACTTCCCTTCCTGGAATGACCAGTCCATCTTGTCCGCGGGAACGCAGCGCGCGACGCGCATCGTCCGTTGGTGGACCTTGTCGAGATAATCGAGAAAAACGTCCAGGTTCTGAATTTCCATCAGCTCTCCAGCTTCCTGTCGAGCAAGTCGTTCACGATCTGTGGACTCGCCTGTCCCTTGGTCGCCTTCATCACCTGTCCAACAAAAAATCCTTTTACCGTCTTCTTGCCTGCCCGGAACTGCTCCACCTGCTTCGGATTCGCCGCCATCACCTCGTCGATTGCCTTTTCGATCGCCGAGGTATCCGTAATCTGCTGCGGCTTCTCCGCTTCGTACACGGCCGCGAAGTCCTGGTTTCGCGCGAACGACAAGTCGTACAGATCTTTCAGAATCTTCCCGGAAATCGCGCCGCTCTCCACGAGGTCCGCGGACATCGCGACCCCTCGCATCGAGATCGGACTCTGCTCGATCCCTAGACCTTTGGCCTTCAGTCGCCCCATCAACTCGCCTTGTACCAGGTTCGCAACCCGCTTCGGATTCTTCGCCGTCTGTGCCGCCGCTTCAAATTGATCCGCCAGCGACTTGGTTGCCGTCAGCACCCCGGCGTCGTATTCCGTAATGCTGTAAGCCTCGACCATGCGCTTGCGCCGGGACTCCGGCAACTCGGGAAGCTGCCCGCGAATCTCCGCTTGCCATTTCTCATCCACCACAAGGGGCAGCAGGTCGGGCTCGGGAAAATACCGGTAATCGTGCGCCTCCTCTTTCGAGCGCATGCTGTAGGTTCGACCTTCATTCGAGTTGTACAGCCGCGTCTCCTGCACAATCTTCTCGTTCGACTCGATCACTTCGATGTGCCGCCCAATTTCGTATTCGAGCGCCTCGCGAATAAAACGGAACGAGTTCACGTTCTTCACTTCGGTCTTGGTCCCAAACTCTTTCTGCCCTCGCGGACGCACGCTGATATTGGCATCGCACCGCAGCGATCCCTCTTCCATATTGCAGTCGCTCACCCCGGTATAAAGAATGATCTCGCGCAAGCGGGTCAGGTATTCATACGCTTCGTCCGGAGAGCTCAGATCGGGCTCGCTGACAATTTCAATCAGCGGCACGCCGCTCCGGTTCAGATCGATCGCGGTGCTGTCGCTGGATCCGGCAAAGCCTTCGTGCAGGCTCTTCCCCGCATCTTCCTCCAGGTGAACCCGCGTGATCCCAATCCGCTTCAGCGCCTCTCCGCTGGGAACATCAATCCACCCGAATTCCGCCAGCGGCTTGTCGTACTGCGAAATCTGGTAGCCCTTCGGCAGGTCCGGATAGAAATAGTTCTTGCGGGCAAAGATCGAAGTCCGGTTGATGCGGCAATTCAGCCCCATGGCCGCCAGCACCGCGAATTCCACCGCTTTTCGGTTCAACACCGGCAGAGCTCCCGGCATCCCCAGGCACACGGGGCACACGTTTGTATTCGGAGGATTGCCGAACTGGGTGGAACAGGAGCAGAAAATCTTCGATTGCGTCAGCAGCTGAACGTGAACTTCCAGCCCGATTACCGGTTCGTACTTCTCGCGAACCGCCGCTGACACTGCAGGCGTGCTGGCCATAGCAGAGAATTATAAGTCTTCAGTTGGCCTTGGGTGGCGCAGGCGCGCTCAGGTACTTTTCCATGGGAACTTCGAAGTAGAGCAGTTCGTTGCCCTTCGCGTCGCGTACGCCGGTCAGATAAAAATGAGCTCCTGCCAGCGGAGTCGAGATCCCGGTCACATCGAAAAACAGGAATCCCGATTGCGTGCTGTGGGGCTCAATCGCCTTCGCCGCGAATTGCGAATTCTGCATCTCGTCCAGCGCTTCCTTGCTCACGGCGCCTTTTACTTTTTTCGTCGGGAATGGCAGCGGCCCACGCGACGCACTCGCCGTCGGATGCGATAAGCGCCGGTAGATATCATCCGTGGACGACGCAGGAATTTTGGTCCGGTCCACCGTCACCAGCTGCGCATTCATGTCCCCCACCGTGACCGGCTCGTCGCCATCGTTGGTGATCACCACGAAAATTGGTAAAAATCCCTGCTCGCTGTACTTCACCGAAAAGATGTTGGCCTTATCCGCCATGTCGTACGGATCCACTGCCAGCGTCACGTGCTCGGTCGGATGCTCATCATGCGCTGGATACGCCTTCGCATCCTGCGCCTTCGGCATTACGAATGTTTTGCCGGCAAACGCGGTGCCGGTACACAGGCACAACAGCAGCGACACGCACAAAACTCCGCGATCACAAAACCTGCCAAGCTTGTTCCGCATACCTGTGATTATAGGATGCAAGTTGCTCCCATGGAGTGACGTCCGCCTCCGCTGTCCCCGGATTAGCCCCCTTGCCCCTATTGCCCGATTCGGTACGAAAGAATTCTTCTCAGCGTTCTCTGCGCTGTCTCTGCGTTCTCTGCGTTTTAAGACTTTAAGAAGGACGTCGTCACGAGGGCAGCGGTATCCCAACCGTCCGGAAACCCTTGCACAGAATCGTCAATGAGACTCTGGAGAGAAGTGATACAAGGGTACTGGAGGCATCTACCTTGTCTTTCTCTTTCGCCAGGAGCCTGCCCGCAGTCCTCCTTATTACAGTCTTCGCCTTCGCCCAGTCCGGTAACCCCATGGATCAGCACCCCTGGATGAACACCACGCTGACTCCCGATGAGCGCGCGGACCTCGCTGTCAAAGTCATGACTCTGGACGAGAAGATCACCTTGCTCCACGGCACTGGCATGGAAGGACTCAGCCCGATGAGCCCGCTCGCCGTCAACTCCAACGGCGGCGCCGGCTACGTTCCCGGTATTCCCCGGCTCGGCATTCCTGCCCTCCAGATGTCCGATGCCGCGTACGGCGTCCGCTTCAGTGGACAGAATGGTCGCTACTCCACTGCTTTGCCTTCCGATGTGGCTAGCGCCGCTAGTTGGGATACCGAGGCTGCCTACGAATATGGCGCGCTCATCGGCCGCGAGCTGCGCGCGCAGGGCTACAACATGTCCCTCGGGGGAGGCACCAATCTCACCCGCGAACCCCGCAACGGCCGGACTTTCGAATACCTGGGTGAAGATCCGCTCCTCGCCGGCAAGATGGTCGCTTCCGTCATCAAGGGGGAACAGGCGCAGCACGTCATCGGCGATATCAAGCATTACGCTCTCAACGATCAGGAGAGCGGGCGCAATGCCGTAAATGTCAACATCGATCAACGTTCCATGCGCGAAAGTGATCTGCTCGCCTTCGAGATCGGTGTCCTCGAAGGAAATCCCGGCGGCGTCATGTGCTCTTACAATCGCGTCAACGGCGATTACGCCTGCGAAAATCGCTATCTGCTCAACGATGTTCTGAAGCAGGCATGGGGCTTCAAAGGTTTCACCTTGTCGGATTGGCAAGCCACGCACAGCACCGCCAAAGCTTCGGCGGCCGGCCTCGACCACGAGGAGCCGGGAGAGATTTTTTTCGGCGATGCCATGAAGCAGGCCGTGCAATCGGGACAAGTGCCCATGTCGGAACTCGACGACCACGTTCACCGCATCCTGCGCGCCATGTTCGCCTGCGGCGTCGTCGATGATCCGCCTCAGAAGAGCGTCGTCGATGTCGAAGGCGGACTCGAGATTGCGCAAAAGATCGCCGAGCAGACCACCGTGCTTTTAAAGAACGATCACGCGCAGCTTCCCCTGCACGCAGCGAAAATTCGCAGCATTGCTGTGATCGGACCGCATGCCGATATCGCGATGATCTCTGGCGCTGGCTCGGCGCAGGTCGATCCCCCCGGGGGCAACGCCATCATGCCTCCAGGACAGGGGGCCACGGTATGGAATCACGAAGTCTGGTTTCCCACTTCACCACTCAAATCCGTCCGCGCGAAAGTTCCGCACGCCAATGTGCAATTTGATTCCGGCGCTGATCCACAATCGGCCGCTGCGCTCGCCAGGAACTCCGACGTCGCCATCGTCTTCGCCTACCAATGGGAGACCGAAGATACCGATCTCGAGAACCTCTCGCTTCCCTATCATCAGGACGATCTGATCGCCAAAGTCGCCGCCGCAAATCCTCACACCATCGTCGTGCTTGAAACCGGTAGCGCGGTCACCATGCCATGGCTCGACCAAGTCAACGCAGTCGTCGAAGCCTGGTACGCCGGCAGTCACGGCGCGCAAGCCGTGGCGAACATTCTTTTCGGAGAAGTCAATCCCAGCGCCAAGCTTCCCATCACTTTCCCGAAGACCGAGGCCGACCTGCCTCACCCCACCATCGTCAAACCTCCAGTCGAGTCCACTACTCACGGGGATGGTCCCGCTGTCTGGAACAAGATAGCCGCTGGCCTGCCTCCGTTTCAGATCAGCTACGACGAAGGCGTGAAGGTGGGTTATAAGTGGTATGACGCGGAGCATAAGTCGGTGCTCTTTCCTTTCGGTTTCGGCCTGTCCTACACCACGTTTGACTATTCGAATTTGAAGGTAAGTCCCGGTAAGAGTGTTCAAGTGCACTTCACCGTCACGAACACCGGGCACATGCCAGGAGCAGAAATCGCGGAAGTTTATGCCGCGCTTCCCGCCAGCACCAACGAACCTCCGAAGCGCCTTGTCGGATGGAGCAAAGTGAAATTGAACCCGGGCGAAAAGAAAGACGTGTCAGTCGAAGTGGACCCAAAATATCTTTCCATCTTCAACCCCGACCAGAATGGCTGGCAGTTCGTGCCCGGAGACTACATCATTCAAGTGGGAGGCTCCTCGCGGAACCTCCCGTTAAAGCAATCACTAAGGCTGCCATAAACCCCGGCCGCCGAATGGCTTACGTTTGCCGCTTCGACGAGACTCTTGTGTGAAGCCTCAACACCCTTGTCATTCCAGGTCGAAGCGAAGCGATAGGCGAGGAATCTGCTCCCCCTCTCACTGTCAATCTCGCCGGACGATTAGTGGACCTAGAAGTCCACTTTACTCCAGGTGAAACTTCTCTCCCGCGAGTTAAAAAGCGGCGCACCCGTGCCTCTGCCCAAGGCCTGCATCGCACAACCGCCTGCTGTGTTTTGACCTACGCTCCTACCCGCTAGAACGCCATGGATGCGGGCCAACGCCGACGCCCTGACCCGCATCTATGTTGCCCGCCGAACATTGCGTACCATTCGGCAGGGCTGGCCACGTCGAGATGAAAGACAAAGATCATCCACGCACTCCAGACGAGCAAGCGGATTGTCCCTTCGCACCCGGGACTCTGGTTTGCGAATCCGGTTTGTACGAGATCTGTCACAGAGACGAGCCCCGATCGACGGTCATCCTTATCAAGAACACGCGTTTCCCGGATTGCACCAGTTGTGGCGAAGATGTTCGTTTCAAGCTGATGAAAGCTGCTCCTCACATTTCAGAAGATCCGGACTTTCTCGAGTTCGTTGGAGATCCGGAGTACGACTCGCAAGAAATCGCAGCTCCAAGCAATGCTTTTGTAGTGCAACTCGGGCTCGATCATGGCTTCCGACACTCCAGGGAAGATATTTAAGCCGGGGGAAGTGGTTCAGAAACCGGGCATCTATAAGGTCGTGCACAAGCTTCACCGCGAGGCGCACGAGACCAGCCTGCGCCTGAACGAAACTTTCCCTGCCTGCGAAAGATGCGGGAGCGACGTCAGGTTCGAACTGGTGCATCCCGCCCGGGAACAGAGCGGGAAACCGAACGGCAAGGACTGACTCTCTCCTGGAGTCCGCCCTATTTCGACTTCTCGAAATCTTCGTCCGTAAAGATGTAGGGAGCCGTGCGGATCAGCCGAAATCGAACCCGGTCCGCACACGTATCGCAGGGTGGAAACAGGTCAGACTGGATCATGACTACATCGTGGGGGTCGCGGTGGGCGCCTTCGTGGATCGCTTCGTAAATGCCGCTTTCGCGAACCCGGTCGCCAGCTTTGAATTCATGCCCATGAGGTGCGGGGCCCTCTTTGTGAGACTTCCGGGGGCTATGCCGGCGAGTCGCAACCGCGGGCCGCTTCGCGGGCTTACTACCTGCTAGCGAGGAGAATGAACTGCGTTTGTGAACCACTGCGCCCATCGGGATCGCTCCCTCTTGAAAGTTCTTTCGCTGCGTTTTGAGTTCTACATCCAAAACTGCTAGTGCCCGATCCCTTTTCTGCGCGCCTTCCGCGTTTTCGGCTGCACGCTGGTCGATCCCACCACGACCAGCTTGAATCGGACCTTGGTTCCACACCGGGCACACGGAGGAAACACTTCCCCTTTACGAAAGGTGACCTCATGGGAGGCGCGATGGCCATCATGAACCACGGCGTAGATGCCCGCCTCCGGAACTGCCTCTCCGGCTCGCTTAAGGTTTTGCGTGCTCATACGGAAACGTCGAGATTGTACATGAATGCCTCCCCGAGGAGAGAAGCTGAATCATGTGAGCGGATCAGGTCAGGCAGAGTACCGGGACGAGACGTTTGCCTTAGTTTTTCGGTTTCAAACTGTAGTCCTCAAGCGGGAGGAGCGCCCCTTCTCTCAGTTTTCGAAGAAGCGGCCCTTCGATGATGACTCGGTCACATTCAAATCTGGAATGAAACACCGCGTCCTCGATAGATTTGACGGTCAACCATATTCCATACCTTAATTTCTTGACTTCTCTCGCGAAGCGGAAGTATTGTGTGTGGCGCGTTTCAGTTCAAATGGAGGTCTTTTGTTTTGTCCTCCCGTCGCACTTCGACCCTTCACCGTCGCTTACGTTCTGCTGTTAATCCTAAACTTGAGCGCAAACTATTTGCCTATGCCGCAGTAGCTGGTGCTGTGTGCACGGTGACCTCACTATCTGTGCCGTCCCAAGCCGAGGTAATTTACACCAGCACCAACTTCGTTGTGCCCGCTAATACACTTGGCAGCTTCGACATTAATCGCGACGGGGTTGCTGATTTTCAATACTTCAACACCAATTCGTATAGGTTTGGGCGCAGCACGTTGACACGGTATACGTACGACGGCTTCGGCATTTTCGCGCAACAAGCTTCGAATCAGGTGGTCGTGGTTCCCGGAGGCAATTGCGCTGCAAGGCTCGGAGCCAACGATACCGTGGGCCCATCTGCTCCGTTCGCGCAGGTCGCCGGCATGTTCGAGATTGAAGGAGGTGGTGCCGGACCTTGCCCGGGGTGGAACGGGCTCGGAAAGTCTGGCAAGCTCAGGGGCTACATAGGGCTGAAGTTTTCTTTCAACGGTCAGACTCGTTATGGTTGGATTCGCCTGATTTCAAGCTTCGCGCAGCTTGGTGGTCGGTTCACCTATCTAAGGGTTACCGGCTATGCTTACGAAAGCCAGCCGGATACTCCGATTGTGACGGACGAGCGACCAAACGATGAGTCCGCTGTAACTCCGCCAGCTAGTCCAGTTCCGGCCAGCCTTGGACACCTGGCAGCTGGAGCTTCAGCTCTGAAGGCTTGGTGACCGTAAGAGGCTCGGCATCCGGATGAGTGAGTAAACCGTTCGCCCGGACTTCCTTAAATTGGGAACGACATCCCTCAAGCACAAAAGGATGTGCTTGGCCCATGCAATTGTAAGTCATCAGTAATTCGGGCGTGCCCCGATCTACTCTGGCTTAACATTTCGATAGCAGTCACCCGAAGTTGAGTTGTTCTGCCCAAACACACTCCCGCTCACCGCGTAGGGTACGATGAAAGCTCGCGGAACGTTTTTCGTTGGTGTTGTCCCGCACGAGGTGTCCGGAACCCGTGTGTGGGACCTTCAGTGTCAAAGCAAATCCGCCACCGGGCCATTCGAGCCTTCGCTCTTATCCAATTAATCCGAACGTCGCGGAAATAGTCCGATCCCAGCGTCGCACTTGTTCTGCGACGTTAGGGCGAAGATTTTCGCTGTCCCCGTCTTCATCAGCGGCTGAGCATAAACACTGTTCCTCTGCGGAAAGCGCCGCCCAAAAAAGTGGTGCCGTAGAGGTTGCCGTCCGCGTCCCGGAACAAAGCAGCGGGCTCTTCTCCGTCCCCGCCCCTGAAACTATGCAGCACGGTTTCCGCGCCCGTCGCATTCACTTTGAATACTGTTCCCTTGCCGAAAGCGCCGCCCCGATAGGTGATGCCGTAGAGATTGCCGGCCGCGTCTCGAACCCAACCGGCGGGACCTTCCCCGTCCGGGGTCCCGATGAAGCTGTACAGCACAGTCTCCGCGCCCAATGTATCCAGCTTGAAAACATTTCCCACGCCGAAAGTGCCGCCGCCAGAGGTGGTGCCGTAGAGGTTGCCATCCGCGTCCCGGAACAAACCGCCGGTAGGGAGGAATCCGTCCGTACCGCCCGTGAAGCTGTACAGCACGGTCTCCGCGCCCGTCGCATCAAGCTTGAATACGGTTCCCCATCCGAAAGATCCACCGAACTCAGTAGTGCTGTAGAAGTCGCCGGCCGCATCTCGGATCAACCTCGCAGAGGGGAATTGCCCGTTCAGTCCGCTAAAGCTGTAGAGGATGGTTTCCGTCCCAGTCGCATCCAGCTTGAACACTGTTCCAGAAGCCAAAGGGCCGCCCATAGAGGTAGTGCCGTACAGGTTGCCGGGCGCGTCCCGAATCAAACCGGCTTCGGGCATCGCCCCGTCCGTATCGGTCGTGAAGCTGTGCAGCACAGTCTCCGCCCCAGTCGTATCCAGCTCGAACACCGTTCCAAGATTGCGAGAACCGCCGGCCTTGGTCGTACCATAGAGGTTGCCAGCCGTGTCCCGGATTAAACCTGC
>Ga0070741_10020609_pt1 | contig 10362 bp, 10 predicted proteins | sample Coa_R1_4_FD_66440 | JGI IMG/M metagenome (GOLD analysis project Ga0070741, IMG submission 66440) | Surface soil microbial communities from Centralia Pennsylvania, which are recovering from an underground coalmine fire - Coalmine... | ecosystem: Environmental > Terrestrial > Soil > Unclassified ...
GTAGTCGAGCATCGACGTGACGGCGTTCGTCTTCGAGATCTTCTTCGACTCGAGGCGCTCGCGCTCGAGCATGTTGAGGAAGTCCGAGTTGCCGCCGACGTTCAGCTGCATCGTCTTGTCGAGGTGCACGCCGCGCTCGCGAAACAGCGACGTCAGAACGCGGTGCGTGATCGTCGCGCCCACCTGGGACTTGATGTCGTCGCCGATGATCGGCATGCCCGCGTCCTGGAACCGCTTGTTCCAATAGTCCTCGCGTGCGATGAAGACGGGCATGCAGTTCACCATCGCGCAGCCGGCTTCCAGAATCTGCTCGACGTACCACTTCGTCGCCATCTCGGAGCCGACCGGCAGGTAGTTGACCACGACGTCGGTGTTCGTCGACTTGAGGATCCCGACGATGTCGGCGGTCTCCCCCGGCGCCTTCTCGACGATCTGCGACAGGTACTTGCCGAGGCCGTCGTGCGTCATGCCGCGCGAAACCGTGACGCCGGTCTTCGGGACGTCGGCGAACTTGATCGTGTCGTTCGGATGCGCCCAGATGGCGTCGGCGAGGTCCTCGCCGACCTTGCCCTTGACGACGTCGAACGCCGCCGTGAACTCGATGTCGCGGATGTGGTACCCGCCGAGGTTCACGTGCATGAGGCCGGGGACGAACTGGTCGTCGGGCGCGTCCTTGTAGTACTGGACGCCCTGGAGCAGTGAGTTGGCGCAGTTGCCGACGCCGATGATGGCGACGCGCACTTTCCCGTTCGAATCAGACATTGGTGCCTCCGTCGTTCAATTGCTTGCGGACGTGCAGGATGCGCTGGACAACCGTGAGCCATGCGGTGACGGCGAGCAGGAGGATCGCCCACTCGAGCACGCCCCATGGGGCGAGCACCAGGCCGGCCGTGATGACGACCACGCGCTCCGCACGGGAGCCGAGGCCGACGTCACCGCGCAGGCCGAGCGCCTCCGCCTTCGCCCGCGCGTACGGGACGAGGAATGAGCCTGCGACCGCCGCGACAGTGAAGACGACGGCGGTCTCGTTGCCCGACCGGGCGAAAACGAGCGCGATCGCGGCGAGCATGGCGCCTTCGCCGACGCGGTCGGTGGTCGAATCGAGGAACGCGCCGAACGGCGTCGTCTTCCCGCCCGCGCGGGCGAGCGCCCCGTCGAGGATGTCGAGGACGGAGCCGACGACGAAGACGCCGGCGCCGAGCCAGTAGAAGAGGATCTTGTCGCGGTCCTCGAACGGGACGAGCGCGGCGGCGGCGAGGCAGAGCGAGACGCCGGCGGCAGTGAGCGCGTTCGGAGTCACGCGCGTGCGCGCGAGGCTCCGTACGGATCGGCTCGCGAGCGACCGAGCTCCGGTCGTGTAGCTCTCTTTGACCCGGCTCGGGGCGGATTCCAATCGCAAACTTGCTATGCCACGACTATAGCACGTTTGCGATGACGACTCTCGCCTGGGCGACCTTCCGGACCGCCCAGATCGAGACCACGCCGACCGCGATCCCCGCCAATACGTCGAGGAGGAAGTGGTTGGCCGTCGCCATGACGCAGAACCAGACCCAGGCGGGCCACAGGGCCCAGAGGGCCTTCGTCCACCGGCGGCGGCAGAGCGAGACGAGATAGAACCCGACGATGAGGGCGTCGGCGGCGTGGAGGCTCGGCATGGCCGCGTACGGGTTCGCGAGCGCCGCGAGCGCGCCGTTCGAGTGGCTGACCCCGTCCTGGAAGTACGTCGTGAACATCCACGGCGGCGCGGTCGGCCAGAGCACGTAGCCGACGAGCCCGATGACGTTCGCGAGCAGGACGGTGTTCCGGAAGCGGGCGAACCGCTCGTTGTGCCGCAGGTAGACCCAGAGGAGGGCGAGGCCGACGACGGTGAACTCGGAGTTCCAGTACGTCCAGGCCGCGACGGTCAGCAGCCAGTGCGACGAGTTGACGAGCTGCTGCGTCGTCACCTCGACGACGTTGTGGGTCGTCCGCTGCTCGAAGCTGAGGACCCGCCACCCGTTCCAGAAGGCCTGCGCCGGGTTCCGGTCGGCGACGCTGCGGGCGCCGAGGTACGCGAAGTAGAAGCCGAACCAGATCGAGAGCTGGCGGCCGAAATCGAAGTACCCGCGCGGCAAGACACGCCGCCCTGCAGCGACGATTGCGGTCATACCTCAATTCTAGACCCCGGGCCGGATTCTAAGCCACAGGTTTTTACAGGATTTTGGACAGGAATTGCTTCGTGCGCTCCTGTTCTGGGGCCTCGAAGAAGTGCTCCGGGGTGCCTTCTTCGATGATGACGCCCTCGTCCATCATCACCACCCGGTCGGCGGCCTCGCGGGCGAAGCCCATCTCGTGGGTGACGACGATCATCGTCATCCCCTCGTGGGCGAGCTCCTCCATGACGGTCAGCACCTCGCCGGTCACCTCAGGGTCGAGGGCGCTCGTCGGCTCGTCGAACAGGATGAGCGCCGGCCGCATCGCGAGCGACCGCGCGATCGCGACCCGCTGCTGCTGGCCGCCGGAGAGCTTTCCCGGGTACGTGTCGCACTTGTCGCCGAGGCCGACGCGCGTGAGCAGGCGCACGCCCTCTTCGGCGGCCTGCTCCTTCGAGTGGCCGAGCACGTGGACGGGCGCCTCGGTGACGTTCTCGAGCGCCGTCTTGTGCGGGAAGAGGTTGAAGCGCTGGAAGACCATGCCGATCTGCGTCCGCTGGCGGGCGACGCTCTTCTCCGAGTCCTCGACGAGCTTCCCCTCCTTCTGCCGGTAGCCGATGAGGTGGCCGTTCACCGTGATCCGGCCGCCGTCGATCTTCTCCAGGTGGTTGATGCAGCGGATGAACGTCGTCTTGCCGGACCCGGAAGGCCCGATGATGCAGACCGTCTCCCGCTGCTGGACGTCGAGCGAGACGCCCTTCAGCACCTCGAGCCGACCGAAGCGCTTGTGCACGTCCTCCGCGCGCATGACGACGTCGGTCATCGTGTTCTCCAGGCGGTAACGGGGTTCCAGGCCGCCTGCAGACGCTCGAAGAACGGAATCTCCTCGCCCCGCTCGCTAGCGGCGAGGTTCCGCTCGATCGCCGCCTGGATGAACGTCCAGACGGTCGTGAGCACGAGGTACCAGAACGCGACGCCGAGGAAGTACTCGGCCGGCAGGAACGAGTTCGAGTAGCCGATCTCGGCGTCCGCGAACATCTCGTAGACGCCGATCGTGAACAGGAGCGACGTGTTCTTCAGCATGTTGTTGAACTCGTTGCCGAGCGGCGGGACGATCACGCGTGCCGCCTGCGGCAGCACGATGCGCCGCATCGCCATTCCGTAGCGCATGCCGAGGGATTTCGCCGCCTCCATCTGGCCCTTGTCGATCGAGTCGATGCCGGCGCGGACGATCTCGCGCATGTAGGCGCCCTCGTTGATGCCGAGCGCGAGGATGCCGGCGAGGATCGCACCGTCGAGGCTGAAGAAACCGAGATGGAGCGCGTTCGGGATGAGCGTGAAGCCGAGCAGCTGGTTCGAGCCGTAGTAGATGAAGAAGATCTGCACGAGGAGCGGCGTCCCGCGGAAGATCCAGACGTAGATGCCGGACAGCAGCCGCATCGGGTAGAGCTTCGACATGCGCATGAGCGCGGCGATCAGTCCGAGCACGACGCCCATGAACTGGGCGATGACCGCGACGTAGACGGTTCGCGTCAGTGCGATGAAGAACACGTGGTCCGGGTGCGCAATGCGCTCCCAGACCACGTGCCATTGAACCGATGCGAGCAACTACTTCAGCAGTGTCACTGCGTGGGTCATCCCCCACTTGGCGACGATCTTCTCGATCGTGCCGTTGCTGTACAGCGCGGTGAGCGCCTTCTGCGTCGCCGCCTTCAGCGGATCGCCCTTGCGGATCGCGATGCCGATCGGGATCGGGTTGACCGGCGAGCCGCCGACCGCGAGGCTCTTGTCCTTGCTGACGTAGTAGACGACGACCGGCGAGTCGCCGAAGTACGCGTCGACGCGGCCCGCCTTGAGGGCGGCGGCGGCGTCGGTGTCCTTCGGGAACGTCTTGATGGTGATCGCCTTCTTGCCGGCCTTGGTGAGCTTCGCCGACTGGGCGGCGAGGAAGTCGCGGTTCGTCGTCCCGGACTCGACCGAGACGCTGTGTCCGGCGAGGCTGGCAAGGCTCGTCAGGTGCTCGGGATTGCCTTTCTTCACCATGATGGACTGTCCCACCTTGAGGTAGTCGACGAAGTCGACCTGCTTGCGGCGGGCGGGCGTGTCGTTCATGCCGCTGATGACGGCGTCGCACTTCTTCGCCGTGAGCGCGGCGATGATGCCGTCGAAGCCGGTGTTCTTGAACTGCGCCTTCACACCCATCTGCGCAGCGACGCCGCTGGCGATGTCGATGTCGGAGCCGACGGGATTCGTCGAGCCCGTCGGGATCGACTCCTCCGGCGGGTACGTCGCGTCGGTGCAGAAGACGATCTTCCCGGCCGACTTGATCGCCGGCGGCGGGGTGACTGCGGCCGCGGCGGCCGCGGCGAACACGAGGGCGACCAGGACGGCGGCCGCGAGGATGCTTCTCCTTCTCATGCCCTTCCTTTCGACTATCCGGCCTGCTTTGGAAGGGACAGCGTACGCCGCCTCAGCCGCCGATGTAAGACATTTCCACCTTCGGCAGGGCGGCGGTCTCGGCGGTGCGGAGCTCGGAATAGCGGTCGGTGCGCCTCGTCCAGATGCCGCGAAGGCTGTCGGCCAGCTCCTCGTCGGTCGCTCCTGCGCGGAGCGGGGCCCGGAGGTCGTGCCCGCGGACGGCGAACAAGCAGGTGTAGAGGCGCCCCTCGGCCGACAGCCGGGCGCGCGAGCAGCCGCCGCAGAACGGCTTCGTCACCGAGGCGATGACGCCGATCTCACCGGCGCCGTCGCGGTAGCGCCAGCGCAGCGAGGTCGCGTCGGCGCTCTTCGGCTCGAGCGGCTCGAGCGGCCAGCGCTCGTCGATGCGGCGGACGATCTCCTCCGCCGGGACGACGTCGTCGAGGCGCCACCCGTTCGAGTGGCCGACGTCCATGTACTCGATGAAGCGCAGGACGTGGCCGGTGCCGCGGAATCGCCCCGCGAGGCCGACGATGCCGTCGTCGTTCACGCCGCGCTTGACCACCGCGTTCACCTTCACCGGCAGCCCGGCCGCGGCGGCAGCCTCGATCCCATCCAGCACGCGGTCGACGGGGAAGTCGACGTCGTTCAATGCGCGGAACTGGGCGTCGTCGACCGAGTCGAGGGAGACGGTGACGCGGTTCAAGCCTGCGTCGGCGAGGGCCTGCGCCTTCTGCGGGAGAAGCGCGCCGTTCGTCGTCAGCGCGAGCTCGATCCCGGGGATCGTCGCGAGCTGCTCGACGAGCCGCTCGACGTCGCGGCGGACGAGCGGCTCGCCGCCGGTCAGCCGAACCGTCTTCACGCCGAGGTCGGCGAAGACGCCCACGATGCGGGCGATCTCCTCGAAGCGGAGCAGCTCCTGCCGGTCGAGGAACGCGTACTCCCGGCCGAAGACCTCCTTCGGCATGCAGTAGACGCAGCGGAAGTTGCAGCGGTCGGTGATCGACACGCGCAGAGTCTCGAGCGGGCGGCCCAGCCTGTCTCGGAGCGCCTCCACACCGAACAAGCTACCCAACCACCGCTTGTCACTAGCTCACGGCGGCGGCGAGCTCCTGCTCGGAGGGCTCCCGAATGCCGGCCGCCTTGTACGCGTCGATCTGGTCGAGCGTCTCGTGCTCGAGCAGCGCGTGCGCGAGCCCGTCGAGCTTGTCCCGGTTCTCCCGCAGGAGGGCGAGCACCTCCTCGCGCGCGCCCGCCACGATCTTCCGCACCTCCTCGTCGACCATCCGCTGCGTCTCCTCGGAGACGCCGGACGCACCCGGGAGCAGGGGGCCCTGGCCGTCCTGCGGAATGACGGTGACCGTGCCGATCTCCTCGCTCATGCCCCAGCGGCCGACCATCGCCCGCGCGATCTGCGTGAGCTGCTGGAAGTCCGACTCGGCGCCGGTCGTCAGGTCGCCGAAGACGATCTCCTCGGCGGAGCGGCCGCCGAGCGAGACCTTGATCTTCGCGAGCAGTTCGTCGCGCGAATAGTTGTAGCGGTCGGCCTCGGGCGCCGAGAACGTCACTCCGAGTGCCAGGCCGCGCGGGATGATCGAGATCTTCCGCACCGGGTCCGCGCCGGGTGTGAGCATGCCGACGATCGCGTGGCCGCCCTCGTGGTAGGCCGTGCGGCGCTTGTCCTCCTTGCTCAGCAGGACCTTGCGCTCGGCGCCGAGGACGATCTTCTCGAGCGCGTCGGTGAAGTCCGCCTCTTGCACCTTGTCGTGATTCCGGCGCGCGGCGAGCAGCGCCGCCTCGTTCACGAGGTTCGCCAGATCGGCGCCGACCATGCCCGGCGTCGTCGACGCGATGCCGCCGAGGTCCACGTCGGATGCGAGCGGGACGCTGCGCGTGTGCACCTCGAGGATCGCCTTGCGGCCGTTGCGGTCCGGCGGCTGCACGGAGACGCGGCGGTCGAAGCGGCCGGGGCGCAGCAGCGCCTGGTCGAGCACGTCGGGACGGTTCGTCGCGGCGATGACGATCACGCCGGTGGATGCGTCGAAGCCGTCCATCTCCGTGAGGATCTGGTTGAGCGTCTGCTCTCGCTCGTCGTTCCCACCGCTGAACCCGGCGACGCCTGACGTGCGCGAGCGTCCGATCGCGTCGAGCTCGTCGACGAAGATGATCGCCGGCGCGGCAGCCTTCGCCTTCGAGAACAGGTCGCGCACGCGGGAGGCCCCGATCCCGACGATCGCCTCGACGAACTCGGACGCCGCCTGCGAGAAGAACGGGACGTTCGCCTCGCCCGCGACCGCGCGTGCGAGCAGCGTCTTGCCGGTGCCCGGCGGCCCGCTCAGGAGCACGCCGTGCGGGATGCGCGCGCCAAGCTTGCGGTACTTCTCCGGGTCTTTCAGGAAGTCGACGACCTCGCTCAGCTCGTCCTTCGCCTCGTCGATGCCGGCAACGTCCTTGAACGTCACGCGGTCGCCGCCCACCTCGTACTGCCGCGCGCTCGAGCGGCCGAACGTGCCGAGGATGTTCTGCATGCTCGCGCCGCGCCGCGCCACCCAGTAGATGAGCGCGATGAAGAGAATCGTCGGGCCGAAGCCGACGAGGAGGCTCTCCCACCACGGCGCGCCCGTATCGAGCGGCTTCGCGTTGACGACGACCTTGTGGTTCTGCAGGAGGTCGGACAGCGCGTTCGTGTTCGCGAATGCAGGGATCTCCGTCTGGAACAGCTTGGTCTTCTTCGAGCCGGCGTATTGCTCGGCGATCGTGAACGTCCCCTGTACCGCCGTGCCTTTCGTCGTGATGGACGCGACGCGGTTGGCCCGCACCTGCTGCAGGAAGAACGGCGAGTACGGGACGCGCACGCGCGGGTGCGCCTTCGTCGCGCGCGACGCAGCCCAGTAGTTGATGACGAGCAGCGCCGCGATCCACGCGAGCCACCAGCTCCAGCGGAAACGCCTCCGGGGCGCGGGCAGGGGATTGCGGGGTCCCCGGGCGGGGTCCGTGCTCACCCGGTGAATGATGTCAGGAGCGGGCCCAGACTTTCGCGAGCTCGACGATCGTGGCCGCCGCAAGGCCCATGTCCTCCACGCAGATCCACTCCCGCTCGCTGTGGGCATCCTGGCCGCCGGTGTAGATGTTCGGGGTCGGCAGGCCCATCTCGGTGAGGGCCGATCCATCGGTGCCGCCTCGGATCGCCGTCCGCTTCGGCTCGAACCCGATGCGCCGGACGGCCTCCTCGAGGTTCTCCACGATCTCCGGGAATTGCTCCAGCGTCGCCCGCATGTTCCGGTACTGGATGCGGGCGTCGACGTCGATCGAGCAGCGAGGATCGGTCGCAGCCACCTCCTGGGCGAGCCCCCGGAGGTATTCGACGCTCCGGTCGAGCTCGGCGTCGTCGAAGTCGCGGACGATGAAGCGCAGCTCCAGCTCGCTCGCGTCGCCGTTGATCAGGATCGGATGCACGTAGCCTTCCCGGCCGGAGGTCGTTTCCGGCGACAGCCGATCCTTCGGCAGCCGCCCGACGAGGTCGGCGGCGAGCTTGACCGCGTTGACGAGCTCTCCCTTTGCGAGCCCGGGATGGATCGAGCGTCCGCGGATGTGCATCCGCACCTGCGCGCCGGAGAACGTCTCCTCCTGGATCTCGCCGACAGTCGAGCCGTCCAGGGTGTACCCGGCGTGCGCGCCGAACGACTTCACGGGGAAGTGGATGACGCCGCGGCCGACCTCCTCGTCGGGGTTGAACGCGACCTTGATCGTCCCGTGCGGGACCTCCGGGTGCGCGACGAGATATGCGGCCGCAGCCATGATCTCGGCGACGCCGGCCTTGTCGTCCGCGCCGAGGAGCGTCGTCCCGTCGGTGGTGATGAGCTCGTGGCCGGCGTGATGCACGAGCTGCGGCGACTCCGCGGGACGGATCACGTGGCCGTTGCCGAGCTCGATGTCGCCGCCCTGGTAGCGGAAGCGCTGCGGGTTGACGTTCGCGCCGGTCACCTCGCGCGCCGTGTCGACGTGTGCGAAGAACGCGATCGTCGGCACGTCGCCGTCCACCGTCGCAGGGATGGTGGCCGTGACGTAGCCGTGCTCGTCCATCGACACGTGGTCGAGGCCGATCTCCTCCAGCTCGCCCTGCAGGAGCCGGAGCAGGTCGAGCTGTTTCTCCGTGCTCGGATACGACGTCGAGTCCTCGTCGGACTGCGTGTCGATCTGGACGTAGCGGATGAGTCGCTCGGCGGCGTCGTGCGCCAACTCGGCGGCGAGCTCCATGCGGCTGAGTCTACGGTTGCGTGAAATGCCTCGGCGGCTGGTGCAGCTCTACCTCGGGCTCGTCCTCTACGGCGCCAGCGCGTCGCTGATGGTGCTCGCGCGGCTCGGCCTCAATCCCTGGGACGTCTTCCACCAGGGCCTCGCGAAGCACTCGGGCCTCGCCATCGGCACGTGGAGCATCCTCGTCGGGCTCGTCGTGCTCCTGTTGTGGATCCCGCTGCGGCAGCGGCCGGGCATCGGCACGGTGAGCAACGTCGTCTTCATCGGCGGGACGATGGACGTCGTGCTCGGGCACGTTTCCCCGCCGCACGGGCTCGCCGTGCGGGCCACGTGCCTCGTCGCCGGCGTCTTCCTCAACGGCGTCGCCACGGGCGCATACATCGGCGCCGGGCTCGGCCCCGGCCCGCGGGACGGGCTCATGACCGGGCTCGCCGCGCGCGGCCACTCGATCCGGGTCGTGCGGACGGGGCTCGAGGCGACGGTGCTCGCCGTCGGCTGGCTGCTCGGCGGCACCGTCGGCCTCGGGACGCTCCTCTACGCGGTCTCGATCGGTCCGCTCGCACACGTCTTCGTCCCTCTCTTCGCGCACGGGCGCCGCGCGCCCGAGCCGGTGCTCGAAGCGCATTGACGGCCGTCGGGCTCGCGTTGGCGTCCGCCGTCCTGTTCGGCGGGATGAGCGTCGGCCTCCGGTTCGCGCTCGACCGCGAGCGCGACGTCATGCTCGGGACGTTCGCGACCGTGTCGACCGCGCTCGTCGTCGCGCTCGCGTGGGCGGTGGCGGAGGCGCCGGCGCGCGGCGTGCACGCGTCGGCAGCCTGGCCGTTCGCGCTCGCAGGCGTCCTGCAGCCGGGTATCGGGCAGCTGTTCGCAACCCTTGCCATCCGCGAGACGGGATCGTCGCGCGCGTCGATGGTCTTCGGCACCGCGCCGGTCGTCGCCGTGGCGATCGCGCTCGTGTTCCTCGGCGAGCCGGTGAGCGCGCCGCTTCTGGTCGGTGCCGTCCTCATCGTCGGCGGCAGCGTGGAGCTCGCGCGCGAGCGCGACCGGCCGGCGCACTTCCGGAGGGCCGGGCTCCTCTTCGCCCTCGTCACCGTCGTCCTGTTCGCGTCGCGCGACAACCTCGTGCGCTGGCTCGCGAAGACCACGAGCGCGCCGCCGGCGGTGACCGCGTCGGCAGCGCTCCTCGGCGGGCTCGTCCTCCTCGCGGTCGTCGTGCGGCCGCGGCTGTCGCGCCGCATGCTCCCGTTCGTCCCGGCGGGGATCTCGTTCGGGCTCTCCTACGTGGCCCTCTTCGAGGCCTTCTACCGCGGCCGTGTCTCAATCGTCTCGCCCCTCGTCGCGACCGAGTCGCTCGTCGGGGTGGGCCTCTCGGCGCTCCTCCTGCGCCACACCGAGCTCGTGGGGCGCCGCCTCGCCGTCGGGGCCGTCCTCATCGTCGCCGGCGGGGCCCTCATCGGAGCCGCCAGATGAACCGGCGGCTCCTCCGCGCATTTCGGTGACGGAGACGTCGGGGTACCTGGTACCGGTCGTCGCAATCCCAGTGCCGGAGCGGGGG
>Ga0070741_10020610_pt1 | contig 10361 bp, 10 predicted proteins | sample Coa_R1_4_FD_66440 | JGI IMG/M metagenome (GOLD analysis project Ga0070741, IMG submission 66440) | Surface soil microbial communities from Centralia Pennsylvania, which are recovering from an underground coalmine fire - Coalmine... | ecosystem: Environmental > Terrestrial > Soil > Unclassified ...
CGCGTGCGACTCCGCCGGCGCTCAGCGGCTGGGCCCACGCGAAGACGTGAACGAGGCACAGGCATGCCGTAAGCACGCCAAGGCGATACAGATGGGCACGGTTGGGTGTGCTCATGCTCCCTCCCTCGAGGCGGTCGCAATCGGTAAAAAGTCTACGCCGGATCTCGTTGCGGGATCACAGGTCAACCGAATGGTGGATAGAAGGCGATGCGTTCGTTGAGCGGAAGATCGCGCGCTCGACGCCGCTGTAGTTATTCTCGGCGAACTGCGCGTTCAATCAGGCCATGCGCTGGGAAAGCTCGCCGATCTTCTCGATCCACAGCTTCACCGTGTCGCCCGGCTTCAGGAACCGCCCGCGCGGCATGCCGACGCCCGCAGGCGTGCCGGTGAGGACGACGTCCCCGGGCTGCAGGGTGACGCGCGAGGACAGCATCTCGATCTGCTCGGCGGTGTTGAAGATCATCTTCGAGGTGTGCGAGTCCTGCATCAGCTCGTCGTTCACCCAGAGCTTGAGGCCGAGCGCCTGCGGGTCGCCCACCTGCGCCGCGGGCACGATCCACGGCCCGAGCGGACAGGCGCCGTCGAAGCACTTCTGGCTCACCCAGTCGAAACGGAACGGCGCAGTGGGCTCGAGCTTTTCACGTCGCATCACGTCGCGCGCGGAAAGATCGTTTGCGATCGTGTAGCCGGCGACATAGGCGAGCGCCTTGGCTGCAGGCACGTCCTTCGCCGTCCTGCCGATGACCGCGGCAAGCTCCACCTCCCAGTCGAGCGCCTTGGTGTACGGCGGAATCTTCACGACCGCGTTCGGACCCACCACCGAGCCCGAGTTCTTGATGAAGTGCCACGGCTTCTCGCCCAGCTCCTTCATGTTGGGGCCGGGCTCCTTGTTCTGGGCCCGCGCCATCTCGGCCATGTGGTCGGTGTAGTTCGCGCCGGCGCAATACAACGTGACCGGGTCCGGCAGCGGCGCGAGGAGCTTCACCTTCTTCAGCGCGCCGAGCGGCTTGCGATACGACGCCTTGCTGAGGAGCGCATTCGCAGCCTTCCAGTCCCGCAGAATTCCGAGGACGCTCGCGTATTGCGGCTTGCGGGCCGCCGCCGCGGCATCGTAGACGTCGTCGCCGATCACGACACCCGCGCGCGGGCCATTGGCAGTTTTGTATGTAACAAGACGGTAGTCAGTCATGGTTTTATGTCCCGGAAGTAGTCATTGCGGCTTATAGCCGCCCGCACGCAACAGCTCCGCGATGGCCCTCCCGTTTGCTCGGGATTCGGCCAGAACGCGCGCGAATTCAGCAGGCCCGATCCCGGATGCATCGTAGGAATCGGCCGGCATGTAGCGCTCGCGCCATTTCGGGTCTGCGATCAGCGCAGCGATGTCGGCGTGCAGCCGCTCGACGATGTCTTTCGGCACGCCGGCGGGCACCACGATGCCGAACCAGGTCGCCCGGAAGAGCGGGACCGATTCCTCGATGTACGTCGGCACGTCCGGCAGCGCAGCGAGCCTCGCGCTCGCAAGAACCAGAATGGGCTTCAGCCTTCCGGCCTTGATATGCGGCAGGACGACCGGAGCGATGCTGAGCGCGAGATCCACTTCACCCGCGACAGCGGCCTGGAGCGCGGGACCCGTTCCTTTGTAAGGAACGTTGGTGATCGAGATCCCGGCGCCATGCTGGATCGCCGCGAGCAGCTGGTGCGAGCTTCCGCCCTCGCCGAACGTCCCGAAGTTCACCTTGCCCGGATTTGTCTTGGCGTAAGCCTTGAGGCCCGCAAAGCTGTCGAAAGGCGACCGCGCGCTCGCGACCAGCACCGGCTTGGACGTCCCGAGCAGCGCGACCGGCTCGAAGTCCTTTTCCACATCGAAAGGCAGGGCGACGCCGAGCGCCGGGAGCACCGCCATCCCGTCGCTCGTCACGAAGCAGAGGGTGTATCCGTCGGGAGGGGACTTTGCGCACAGGTTCATGCCGATGGCACCGGTGGCGCCCGGCCGGTTCTCGACGAGCACCGGCTGGCCGATGCGCCCGGTCAGGCCGTTGGCGAGCGCGCGCACCAGAGGGTCCACCGCACCGCCCGGCGGAAAGGGCACGATGATGCGCAGCGGCTTCGAGGGGAACGACTGAGCGAACCCCGGCGGCGCCGCCGCGACGGCCAGTGCGATCGCCAGCGCGGCATGTAGGAGTCTTTTCACGGCGGCATCCTCAGGGCGAGAGCTCCTCCAATAACCTGCCGCGCGTCTCCATGCCGAAGATGAGCGTGACGATGCCGCCGACGAGCGCGGCGATGGCGAACATGAGGAACACGCCGCCGAGCCCGCCGGCCGGAAGGATCATGCCGACGACGAAGGGGCCGATGATCGACGCGAGGCGCAGCCATGCCGTGCCGGTGCCGGTGCCGAGCGCGCGAACGCGCGTCGGATAGATCTCGGCGCTATAGAGGTACAAGCCCAGGGATATCGTGGTGATGAAAAACCACGACAGCGTCGACATCAACATCACGTTGAAGGCACTGTCGGCTCCGCCGAACGCGAGCACGAACAGCGGCAGCGAACCCAGGAGGAACGAAACCGAGAACCACGGCTTGCGCCCCGTGATGTCGATGAAATAAGCGCAGGCGAGCGCTGCAATGACACCGACTACCGGCGTCACCATCGTGTACTGCAGCGATTGCTGCACCGGCAGCTTGAACACCGTTCGATAGACGGTCGGCAGCCATCCGGCGATCCCGTAGGTGACGAAGTAGGCGCAAAACCACATCACCCAGACGGCGAAGGTACGGCGCGCATAGGCGCTCGTGAAGAGCTCGGCAAATCGCGCCCGTTCCCGGCTGATCGGCGGGATGTCCGTGGGCAGCGGCGGCAACGCCTGGCCGCTCCCCTTGGAGACCTCGTCCTCGATCACGCGCATGCTGCGATCGGCTTCCTCCAGCCGCCCTCGCGACGCAAGCCAGCGCGGCGACTCGGGCAGGGAGCGCCGGAGGATCAGCGCGATCACGGCCGGGAATGCGCCGATGTAGAACATCCACTGCCAGCCGAGGTGCGGCACGACCCAGGTCGCCGCCACCGCGACCGCGGCGAGGCCCACGGCGAACACCACCTGGTAGAGGAGGAAAAACCGGCCGCGCTTTCCGGCCTTCGCAATCTCGCCGATGTAGGCGGCCGCGATCGGCACCTCTCCGCCGAGGCCCAGGCCCTGGATAAAGCGGAATACCAGCATCGACTGGAAGCTCCAGGAAAACGCGCAAACCACGCTGAACACGGAGAAGATGCCGATGGTCCAGATCGCGCCGGGGATGCGGCCGATGCGCTCGGCGAGCCAGCCAAAGAAGATGGCGCCGACGAGCTGCCCTGCGAAGCCAGCGGCGATGAGGAGCCCGATCTGGCCCGGCGCGAGCTTCCACATGCCGATGAGCACCGGCAGCACGTAGGCGATCGCGAGCGCGTCGAATGCGTCGAAGAACAGCGCGATGCCCATGATGATGCGCAGCTTCAGGTGCCACGGCGAAAGCGGCAGGCGCTCGACGCGCGCCGCGATCTGCTCCGGTGTGACGGCGTTGCTCATTTTGCTTTCCTCCTCTGGTGAGTCGCTGCGGAATCCACTTCGAGTGTTTTCGGGTCTACGACCACGCCATAGGCCTCGGCGGCGGCCGCATGCGATACGTACCCCTGCCGCACATCGCTCGCGACGCGCTCCGGTTCGCGCTCCTTCGGCGCGCCAAAGCCGCCGCCACCCCCGGCGCGAATGGTGATCGCGTCCCCGGCGTTGAGCCGCTTCATCAGCACCTTGGCGTTCGGCAGGTCGGTGATTTCCTTGCCGCCGATGCGCAGAGTCACCTGGTTGCCGGCGCCCGGCTCTCCGCCTGCCAGGCCCCAAGGCCGGCAGTGCACGCGGTCCACCTGCACATTGATATTAATGGGCGAGCGAGCCTGCACCACCTGCTCGGTGCCGAGGCCGCCGCGATTGCGGCCTGCGCCGCCCGAGTCCTGCCTCAGCGAGTGCCGCTCGAAGAGCAGCGGATATTTCGCCTCCATCTGCTCGACCGGATGGTTGTGCGTGTCGCCGTCGTTCATGCAGACCGTGGCGCTCACGCCATCGCCAGTGAGCTTCGCGCCGAAGCCGCCGCCGAGCGGACCGATACCGGTAATGAAGAACCGGCCGTCCTTCGCGGAGATGCCGTTGATGAGCGCCACGCAAAGGTCGGCGTGATGCGCGGCGATCGCCCGATCGGGGACCGGTCCCGCCATGGCCCTGAAGAGCGTGTCCACCACCGTCATCGGGAACGTCATCCACCAGCGCATAGCCGCCGGCTTCACCGCGCTGATCACGGTGCCCGGCGAGAGCACCACCTTGAGCGGCCGGAAGCTGCCTTCGTTGATCGGGTAGTCGGTCGGCGAGGTGAGGCACTTGTACGCGACCTGGGCGCACGAGTAGCCCGTCGTCGCGCCCGAGTTGTAGAAGCCGCGCACCTGCTTGCTCACCTCGGAGAGGTCGATGGTCATCGCATCGCCCTTCTTCACCACCCGCACCTTGATCGGCACCGGCTTCCCGATCTCGACGCCGTCGTCGTCCATGTACGATTCCGCCTCGTATACGCCGTCCGGAATCGTGCGCGTGCGCGCACGCGCCGCCGCTTCCGATTGGTCCATGATGTTCGAGATCGCGTCGAGCACCTCGGCGCGGCCGTAGCGCTCCAGCAGCTCGAGGAAACGCCGCTCGCCCGTCTTTACCGCGGTGATCTGGGCGCGCAGGTCGCCCATGGCGCGCTCGGGGATGCGCACGTTCATGCGGATGATGTCCACGAGATCCTGGTTCACCACGCCCCGGCGCGCGTACTTGAGGATCGGGATCTGCAGCCCTTCGGCGAAGATGTCCGTCGTCACGCCGCCGAGCACGCCGCCGACGTCGGTCCAGTGCGCCATGCAGCAGGCGAAGCCCGAGAGCTTGCCGCGGTGGAAGATCGGCAGCGTAAAAGTGAAGTGGTAGAGATGGCTGCCGGTGATGTAGGCGTCGTTGGTGACCAGGATGTCGCCCGGCTGGAGGCCTTTCTCGCCGAAATGCCTGAGCTTCGCCTTCACGGTCTCCGCCATGCCGCGGATGAAGCTCGGCAGGCCGAGGCCGATCGAGATCGTCTCGCCCTGCGGCGTATAGAGGCCGACGGTGAAGTCGAGCGCCTCGTAGATGATCATGTTGTACGCGGTGCGCATGAGGTTGGTCTTCATCTCCTCGGTCACCGCGATCACGCCGTTGCGGACGATCTCGGTGAGCACCGCGTCGGCCTTGTTGCGCCGCTTCATCGCCGCCTCCGCCCCACTTCGATCATCAGGTTGCCGAAGGTGTCCACGCGCATGCGATCCCCGGGAAGCACGACCGTCGTGGAGGCATGCTCCTCGATAAGCGCCGGACCGGCAATGGTGTTTCCCGCGCGCAGCGCCTCGCGCGCGAAGGTCGGCGTGGCAACGGCCTTTCCCGCCTCGCCAAAGTACGCGCGCCGGGAGCCGCGCCGCGCGGATGCCGGGGGCTGGCGGCCGCCGCGCTCGATCCGCTCGAGCGGCGGCTTCTTCAGGACGCCGCTCACCGTGGCGCGCAGACTCACGATCTCCGCCGCTTCCTCCGGCGCGTGCGTGCCATAGCGGCGCAGGTGCTCCTCGTCGAACTGGCGCTTGAGCGCCCCGGCATTGCGGCGCCGGAACACGTCGGCCGGCAGCTGCACCGTGACCGGATGTTCCTGGCCGACGTAGCGCATGTCGGCCGCCCGCGAAACGTTGATGCGCTGCGGCCGGATGCCGCTCGCCGCGAGCGCTGTCCGCCCCTCGGCGATGAGCTCCGCGTACACCGCCTCGATCGCGTCGAACGAGACGTCGGCGAGCCGCGTGAACCAGGTGCGCACGAGGTCGTAGCGCAAGTCGGAGAAGAGCATGCCGAATGCGCAGAAATGCCCCGGCACCCGCGGCACGATGACGTGCTGCATGCCGATCTCGCGCGCAATGCTGGAGGCGTGCAGCGGGCCCGCCCCGCCGTAGGCGATGAGCGCGAAGGCGGCGGCGTCGAGCCCGCGCTCGGTGGAAACCGACTTTACGGCGTACGACATGGCGGTCGAGGCGATGTTCAGGATGCCTTCGGCCGCGCGGGTCACGTCCACGCCGAGCGGCTCGGCGACGTGCTCGCGGATCGCGCGCTGCGCGGCGGCCGCATCCAGCTTCATCTCGCCGCCCAGGAAGCGCTCGGCGCCCAACCGGCCGAGCACCAGGTTCGCGTCCGTCACGGTCGGCAATTCGCCACCCCGGCCGTAGCACGCCGGGCCCGGCTCGGCGCCCGCGCTCTGCGGCCCGACCCGCAGCGCACCGCCCTCATTCACGCTCGCGATGCTGCCGCCGCCGGTGCCGACTTCGAAGATGTCCATCATGGGAATCTGGACCGGCAGCGCCTGCGCATAGCCGCCCACCAGCGCGACGCCGGTCGTGAGCGCCTCGCCGCGATAAATCACGCCCGCCTTCGCGGTGGTGCCGCCCATGTCGAAGGCGACTGCATCGGCGAGGCCGAGCTGCCGGCAAAGCGCCTGCGCGCCGATCACGCCAGCGGCGGGCCCGGACTCGAGCATGCGCACGCACTGCTGCTGCGCCTGGCGCGATTCGTACAGGCCGCCGGTGGACTGCACGAGCAGGAAGCGTCCCCTGAAGCCGGCCTTGCCGAGGTGGCGATCGATGCCGCGCACGTACTCGGCGACGATCGGGCCGATGTAGGCGTTCGCGGCGACAGTCGAGCAGCGCTCGAACTCGCGGTACTCCTGGGAAAGCTCGTGCGACGCTGTGACGAATGCGTGCGGAAGCTCGCGCTTGACGATCGCCTTGACGCGCGCCTCGTGCTCCGGGCTGGCATAGCAATGCAGCAGCATGATGGCCACGGCTTCCACGCGCTCGCGCTTCAGGTGCTCGCATACCTCCAGCACGCTTGCCTCGTCGAGGGGCACGTGCACTGCCCCCTCCGCCGTCATGCGCTCGCGCACCTCGAAGCACAATGCCCGCGGCACGAGCGGCACGTGCTTGGTGAAGAAAAGGTTGTACGCATCCGGCCGGTTGATGCGGCCGATCTCGTAGACGTCGCGAAACCCGGCGGTCGTGATCAGCGCCGCCTTCGCACCGCGGCGCTCGAGCATGATGTTGATGGCGACCGTCGAGCCGTGCAGGAAGATGGCGGCATCTGCGTAGCGCGCGCCCGCCTTCGCCACGCCGCTCGTGATGCCGTCCACCAGCCGCCTGGGCGTCGAGAGCGACTTCCCGAGCAGCAGCCGGCCCGTCGTTTCGTCGAACGCCGCCACATCGGTGAACGTTCCCCCGATGTCGGCTGCGAGGCGCGTTCTCGCTTCTTTGCGGGCCGCCAAGGTGCTTTATGCTCCGCTTTTCGGAAAGCTCACGAGTGCCGAAGGTTATGAAGCGCAAGCGCGCGCGCGACCCGAGGGTCGAGGCGATGCGCCTGCTTGGAAAATGGACGACGCTCGGGCAGGGCCACGTCGTCTTCGGCGGAGCCGGCTGCTCGTGCGGGGTCGCCGCCCCCGGCGTGAGCGTCCAGGACCTCGAGGAGCAGATCCTCGAGTACTTGCGCGGCAAATATCCCGCGGCCGCAGGGCCGGCGAACGTGGCCGCGCTCCTTCGCGCGATCGCTGCGCAGCCGGCCGGCGTCGAAGCGGAATCGCTCGCGCTGCTGGGCGATCTCGAACGCACGCTCGAATCGTTCGACGAACTGCATCGGGTGCGATGACGCGGGCCTGAGCTGCCGCGCGTGCCTGCCTCCTCCTCGAAGGCCCATTATTCCCGGAGCCGGGAATTAGGTCAACGAGCGGTTGCGCCGGCGCGGTGTTGCCCGCCTTCGCAATCCGTCGGCCAGCAGCGCGGCAAGGAAGCGGCCGTAGGCGGGCGCAAGGCGCGCCGCGTCGCGGCGGCCGCCGAAAAGCCGCTCCACCAGCGGCCCTGCGGTGGCGAAGAATTCGCAAAGGCCGATGAACGCGAGGTAAACGAAGCGCGGATCGGCCTCCCGCAGCTCTCCGCGCCTTACGCCGCTCGAGACCAGCTTCTCGATGCGTGGATAGGCCCGCTCCATGAAGCGCTCCCTCATCTCGAACGCCGTGCGGTCTTCGCTATGGAAGACCCGGTCGACCACAAGATCGTGGAAGTGCGGGTCATCGAGGAAGACCTGCAGCCAGACCCCGGCTTGGTCGCGCAGCTGGTCGAGCGCGCTCGGCGCCGGGCGCAGCGCATCGAGGCGGGCATGCAGGTCGTCGCCGATCTTGCGGATGACGTGCGCGAAAAGGTTGTTCGTGTTCCCGAAGTAGTAGCGCACGAGGCCGGGGTCGACCTTCGCGGCACGGGCGACCGCCTCCCGGGTAATTCGCGCCGGCTTTCGGTGCCGCAACAGCTCGCGCGTTGCCTCCACAATGAGCGCCTTGGTGATCTCCGCGTCCGCCTGCATCGGGCGGCCCTTTCCGCGCCTGGCGCGGCCCGGCGACCCACTCGACACTGCACCTGGGGTGCGCGTGAACCGGCCAGTCACGTCCGGATTGCCTACGAGCCAGCGATTCGGCGCGTGACCTCGGCGCGCCAGGCCTCGACCGGCTTGAAGTCGGGCTGCTTGCGTGCCTCGGCCTCGGCCGCTTTCCAGATTTCCGCGTCCGGCAGGCTCAGGTCGAGCGGCATGCGGATCGGCTGGTGGCAGTACCAGGGCGTGTCGATGAGGAGCTCGATGCGGTTGCCCTCCGGGTCGAGGAAGTAGACCGAGAGCGCGTTGCCGTGGGACATGGGCATCATGTCGCGCACCTTCTCCGCCACGAGGCGTCGGTGCATCTCGCGCAGCGCGGCAAGGTCGTCCAGGCGGAAGGAGATCTGGTTGATGGGGTTGAAGCCCTCGCCCGCCGGCCGGCCGCTCACGAGGACGATCTGGTGGTGGTCCTTCGGGTCGCGCGACAGGAAGGTCAGCTCGCGCGAGGTGCCGGGTATTTCGAGCCCGCCGCGATCCGTGACGGCAAAACCGAGCACGCGTGTGTAAAAATCCACCATGCGCGCCATGTCGGTCACGTGCATCCCGAAGTGGCTGAACTGAAGGCGCGGAACCGAGGCCATAGATCCCCATGAAACTCGCTACGTTCAAGACCGCGCAAGGCGTGAGCTACGGCGCCGTCACGGGCAAAGGTATTGTCGACCTGCGCCGCTATCTCGGCAACCAGTATCCCGACCTGAAGTCGCTCATCGCCGGCAACGGTTTCGCGGAAGCGGCGAAGCACCTTTCCGCCGCGCCGGACTACAACCTGTCGGACATCACCTGGCTGCCGGTGGTCCCGAACCCGGACCGCATCCTCTGCGTCGGCCTCAACTACCAGGACCACGTCGTCGAGACCGGCCGCGACAACACCGAGCAGCCGGCGATCTTCATCCGGCTGCCGGAATCGCAGGTCGGGCACAAGCAGCCGATCCTCCGGCCGCGCGAGTCCACGCACATGGACTTCGAGGCGGAGATCGCGGTCATCATCGGGCAAGGCGGCCGCAGGATCTCGCAGAAGGATTCCTGGAGCCACATCGCCGGCTACAGCTGCTACAACGACGGCTCGGTGCGCGACTGGCAGCGCCACACCATCCAGTGGACCGCGGGCAAGAACTTCGCGCAGACCGGCGGCTTCGGCCCGTGGATGGTCACCGCCGACGAGATCCCGCCGAACACCAAGATGACGCTCTCCTGCCGCCTGAACGGCGAGCGCATGCAGCACGCCACCACCGAGCAGATGATCTTCAAGATCCCGAAGATCATCGAGTACGTCTCGACGTGGACCACGCTCGCGCCCGGCGACGTGCTCGTCACCGGCACGCCCGGCGGCGTCGGCGCGCGCCGCACCCCGCCCGTCTGGATGAAGCCCGGCGACAAGGTGGAAATAGAAATCGACAAAGTCGGAATCCTGGAGAACTCGATCGCCGATGGCTAAAGACGACATCAGAAAGCTCGAAGACCAGCGCTACGCCGCAATGTGCGCGGCGGACGCCGCCACGCTCGACAAGCTGCTCGCCGACTCGCTGGTCTACACCCACTCCTACGGCGGCGCCGACGGCAAGCAGAGCTACCTCGAAGGCATCCGCGCGAAGAAGTGGCAGTACCGCAAGATCGAGCGCCCGAAGGAGAACATTCAGGTGCACGGCGACTGCGCCGTCGTCACCGGCCAGGTGCGCATCGAGCTCCTCTCCGAAGGAAAACCTAAGACGCTGAACAGCGCCTACACCAACGTCTGGATCAAGGGCCCTAAAGGCTGGCAGATGGTGGCGTGGCAGTCCACGCCGCTTCCGGCTTCCTAGGACGGGCCTGGGCGGAAGAACAGCCAGCAAAGCG
>Ga0070741_10020611_pt1 | contig 10361 bp, 9 predicted proteins | sample Coa_R1_4_FD_66440 | JGI IMG/M metagenome (GOLD analysis project Ga0070741, IMG submission 66440) | Surface soil microbial communities from Centralia Pennsylvania, which are recovering from an underground coalmine fire - Coalmine... | ecosystem: Environmental > Terrestrial > Soil > Unclassified ...
GTAGTAAGTACTCAGTTCGTTGGTCATGAACCCGAACGCTACACGCCTCGGACTCGATATTCAACTGCCCCCTGCAGGGCCACTTTTCCCGCGCGCAGTCTCGGAAAAAGCGTAGGAGCTTGGATTCGTTCCCCTTCCGATTCTTGCCTGCAATTCGTCCAGTTCTTTCTCCAGTCTCTGGCGGCGACGGGAAAGATTCCAAACGTAAATGAAAAAGATCAACCAGACGAATGCGTATGCCAAGAAAAGGTAGAGGTTCATTTGACAAGACTCCCGGGGCTCAAGAGTTCAGGGCGCGGCGAATGGCCCCCAGCTGACGGCGCGCCCTCGCAAGCCCCATCCGTTCGCGGACAAGGTAGAAGAAGAGACAATGAAACGCGCCAACGCTGACCATGAAAGTCAGGAACATCCGCGGATCGAGTCCTGAACCCGATCCTCCAGCAATGACCGGCTGCGGGTGCTGGGTTCGCCACCACCGGATAGCCATATAGTCAATGGGGACGTCCACGAAACCAATGATGCCGACCACGGCAGCCAAGCTTGCAGCACGCGCGGGGTTGCTGACGTAGCTCCGAAGCATCAGGTACGACACAAACAAAAGCCAAAGAACAAAGGTCAAGGTGAGGCGGGCGTCCCAGGCCCACCAGATCCCCCAAGCTGGCTTTGCCCACAGCGGTCCCGTCACCAAGACACATGAACAAAATATAAATCCGACCTCGCCCGCGGAGTGAGCCAATTCATCTGCACGGGTAGAGTGCTTCCAGAGGAAAATGACGCTACTCACGAACACCAGGAGATACGCCGTACCTGCCGTCCAGGCTGACGAAACATGAATGTAAAAGATGCGCTGGACCTCACCCATCGTGGCTTCCTGGGGCGCGTACAGAAAAATCATGTAGAGCGCGACGATTGTCCAGATCACCGTCAGGGCAAGATGAAGTTTCGCTGATAAGTTTCTCTTCATTGGGCCTTCGTCGTTCGCTGCCCGTGGCAAAGGCACAACCCGTGCGGACAGATGTTGAGCTTACCGCGAGCAGGCGAGAAGGATTCTCCGAGCCGCAGCTCGTCGGGTCACTCCTCCAATACGTACTCGAAAAGGAGAAAGGAAAGTACCACAAAGATGATGCTGAATGTGGCCAGAAGCCGGATCCAGCTTGCGTACTCGCCCACTGGCGCGCCCCGCAAGGCTCCACTTGTAGCCTCGATCCCGCCAATAAAAACAGGAACAGCCACCGGAAACTGCAGCACCGGTAACATCACCTCCCTCATTCGCGTATTCGCCGCAATCGCGCCAAAGACCGTGCCAACCGCGACATAGCCCAGCGTCCCGAAGAAGGAGACCAAAGCAAACCATTTGAACGATGGGAGGAACGAGAAATTGTACCAAAGGGAGGCGGCAAACACGATCACAACTTCGGCGATGACTACAAAAAGGAAGTTGGCCACCATCTTCCCCAGATAGATCAGTCCTGGGTCCACCGGCGCGAGGCACAATGCTTCTATGCACCCATTCTCCCGCTCAGCAGCAAAAGAGCGGTTGAATCCCAGAACCCCTGAGAAGGCGAATGTCACCCATAACACTCCGGGCAACAGCCTCAAGCTCTCCTCTCGTCCGGGCTCGAATGAGAAGTTGAACAGAAAAATGACGAGCAAACCAAAGACGCACATCGAGGCGAGCGTTTCCCGGTGTCGCCACTCAACCCGAAGGTCCTTAACGAAAATTGCTGATATCACTCTCAGATTCCGCATTGTTTCAAAAACCGAAGGGAAGTGCGCGGCAATTCGCGAAAGGTCCGCGAACCGCAAGGGTCACTGCGCTCAGGGTTTCCCGGCCGGATCAATATGCTAAACGTGTTCTCCTTGGTTTTCGTTCAAGCCCTCTGGCTCTTATGCCGTTGCACCCGTTGGATGTTCCTGGACAATCCCCAACGCGTCAAGTGGAGCGAGCTTAAGTGGGCCATCATAGCGCACTCGGCCTCGCTCCATCGCAACCAGTCTGCGCGCGATGGACGTTCCCTGTTCAAAATCGTGAGTCGAGAAAACAAGTGCCTTTCTTTGTTCCGGTAATTCCTGCAGAATCCCGTGCAAGTGTTCAGCGGTGCGGGCGTCGAGGCCCGTAAAAGGCTCATCCAGAAGAAGGAATGTCGGGTCGTGCAGGAAGGCACGGGCCAGTGAAACCCGCTGCTGAAGCCCTCGAGAAAGTTCGCGTGCGAGGGTTCCCGCTCGCTCCCTCACCCCGAACAACTCAAGCACTTCGTCAATCCTTCGTTCAAGATGGTCGACCCCAAACAGCGTCCCCATGAATTTCAGATTTTCGCTGACCGTGAGTTCATCGTAAAGGAAAGTTGAGTGGGAAACGAAGCCTATCCTGGACCGGACCAATGCAGAATTCCTGCGAAACTCTCGGCCTGAGAAGAGGACCAAACCTTCCGTCGGCAGGCTCAGTCCGGCCATCGTTTGCAGGAGAGTTGTTTTTCCGGCGCCATTCGCCCCGTAGATCAGGACCGAGTCGCCCGGCGCGATTTCAAGCCATACTTTATTCAGTGCCGCCCTATCCCCAAAATACTTTGATACTTCCCGAAGTTCTATGGAGGGCTTATCGCGGTGTGTGCCGGCTGACATAGGACTCGCGCAGCGAGGGAGGGCCTTTCTTCAGAGTCGCGATCAGTTGGGCCTTGAGTTCCAGGCGTTCACGCCAGTATCTTCCTTCGATTACCTTGCCTTCCGCGAACAATTGGTCAAGATCTGCGATTGAATTAAACAACTCCTCGACCTTCGCCTCAAGCTTTTTCTGTTGAGGGCTTGTGCCGCGCTGCTCTTTCAACCGGGGCAATTCCTTTCCGAGGCGGACAGCAAGCGCCCAAAAAAGGAAAAGCAAGAAGGCTACGCAAAGCGGAACCCCCAACCGAGTCATGGGATTGGGCAGAGTCTTGATTTCATCTTCCCCCTGGGCAGGCGCGGGGCTCGGGCTGGCCACGGCTTCGCCGGCCAGGCTTGCTTCGAACGCCGTTCCCGGTTCGAGGTTGCTGGCCTCGAGCTTGGCGCTCCCGGTCTCAGCATCCTGTCCGACGCTCTTGAATATGGAGGAATCAACCGTCAAAGTCGGCGGGGAGACAAACAGCTCCATGTGACGGATCGGGTAGGGTATGCGGTCGGCGAGAACGAACTTGGCTGCCGAATAGTCGGCTTCGTAACTCACCATCAGGCCGGTGATTCCAGGTTTGAGCGGATACTGGATTGAGTACTCCCCTGTTACCTTACCCGGGGTTACGATCTGGGGCAGGGGCATGTTCATGAGGCCCGTTGCGGTCACGGAGGGCTCTCCCGCCCCGGCAGCGAGCCAGAATCTGAATGTCCCGGCGGAATTGGTGTAAACACGCGCCGGGCTGCTGGCGTTCTCGAGCGCGTACATCTCCTGCACGCGTATTTTCCGACCCTCCGCATGGACCAGGATGCGGGCGGACTTGATTCGCAGGGCTGAATCAGCCGCCCCCGACTCGTAGACTGTTATCCCGACGTTTGCAACTCCGGAAGAGTCAAATTGCACCGGGGCGTGATAACTCACATCGTTGTATACCGCCTGTGCCAAGTAGAACGTATTCGGGTCAATTTCCGCCTGGTCGATAGCGAACCGTCCCTCCGCGTCGGTAGTCGCGGTTGCCACCACCTGCATCCCTCCTCGGGGAAGGAGCAGTTGAACGACCTGGCCCGGCACAGGTTGTTGCGACGTCCCGTTGATAACCCGACCTTGAATCTGTGCCTGCGCGAAACCGGCCACAGAATAGAACACACAGATCAACAGCCCTATAAAAGGCGTCGCGACCGTACGCATTGGTTTCCCTTTGTCTGGCACCGCCTGTTGACCTTTTACTGCGCTACGATGTTCGACGGAACTCCCGCCTTCCTGCCTCCGCATCACCCTGACCGTCGATTCCCGGCACCCTCCTGCACTAGATTAGGTGCGTTTGCTCTTGCGGGATCGCCTGCACTGAAATCGTCTAGTTGACAGTCGTCTGGACGGATGAACCCCGATCCACTGGCGGGGATCAAGTTGCTGGCCCCAGCACCATGTAACTAAGCTCTCTGCGCTTTTTTTGCAATGGAACTTCCACATTCTCCGCAGAATTTCACAGGCACAGGATTTTCGTAACCGCACTTGGGGCAGACGTATTCCTCAATCATTCGAGCCCTGCGTTGTGCGCGCCGCGCCGCGACCTCCCGCTCAATGACAGCATCTTCTTCCCCCAGTTCCTGCAATTCTTTGGCGGTCATCATGAGCTCGGCAGCCTCGGCCAGGTAGCCCTGGCGCAACGCCTCATAATCGTTTTGGGAAATCTTTCCGGATTGGAATTCAAAATCTAAATCCTGCATATTCTCATACAACACAAGCCGGCGGCGCTTGAGGTCTCCCTGCGGCGTAATGTCCACTGGCAGCGTGCTCATGCCCGTTGCATCACTTGCAAGAAGTGGAGTGGACACAAACGCAGCCATAGCGAGAGCAAGCAGTAAAGTAATCGCAAATAACATGGGCAACTCCGTACCCGCTGCGCGAACTGGAAGCAAACCAGCCGAGTGATGCCAGAGTTCTAGTCACCGATCCCCAGTCCCGAGGTTTTCATCTCCTTCTTGACAGCATCAAGTATTTTCGGATCCACGGCGCTACTTACTCTCCCCGGCCCGGATTCAAGCGGACGATCGTGCCATCGCCTTGCGATGACAATTACAGCGAAAAGGCCCACAATCAGACCCAAACCCGGAAGGATCCATGCGGTGAGATTGAACCCTTTGGTTGGAGGAGCCGCCAGGACCCTCACCGTATATCGGTCCGCGAGTTCCTGAAGAATCGTGCTTTCGTCCTTTCCCGCGTCAATCTCTTTCTGGATGAACGACCGCATTTCGGCCACGGTGGAACAGTCGTGGTGAGGGCAGTGATTGAGCGTAGCCACACACCCGCATAGACACATTACCTGATCGGCAATCGATTCGTAGGTTGCTTTGCGCTTGCCGTCTCCCCTTGCTACAGAGGTCACCAGCAAAGCAACAATTACAGAACCTGTCCACAGTCTAATTGACATCCGTTGCCTGGATCACCACCTCTTGAGACTGCCGCATGATCGCCATTTCACGTTCCACACGGCTGGGAACCATCGCCAGCAAGGAACCGAGGAGGAAGACACCTCCGCCGATCCATACCCAAGCCACCAATGGATTCACAAACACCTCGATGATTGCCTTTCCGGTCTCCTGATCACGGCCCGCCAGTACGACGTAAAGGTCTTCCGCGAGTGTCGAGTGAATGGTCACATGACTAGTGGGCTGCTGGCTGGCTTTGTAGAAGCGCCTTTCGGGTCCCAGGGATGCATAGGCGCGGCCTCCCTTGGTAACCGATATCAGGGCGCGCGTATACTCATAGTTTGGCGTGTCGCCGTCCATCAGGTCCTCGCAGCGAAGCAGATAATCCTTAATCCGCAGGAGGTCGCCTTGACGCATCAACCCTTTGGCCTCTGTCTTGAATGCCAGGCCCGAAAACCCTACAAAAAGCAGGACGATTCCCACGTGCACAAGATACCCACCGTATCGCCGCGTGTTCCGCATCGTCAGGTTGTAAATTGCCTGTGCAAAGTTTTCACCAGCGGTCCTCATGCGAGTGCGAGCACCCTTCCAGAATTCGCCCGCGATACAGGAGGCGACAAAAACAGACAGCAAGATCGTCATCCACGCATAGAAATGGCGGACACCCAACGCGAAAATCGTTACGCCAACCAGCCCTGCGATGATTAAGGGCACTGTAAAATTCCGGCGCAGGCTTTGGAATGAGGTTTTCCGCCAAGCCAAAAGGGGCCCGGCTCCCGTGAGGAAAAGCAGAAGAAGGCCCATTGGAATTGCAGTTTTGTTAAAAAAGGGAGCGCCCACTGTTACGGTTACACCCTCGACAGCTTTGGAAATCAGAGGGAAGAGAGTGCCCCAAAGGATTGCGAAGACTAGCGCCAGCAGTATCCAGTTGTTGAACAGGAATCCGCTTTCGCGAGAGATCACGGAGTCGAGCCTGTTCTCGCTCCTAAGGTGGTCGATCCGGAGGAAGAGCAGCGTAAGCGAAAACGCGACGATCATTGCTAAGAAAATGGCGAAGAAGGGGCCGATCCCCGACTGGGCGAAAGCGTGCACGGAGGAAACTATCCCACTTCGGGTCAGGAAAGTTCCGAAGATACTCAGGAAAAACGTGGTGATGACCAGAACCACGTTCCAGACCTTCAGCATGCCCCGCTTCTCCTGGATCATGACGGAGTGCAAAAAAGCTGTTCCCGAAAGCCACGGCATGAGCGAGGCGTTCTCGACGGGATCCCAAGCCCAATAGCCTCCCCATCCCAGCACGGAGTAAGCCCACCGGCCGCCCAGCAGGATTCCCACTCCCAATAAGGTCCAAGGCACCATCGTCCATCGCCGAGTGGCTCGGATCCAGTTATCGCCCAGTTGCTTGGTGATCAGCGCTGCCATCGCGAAGGCAAAGGGTACTACCATACCGACGTACCCAAGGTAAAGCATCGGAGGGTGAATCACCATCGAGTGATATTGGAGAAGGGGGTTCAGCCCGTTGCCATCCGGAGGGGTAAACGCCTGCAGACCTGAAGGTGTCGCGAGAGAAAGTTCATGAAAGGGATTTGCAGCAAAAAAGGTTATGGAAGAAAAGAAAGTCCCTGTCGCCATCAGCACGGCTACCACATAAGGCATTAATTGCCTGTTCTTCTTTCGGTTGAGAAGGATCACCAATGCGCTGTAGATCGAAAGAAGCCAGGTCCAGAAGAGAAGAGAGCCTTCCTGGCCCGCCCACAGCGCTGCAACCTTGTAATACGTCGCGAGGTCACGGTTGGAATGGGCGGCAACGTAGGCGTTGTGAAAGTCGTCCGACAGGATCATATATTCCAGGGCCACGATTGTCACGGTGATCATGGCGAAAAACGCAAGGGTGGCGCGTTCTGCGCTCTTGCCAATTCGTACGCTTCGGAGAATGCCGGCCAATGACCCGGCAACAAGGGCGTAAACTGCAAACGCCAAGGCAGCAATCAGCCCGACGCTCCCGACTTGATTCATAAGCCCTCCGAAGGTAGTTTGCCCCAGCTCTTGTTACTGCACGTTGTCCAATGGTTCAGAACTCGAGGCGATTGCGTTACGACGTTTGGCCTAGCTTGGCAACCTTTTCCCGGCCTTTGTTCTTATCTCCAGCGGCACCGGGCGAAGCCTGGTACTTAGATGCACACTTGGCCTGGATCTTTTCCGCACGGAAGACACCGTTCGGAACGTAGTCACCTTCAACAATGGCTTGCGCACCGTCCTTGAAGGTATCTGGAAGGGTGTCGGTTCCCACGTAGGTGACTGGAATAGATAACGAGTCCTGGGCGAGCCGAAAGGTGGTCGTCCCCCCACGGCGTTCGATGCTTCCCGGACTCACAATACCCCCCACACGAATGCGGTGTCGCGCGGCCCCGCCCCCAGTTAATTCACTGACTGTGACATAATACGTCTTGCTTTGCTGGAATCCCGTCACAGCTTCCCAGATCGCGACAGCGAGAATGATACCGATGCCAACGGCAAACTTAAGTTTTTTGTTACTCATTGAGTTACTGCCCTTATGAGGTTTAGCGGGAAATCTGCACTTAATCAACGCACGGGAACCCGCTCACCCTGTTCAGCACCCACTCCTCCAATGGTGCACCCTTCACTCTCGATAGTCAATGGCTTCCCAAAGACTTAAATTCAACCGCGCTCGACCAGTGGGGTAACCGCTTTCGGCGAGAAAACGGCGGCAACCCCTGGGAGATACGCTTCTGGATTGGAGACCGTGACCCTTACTGCGCTCTTTCGTCAGCCACCTCCGCATAACCGCGTGCCGAAAGCCATCCTGCCCTCATCTGCACTGTAACCGCCCCATCGATATCCGTCCGCAACACTCTGGCACGGCAGATTCGAAGCCTTTCCAACGTCTCGGGGTTCGGAAGATTAAGGATATCGCTCCCCTGTCCGGTGATAACAGCGATACGCGGGGCAACGCGCGAAAGGAACTCCGGCGACGAAGAAGATTTCGCCCCGTGATGAGCAACCTTCAGGACTTGGCTTTGCAGCGGGACATCCAGTCCAATCAGGTTTGCTTCCACATCTCGACTCACATCACCCGGAAGCATCATACTCGCATCGCCTTGGCTGATCCGCATGACGACGGAGTCATCGTTTGAAGGATCCGCTGAAAATGGGGAGCCTCGCCTCGGCCACAGAATGCGGATGACAGCCCCGCCACGCATAATCGTGTCCCCTGCGACTAACTGACGGCAGGGGATTCCTTGCTTGCGTATAAGTTCCGCCACTGCACGGTAGGCAGGAGTTGTCGCTTCCTTTCCAAACCAAAACTCCCCGATCCTAAAGTTCCGAATCACAGCCGGAAGCCCGCCTATATGATCCTCATGCGCATGGGACAACGCAAGGATATCGATCTTTCTTATCCCGCGAGACCAGAGGTAGGGCGAGACAATGTCCTCGCCCGGGTCCCACTTGCGGCCCTGGAACGTACCCGCTTGGGTAGAGCGGAAGCGACTGCCTCCCGCATCCACAAGCAGAGTCGTCTGGTCGGGCAGCACAACCAGGAGCGAGTCTCCGCCGCCGCAATCGAGTGCCGTCAACTCCAGCATTCCTTTCGGGAGGCCCGGCCGAAAGGGGTGAATGGAAATGAGAGCTCCAGATATTGAGAGTACGACGGCGAATCCGCATAGTGCGCGTCGACTCCTGTTTAAGGCCAAGGCCGTTCCCAATGCGGCCGACGCAAAGCCCCAACCCACCCACGCAGGCGGTTCGGGGACGCGATATGAAAGCCAATTGGGAAGATGGGGCAAGTCAGTGAGCGCAAACAGCCAACTGAGCGGCACCGCAAGAAAGATGTTCATCCAATGGGCGACGCCAGGAGCGAACACACTCACAAGCACTGTGGGCACTGCCGCCGCCAATACGAGCGTCATGATCGGTATCGCAAGCGCGTTCATGCCGATCCCGGCAAAAGTGACACGGTGAAATGTCTGAGCCATGGGGAGCAGCAGGCCAAGTTGCAGAACAGCAGAAAACAAGACCACGTTCGCTGCCCACAACAACGCTCGCAGGAAGGCAGCCACTGAAGCATCGGTCATCTCGGGATGGGCGCCCAGAAATCCATGCTTGCTGTTCAGCCAGGAAATGAGGCTGCGCAGGTCGAGCCGAAACTCCGCCTGCCGCGGTGCGAGGCTGATGTCCCGATCCACATTCTGTAACTGCCAAAGGGCGCGGCGGTAAGGTTCCGTCGTTCGCTCTAGGACCGGAACCGCGAGACCGGCGATGAGCAGTGCCGAGGCAAAGGAAAGCTGGAATCCAGACTCAAACAGCCATGCTGGGCGAAAAAGAAGGAGTGCTAGGCCGGCAAGACCAATGGCGTTCAGTATGCTGTGGTCCCGGTAGAGCAATCGCCCCACAAGATAGGCTGAGATCATGATTGTGGCGCGCAGCGTGGGCGCACGCTGCTCGACAAGTAAGGCATAGAAACAGAGGAAAGCGAATATCAGAATAGTCCTCCAATAAGGGGGAACACGCAGCCAACGTAAAAGGAGGCCCGTCAGCATGGCCAGCAGTCCGACGTGCAGGCCGGCGATGACCAGCAAGTGATAGAGACCCGTTTTGCGAAAATTCTCAACGATATCCGAATCGAGAGAGGAGCGGTCACCGAAGAGCACCGCCTTAAGCACCGCGCTGTTGCGCCCTTCCCTCGACCAAGGTGGATAGAGCCTGTCTATGCCGGCAAGTAACCGCCGACGTGTCCTCTCGAAAAATGCAGCCGGTTCTGCGAGGTCCGACCTTGGGAGCTTCTCAATCAGGAGCGGACTCTTGATGATCCCTATCCAATAAATGTCTTCGATGGACTCCATCCACTGGCGAAAATCGAAACTCCCCGGATTTTGATATCTGCGCGGCCGACGCAGCTTGGCGAGGGTGCGAATTGTATCACCGAATTGGAGTTTGAGCTCTTCGGCGAAAACCGCGGCCTCTGAATTTTCCGTTGCCTGAAGCCGAAGTCTCACCTTGCCCCGTACCAAGTGAACTTGACCCAGACTCTCCAGGCGTTTGACTTCCATGTCGAACTGGAGGCCGTAAGGAGTGCGGGAGGGGGTTGAGACGATAATACCCTCCAAGCGAACCGGATCCTTCAGATCCACAGTCATACTTGGGAGATTTCGCGCATGATTGGGAGGGAAGCGGGAATTAAAGAGCCTGGAGCCCGAGGCGCCAGCAGCCACAAAACCAAGGGCCAGACATATGAACGAGAGCCGCTGCCACTGCATGCGAAGTGTGAC
>Ga0070741_10020612_pt1 | contig 10361 bp, 12 predicted proteins | sample Coa_R1_4_FD_66440 | JGI IMG/M metagenome (GOLD analysis project Ga0070741, IMG submission 66440) | Surface soil microbial communities from Centralia Pennsylvania, which are recovering from an underground coalmine fire - Coalmine... | ecosystem: Environmental > Terrestrial > Soil > Unclassified ...
ACCGCACACGTTCATCCATCGCCGAACACTCCTTCCAAGGCATCGACACCCCCCGCCAGCGCGAAAGGTGTTACCTATGTGTCCGGTACGATTCGTCACCTATGTCTCGGGTCGCTCACAATGGGTTAGACTGCGCCTTCCTGCGAAGAGCCGGCGACCGGCCCGGGGTCGTGCGCCGTCCGGCGGATCGATCCCTGTCACGGCTCGCCGGGGCAGCTGCTCCGGGCAGCACAGGATGGCGCGCCGATGGGCATCGGCTCCCTTTGGCCGCGCCCCGGCCACAGCCTGAGCAAGATCGGCGGATGAGAGCGGGCCGGTCGCACCCTGGGGCTTGGCTTTGGAGCCTCCGCGTGACTAGATTCCCCGCGAATCGGAGGGGCGCGATGAAGACCGCGATCCAGGCTGCTGGCTCCCTGATGCTCTGCGCGCTGGTGTGGGCCGCGGGCGCGAGCGCGCAAACCGGGCCTCAGCCCGCGCCGCCGCCGCAGGCGGTGCCGTCGGCCCCGGGCATCATCATCGAGCCCCCAAGGAGCTTTCCGCCGCCACCGGCCTTCGGCGAGAGGCCATCATCCGACGACGCACAGCCGCAAAGCTGCCCCGCCACGGAGCGCAAGCTGGAGCTGATCGTCTAGCGCCGCATCCCGTTTCCCGGAGCGTCTATTTTGCCTTGTGGACGCGGCGATGGCGCATGGCGCGGCGGTAGCGGCGATCCGGCCCCACCGTGCTGTAGAAGCCGCCGTCTGCATCACGCGTATAACCGCTGTCATAGAAGCCAAAGTACTCGTGATAGCCATAGCTGCGCGGCGTGTAGCCATAGGTGAAGCGGTAGCCCACATGGCGGGCGGCGCAACCATCGCACGCCGGCGCGTCCGCCGCGCCGGCGCCGCACAGCGCCAATGCGGCCGCGCCCGCCTGCAAGACTTTTCGCAGTGACTTTCGCATCGTCGACTCCCTACCTCTGCCGACTGACGAAACGGCATAACCGGCCACGCGTTCCAGAGGGCAAGCTTCGCGAGGTTAACGAAGCCTCTCGTTGCGATAACCCTCCGTGCCCACCCGACTCAGCTCAAGTCTGGGAGGGCATCGCCGTGCGAGCCGGCCGCTGGGCGGGCAGCGGCGGGGGGTTGGGTGCCGCGCGCGCCTCGGCGATCAGCCGGCTGGTGGCGGTCTCGATCCTCTCCTGGATGGCGGCGCGCGCTTCCCCGCGCGGCAGTCCGGGCGGAAGAGGATCGAGGATCTCGACGACGATCGTGCCCGGGTAGCGCACGAAGCTGCGGCGCGGCCAGAACAGGCCCGAGTTGAGCGCCACCGGCACGCACGGCAGGCCCAGGCCCTCGTAGAGCGCAAGGTATCCGGGCTTGTAGTCCGGTGGGGCGCCCGGCGGCCGACGCGTGCCTTCCGGGAAGATGACGATTTCCCGGCCCTGCGCGGCGCGGTCGCGGGCATCGCGGATGAGGCGTTTGAGCGCGCTTGGACCTTTGTCGCGCCGGACGAAGATGTGCTGGAACTTGTGGCTGAACCAGCCGTAGAGCGGGATCCAGCCGAGCTCCACCTTCATCACCATGGCAGGGTCGCGGAACACCGGGATCAGCGCAAAGGTGTCCCAGGCCGACTGATGCTTGGAGACGACCAGGCACGCGCCTTCGGGCAGCTTCTCCCGGCCGCGCACCTCGCAATGCGTCCCGCAGATCACCTTGAGCCACCACACGCTCGCCAGGCCGTGCAGCCGCAGGCCTTCCATGGCCCATCGCCGCGGGGCCAGCAGCAGCCAGCTGCCGCAGACCAGGAACACCGCCGTGTTGACGTAGAAGACGGCCAGGAACACCAGCGAGCGGATGATGATCAGCATCGGGAGCTTGGAGGCATCTCAGGTGGCCGACGCACGGGTCGGCCGGTTGCCGGCGAGCGCGCTGTCGTCCCACGACCCGAACAGGCGCGCCACGCCGAAGCGGGCGGCCGAGGGCAGGAACTTCACGTACTCGGAGAACAGCAGCCTGGCCGTGGCGGCGTGCATCCACCAGCGATCAGTGTGGAAGTTGCGCGATACGACCGGATAGGGCAGCAGGGCGACGCCCGGCATGACGCGGCCGAGCTCCACCAGGGTGCGCGGCATGTGGTAGCTCGAGGTCACGATGATCAGCCGTCGGAAGCGCCTGCCGCGCGCCCAGGCCTTGGTTTCCTCCGCGTTGCCGCTCGTGGTGTGGGCCGCATAGCCGATATCGACGCAGCACTCGAACAAGGCCGGCGCCAGCCCGCTCTTGCGGTGCAGGTCCTCCCGCGTCGCGATCGGGTTGGCGCCTGAGATCAGGAGCCGGTTGCCGCGGCCCTCGGCCAGCAGCCGGGCCGCCTCGACCAGCCGGTGCTCGCCCCCGGTCAGCACGACGATGCCGTCGGCCTGCCCATTGACGGATGCTGCGTAGCGGTCGACCGAGCTGGCGAAGACCACGAACCCGCCCAGGAACGCGAGCATCGCCGCACCCGCGGCTGCGGCGAGAATTCTGCCTGCTCCTGCCACGACGCCTCTCCCAACGGCCGCCCCCGGCGAGAGGATAGCCTTGATGCGACTACATTAGCTGATTTGGCCGGGGCTGTGACCTGCGGCCGGTGGCGGCAGGAACAGATTTCCCCCGCCCCCGCATCAGTGCTGGCTGTTGAGGATCCTGTAAACACCCAGCCTCGACGTGAGCATGCAAAGCGAGGCGATGACGAGCACGACGATGCCGAGCAGGAAGTAGCCCGGCGGATCGAGCGTTGCGATCCCGATCAGCCGGCGAATCTCGGCAATCGTCACGGCGCCCCCGCCCAGGAACTCCATCAGCGTCGGCATGGCGAGGAACACGAACATCGCCCAGACCGCGCCGACGATGCCGGCCCGCACGCCGAGCCGCAGGAAGTGACGCTCGAACTCGCGGGCGATGAACCGGTCCGTCGCGCCCACGAAATGCAGAACCTCGACGATCTCCCGATTGGAGGCCATGGCGCTCTTCGTGGCCGAGACGATGATGGCCGTGGTGGCGGCGCCCACCAGCAGGAGAATGGCGAGGCCGCCGAGCGCGAAGGAGCGGGTGATGGTGCGGATCTGCTGCTGCCAGCGGCGATGGTCGTCGAGCGTGACGCCCTTGAACTGCACGCCGAGCGCGGTGCGCACCGCATCGAGGTCGGGCGGAGTGGCGCGGTCGAGCTCGAGCGCGATCAGACGCGGCACCGGGAGCGACCGCAGCGCGTCGGTCTGGCCGAGCCAGGGCTCGAGAAGCTGGGCCGCGTCCGCCATGGAGAGGGCGCGCACCGTGGCGATGCCGGGCTGGGCCGATAGATACCTGGAGACGTCGGCAACCGTCTTGTCGACGTCGGTGCGCTCCCGCGCCTCGACCTGCACCGTGACCTCGCTGGCGATATCGCGCAGCCAGGCGGAGGCCGACTGGTTCATCATGTAGACCGCGCCGGCCGTCAGGCAGGCGAGAAAGCACATGATGGTGATGACCAGCGTCAGCGAGCGGCCGGTGACGGAGCCTGCGGGCACGATCGGAGCCGTCGTCTGGCTCGGATCCGTGCGGCGGGAGCGGGTGCGCGGCGCCGCCCTGCCGGTCTCCAGCCTCGGCGGAGGGCCGGTGCGCGTGGGCGTGCTGTGCGGCACGCTGTAGGGATCGTGCTCGAGGCGCGGATGCGTGGCCTGCAGTGTGGGCGGCCCCATCGGCCTTTCATACGACCCGGACATGACCGTCATGCAGCTCCAGGCGCGGCGCCTTCGTCTGCCGCATCAATTGATGGTCGTGGGTGGCAATGACGACCGAGGTCCCCAGCCGATTGAGCTCGATGAAAAGCCGCAGCAGCCGGCGGGCCATCTGCGGGTCGACGTTGCCGGTCGGCTCGTCAGCCAGCAGGAGCTCCGGCTTGTTGATCACCGCGCGGGCGATCGCCGCACGCTGCTTCTCTCCGCCCGACAGCACGTGGGGGTAGGAATACATGCGATCCCCAAGCCCAACCCACTGCAGCAGATCGGTCACGTCCTCCTTGTAGTCCGAGACCCGCTTGCCGGTGACGCGCAACGGCATGGCCACATTCTCCCATGTCGTCAGGTGGTCGAGCAAACGGAAATCCTGGAACACGATGCCGATGCGCCGCCGCAGCTGGGCGCGCTTGGCCGGCGACACGTGGCTGATGTCCTGTCCCAGCACGTAGATCTGCCCGCCGGTCGGCTGCATCGACATGAACAGCAGGCGCAACAGCGAGGTTTTCCCCGAACCCGAAGGACCTGTGAGGAAATGGAACGAGCCGGGCCGCAAATGGAACGTCACGTCGCGCAGCGCTTCGTGGCCGTTGCCGTACCTGAGGGCAATGCCGTTCAGTCTGATCACGTTCTCGCCGGGCCTCCGGACCGAGTGAACGCCCACATCTCTTGCGTATGCAGGGAGGCGGGATCAATCGTTCACGATTGTGGCGGACTGATGGGTCTCGCGCGCCCATGATACCGCCTCGCCGGACCCGCGCCATCTGATATGCTATTGTGCGAGTCGCCACCAGCGCGAGGCGCAACGCAGATGCCGCATGGCTGACCCGGGATCCAAGCCGGAGGTCGTAGAGACGATCTTTCCGGCCGAAGCCATTGCCCGGCGCATCGAGGACCTGGCTGGCAGCATCGCGGGTCTGGGGCTCGACCGGCTGCTGGTCGTGGCCGTGCTCAAGGGCAGCTTCGTCTTCGCCGCCGACCTCATCCGCGCCCTCCACCGCGCCGGGCTCTCGCCGGAGATCGACTTCATATCGCTGTCGAGCTACCGCGACGCCGCCAAGTCGACCGGCCGCGTCGACATCGTGCGCGACATCGAGACGAGCGTCGAGGACCGCAACGTGCTGATCGTGGACGATATCCTCGAATCCGGGCGCACCCTGGCCTTCGCCAAGGACCTGATCGCCGGGCGGGGGGCCAAGCGGGTGCTCACCTGCGTGCTGCTGGACAAGCCCGTCCCGCGCGCGGTCAGCATCGCCGCGGATTTCAGAGCGTTCGATTGCCCCGACGTGTTCGTGGTAGGGTATGGGATGGACCTCGCACACCGCTTTCGCGAGCTTCCGTTCGTGGGGCGCATCGTGCGGGATTAAGGGCCGCCAGAGCGGAGGGGCCAATGGCACGCATTCTTCTGGCCGAGGACGACGGCGCGACGCGGGACCTTGTTCAGCGGGCACTCGGAACGGATGGTCACCAGGTGATCGTGACGCAGGACGGGCTGGAGGCTCTCGAGAAGCTGCAGGCCGGCGCGGCCGGCATCGATCTCCTCATCACGGATGTGCAGATGCCGGGTCTCGACGGCGTGGCCCTGGCCGAGAAGGCGTTGGGGCTCAATTCCAAGTTGCGCATCATGCTCATGTCCGGCTTCGCCGACGAGCTCGGCCGCGCGGATCGCCTGAGACCTCGCATCGCCCATGTGATCACCAAGCCGTTCACGCTCGAGCAGATCCGCTCCTCGGTGCGCTCTGTGCTCGCCTGAGCCAGGCAAGCTCCTCCTTCCATTGCAGCGGACATCCTTGCCGGCCGCACACTCTCATCGCTGTCGGGGCGGGCTCCTATGGGCACGCAGGAAGCGGCGCCCATTCAAGCTGACGCGAAGCTGACACGGCTTGCATTGTCCCTGGCTTGGTAACCATTCGCATACCATGCGCCGCCAAGCTCGGTGCCGGTACGCAGGCATCTCGAGTCGGCACCCCTCGGTCGAGCAAAACGTCGCCGCTCCGGCGCTGGCCGGATCGCGCCGCGCGATCAATACACCGCTCAGCCATCCCGGAGCACTTTCCATGTCAATCGATGTCCTCGGCTCGAACATCAATTCCTCCACTCTCGACCTGTTCAAGCAGCTCCGGGAGGCCAGGAAGGCCATGGAGGCAGCCGTCCAATCCGGCGACATCAAAGCCGCGCAGCAAAGCCTGGCGACCATCCAGCAGGATCAGCAGAGCTTGCAGTCCGGCCAAGGGTCACCCGACGCCGGGCGGGGCGACAATCCCTATCGCAGCGTGCTCAAGACCGACCTTTCGAACCTGACGGCCGCGATCCAGGCCGGCGACATCGGCGCGGCCCAGTCGGCCCTTCAGACGTTTCAGCAGGACAGGGCGGCACAGCCCGCTGCCGACGCCGGCGACCCGTCGTCGAGCGCCTCGGGCACGACGGGCAATCCGTTCCTGGACGACCTCAAGACCCTGCTTGCGGCGGCGCTCTCCGGCGATACGAACGGGGTGCAGAACGCGGCGACAGCGCTGCAGAAGGACCTGCAGTCTGCGGGCGTCGAGCCGACGTCCGACAACACGCAGGCAACGGACGCCGCCGGCAACACCGCCCCCGCCGGCCAGTCGCAAAATCCCTTCCTCGATGATCTCACCGCGCTCATCAGCGCAGCTCAGTCGAAGGACACGGCGGGCATGAAGGACGCCGCCAAGGATCTGGCGCAGGATATCCAGAGCGCAGTCGGTGGCGACGCTCCCGGGGCGGTCGGCGGTCGGCACCACCACCATCATCATCACGCGGTGGAGGCCTCGAATGCCACAGCCGATGCGGCGAGCAACCCCGCAGCGTCGGCCCCTGCCGGAGACGGGGACGGCGACCACGACGATCGGGGCGCCGCCACGCCGAGCCAGCCGTCCGCGGCTCCCGTCAGCAGCGCACTGAAGAATGCCCGCGAGGCGTACGAGCTTCTCATGAGCTTCAGCCAGGAAGCCACCAAGGCGGCGTGACGATCGCTCCGCGAGTTGAAGGGAACGGCGTGATCAGGTCCGGTCTTGGGAGCACGTGCCCGGCGGGTCCGCGGGGTCGAAAATCCCAAGGGCGACGGCGCTCTGCAAAATGCGCCCGATGGCAAGGATGCTGGCACCGACCACCAGCACGTTGCCGAGGAAGCCGAGCGGGAATGCCATCGCCGCCACGAACAGGACCCAGATGACACCTGCGGGTGCCGTGAGCGCGAGCCTGCGGCGCTCGCTTTCGCGCGTGGCTTCGTCGTCGGTCTCGCAGCCGAGGGCGCTGGCGGCCGCAAGCCCGCCCCCGGCGATGATCGCCAGGGTCAGGGGGATGGCCACGATTTTCGTCAGCGTGTTGACGAGGGTGCCGTCCGCCATCGGCAACACGTTCTGCGTGAAGGGCGGAAAGCCGAAGTAGAACCACACCGCGAACAGGCTGATCCCGAGCGAGAGAGCGAATGTCCGCCGCGTATTTTCCATGATCTGCCTCCTGGCCCCACGGCCTCACCGCCGCCCCATGATCGTCCCAGGCGATACCGCACCAGTCTGTTCCCCAGGTTACAGGCCACCGCCTTGATCCCGGCAGACGCGACGGGTTCCATAGCCCTCCGGCGCATCGACAATTGGGCGCAAGCCATACAATCTCGCGCCGCAACGCGGGATCCGGCGCCTGTGGCACCGCCTTGCGCCAGGTCCCAATATCACCCAAATTCCTGTCCAGTTAACGCGTCGCAAACGAGGCGGGGACCCGTGGGTCCGCCGCCGTGGGGTGATTCGACCCATGGCGATCACGATGGACGGGCGCGAGACGCCATGGGAGGGGGCTCCCGTGGGGACGCTGAGCTCGGCGGAACTGGCCCGCGCCTTTCAGAGGGCGCGCCGGCATTCCCAGCTCGTCAAGACGATGCGGGTCGCGCTGCCCATCGCCGCCGTCGGCCTGCTCGGCTACTACGCACTGACGCTGGGGGTCAGCTGGCGCATGGGGCCCGGCCGGCTGTCGGTGGGCGAGGTCCAGCTCACCGCCGACGATCTGACCATGAAGAACCCCAAGTACTTCGGCCTGACCGAGGACGGCGGCAGCTATGAGGTGCGGGCCAAGAAGGCCATCGTCGAGTTCAACAAGGACGCGCCCATCAAGCTGATCGATATCGACGGCGACCTTCTGCAGCCCAACAACGTGGTGACGAAGCTCAAGGCCAAGCATGGACTGCTCGACAATGCCAAGAGCGAGCTCGAGCTCTATGACGGCATCGAGATCGATGCCACGAACGGCATGAAGGCCAGGTTGTCGCGGGCCATGGTCTACTCGAAGGAGCACCGGATCGTCTCCAAGGAGCCGGTCGACCTCGTCATGCCCGCAGGCCGCGTCGAGGGCAGCGCCATGACGCTGCGCACCGATACGCGCGAGGCGACTTTTCTGGGCGACGTGCGCACGCGCCTGCTGCCTGCGGACCAGCCGGGCCAATCGCAGCGGTCGACCCCGGCGTTCGGCCGCGATTCGCGCCAGCCGGTGGAGGTGACCTCCGAGCAGCTCTACGTCAACGACACCGAGAAGACGGCGCTGTTCATGGGCAAGGTCGTCGCCGTGCAGGGGGACTCCACGCTCAGGGCGCCGGAGCTGCATGTCGCCTACGAGGGCGCACCTGCGGCGGAGCTGACCGGCGGCTCCTCGCCGCAGCAGAGCGGGGAAGGCTCCCGCCTGTCGCGTCTCGTGGCCAAGGACGGAACGGTCGTCACCATCGGCACCGACCGACGCGTCTCCAGCGACGAGGCCGACTTCGATGCCCGTGCCGACACGGCGCTGTTCACGGGCAATGTGCTCGTCAATCAGCAGAAGAACGTGCTGCAGGGACAGCGCCTGTTCATCGACCGCAAGTCCGGCAACAGCCGCCTCGATGCACCGGCGGATGGCGACCAGCCGGCGGGCCGCATCGCCGCGACCTTCTACCAGGGCGACAACCGGCCGGCGGCGCCGTCCAAGCAGAAGCGCGGCGTTGCGCTTCCGGCACCCACGCCGCAGGACGGCGTGCTCGGCGCCTTCAGGGCCGACCCGAACGCGCCGATCGACGTGGAGGCCGACACTCTCAACGTCCACGACACCGAGAAGCGGGCGATCTTCCACGGCAACGTGAGGTCCCGCCAGGGCGACGTGGTCATTCGCACGGTGGAGCTGGTGGCCTTCTACACGGGGCAGGCGGGGCTCGGCCTGTCGGGCGGCGAGGACGAGGCTTCCAAGGGGCAATCCCAGCTGACGCGCGTGGAGGCCAAGCAGAAGGTGCTGATCACCTCCAAGGACGGCCAGAGCGCCAGCGGCGACTGGGCCATCTTCGACACCAGGGCCAACACGGTGCTGATGGGCGGCAATGTCACCGTCACGCGCGGCAAGGACGTGGCCCAGGGGCCGCGGCTCAAGATCGATCTGACGACGGGCATGTACCGCTTCGAGCTCGAGCAGGAGCCCGCGACGAGCCCGGCCGCGCCGGCCACGAGCGCGTCTCCTCCGCTCACCGCGCCGGCCCCGGTCTCTGCGGGATCCGACCTCCCCAACCGTTCCTGTCCGCCCGGCAAGCAGTGCTTGCTATTCTATCCCAACGAGGCGCAGGAGAAGGCCAAGGACGCGGCCAGGAAGGTCCTTCCGGCCCTCCCGGGCGACAAACCCGCGGACGGATGGCAGCCGAGTACGAGCGAAAGCCCGGCGATGCGGAGCGAGTGATCGATGCGCCTGTTCCCCATCCGCCCGAAGGCGCGCACACCCGATGCGAGGAGCCGGGCCGGGCGTGCGAATGGCCGGGCGGCGCGTCTGGAGCCAGACTTTGCCCCCGAATTCGGCGCCCCGCACGTCTCGCACGGCGGCCCGGGGTGGCTGACCGTCGTCGACGTCAAGAAGAGCTATCGTAGCCGCATGGTGGTCAAGGGTGTCAGCCTGGAGACCGGCCGCGGCGAGGCCGTCGGCCTGTTGGGGCCCAATGGCGCCGGCAAGACCACCGTGTTCTACATGGTCACCGGCCTGGTGCCGGCGGACGCAGGGCGGGTCACGCTCGACGGCCGCGACGTGACACGGCTGCCGATGTATCGGCGTGCCCGGCTCGGCATCGGCTACCTTCCGCAGGAAGCCTCGATCTTTCGGGGGCTGACGGTCGAGCAGAACATCATGTCGGTGCTGGAGCTGGTGGAGGGCAACCGCAAGCGGCGACGCGAGCAGCTCGACAGCCTGCTCGAGGAGTTCAGGATCACGCGGCTGAGGAAGTCACCCTCGTTGGCCCTTTCGGGCGGTGAGCGGCGCCGGTGCGAGATCGCCCGCGCGCTGGCGAGCCGGCCATCCTTCATGCTCCTCGACGAGCCGTTCGCCGGCATTGATCCGCTGGCTGTCGGCGACATTCAGCAACTGGTGCGCCAACTCACCGCACGCGGCATCGGTGTGCTGATCACCGACCACAATGTCCGCGAGACCCTGAGCCTGGTCGACCGCGCCTACATCATCTACGACGGGCAGGTGCTAACTCACGGTAACCCCCAAGAAATTATAGCGAATGAGGACGTGCGGCGGGTCTATCTGGGGGATATGTTCGGTTAATGCGGCGACCTTATAACTTGACCCCGTGACACGTCCTGGCGACGATCGGGGCCATCATGGCGCTTGTTCC
>Ga0070741_10020613_pt1 | contig 10361 bp, 6 predicted proteins | sample Coa_R1_4_FD_66440 | JGI IMG/M metagenome (GOLD analysis project Ga0070741, IMG submission 66440) | Surface soil microbial communities from Centralia Pennsylvania, which are recovering from an underground coalmine fire - Coalmine... | ecosystem: Environmental > Terrestrial > Soil > Unclassified ...
CATAGCGGGCGTGATCCTCACGTCGATGTACACGTTCCGGCTGATCTTCCTGGTTTTCTTCGGGCCGGCACAGACTCCAGTGAGCAAGAGGCCGGGAATAGCGATGCAGCTTCCGGTGTGGGTGCTGGCATTCCTGGCAATCGCCGGCGGCTTCGACAAAGGCCCGTTCCGCGAATTCATGGCGGCAGTTTTTCCGGGTTTGCAGGAAGCGCCGGAAACCGCCTCCACCATCGCGGCGGCCGTCGCATTCCTGGCCGGGCTCGGGTTGGCGTGGCTCAATGTGCGTGGCAGATTCACGGTGCCGAGTCCGCTTGCAGAGTTCTGGTTCGCCGACTGGGGATTCGACTGGCTCTACGACCACCTGTTCGTGCGTCCCACGGTTTGGGTGGCACAGGCCAACCGGAGCGATGCGGTCGATCTCATCTACCGCGGAATGGCCGCGGTGGCACGTGCGGGCAATCGATCATTAGCCTGGACGGAAACAGGGAAGATGCGGTGGTACGCGGCGGCCATTGCCGGCGGATCGCTTCTCTTCATCGCCATGGTGGTGTTTCTATGACGCTCGTTTGGCTGATTGTAATCCTGCTGGCCGGAGGCACCGCCGCCGCGATCGCCGCACGCTGGAGCGCAACGCTGTGCCGGGCTATCGCGCTGCTAGCCACATTGGTCGACCTGGCGCTGGCGCTCTTTCTGTGGGCGCAGAACAACTCTGCCGCGCTCGACGTCCCCTGGCTGCCGCAGTTCGGGATCCATTTCCACCTCTCGGTGGACGGTCTCAGCCTTTTGCTCCTGCTCCTGACATTTTTCCTGGGCGCAATCGCGGTGGTGATCTCGTGGACGGAAATCACGGAGGCCGTGGGCTTTTTCCATCTGAACCTGCTCTGGACGCTCGCCGGTATCGCGGGCGTCTTTCTGGCAGCCGACCTCTTCCTGTTCTACTTCGCCTGGGAGCTGATGCTGGTCCCCATGTACTTCCTGATCGCGGTTTGGGGACACGAGAACCGCGCGTACGCCGCGGTGAAATTCTTCCTGTTTACGCAGCTGAGCGGCCTGCTCATGCTGGTGGCGATCCTGGCGCTCTACTTCGTCCATCACAGCGCAACAGGCGTTTACACGTTTGACTATCGCGCGCTCCTCGGCACGCCGCTCGCGCCGCAAACCTCCCCCGGCACGGCCGCGCCACTAACCGCAATTACGCCTCACACCGAAATGTGGCTGATGCTCGGCTTCTTTATCGCGTTCGCCGTTAAGATGCCGGTGGTTCCACTGCACACGTGGCTGCCCGACGCCCACACGGAAGCCCCAACCGCCGGCTCGGTCGTGCTTGCCGGCCTGATGCTGAAGACAGGCGCTTACGGAATGCTGCGCTTCGTGCTGCCGCTCTTTCCAAACGCGGCGCGTGCGTTTGCGCCGGTCGCCATGGCGTTAGGCGCGGCAGGTATCCTCTACGGGGCCGTGCTCGCGTTCGCCCAAACCGATCTGAAGCGCCTGGTCGCGTACACCAGCGTCAGCCATCTGGGATTCGTTCTGCTGGGCACGTTCGCCGGCAACACGCTCGCCATGCAGGGCGCGCTGGTAACGATTCTCTGCCACGGCATCAGCACCGGGGCACTGTTCGCGCTCGCCGGAGTGCTGCAGCAGCGCATCCACTCCCGCGAACTGTCGCGGATGGGCGGACTCTGGACCGCCGCTCCGCGCTTGAGCGGCGCCGCCCTGTTCTTCGTCCTGGCTTCCATCGGCCTGCCTGGCCTGGGAGATTTTGTGGGTGAATTCCTTGTGCTGCTGGGAGTCTACCGGGTGAATGTCCCGCTGGCCGTAATCGCCGCGATCGGAGTGCTGGCTGCTACTTTCTATGGCCTTCGGCTCGTACAGCGCGCCTTCTACGGACCAAACACTCACGACTGGCGCTTCCGCGACCTGGTGCCGCACGAAGGTCTTGTACTAGGGGTAATGGCCGTCACTCTGCTGTGGCTGGGCCTCTACCCGCAGCCCGTGATCCGGACGTTTCAGCCGGCGCTCAACCGTTTGCTGGCGGAGGTGACTACAAAATGACCGCCGCCGATTTCACAGCCCTGCTCCCCCTGGAAATCGTCGCGTTCACGGCGATCGTAGTGCTGATCGCGATTGCCGTCCGGCGAAGCCATGTTGCAACCATGCTTCTCACCATAGCGGGACTCGCCGCCGCGTTTGCCTCGCTATGGTTCGCGCCGACCCGCGGCGTGACCCTGCTGCTCGTCATCGACGGTTACGCCCTCTTCTACTTGGGCCTGGTGCTCGCCGCGAGCATCGCATTCACGCTCCTGGCGTACGACTACTTCGCCCGCCGCTACGGCGCCCGCGAGGAATTGTACGTGCTCATGCTCATCGCCACACTTGGCGCGTGCGTCCTGATATCCAGCAGCCACCTGCTCACGTTGTTCCTCGGGCTGGAGCTGCTCAGCGTCTCTCTCTATGGCATGATCGCCTACCTCCGCACCGAGCCGCTTTCGGTCGAAGCCGGATTGAAGTACCTGGTCCTGGCGGCCGTTGCATCTGCCTTCCTGCTATTTGGAATCGCGCTGCTCTACGCCGCCCTCGGCACGATGGAACTGCCTCGCCTGGCCGCCATTCTTTCCAGCGGATCGGATTTCGACCGCCTCCTGGCCCTCCCCGGCATCGCCTTGCTCATCACGGGCCTGGGATTCAAGCTGGCAGTGGTCCCGTTCCACCTCTGGACCCCCGACGTATACGAGGGCGCTCCCGCGCCGGTCACGGCCTACATTGCGACGGTCTCCAAGGGCGCGGTTTTCGCACTGCTGCTGCGCTATTTCCACGATTCGAAGGTGCTGGTGATCCCGTCCGTTTTTCTGGTGTTCTCGGTGATCGCGCTGGCATCCATGCTGGCCGGAAATCTGCTCGCCCTCTTGCAGAGAAACATCAAGCGCATGCTGGCCTACTCGTCCATCGCGCACCTGGGCTACATTCTGGTGGCCTTCGAAGCGGGAGGTAACCTGGGCGCGGAGGCGGTGACGTTCTATCTGGCCGCGTACTTCGTCACCACCCTGGGAGCCTTCGGAGTAGTCAGCGTGCTGTCCGGGCCGGATCGGGAAACGGTCATGATCGAGGAGTACCGCGGCCTCTTCTGGCGCCGTCCGCTGGTGGCCGCCATCTTCACCGCGATGCTCCTATCGCTGGCCGGCATTCCCCTAACCGCGGGATTCATCGCCAAGTTCTACGTGGTGGCGGCGGGAGCTTCGGCGGCGATGTGGGCACTGGTGATCGTACTGGTAGTCACCAGTGGGATCGGACTCTACTATTACCTGCGCGTGATCCTGGCAATGTATGCGCGGCCGGAAGAAGTTCCTGCGGCGGAACCGCGGTTGCACCCCGCAGCCAGGCTTCTGTTGGCGGCGCTCTCGGTGCTTCTGGTCTGGATCGGCATCCTGCCCGGCGCCCTGCTGCGCTGGGTTCACGGCGCCATTACAGGCCTGTCCTGAAGTCACTTGCCGCCGCCGGCGCGCATGCTCCGGCCGTGAGTCGCGATCACCGTCCGGAAGAACTCGACCAGCCGGTCGGCATGGTCGTCGAACGTGAACCGCCGCCGCTCGCGCCACATATTCTCACGAATCTCGTCCATCCGCTTCGTATCGCGCAGCCGCTCGCCCAGTTCGGCGATGCTCTTACAGAACACTCCCACGTCGAGCCGCCGCGAGAGCGATTGCGACGCCACGATCGACCGCGCGTTGTCGTATTGAATCAGCGGCAGACCCGCGGCCGCCAGCGTCGACATCCGCGCCGGGTAGTTTAAATCGTCCCAGAACGCCTGCCCGATATCGCCTTTGTTCCGGCTGCGCAGGAAGTGCAGCCAGCCGGCGTCGTAGCGCGAGAACTCCTCCACCCATCGGTCAGGGCCGACGTTCTTGTGCAGATGCAGGTGCCCGGGACCGAACGCCCGCGCCTCTTCGATCCAGCGCCGCCATCCGGATTGCTGGATATCACCGTAGAAGTGCAAATGGATCTTCTCGGCGGCCATTTCGCGCAAACGCACGGGCGGCAAGCCGACGGGCCGTCCCGGCACGACCGTATGGAATTCGCCATCCTCCTCGGAAAGCCGGGGCGAACGCTCCCCCGTGAACCAGTCGCGCTTCGGCAGATCGCCGTCGAGCGCTATCGCCAGGCCGTCGCGTGTGCCAGGCACGGCATTGGCGAACCAGTCTTTCTCTTCCGGGCTCGAATAAATCTGACCGCCCGATCGGGTATGCAAGTCCACCAACTGGGGCCACATGCCGTGCTCCATGCACAGCCACGGCCCTTCCTTGAAGTGCCAGACAAATGGAATCCCAGGCTCGGCTGAAAGCACCGAGTGCGCGAACGGCACGGCCTGCCAGTTGAGCAGCGCGTAGATGATGTCGACGCCGAGGCGGCGGATCTCCTCGCGCCACGTCTCGCGCGGCAGATCCTGCACATGCCCGAACGGCAGCGGCCCGACCGTGTTAAACCACCAGGGCTTCGGGGTCCACAAGCCATAGAGGCGGTGTCCTCGCTCTTCCAGCGCCAGCACGCGCTCCGGATTGAAGGCGAGTTCCCCGACCAGGAGGATCTTCAGCCCGCCGTCCGCCGCGGGTGTATCGGGCCGCTCGCGGAAGCGGCGATAATGTTCCACCTCGTCCACGAAGTTCCCGGCCGTGGAATGGAATCGGAGAGGATGCCGGACGCCGTAGCGGGCACGATAAGGATTGAGTCCGCCGCCCAGCGGCTCCAGCACAGCCTTGCGATGCTGCGCCGGATGCTCCACCCATTCGCAGGTGATCCGCCCGGTGCCGCATTCCGGGCCGCGCTCGCGCAGACCCGACCAGAACAGCCGGTCGAGATCGTCGGTGACGAGTTGCTCCCGCTCGATCCAACGGAGGTCGACGCGCCGATGCATCACCTGGACGAGCTGGAGTGGGAGTCCGGGAATCTTTCCGCACGCACCGTTCCGTTGATGGAAGCGGATCCCCGAGTACGCCAGAATAGCGTCCGCATGGCTGTCGAGGCAGCGCACCAGCGACGTCAGATGCTCGCGGTAGTAACAGTCATCCGAGGGCAGATAGGCAATCAGTTCGCCGCGTGCGAGGTCGAGCCCGATATTGAGAGCCGCGGCAAATCCCGAATTCTCCCGCAGACGGTGCAGCCGGATGCGAGGATCGGATATCCAGTCACGGAGCACGTCGGCGGTGCCGTCGGATGAGGCATCGTCGATGATCAACAATTCCCAGTCCGCGAATGTCTGTATCGCCAGACTCTCCAGCGCCCGAGGAATATAGGAGGACTGATCGAACGTCGGCATTAACACCGACACACGTATGGCCGAACCCTCGTCCCGCGTTCTCTGTACCATGTTGGAACAGCCGTGCAGTTGCGTCACCAGTGTGGATATTTTCGCTATTGCTGAATCTGACTTCTGCTAGTAACATTCCTTTAACTTCAGTCGCATTTTTGAGGACCATTTGTTCATCGAACTCTGTTTGTTAGCTGCGGGACTGCAGCAGGGACGTGAAATCCGTGGGACCGTACGTGACGCTCGCACGGGCGAGCCTATGGCGATCGTAACCGTGGAGTTAGTCGGGAGTGGACAGGAAACTCTGACCAGCGCCGCCGGGCAGTTCAGCCTGGGGGTGCTGAATCCCGGCGCTTACACGATCAAGGCGTCCACCGTAGGATACAGGTTGCTGCAAGCCCGCTTCGAGGTGAGTGGGATGGGCGCGCACGGACTCGATCTGGCATTGAGTCCGGATACGTTCCAACGCATCGAGCGCATCGAGGTGCGCGCCGATCCGTTCGACCTGGCGCAGCAGCGGAGCGCAACCGAATTCGCGATCGACGGCAGCGAAGCCAAGAATCTGGCGGGCGTGCTGGCGGACGATCCGCTGCGTGCGGTGCAGAGCCTGCCCGGCGTCAGCGCGAACGACGATTTCGACAGCCGCTTCTCGATCCACGGCGCGCCCTACGAGCGCGTCGGCCTCTATCTCGACGGCGTCCTCCTCCACACTCCGTTTCACACGGTGCAAGGCGAAGGTCCGTCGGGTTCGCTGACGGTTTTCAATGGCGACATGGTCGACAACATGGTGCTGCAAAGCGAAGCGTACGCAGCGCGCTACGAGGATCGCACGGCGGGTGTGCTCGACGTCCACACGCGCGACGGCAGCCGCACGCAGACGGCGTTTCGCGTGACGGCGGGAGCCCCCGACGCGGGCGTGCTGGCTGAAGGCCCGCTGGGCGGATCGCACCGCGGGTCGTGGCTGTTGACTTTTCGCAAGAGCTACCTGCAATACCTGGTGCACGCATCGGCCGACCAGTCTGCGGTGGCGTTCGGATTCACCGATTTCCAGGGACAGGTGAGCTACGACCTGAGCCGCACCCAGAACGTCAAGCTGAAAGTCATCGAAGGGACTTCGGACCTCGACCGCAGCGCGCACCGGGATCAACTCGCGCTGAACTCGTCCATGAAAGCCGGTTACGGTTTCACGCTGGCTGAGGCGGAGTGGCAGTACGCGCCGGCGCAGACGTTCGTCGTGCGCACGCAGGGCGCGTTCGTGCGGGAGCGCTATGACGATCTCAACCGGCAATCGCAGGCGTTAGGAGAGGGTTTTTATGGCGAATGGATGGCGAAAACGACCGCTACCTGGAGCGAATCGCGAAACGCCCAACTGGAGTTCGGGGCGTCGGCGAGACGAATCCGAGGCGATGGCTTTGCTGATTATTTCTATGATCCGTTCCGCCGCGAACGCGTCGAAAGCCATCACGGAACTCAGAGGTTAAACGGAGGCTACGCGCAACAGTCCTGGTCTGTACTGGGCCAAAGGCTGTTCCTGTCGGCCGGGATGAGGTGGGACGGCGTGGCATCGCCGCAAGGGTCAGTGGCGCTGCGGCCGTGGAAGTCGGGGCGATTGCAGTTTGCGTGGGGCGAGTACGCGCAATTCCCGGATGTGAAGGATGTGTTTTCGGCGTACGGAAGCCGCGCGCTGCGGCCGGAGAGGTCCACGCACTGGGCGGTTTCGCTGGAGCAGCGGTTGGGAACGCTGGCGCGTTTCCGCGTGCAGGCGTACGAACGAGCCGACCGCGATCTGCTGTTTCGGCCGTTCCTGGAAGCGCGGCTGGTTAACAATCAGATTGTGGGCGACAATTTCGCGGCGCCGCTCACGAATTCACTGCGCGGACGCGCGCGCGGAATCGAGTTTTTCGTGCAGCGGCGGACGGCGAACCGATGGAACGGGTGGGTGTCATACTCGCTGGGCTACGCCGACATGAGGGATGGCCTCACCGGCATCCGCTTTCCGTCGGATCAGGACCAGCGTCACACGATGAACGCCTACGCCGGATATCGGATCCGGCCGACCGTGAATCTCAGCACGAAGTGGACGTACGGCAGCGGGTTTCCGGTCCCCGGATTCTTTGCGAAATCCGTCGATAGCTATGTGCTGGCGCCGGCGCGAAACGGGGCACGGCTGGATCCATACCAGCGGACGGACGTAAGGATCAACAAATCGAAGACATTCGACCGTTGGAAGATGACGGTGTACGCGGAGGTGGTGAACCTGTTCAACCGGCCGAATTACCGGTTCGACAGCTACAACGGGTATGACGCGTCGGGGCGGGCGAGTCTCTCGTTCCTGAAGACGTTCCCGGTGCTGCCGTCGGCGGGGGTGATGGCCGAGTTCTGAAGGGTCCGGAATCCTGGAACGGGTTGGCTCATTTGTAAAGCGATCGATAACGCTCTCCGGTCAATACGCCCCAGCAAGCCAGAACCGTGAGAAGCCGTGAGGAGAGGGGGCATACATCTAGCCGCCACACATACAAGCCGTCACAGACCCTAGTTTGGGCGTCCGGTGCTCGCCCGCAATTGCTCCTTGGCCTGATCTGGAACCCCATATTGCTTCAGTCGCGCTTCGTCAAATCACAGACGAAGCCGACGCTCGCAACAGTGTACCGTCGAGTCCGCATCGAACAGCCAGCCGGGTGTTGCATTCCCAAGCGTGCTCGTGTGCGCTGAGTTGAAGAAACCGTATGGAAATGGCTGATCCAGCTTAGCCCAAAACTCAAGTGACTTCCTTAACACCACACATCTGGCCAGATTACTCACATCGTCGAGAGCGAGCGGGGACCTGTATATCACGAAATCGCTCAATTCGCAGTTCTGACAACCGCGGATCATTACCCTTCGTGCGTTCAGCGCGCGGCCAAGGCCGGCAGCACCCCGGAGGCGCCCGGCCAAATACAAGCTTACTGAGCCAGTTTGCCCGTTGTACGTGAGAACAATGTGTCGCCAACTCGGTTGTGTGTGTAAGACAGGAGCAGAGAACACTGCCGTATCATCCAGGGTAATATCGAAGCTGTTTCGTGACCGAACAACATTAAGCTTGCCAGAATCGGATATTACTGAAAGCACGTCTCCTAATCCACTTCCACATTCCTTCTCCCACACTCCTGCAGACCAAGAGCCAGTGGGCTGCTCGAGTGCAACTGCAATATTCTGTTCGCCGGATGAAAAGAAAGCTCCTGCTTCCGTATCAGCAGAATCTTGATAGTAGCCATAGGCTGCAGAAAACAGAGACGTTGGGAATGCATCGTAGAGAACCCGGTGTCCCAAATCGGTCGGGTGTGTACCATCAACCGAAAGCCCGGGTAGCCATCTGCCGCTGGGATCACTGCTCGCATTCCAACAATCGACGATTGGCACGCCAAAGGTTTCCATTTCCTTGTATATCGATTTAATGGTTTGAACATGTACTGGCGAAGATAATGTATTGGGATAAGGGCCGATCACTACCGGTAAAGAGCCGATCGATCGAACCATATTCACCAGCATCCGCGTGTTAGTCAGATAGCGATCGCCAGCGTCCACGGGCGCATCCGCAAAGTCCTCGTTCCACAGAGATGTGGCGAGCAAGACGAAATCCGGTCTGTATGCCACAACATCTGAACCGAACCTAGCGATAGAGTCCGAAGTCGTAGAGCCACTAATAGAGGAGTTTCGAACGCGGAACCCGTCCTTTGCAACCGACGCTGTCAATAAGGATACCCAAGCCGCTGCCGGATTACTGGCGCCCACTCCGGCGGCGGTAGATGAACCTAATACAACAATGAGCTTCGTCTTATTCGACACGCTGGTGAAAGTGGTATTCCAGAAACGCGGGCGTGAACATATCATCTGTTCATCTGAACTCGCTCGCCGAGCAAGGATTACACAGAGAATGAGAAGAAGGATCGTGCGGGCAGGCATCACACCTCGACCCTCGCTGCTCGAGTAGCCCGACGAGAAATTCGGTCAGCGAGCAGCAGAAGCGCTTTGCCGACCATCTCGCCTGCGGCGAGATGGCCGGCAGTATTGAGATGCAGCGGATCGGCAAACAGACTGGGCGACTGCAGATCCTTCATGTCAAGGTACTCGAACCCATGGCGGTCGGCTGCCCGACAAAACAATGGCGTGATCAGTTCCCGGTAGTACCGTGGAACGGGGTCGATACACGGCAGTGGACTCAGTATTAACACTTCTGAAGCGTGCGCCACTCTGAGGCGCTCAAGGCATCTATTTAGCGTCAGGTCAAACCGTCGCGTGTCCAATAAACGGTGTCCGATAAGGCTATCGACGTATGCTTTCGAATAGCTCCTCAAGAGCCACTTCATGCGCTCTAACCGTGAAATGCTGTCGAAAGACCCGGACAGCACGGCCTGAGTTGTCACCACATCACGCACACGGCCAGATAATCCGAGACGCTTGGTAAGATAATTCCTGAACAGATTCGAGGTCTCGGGGTGTCCAGCTTGCAGTACGACAATATGGGGACCAACTTCATCACACTTTTGAATCAGACGCCGAGGATGTATAAGCCTCATCTGAATAAGGTAGCTGGCTTGATAGTCAAAGCCCTCTTCATTCAATACGTGTAAGGCCACACGGGACAGAGTTGACTCACCGCCCGATACGGTCCCATCGACGTGGCACCCACCTGCAAACAAGATCTTCCCTTTCATTTTCGACCCTCATGAAAACACGCGAACCTCAGGACTGCCGAACATCTAAGCGGAGGCGAAAGGCGTTAGCCGCTTGTTCGCCACCGCAAGCACGTGCTCAGCCGACGTTTGAATGCTCCGATACACACGGTTCCAGGAATACTTCCTCTCGACTAGAGAACGGCCACGACTGCTCAGCTGAAGCCGTAGGTGTGGATCGGAATGCAACATCAGTATCTGCGCTACGGCTTCTCTATCGTCAGAATAGGTAAAGAGATCCTGGCCCGGCACGGCATCAATACCTTCGAGCCCCACACTCGATGTTACGCAAGGTAAACCTAACGCTAGATATTCCAAAACCTTGTTTTGAATGCCTGCACCAGCCCGCA
>Ga0070741_10020614_pt1 | contig 10360 bp, 11 predicted proteins | sample Coa_R1_4_FD_66440 | JGI IMG/M metagenome (GOLD analysis project Ga0070741, IMG submission 66440) | Surface soil microbial communities from Centralia Pennsylvania, which are recovering from an underground coalmine fire - Coalmine... | ecosystem: Environmental > Terrestrial > Soil > Unclassified ...
GGCGAGGCCGAGTACATGGTGCGCGCGAGCGGATACCTGCGCTCGCTCGACGATTTCCGCCAAATTCCCTTGATGACCACGGAGAGCGGCGTTCCCGTGCGCCTGGGCGACGTCGCGCGCGTGCAGGTGGGACCGGAGATGCGCCGCGGCATCGCCGAGCTGAACGGGGAGGGCGAGGTCGCCGGCGGCGTGATCATCATGCGCTGGGGCAAGAACGCGCTCGAAACCATCGACGCGGTGAAGGCCAAGATCGCCTCGCTCGCATCGAGCCTGCCGCCCGGCGTCGAGATCGTCCCGACCTACGACCGCTCCGGCCTGATCAAGCGCGCGGTCTCCAACCTCGGCGAAAAGCTGATCGAGGAGTTCGTCGTCGTCGCGCTCGTGTGCGCCGTGTTCCTCTTTCATCTGCGCTCGGCCTTCGTCGCCATCGTGTCGCTGCCGCTCGGCGTCCTTGCTGCGTTCATCGTCATGGTCTACCAGGGCGTGAACGCGAACATCATGTCGCTCGGCGGCATCGCCATCGCGATCGGCGCCATGGTCGACGCCGCGGTGGTGATGATCGAGAACGCGCACAAGAAGCTCGAGGCCTGGCAGCACGAGCATCCGGGCGAGACGCTCGCGGGCGAAGCGCGCTGGGGCGTGATCGCGGACGCCGCCGCCCAGGTCGGGCCGGCGCTTTTCGTCTCGCTCCTCATCATCACGTTCTCGTTCGTCCCGGTGTTCACGCTGGAAGCCCAGGAAGGACGCCTGTTCTCGCCGCTCGCCTTCACCAAGACCTACGCGATGGCGGCGGCCGCCGGGCTGGCCGTGACGCTGATCCCGGTGCTGATGGGCTATCTCATCCGCGGACGTATTCCGCCCGAGCAGAACAATCCGCTCAACCGGCTTTTGATCGCGGGCTACCGTCCGGCCCTCGATCGCGCGCTGCGCTTTCCCAAGACGACGCTCGCGATCGCGCTCGCGATCCTGGTCGCGACGCTCTGGCCCGCGAGCCGGCTGGGCGGCGAATTCATGCCGCCGCTGGATGAGGGCGACCTGCTGTACATGCCGTCGGCGCTGCCCGGGCTGTCCGCCGGAAAGGCGTCGGAGCTTTTGCAGCAGACCGACCGCCTGATCAAAACCGTGCCGGAGGTGGCGAGCGTCTTCGGCAAGGCGGGACGCGCCGAGACCGCGACCGACCCGGCACCGCTCGAGATGTTCGAGACCACGATTCAGCTCAAGCCGCGCGGGCAATGGCGGCCGGGGATGACGATGGACAAGCTGGTGGACGAGCTGGATCAAACCGTGAAGGTGCCCGGTCTCTCGAACATCTGGGTGCCGCCGATCCGCAACCGCATCGACATGCTCGCGACCGGCATCAAGAGCCCGGTCGGCGTGAAGATTGCCGGGACCAACCTGGTCGAGATCGATCGCCTTGCGCGCGAGGTCGAGAACGCGGTGAAACAAGTTCCCGGCGTAACATCCGCGCTCGCCGAGCGGCTGGGCGGCGGCCGCTATATCGACGTGGACATCGACCGCGTCACGGCCGCGCGCTACGGCCTCAACGTCGCCGACGTGCACAGCGTCGTCGCCGCCGCCATCGGCGGCGACAACATCGGCGAGACGATCGAAGGCTTGCAGCGCTTCCCGATCAACGTTCGCTATCCCCGCGAGATCCGCGACTCGGTCGAGAAGATCCGCAACCTCCCGATCCTCACCGAGCGCGGGGCGCAAATCCGCCTGGGCGACGTGGCGGCGGTGCACATCACCGACGGACCGCCGATGCTGCGGAGCGAGAACGCCCGGCTCTCGGGCTGGGTCTACGTCGACATCCGCGGGCGTGATCTGAGCTCCGCGGTGCGCGACATGCAGCGCGCGGTCGCGGAGCAGGTGAAGCTGCCGCCCGGCTACTCGGTCTCCTGGTCGGGACAGTTCGAGTATCTCGAGCGGGCGGCCGCGCGGCTGAAGATCGTCGTGCCGGCGACGCTGGCGATCATCTTCGTGCTGCTCTATTTCGCGTTCGGTCGAGTCGTCGAGGCGGCGCTCATCATGGCGACGCTGCCGTTTGCGCTGGTCGGCGGGTTCTGGCTGATGTATCTGCTCGGCTACCATATGTCGATCGCCTCGGCGGTTGGCTTCATCGCGCTCGCCGGCGTCGCGGCGGAGATCGGCGTGGTGATGCTGGTCTACGTGAACCAGGCAGTGGCCGCGCGCGGCGGTGCGGACCGCGAGCACGATCTCGCTCGCGCGATCGCCGAGGGCGCGGCGCTGCGCGTGCGGCCGGTGGCGATGACCGTGGCGGTCATCATCGCGGGCCTGCTGCCGATCATGTTCGGCTCCGGCACGGGCTCCGAAGTGATGCGACGCATCGCCGCACCCATGGTCGGCGGCATGGTCACCGCGACGCTGCTGTCGATGTTCGTCGTTCCCGCGGCCTACCTGTTGGTGCGCCGGCCTCGCGCGTCACGCGCGAAGCACGGCGCTTTTTCCGAAGCTGGTTCCCAACCTCGATTGAAAGGAGAAGTGAAATGAAGCAGATCGCCGTTTTCGCAGCCGTTATCGCGGCCCTGGCCGCGCCCGCGACCCGGGCGCAACAAGGCGGCATGGGCGGTATGGACATGAAGGATATGGATCACCAGGGCATGGACATGGACAAGGACAAAAAGGGCGGCGCCAAGAAATCACAGGCGAAGACCCATAAAGGGAGCGGCGTGGTGAAGAGCATGGACCCCGCGGAGGGCAAGGTCACCATCGCCCACGGCCCGATCGCGAGCATCAAATGGCCGGCGATGAGCATGACCTTCTCCGTCAAGGACAAGAAGATGCTGGACAAGATTGCGCCGGAGAAGAAGGTCGAATTCCAGTTCGAGCAGCAGGGTTCGGATTACGTCATCACACGGATCAAGTAATCGGGCCGGCCTTCAGATACCGCCGCATCATGGACAGCGTGCGCCCGGTCCCGGTGCGCCGATCGGCAAAGTACGTCGCGCTGTGGGTCGCGCTCAACTTCGCGCTTCACCTTGCCTGGGAGAGCGCGCACGTCCGTCTCTACACGATATGGGACAGCGCCGATCGCGCAGGCATCGCCTGGGCGGTGTTCCACTGCACGATGGGCGATGTCCTGATCGCCTCCGTCGCGTTCGGCATCGCGGCGCTGCTGCTGCGAAACGCAGGTTGGCCGCTCTGCCGCCCCTTTCGCGGGACTGTGGCGGTCGTCGCGTTCACGACCGCCTATACGGTATGGAGCGAGTGGCACAACGTCTACGCCATCGGCTCTTGGGCGTACGGCCCGTCGATGCTGACGATCGCCGGCATCGGCTTGACGCCCATCCTGCAGTGGATCGCGGTTCCGCCGCTTGCCGTGCTCGCGTTTCGCGCGCTCTGCGGGCGCAGTCATCTTGGAGACACGACATGAACAGAAAGTGTGGTTTGCATTTTTCGTTGATCGTCCTCTGCACCCTTTCCTTTGGCGCCAAGGCCTTCGCGGCGGGCGACGCCCAGCGCGGCGCGCAGGTGTTCCAGGCCTGCATGGCGTGCCACTCGGTGAAGCCCGGCGAGCACATGACCGGCCCCAGCCTCGCGCATGTCTGGAACCACAAGGCGGGGACGGTCGAGGGATTCACGAGGTACTCCGACGCGATGAAGCGGGCCGGCATAACGTGGAACGATGCCGCGCTCGACAAATGGCTCGCGAACCCGGACGCATTCATACCGGGCACGAGCATGACGTTTCCGGGCTTCCAGGAGAGCAGGGACCGCCAGGACGTCATCGCCTATCTCAAGGCGGTCTCGGAAAACAAGGTGCCGCAGGCCCGCCCGGGCGGCGGCGGAATGATGTCGATGCAGAGCGGCAAAGCGAATCTCCGCAAGGCCCCGCCCGAAGGGCAGGTGACGTCGATCCAGCACTGCGGCGATACATACACGGTGCAGACTGCCGACGGCAAGGCGCAGAAAGTGTGGGAGTTCAACCTGCGCTTCAAGACCGACTCGAGCAGCGAAGGCCCGTTCCCGGGCAAGCCGGTCATCGTCGGCGCCGGCATGCAGGGCGACCGCGCCTCCGTGGTGTTCGCTGCGCCAGCGGAGATCAGCGGTTTCATCAAGTCCACATGCCGATAGGGGATTTTGCGCAAGCCGCAGAACGCAGCGCGGACCGGCGCGGTCAAACACGCGCTAGAATGTCGCTCATGAACGTGCTGCGTTTCCTCGCTCGGTTCCTCGTCCTGTCGGCGCTGGGAGCGGGCGCGGCCGGCGTCTCGGCCGCGGAATCCGTTCCTATGCACGAGCCGATGGCGAGCTCGGCCGCAGCGACCGAGCAAGAGGCAATGCCCGACCCGTGTTGCGGCCTGGCTCACAGCATGAGCCAGCCGTGCGAGGACCCGAGCTTGTGCGCGGCGCAATCGCTCCGAACCGCCGCCGCATCGGCAGCAGGGACAGGCTCCGGGGTGGGTGCTTTCGTGTCGCCGCGAGCCGCGCCGCGCGCAAGTCCGGTGCGAATCCTTGCGCCGCCCGATCAGGCGTTGCGCTTCGGTCGCCGCAAGCTGTCCGTCCTCTTCTGTAGCTTCCAGACCTAGCTCCACCGCCACGCGGCTCGCGTCGGCGTCCGATCTTCCTTCGATACACGGGAACGGCGCCGCGCGATCCGGCAGGCGCGCCGCCGCGAGCGAGCCCGCTCACGGCTCGCTCGAACCATTCGTCAAATCATTCGTGGAGCAGGACATGAACCGCAAAATCGTTGGAATAGTTGTCACCGGCCTGGTCATCAGCACGAGCGCATTCGGTGTCTCGGCCCAAAGCGATCGCCCGGCGGCGAAGCCCGAAAGCCGCGCGATGCAAGGCATGCGCGGCATGCAAGGGAAAGACGGGGACAAAGGCAAGATGGAGAGCTGCGAGAGCATGATGCACAGCGGCATGATGGGCGGAATGATGAGCGGAGGCATGATGGGCGGCGGCGGGATGAGCAGCGGCATGATGCCGCAGCTGCCCCCCGGCAACGAGAAGCTCCAGGTGCAGATGCACGCCGAGATCATGCAGAAGGTCGGCGAGATCGTCGCGAAATATGCCGCTCAAGCCAAGTAGCCTGGTTCTTGCGCTCGCGCTGTTCGCCTCCGGGATGGCGCGGGCGGGCGATGAAGACGTGAAGAAGCGGTTCGAGAGCCGGTTCCCCGGCGTCACCGTGACGAACGTCCGTCCGGCGCCCATGCCCGGCCTGTACGAGCTGTTCGTAAACGGCGAGCTGCTCTACGCGGACGAGGGCGTCAACTACGTCATCCAGGGCACGCTCATCCGCGCGGCCGACCGGCGCAACCTCACCGAGGAGCGCCTCGAGAAGTTGAAGGGCATTCCGTTCGCGCAGCTGCCGCTCGACCTGGCGATCAAGATCGTGAAGGGCGACGGCAGCCGCAAGGTGGCGGTCTTCGAGGACCCGGACTGCCCGTTCTGCCGGCGGCTCGAGCAGGACGCGCTCGCGCATGTCGACAACATCACGATGTACGTGCTGCTCTACCCGCTCGAGGGATTGCATCCCGGCGCGACCGGCAAGTCGGCACGCATCTGGTGCTCGGCGGATCGAGGCAAGGCGTGGACCGACGCGGTGCAGGGGAAGGCGAATCCGACCGCGGCGCCAACGTGCAAGACGCCGCTCGAACCGCTGAAGAAATTCGCCGAGGCACGCGGCATCTTCGCCACGCCGACGCTCGTGTTCGAGGACGGCAGCCGCGTCGCGGGCGCGATCCCTGCGGACGACATCGAGAAGCGCCTCTCGGCAGCTCGATCGCAACAGAGGAATTGACGACAATGAAAACAAAGCGAATGTGGCACAGCTTCGCCGCGGCCGTCCTGCTCTCGTGCGTCGCGCAGTCCCCGGTCCAAGCAGCCGAGGTGACACTCATGCACGTACACGGCCTTTCCTACAGCGCCGACGGCAAACAGCTCTTCATTCCCAGCCACCACGGCCTCGCGGTCTACAGCGACGGCAAGTGGGCCAAGGCGCCCGGACCCGAGCACGACTTCATGGGCTTCTCCGCCGCGAAGGGCGCCCTGTACAGCAGCGGTCATCCGGCGCCGGGCTCTACGCTGCAAAACCCGTTCGGCCTGCTGAAAAGCCGGGACGGCGGCAAGACCTGGGATCACCTCGGCCTCACCGGGGAAGCAGACTTCCATGTCATGGCGGCGAGCTACGGCACCCGCACCGTGTACGTTTACAGCCCGGTCGCGAACTCGCGGATGCCGCAGCCCGGCATCTATCACACCTCCGACGACGGCAAGCGCTGGACCCGCAGCGCCGGGGCCGGGCTCTCCGGCCGCGTCGTGGCGCTCGCCGTGCATCCGGCCCGCGGCAATGCCGTCGCCGCCGCCACCGAGGCGGGCCTGTTCGTCTCGCAGGACGGGGGCGAGCGATTCGAGTCCATCGCCGGCCCGCCCGGCGTGTCGGCCTTCTTCGACCTCGACGGCGTGCGCCTGTGGTTCGGCGGCTACTCGGACAAGGGGACGCTGACGCGCCTGGATTTGAACTCGCAAAAGCGGGAGCAGGTAGCCATCCCGTCCCTCGTCAAGGACGCGGTCGCCTACATCGCGCAGAACCCTGCGGACCGCTCGCAGTACGCCATCGCGACGTTCCAGCGCAGCGTGTATCTGTCGAACGACGCAGGCAAGACGTGGAAGCAGATCGCCGACCACGGCGAGACGCGCTGAAGCCCATGGCCACGGCTCTCGGGAAACGATTCATGATTCTTGTCGGCGCGGCGTTGCTGCTGCCGGCCGCGGCATCGGCGCAGGAGCTGCTCGATCCGAACGACGCTTTCCGCTTCTCGGCCCGGGCGCTCGACCCGGCCACGATCGAGGTTTCCTACCGCGTCGCGCCCGGCTACTACATGTACCGCAAGAACTTCAAGTTCGAGCTGGAACAGCCCCGGGGCGCGTCGTTCGGGGAGCCCCGGTTCCCGCCCGGGCACATGAAGAAGGACCCGATCTTCGGCGAGACGGAGATCTATCGCGACGAAGTGAAGATCCGGCTGCCCGTGCGTCTGCCGCCGGGCGCGGGCTCGGTGTCGCTGCTCGCCACGTCCCAGGGCTGCTCGGACATCGGCGTGTGCTACACGCCGCACCGGCAGAAGTTCACCGTGGCGATGACGGGCGCCGTGCAAGGCGGAAGCTCGCTGCCTTCGTTCCTCAGGCGGCCATGAGCGACGCGCACGCAGCGGCAGGCGCACGCATCGAGCCGCCCGCCGATCGCCGGCGCAAGCTGGTGTTCGCACTGCCGCTGGTCGTCTTCGGCGCAGGCGCGGCGATCCTGGCCGCGGGACTGCGCCTCGACCCGCGCACCGTGCCTTCGCCACTCATCGGCAAGCCGGTGCCCCGGTTCGACCTGCCGCCGGTGAAAGGTCGGACCCTCGGCCTCGCGACCCGTGACCTCAAGGGCGAGGTTTCGCTCGTGAACGTGTTCGCGTCCTGGTGCGTCGCCTGCCGCGACGAGCATCCGCTCCTGATGGAGCTTCACAACCGCGGCATCGTCCCCATCCACGGCCTGAACTACAAGGACCAGCCGGACGACGCGGCCGGCTGGCTCGCGCAGATGGGCGACCCTTACACGCGCACCGGCGCGGACGTGAACGGGCGCGCGGCGATCGAGTGGGGCGTGTACGGCGTGCCGGAGACCTTCGTGATCGACCGCGACGGCCGCATCGCGTACAAGCAGATCGGGCCGATCACGCCCGAGGTGCTGCGCGAGAAGCTCCTGCCGCTCATCGAGAACCTGCGGAGATGAGGCATGGACGACACTGAAAGCAGCTTGCACCCGTCCGCTCGAGCGCTCCTCGCCTGGGCACTGGCCGGGCTGGTCCTGCTTGCCGCCTCGGCAGCCGGCGTCTACTACTCGCTGCGCACATCCGACGCGGGCACCGCACCCGGTGCGTCCGGCGCGAACAGCCCCATCGTCGACCGCCCGGCGAGCGAGCGGAGAGTCGTACCGGACCTAAAGTTTCAGGACGCCGAGGGTAAGCCTCTCACACTGTCCGACTTCCGCGGCAAGTCGGTCCTGGTCAATATTTGGGCGACTTGGTGCGTCCCTTGCCGCGAAGAGATGCCTGCTCTCGATCGACTGCAGCAAAAGCTCGCGGGTCCGGGGTTCGAGGTGCTCGCGCTCTCGATCGACACCGGCGGGGTGAAGGCCATTCGTCCGTTCTTCGCAGACGTCGGGATCCGCTCGCTCGCGATCTACGCCGATCCATCGATGGAGGCGACGAACAAGCTACGCGTCGTCGGCGTGCCGACCACGGTGCTTGTCGACCCCAAGGGACGCGAGCGCTGGCGCAAGGTCGGACCGGCGCAATGGGATTCTGACCAAATGGTTCAACTGCTGCGCGCGCAGCTGCGCGAGAAGGAGTCAAATGGAAACTGATACTCGAATCGTCACGGCTTCGCCGTGCTGCGCCATTGAATCGAAAGCCGGCTGGCTGACTCGCGGCAAAGTCTTCATCGGCCTGGCGCTCGCGGGCGGCGGGGCGGCGATGTTCTTCGGCTGGGACTGGCTGGTCGCCGCGGGCGTCGCCGGCATCATCCTCGGCATGCTGCCCTGCCTCGCGATGTGCGCGCTCGGTCTGTGCGCGAATCGGTTGATGGGCGGCAAGGCCAAGGCCGCGGAGCAAGTCCCGCCGACGCCCAATCGATGAGCGAAGTCGGCACGCTCGGCGTCGCGACCGCGTTCGGCGCGGGCCTGATCTCGTTCCTGTCGCCGTGCGTGCTGCCGATCGTGCCCGCTTACATCTCGTACGTTGCCGGCCAGCCGCTGGATGGCGCACAATCGGTTGATTCGCGAGGCCGTCTCACGGCGGCGAGCTTGAGCGCCTGCTTCGTGCTCGGCTTTGGCACCGTGTTCGTCGCGCTCGGCGCAAGCGCGACGGCGGTGGGCGGGTGGCTGCTGCTGTACCGCTACGAGGCGAACATCGCGGCCGGCGCGCTCGTCGCGCTCTTCGGCTTGCTGATGCTGGGACTCGCAGGGCCATTGCATTGGTTCCAGCGCGACTTCCGCTTTCACCCGCGGCTCGCCGGGGGCCATCCCGGCGCCGCCTACCTGCTCGGCCTCGCGTTCGGCTTCGGCTGGACGCCGTGCATCGGCCCGGTGCTCGGCGCGATTCTCACCGTGAGCGCGGTGCAGAGCTCGGTGCGCGGCGGCATCGCGTTGCTCGCGGTCTACGCCGCCGGCCTCGGCGTTCCGTTTCTGATCTCCGCGGTCTTCATGCGCGAGGTGGTCGACCGGCTGAAGGCGCTGCGCCGCGCGGGCCGGGCGCTGCAGGCGGGCGCCGGCGCCGTGCTGGTCGCGATGGGCGCGGCGATGGCGACCGGCCAGCTCACCGCATTCAGCTATTGGCTGCTGCGGGTCTTCCCGATTCTCGGGCGAATCGGGTGAACCGGCCGCTCATGAAAGCAGGCCGGTGCCGGCCGGGATTCCGGGCGCGCCTCGTTGGTGCCTGCGCCGCGCTCGCGGCGCCGATGCCCGCGCTTGCGCACGTGGCCGGCGCAGCCGAATCCGGCTCGATGATCCGATGGATCTTCACCCCGGACATCCTGATCGGGCTCGCGCTGCTTGCCGCGCTGTACGTCGCGGGCCTGAAGCGCCTGGGCGGCCGCGACAGCGCGGGCTCGTCCTGGCGGCACGCGGGCTTTTTCTGCGCGCTCGTGATGTGGCTCGTCGCGCTGCAGTCGCCGCTCGACGCGCTCGCGGAGCATTCGTTCGCGATGCACCAAGTGCAGCACCTGCTGCTGCAGACGGTCGCGCCGATGCTGTTCATGCTGGCCGCGCCCCAGGCGCTGCTCGCCGCCGGCATGCCGGTAGTGCTCAGGCGGCACCTGCTCGCACCGGTCATGGCGAGCCGGGCGCTGCGCGCGCTGTTCGGCTTCCTCGCGCAGCCGTGGATCGCCGGCCTGCTGTTCGTCGCCTCGCTCTACCTCTGGCACTGGCCGGCGTACCACGACCGCGCGCTGCTCGACGAAGGCGTGCACTACTGGATGCACATCACGATGCTCGCCGGCGGGCTGCTGCTCTACGGAGCGGCGTTCGATCCGCGCCCCGCGCCGCTCGGGGCGCGCTACGGCGTGCGCATGAACGTCCTGTTGTTCACGATGACCGCCGGGATGCTGCTCGGCGCGGGGCTGTTCCTGAAGGACTCGGTGCTGTACGGCGCCTACGACCGGGTGGGACGGCTGTGGCTCGATGCCGCGGCCGACGAGCGCCTCGGCGGCCTGATCATGTGGATCCCGGGCGGGGCGGCGTGCGCGCCGGCCTTCCTCGCGCTGCTGCGCTCGTGGAGCTTGCAGGAAGCGCGAGCGGACGGGCGCCGCCGGCGCGGCTTCGCGGGCACCGTGCGCGTCACCGGCAACCAAAGCG
>Ga0070741_10020615_pt1 | contig 10359 bp, 8 predicted proteins | sample Coa_R1_4_FD_66440 | JGI IMG/M metagenome (GOLD analysis project Ga0070741, IMG submission 66440) | Surface soil microbial communities from Centralia Pennsylvania, which are recovering from an underground coalmine fire - Coalmine... | ecosystem: Environmental > Terrestrial > Soil > Unclassified ...
CCTCATCCCTGGTGCCGGCCCTGTCGTGCCGGCCATCAGGATTTCTGCGAAACCGGCGATTTTACCGAGCGCGGTATTAAGGGCGCCCATGGCTACCTGACCGAGTATGTAGTAGACGAGGTACAGTACCTCAACCGCGTGCCACATCATCTGCGCCCGATTGCCGTCCTGGTGGAACCTCTAACAATTGCCGAAAAGGCGCTATATCAGCTCTATGGGCTTATGCAGCGCCGCCCTCCCTGGATCGATTCGGCCTCCTCCGAACACGCACAGGGGCGTGGACATACCGCGCTGGTCCTGGGCGCCGGCCCGGTGGGACTGTTGGGAGCGATGGCACTGCGCGTCGCCGAATTCAACACATTTATCTATTCGCGCCAGCAAGAGCCCGATCCCCGCGTCGAAGTCGCCCGCGCCATTGGCGCAACCTACCTTTCGAGCCAGGTGCTTCCCACCTCTCAGCTTGAAGCGCGCATCGGCCCGATCGATCTGGTCTATGAAGCGGTGGGACATGCCTTGCTCGCACTGGAGGTACTCCATGCCCTGGGTCCCAACGGCATCTTCGTGCTCACAGGCGTCCCTGGCCGGCAACCCCTGATTGAGGCCGATCCAGCCGCGCGGCTGCGCGAAATAGTTCTGAAAAATCAGGTGGTGCTGGGCACGGTCAACGCAGGCCCCCACGATTTCAGCGCGGCCATTGCGAATTTGCAGACGTTCTATCAGCGCTGGCCAGATGCTATGTCCGCGCTGCTGGCGGAACGCACCTCCATCGAACACGCCATCGCGTGCATTTCTGGCAGGCCACAGGGCATTAAGAATGTCATTGCCTTTTAACAAGCCAGATCTCGCTATGCTCAGGAAGCTACTGGAAATGACACAGCCTTTCCAGGCATTTCTGACAAAATCGAAGAACGATTGAATCATGAGTTCAGCGGCAGGCCTGGCCTCATTCTCGCCCTGCTCACGGAGGTCTTCGGACGACTGAAGGCTTTTTCTGCAAATAAGATGAGGATGCTCATACTGCCTCTTCCAGTAGCTACGAGCACCCTCCCGCCCATTTACCTGGCGGACCGTTATCCTCGCGCGGAGGTCGCCGGGCCGAGCATCTCGTGCAGGCGATCCTCGGCCTCCTGCGAGAGCGACGTTTGAATGATCTCAAACTGGTATGGCTTCAGAGCCGGCACTACTTTATCAATCACCTCTTGCCGAGTAAGCACAAACAATGCGGCTTCGCCAGGGTGAATGGCGCTGCTCACCTGCTTGATAAAGGCGTCGTCGATGCCAATATCGGTGAATTTGCCGGCAATGGCTCCCATTCCCGCTCCAATTGCGGCCCCTAATAGAGGGGACAGAAATAGCAGCCCGATCAGCATGCCCCAGAAGGCTCCCCCCAGCGCCCCTGCCCCGACCAGGTCATGAGCCTGGCGCACCCTGGGCTTGCCATTCGCCTTGAGCGTTACCAACGCCGCATCTTCGACTGTGATCAGGTTCTGTCTCTGTAAATCTCTGAGCGCGTTGAGAATCTGCTCTCCCGTCGCCTCATTCTGACATTTTAAAACAAAGAGATTGCTCATCCCTTTCTTCTCCTTCATTCTCTGATAAACGTTGCGCGGATCGCGCACTTCAGAAGGATCGAACAGGCCCTGCAGTCATAGAAGGAAACCCTGCTTGACCTTCATTCCTGTTCTCAGTATAGGATCGCCGGAAAATTAGACAACCCTGGCGCACCCTCAGACGTTTCTGAAACACTCACCTTCTCTCTTGCTCAGGCCGGAGCGCGCTCACAAAGGATAAACATGATTCATCCCTGATTTTGCGGATGAGTTAAAGAAAAAGGGCCTCCGTGGCGAAACAATGGGTAGGAAACCATTCATTGTTGCGCGACGGAGGTTTTTTATGTACCCACAGTATAGCACCTGTCCCTTAAACAAGCAGGCTTCGGAAGAACAGGCCAACACGATTGGCCTGCAGGTGGAACAGTTTTTGCATCCGCTGATCGTCTGCTTAGACCTGGTGTTAGATCGGCGCCTGGTGCGCACGTTTGTCCAGGCGGTGATCGCGATCATCGTGCATCGCTCACGCAGTACCGGACTCTGGCTCTCCGAATTGGGCGGGGTGTTGCTCTCGCCCGATCACGCCCCAGCCGGGACCAAGCGCCTGAGCAACCTGTTGCTTTCGCCCAACTGGTGCAGTTTGGTGATCGATGTCTTCTTGTGGAAACGGGCCGAAGCTTTTGTCAAGCGTTTGCAGGAGACGGGCGGCCCCATTCTGGCCCTCTGGGATAGTTGTGTGCTGGAGAAAGCGGAGAGTTGGGCTGCTGAAGGCTTGTGTGCAGTCATTTCCACTAAAGCCAAACGGCTCAAACGCATCAAGCCCGGTTTTTTCAATCCCCCAGGTGGCCGGCCCATCTGTGTGCCGGGCTTCCATTGGATGGCTCTGCTGTTGTGTGGCATGAGCGGAGTGCCCATCCTGGCCAGTTTGAACTGGTGGACGACGCGTGGATCAATGGCCACGACCGGGCGGGAGATAGCGCGCACCATGCTCTGGTATGCCCAGCGAACCTGGGGACAGCTTCTGCTGCACATTTTTGACCAGGGATTTGCGGGACTCCCTTGGCTGCTGGTTCTGGTGGCGTCTCAGTTACGCTTTCTCCTGCGCTGGCGAGCCGATTATCATCTGTGCGACTTACAAGGCCACAAAAAGAGTCCGGGGCACTTGACCGGACACCTGCGCGCCTGGCAGCAGGCTCCTGGCTGGGATGCCGTCCACCAGCGTACCATCCTGCTCAAAGTGCTCGCTCTCCCCGTTCGTCATCCTGATCCCGCCCTCGCTGACCAGTGTTTCTGGCTGGTGGTCTGTCGGCGCGATCACAATCTGTTGCCCTGGTACCTCTTGACCAACGAGCCGATTACCAGCGCGGACGATCTGTGGACCCTGGTCTTTGCCTACGCGCGGCGCTGGCAGATTGAGCAGATGTGGCGGACCTGCAAACACGAACTGGCGTTTGAGAGTCCTCGACTGCATTCTTTTGAGCATCGCCGTCGTCTGCTCATGCTCGCCAGCCTGGCCTATGCCTTTCTGCTCGAACTGATGCGGCCCCCATGGGATGGGACGAGAGACTGGATCTTGCACTTCTGGTGTCGTCGGACCGGAAGCTGGACCCATCAGACTCTCGTCCCATTCACTCGTTTGCGCACGGCCCTCAGTCAGCTTTGGACGGCTTTTCCCCCCTCCATCGTTCTCCCAGGCCGCTCTTCCCCTAGCGTTGCGCTGCGCCTCTTCCAAGATTCGGGATGAATCATGTTTGCTAGAACAAGTATTATCCCTCTTTCGCTACCCCGAAATGCTTTTCAAACAGGCGTGCTGACTCCTTCAATCCCTCGTCAGTAAGCGCTACCGATTTCGCCTTATTCCTGGGATCATCCAGCAACCCCTTTTCGTATAACCTATTGAGTACATCCCAATCAAAGCCTTTCCACGCTCGATCTCTGTCATGTAAAGTAAGCTGCATCAGAGCCAGCACCACCTCGTCAATTTTGTCCTGGTCGAACTCGTTCATCGTGAGTGATCTCCTCTCGCCTGCGCAGGGTCGCTTCGTAGTTCTCCCGCGTTTTCTTTGTGTCAGGATGCTCGGTGCCGAGCTTTTTCTGGCGAATAGCAAGGGCTTGCTCTAAGAGCTGCAACGCATCGCCGTATGTGCCCTGATCATACTATAACCTTGCGAAAATATGTGCGGCATGAGGATAGCCATCACCCGGCACGCTGCGTACGATGGCCAGCGCTTGCTGATAAAAGTTCTCAGCCTCTCCATGCGTTCCTTGCGCGTGATGGAGTTCGCCTGAATTGTTCAGACTTCTGGCAGCGTCAGGGCGCTCCTCACCGAGTATCTTGCATTGGATTGCTCAGGCTCTCAATTGTGTCGGGACGGTCATTGCCCAACAGTTTGTTGCGCCCAGCCAGCGCTTCTTGAGAGAGCGAAATCGTCTCTTTACTGGCCGCTGTTTATACAAGCAGGGCCAGTAAAGAGGCAGGTAGTCATGGTGGAGCGTGACGGCCGCCTCATAGCTCGATGGTGGAGAGTTCACCGGAACTGCACTCACGTCATGGCCGATGCCTTCCCCGGGCAGGCGCGCTGCGAGCAGGTGGCGCCCTTTCTGCTGCCCGGCGGGATTGCCTCTTTCCCCGGCGTGCCATCCAGGCAGAGGAAGTGGTGTCCCGGCTTGAGCGACTGGAGCCCGGGAGCCAGCCGGACCCTCTTTCCCGCCTATCAGGTCCACCGCATGCCACGGGAGGCAGCTCCAGGTGCTAACAAAGGACATGGTGGCTCGTCTCAAAGCCACCAGCCGCCGTACGTCCTCAGGGCGCAGCTCGTCCCACCGGGCGCTCGCGCGAATGCCGATGAGGCCAGGCTAGCAAGCACATCATGAGCAGGAGTTTCTCCAGGGGAGACCGCACCACGCGAGCGTGCCACTGGTCCGTAACCGGACGTCGCTGCTCATCCAGGGTATCCAGAGCGAAGAGAGGCGTTTTGTTGAGGCGCTTGAGGGTTGTGAGGCGTGTGATCCTGGATAGAAGGAAACCGTTCGGCGAGGGCAGTGGTTTTCCTTCCCTCTTCTGACTCTCGGAAGGTGCTGGTTGCTTCGCTCTGCCATGGTATTCCCGACTTTGCTGCAGTCTTGAAAATCAGCCAGGGCATTCCCATTCGCGCTTTCCAGCGTCCCTCATTTTTCTATCTCCCGGTCGGCTGCAGCTGCGTGCAAGGCGGCAGGAAGGAAATAGCAAATACCCCCCATGTTACTTGTTTTACAGAATGTTGTAACTTTTTATCGTATATCTACCTGGAGCATTTTGAAAATTCTGGGAGAAGGCTCTCTGCTTATCCCATATTTCCCTTTAAGGAAGGAGGGACATTTTATGCTCATTCGCCTTTTAAAAAGGAAAAGCTGGATTGCACTATCTGCAGCAATCCTTAGTATTCTCTCTCTGATGCTGCTCCCTACCATTGCTTTTGCTCAATCTACCACTCATCAGGCCGCAAGATCAGGGGGATTTTATCAGCAAACAAACCTGGTGTCCAACGTTCCCAACGAGGCGCCTGTGACCGATCCCAACCTCGACAATGCCTGGGGTCTGGCGGCTGGTCCGAGCACTCCCTGGTGGGTGTCCGATAACGATACCGGCGTCTCCACTCTCTATAATGGCCAGGGCCAGATTGTCCCACTGGTTGTTACCGTCCCGACTCCTGCGGGCACCCCTGCCAGCCAGGCCTCGGCTCCGACGGGCGTGGTTTTCAACGGGACTTCGGGTTTTGTTGTCTCACAAAATGGCGTATCGGGGGCAAGTCTGTTTATCTTCGATACGGAGGACGGGACAATTTCCGGCTGGAATCCTCAGGTTAACCGGACCAATGCCATCCTTACCGTTGATCATTCCAATGGTGGCAACGGTGCGGTCTACAAGGGGCTGGCCATCGCCACTAACAACGACGGCACGTTCATCTTCGCGACCAATTTCCGCGCCGGTACCGTTGAAGAATACAACAGTAACTTCCAGCGCGTTCGCTCTTTCACTGATCCAATCCTGGCGCGCGTTTGCCCATTCTTCAAGCAGTGTTTCGCGCCTTTTGGTATCCAGACGATCGGCAATAACCTGTATGTTACCTTTGCCTTGCAGGATGCCCAGAAAGCGAATAACGTGGCAGGCCGGGGATTGGGGATTGTGGACGTTTTCAGCACCGAAGGACGCCTGATCCGCCGCCTGGCCGCTGGTGGTAATCTCAATGCTCCCTGGGGCCTGGCGCTCGCGCCCGCGAATTTTGGCAGATTCAGCAACGATCTGCTGGTCGGCAACTTCGGCGACGGCCATATCAACGTCTTTGATCCAAAGACCGGCATACCCCTGGGTCAGCTGCGCACCCGGAATGGTAGTCCCCTTGTGATCAGCGGCCTGTGGGCGCTGGAGTTTGCTAACGGAGGAGTAAGCGGAGCTACGAATCAGCTCTTCTTCACCGATGGTCCTGATGGCCATGGACTGTTCGGCTTCATTACAAGCCAGAGCTAGCTCCTCTGATCGGATCTGCGCGTGAGCGTAGAGAGATGAAGGCGTGTGCCATGCTGCGCATTTCGTGCAGCATGGCACACGCCTTCATCTCTCTACGCTCACGCGCAGGTGGGACACACTCATCCGCGTTGAGGAGTGCTCTTACAATTCTTTTTCCGCCAGAAATCGCTCGGGCTCGCGCTCGAATTCACGTTTGCAAGCGGGACAGCAGAAGTAGAAGGTGTATCCGGCGTGGGTGCTGATGTGGCGAGCTTCTGCGATTTCGACGGTCATGCCACAGACAGGATCGATAGCCTCGCCTGCTTGCTCTCGCGTTGAAGTGACTTCGCTGCTGGCCTCGTCTTTGGCCGGAGCCGACTGTACTGGACGGCGCCGATGCAGCACCAGTTCGGCGAGGATGCTGGCGGCGATCTCTTCGGGCGTGCATGCGCCAATGTCGAGGCCGGCGGGCGCTTTGAGGCGCGCGATCCTCTCCTCAGCCATGCCAGAAGTGCGCAGGTAAGCGCGACAGGCCTCAGCCCGGCGCGAGCTGCTGACCATGCCGACATAGGCGGCGGGGCCTGTCAGCACGTGCTCAAGCACATGCTCATCATACTGTCCGTGCGTGGCAATGACGATATACGTGCGTTCGTTACTCCGCACCAGGTCAAGGCCGACCTCATCGATCTGGCTCACCGCGAAGTCAAGCACCGGAGCAAGCCTGTGGAGCGCGGCAATGATTGGCGACTCGCCAATCAACAGGAGCCGTGGCTGCGGCAAATGTGGTTCCATATAGATATCCAGCGCGCCCCCGCTGGCGCAGGTCATCGGAAACACACGCACAGCACTTGTTTCCTGGTATCCGGGATCGGGTACAGACGTGCCGAGTTTCAGAAGAAGCGGCTCGCCGCCCTCGCGCAGCAGGCGTTTCGCCTCGCGCAAGACAGCTGGCTGGGTGCAACTTCCGCCCACCCAGCCGGTGAACTGTCCGTCCTCCTGAATAATCGCCTGCGCGCCGGGCCTGGCGGAGGTCGGTCGCTCGCACCACACGACCGTCGCATGCACAAACGGCTTGCCGGCGCGCATCAATTGGTAGGCAAGCTCGATCAGGGAATCAGACATGATCTATCTCCATAGAGTATCAGCCTGCGCTTCAGGGTGCAAAAAATCAGAGATGGCGCATCTCTGATCTGCTAGTCCGTAGCCAGTCCTTTCTCTTTGAGAACCTGCCATACTTTCCAGGGCGAGAGCGGTATATCGATGTGGCGCACGCCAACGTGGGCGAGCGCATCGACGACGGCGTTAACGATGGCCTGAGGCGCGCCGACGGTGGGCGATTCGCCGACTCCTTTGGCCCCGATTGGATGGTGTGGCGAGGGCGTGACCGTTCGATCTGTTTCCCAGCGTGGCGTCTCCATCGAGGTCGGAATCAGATAATCCTGGAAATTCCCGCTGAGAATATTGCCATCCGCGTCGTAGGCCAGCTCCTCGTACATTGCCGGGGCGAGTCCCTGAGTCAGGCCGCCATGAATCTGCCCCTCCACAACCATCGGGTTAATGATGGTGCCGCAGTCGTCCACGGCCATAAAGCGGCGGATATGGACCTGGCCGGTGCCGCGATCGATATCGACGATACAGATGTAGCTACCGAAGGGATAGGTGAGATTGGGTGGATCGTAGTAATTGACCGCCTCCAGCCCGGGCTCCAGGTAAGGAGGGCAGTTGGTATAAGCGGCGAAGGCCAGTTCCTGGATGGTCTTGCCCTTGTCCGGCGCGCCCCTGACGTAGAAGCGGCCAGGCTCCCACTCCAGATCCTCCTCGCCGACCTCCAGCAGGTAGGAGGCAATCTTCTTCGCCTTATCGCGCACCTTGCGAGCAGCCAGGGCCGACGCGGCTCCGCTGACCGGTGTGCTGCGACTGGCATAGGTGCCCAGGCCATAAGGCGCGGTATCCGTGTCGCCGTGCTCAACGTCCACGTCGTCGGGCGACATACCCAGTTCGGCGGCGATGATCTGCGCAAAGGTCGTTTCGTGGCCCTGACCCTGGGTCTGTACGCCGATGCGTGCCAGCACCTTGCCGGTCGGGTGAACGCGCACCTCGCAGCTATCAAACATCTGAATGCCCGCGATATCGAAATGCTTGCCGGGTCCGGCGCCCACAATCTCAGTGAACGATGAGATGCCGATGCCCATCAATTCGCCACGCGCCCGCTTCTCCGCCTGCTCGCGCCGCAACTCCTCGTAATCCACATTCTTCATCGCCAGCTTCAGGGCCGCCTCGTAGTTGCCGCTATCGTAGGTCCAATCCAGCGCGGACCGGTATGGAAAGGCCTGGGGCTGGATGAAGTTTTGCAGGCGCAGTTGCGCGGGGTCCTTGCCCAGTTCGTGCGCCAGCGTATCCATCGCGCGCTCGATCAGGTACGACGCCTCGGTCACGCGGAAGGAACAGCGATAGGCAATGCCGCCCGGCGCCTTATTAGTATGCACCGCGTCCACCTCGACAAAGGCGTGCTTAAAGTCGTAGGAGCCAGTGCAGATGTGGAACAGGCCGGCGGGAAACTTCGTCGGCTGGGCCGCCGCGTCAAAGGCGCCGTGATCGGCCAGGGTATTGACGCGTAGCGCCTGTACATTGCCGTCCTTATCGCTGGCGATCTCTGCGTGGATATGGTAATCGCGCCCAAAGCCCGTGCTGCTCAGATTTTCCGTGCGGTCCTCAATCCACTTGACCGGCCGGCCCGTTTTGAGCGAGGCCACGACCGCGCAGACATAGCCGGGATAGATCGGCACCTTATTGCCGAAGCCGCCGCCGATGTCCGGCGAGATGATGCGAATGCGGTGTTCTGGCAGCCCGGCCACGATTGCGAACAGCGTGCGGTGCGCGTGGGGAGCCTGGGAGGTCATCCACACGGTCAACTTGCCCGTCGCGGCCTTATAGTCTGCCACGCAGCCGCAGGTCTCAATCGGCGCGGGATGGATGCGGGGCACATACATATCCTGACGCACCACAATCCCGTTAGCCTCTGCCTCCGCGAAGGCGGTGTCAGTGGCGGCGCGGTCGCCCGTCTCCCAGTGATAGATATGATTTGTCGGCTGGCGATCCTTCTTATCGGGTCGCAGCAAAGGCGCATCGGGATTGCGGGCCTTTTTAGCATCCACCAGAACAGGTAGCGGCTCATACTCTACGTCCACGGCCTCCACGCCATCGGCGGCGGCGTAACGGCTGGTCGCCACCACAAAGGCCACCTCCTGCATCTGGTAGTGAACGCGATCCAGGGCTAAAACCGCCTCGGTATCCGCCGAAAGAGTGGGCATCCAGGCCAGGCCAGCCGCGTCGAGGTCCTTGCCGGTAATCACCGCGAGTACGCCCGGAACAGCCAGCGCCGCGCTGATATCGATATGTTTGATCAGCGCGTGCGCATAGGGACTGCGCACAATATCGCCGTAGAGCATACCAGGAAGCTGCACATCATCGACGTAGTTGCCCTGCCCGCGAATGAAGCGCGCATCCTCTTTGCGTTTATAGGCCTCGCCTAATCCATGCACATGCTGAGTCTCGCTGGCCATTATTCTCCCCCTCCTTCGCCGGCCGCGACCGGGCTTTGCTGCGCCTCGCGCATCTTTTCCCCGGCATATTGAATCGCCTTCACTATATTGACATAACCTGTGCAACGGCAGAGGTTTCCAGAGATACCGACACGCACCTCCTCCTCGGTTGGATCAGGATTGTTCTGCAGCAGCGCCAGGCCGGTCATCATCATACCGGGTGTGCAGTAGCCGCATTGCAGCGCGTGCGTTTCATGGAAGCCCTCCTGAAGAGGATGAAGCTGGCCGTTCTGCTCCAATCCCTCGACGGTCATCAGTTCGCGCCCATCGGCCTGTACAGCGAACATCGTACAGGACTTTGTGGCCTTCCCATTAACGAGAATCGTGCAGGCCCCGCAGGAGGAGGTATCGCAGCCAATGTGCGTGCCGGTCAGGCGCAGGCCGTCGCGCAGCCAGTGGACCAGCAGCGTGCGCGCATCGACCGTGTCCTCATAGGCGGTGCCGTTAATCGTAACATGGATGGTGTGCTTACTCATGCTCCTCCTCCTTGTGCGCGTTGGGCGGCCTTCTTGAGCGCACGTACGCAGAGTGTATGGACCATCGCGCGCTTATACTCCGCCGGCCCGCGTGTATCGCTGGTCGGCTGTGAGGCCGCCTCAGCCATGTCGGCGGCCTCGCGAATGTTTTGTTCATCCAGAGATTTGCCGCGCAAAGATTGTTCCGCCGCGCGTGCTTTAAGGGGGACCGGCCCGACATTGGTCAGTCCGATGCCGGCGGAAGT
>Ga0070741_10020616_pt1 | contig 10359 bp, 9 predicted proteins | sample Coa_R1_4_FD_66440 | JGI IMG/M metagenome (GOLD analysis project Ga0070741, IMG submission 66440) | Surface soil microbial communities from Centralia Pennsylvania, which are recovering from an underground coalmine fire - Coalmine... | ecosystem: Environmental > Terrestrial > Soil > Unclassified ...
TTCGCTGCTGACCCCGGCGGCTCGGCGGCCTCGTGTGCTCCAGAACCCGCTGCTTGATCCGCTCCGAGCGCGGAACCGCGCGCAGCCTCCGGACGGCGAGCACGATCAAGCCGGCGACGGCGACCACGAGCAGGAGCACGCCGCCGGCGCCGCGCAGGAGGAATCGCGGTACGAGCGGGTTCGGGTGCGTCGGCGTGATCGGCAGCTCGACCGCCGTCCGCGGGCCGTGCGGGCTGCCGAGCGACACGACGATCCGCTCGCCGGGAAGCGCATTCGTCGTGTACGTGACGTTCCAGATGTGGTCGAGCTCGGAGCTGACGCGCGCGTAGACCGACGAGAGCGCCGCCGGCGTGGGGCTGGAGTAGAACGACCCCCCCGTTCCCGCCGCGAGCGCTTTCAGCGGGGTTGCGGCGGCGTGCCCGAGCGCGATCGTGTCGATGACGACGTCGGCTCGCCTCGCCGCCCGCAGCGCCGCCCGCAGCGTCCCGCCGCTGCCGAGATCGTGGCCGTCGGTGAGCAGGACGAGCACGCGGCCCGCGAGCTTCTGGGCCCGGAGCTGGTTGGCCGACAGGATCGCGGCGTCGTAGAGAGCCGTCCCCGGCGTCGGGTCCGGAGCGATCGACGACAGCGCCGCAGTCGCATCTGCAGCCGACGTCGAGAACTCGGCCGCAGCCAGGGCCGTCGACCCGAACGTGACCAGCTCGACGCGGTCGAGAGGCTGCTTCCGTTGCAAGAGCTGCTTCGCCGCCGCGGCCGCGCGCGCGAGCGGCGTCCCCGTCATCGACTGGGAGCGGTCGATCGCGAGCACGATCGCCTTGCTCGTCCCGAGGTTCGCGTAGCGGACGTCGGTGATCTGGGCGCCGTTCTCGAAGACGGCCGGCTCCGCCGACGGGTTCGCCGACCGCACGACGAGACGCACGGTCGGGTACTCCGCAACCTGGACGCTCCGCAGCTGGAAGGCCCCGATCGGCGACGTCTGGCTCGGAGCCCGAGCCGCCGCCGCCGCCGCAACGACGACCAATGCGGCGGCTGCGGCGCCGAGCAGCAGCCGCGCCTTCTTCACGCGGCCGCCTCGGCGAACGTATTCGGGGGTAGCTCGACGCCGTGCATCGACAGCTTCGGCAGGAAGTTCGGCAGGAGGCCCGTCGACCGCAGCGGCCCGAGCAGTGCCACCCGGCCTCCCTCGCGCCGCTCCTCCTCCGGAGAGCGTGCGACGAACAGGTCCTGCAGGGTGACCACGTCGCCCTCCATCCCGGCCACCTCGGTGATCCGGGCGACGCGACGCGTCCCGTCGACGAGGCGTGTGAGATGGATGATCATGTCGAACGCCGAGGCGATCTGCTCGCGAATCGCGCGCAGCGGCAGCTCGACGCCGGCGGTGAGCACGAGCATCTCGAGCCGCTGCAGCGCGTCGCGCGGGTTGTTCGCGTGGATCGTCGTCAGCGAGCCCTCATGGCCGGTGTTCATCGCCTGGAGCATGTCGAGCGTCTCGGCGCCGCGAACCTCGCCGACGATGATGCGGTCGGGCCGCATGCGGAGCGCGTTGCGAACGAGCTCCCTGATCCTGATCTCACCCTGTCCTTCGATGTTCGGCGGCCGGGCCTCCAGCGACACCACGTGCCGCTGCTGGAGCTGGAGCTCGGCGGCGTCCTCGATCGTGACGATGCGCTCGTCGTTCGGGACGAACGCAGAGAGCGCGTTCAGCAGCGTCGTCTTGCCGGCGCCGGTGCCGCCGGAGATGAGGATGTTGACCTTGCCACGAACGCTCGCGGCGAGGAACGTCGCCGCCTGCGTCGTCAGCGACCCGAAGGACGCGAGGTCGGCGAGCGAGTACGCGTCGCGGGCGAACTTGCGGATCGTCAGGATCGGCCCGCGCAGCGAGAGCGGCGGGATGATCGCGTTGACGCGACTACCGTCGGGCAGACGCGCATCGACCATCGGCGAGGCTTCGTCGATCCGGCGTCCGACCTGCGAGACGATCCGGTCGATGATCCGAAGCACGTGCGCATCGTCGATGAAGCTGACGTTCGCAAGCTGGATCTTGCCGCCGCGCTCGATGTACACGTCCTGCGCGCCGTTGACCATGATTTCCGTGATCGTGTCGTCGCGAAGGAACGGCTCGAGCGGTCCGTAGCCGAGAATGTCGTCCGCGAGCTCCTGCTCGATCCGAACGCGCTCGACCCGGCTCAGCGGCGTCCGCACGAGCGCGAGCTCCTCGGCGACCGCGTCTCGCACGCGGAGGGCGAGCTCGTCGCTCGAGCCGACTTCGAACAACGCCGCACCGAGCTTCTCGATGCACGCCCGGTGCACCCGTCCCTTCAGCTCGGCGTGCGGATCGACGCGCGGCGCCGGACGCGGACGGCCGTCGACCGTGTCGTCGATCAGACGGCCGAGCGCCGCGGCGGTCGCCGCTCCCTGATCGCTGCCGCGCGCGAGGCGGTCGTTGAGCCTCATTCGGCCACCCGGGCGAGGCCGAACCTGCGCTCACGCCGGCGTTCCGTCGCCAGGCCCTCGTTCGCCATCAGATCGGCGACGAGCTCGCTCACCGCCGACGCGAACCGGCTCTTCGGCTTCAGGATGGTCGCCGGGACGCCGGAGTTGATGCTCGTCGGCACCACCGGGTCCTCCGGCAGCGCGTAACGGATCTTGCGGCCGATCGTCTCCGAGATCTCGTGCGCCGAGGCGCCGCCGGCCATCCCGGACCGGTTCGCGACGAGCGAGATCCGATCGGTCGGGAAGCCGAGCAGGTCGAGCGTCTGCAGCGCGAGCCGGATGTTCTTCATCGACGGCACGTCGGGCGTCGAGACGAGCAGGACGTGATCGCTCCGGTCGAGCGCCGTCAGCATCGGGCCGTCGAAGAGCGGCGCCGTGTCGACGACGATCGCGTCGTACATCCCTCGCGCCGTCTGCAGGATCGTCGCGATGCGAGCGGCGTCGATCGTCTCCCCGTCCTCCGGGCGGAGCGGCGCGGGCACGACGTGCAACCCGCTCTCGTGCCGGACGACGAAGCCGCGGAGCTTCTCCGGATCGAGGTCGGCGGCAGCGGCGTTCGCCAGGTCGTGCAGCGTCTGCTGCGGTCGCTCGAGGCCCAGGATGATGCCGACGTCGCCGAACTGCACGTCGAGATCGATCAGCAGCGTGCGAAGGTGCGTCGCGGCGAGGGACACCGCCAGGTTGACGGCGAGCGAGGTCTTGCCGGTCCCGCCCTTCGTCGACGAGACCATGAGCACGCGCGAGTTCTTCGCCTGCCCACTCGCCCGCCCGCGCGCCGCCTTCCGCAGCGCGAACGCGATCACGTTGCCCGGCTGCGGCAGCAGCAGCAGGTCGCTCAGCTCGGCCTCCAGCGCCTCGTCGACGAACGCCTCGCGGTCGCCGAGGAGGCCTTCGCGGTCGCCGACGAGACCGAGAACGATCGGCGCGTCGGTCTGCTCGCGGAGGCCCGCGATCTCCCTCGACACCGGCGCGTCGGCCTGCGTCACGTGCAGGACGACGTCGACGCTCTCGAGCGGGGTCCGGTTGTCGGGGCCGCCGGTGTACGGGCGAAGCACGAGGTCGCGGCGCGAGACGAGATCGGGCGGCAGGCTCCCGCGCGCGTCGCCGCTGACGAGGACGACGACGCGGCCGCGCGTCCTGATCGGCGCGCTGCCGTTGCCCATGCTCCCGTTGCTAGCCGGCATCGGACACGCTCCCGATCCCCTGCCCGGACGTGAGCTGCGAGATCTGCTGCTGGCTCAAGCCGCCGCTGACGAGGCCCTTGATCGTCTCGGCCACTCCGGCGCTGTCGGCGGGCCGCGCGACGGGCCGCAACAGCAGCGACCAGCTCGTGTTCTGCGTCGTGTAGAACAGCTTCGCCGCCTGCTCGTCGGTGACGGCGAACGTGATCGAGTTGCTCTGGCCGGCGGCGCCGAGACCGCCGCCGCCGTTGCTGCTCGGCGCGTCGAGGACGAGCAGGTTCCTGAGCACGATCCGGGTCACCACGTGGTCATGGCCGCCGACGGAGTACTTGAGGTTGGCGACGACGTCGACCCGGTTCCCGTTCTTGACGATCCCGGCGAGCAACTGGTTGTTGTTGCCGGTGATCGTGATCGCTCGCAGGTTGCCGGAGATGTCCGCGAGCGCTCCCCGTTGCGCGGTCGAGCGGAACTGCTTGATCGTCACCTGCTCGCCCGCGAAGATCGTCTGCGCCGCGGCGAGGTTCGCGATCTGGCTCGGGTTCGAGATCGCGCCGCTGACGACGTTCCGGCGGAGGACCGTCTCCCGCTTGAGGTAGCCCGCGCTGGCCGCCGTCGCGCCGTCGGTTCCCTCGGGGATGTCACGCGCCGCGACATAGACGGCCACGAGACCGGCGCCGTGCGTCACGCTGTTCCGGTAGCTCGTGACGTACGCAACGACGAGCAGCGCGCCGACGAGCGCGAGCACGCCTGCGACGAGAGCGTTTCGTACCCGGTACCGCGAGAGAAGCGCGTTCAACATAACCCCCCTAGCTCGTAAGTCCGACCACTCGGACGCCGAAGTTGTTGTTCTGGCCCGGCCCGCTTAGTGCACCGACCGATCCCGGAAGTGTGAGCGGCGTGAAGTACCCCTCGATGACTTTACTCGTGTCGGTCCAGCTGTCGACGCTCGTGAGAACGAAGTCCGCGAAGCCGACGATCCGATACGGCGACGCACCCGTGAAGACGGGGACGATCAGCTGCTGTTGCTGGCTCGCGACGTCGTCGAGCGCAGGCTCGGTCCTGCGGGCGGGGCCGTTCCTGATCTGCGCGAACGTCGAATCGACGTCGATCGCGGTCCTGAGGCAGGGCGAGCATCGGATCCATCCGCGAACCGTCTTTCCGTTCGGCTGCGGGCAGGACGAGCACACGTTCGCGAGCGTGAAGTCGCCCGAGCCGTCGCCGGTTACGTCGTAGCTCAGGGTTCGTGTCGAGCCGAAGCACGGGCCCGCCGAGCAGGCTGCCGTGAACGCGTTCTCGTTGACGAGCAGCGGGGTGATGAACGGCGCCGGCTGCGGCAGACCCGTGCCGGAGATCCAGTCGGCGTTGTTCAAGCTCGACGGCGGCGACGCCTCCGCCGTCGCCGTCGCTTTCTCGCTGAACCCGGCGATGCCGGCGAGACCGCCGAAGATGATCGGCGCGTCGCGACTCGCGGTCACGGTGAACGAGTCGGGCGGCGCGGCTGGGTCGAGACCGCTGCCGTCGGGGCTCAACGTCGCCCAGCCGTTGTCCGTGATCGCCGCGTCGAGTTGGCCCTTCTCGACCGCCGCGAGCGCCGCCGCGTCGGCGACGCTCTGGAGCTTTCGGTGCGTTCCGAGCCAGAGGCCGACGTCGACGACGAAAGCGAGCAGGATCATGAGCATGCTCAGCGAGACGATGAACATCGCGATCGTCTGGCCCCGCTCCGCGCCGGGCCGCTGAGCGATACCGGTCGTCATTGCAGCAGCGCGGTGGCGTGGCTGGTCAGCGTCGACGGCAGCGCGTCCGACAGGAACGGGATGCTGCTGATCGCGTTCGACGGTTCGACGGTCACGGTGATCGTCACCGGTTCGTTCGGCTTCTCGCCGTTCGGGTACGCGCACGTGGGCTGGGTTTGCAACTTGAGTCCATTTGCGGCCTGGGTCGCAGCGTCGATCGCGGCGGCACAAGCGGGGTCGGCCTGGCCGCTGAACTGTGGATTGAAGCGCCCGATCGATGCGGCCCGAGCCGCGGTTCGGGCGATGTCGTTGACCCGCTGGTAGTCGTTGAGGGTGATGCCGTAACCGATCGCGATGAAGATCAACGCCAGGAAGAGCGGCAGGACGAGGACGAACTCCACCATCGCCTGGCCGTCCTCGTTCCCGCCGAGTGCCCGACGGCTCTCCCGCCGGCGGCGGAAGAGCCGTTCCATCGGGCCTGCCAGACCTGTTGCCCGAACGCGGCGGCCGACGCCGGACCCCTGCTCGATCGTCGCCACGGCGGTCGTGCGCTCTCTGCAGCCGCGCCTCGCGTCCTTGGAGACGCCTAGCTTCCGCCTCCGCCGCCGCCTCCGCTCGGCAGGGCGCTGTTGATGGCGTTCTTGACCGCCACCAGCGCATCCTGGATCTTCGTTCCGAGATCGGTGAATGCGGTCGTGACGGCGACGGCAACCGCGATGAACAGGAGCAGCAGCGCATATTCCACGAACGCCTGTCCCCGCTCCTCGTGAAGGGTTCGCAGTCGCGTGCGCACCTTCTCCGGCACGTACAGGACGAGTCCGGCCCGTACCGAGTTGAGCACCTGGATCATGCGGTTTCCTCCTTTTGGGTCGATCCGGCCACAGAGCTCAGAGAGCCTTCCTATACCGAGAAGAGCGCCGACACAAGGTGCCGCGCGTTGGTCTAAACCAAGGAAGGGACCCGCCTGCGGAGGCAGGCGGAAGCTAGCGAATCCGTGCTAGCGGACGGCTTCGGCGGGCGTAGCTTCGGAAGCTCGCCTCGAACTCCGGCCACCACGGCGGCTCGTCGTCATCGCCCTGCTCCCGGCCGTCTTCGTCGTCTCCGCGCAGGACGAGGACCGATCCGATCACGAGGAGGACGAACGAACAGAGGAAAAGCTCGTCCTCTCGCGCCGCCGACGGACCGGGTGTCACCAGACCGAGCAACGCGGTCGCGATCGCGAGGGCGACGAGGGCGCTCCCGAGCTCGACCGAGCCGGAGGACAGCCGGTCGGCATAGAGGGGCGCCAGCGCGATCACGACGACCGCGCTTGCTCCGAGAGCGATGGTGACGACGAACATGGCTCGAAGAAGAACTGTACTTTTGCCCAGGGACGGCAGAAGCCTAACCGGCGGGCGAAGCCGCCACGGCGCCTCCTAGCTGAGCCGACCTGGGAACTCGAGCAGCGACCGTACGAGCCAGCCGCCCGCGAGGAAGAAGTACGTGAACGTCGGCAGCGCCAGCCCGAACACGACGACGGCGACGCCGGCCGCGTACGGGATGCCGAACGCGAGCACGCCGTCGATGATCGCGGGCAGCGCTGCGATCAGCGCAAACCCCGCGAGCAACGCGAAGAAACCGCCGGTCACGCTGCGCGGACCGACGGTGCGGAAGCGGACGAGCGTCCAGGCGGCGAGCACGACCGCCGCGACGAGCATCAGCGCGATGAACACGTTCGCCGAGATCGGAATCACGACCGGCATCGGTTCGCCCTCGCCCTCGTCATCGCTTCAGTCATCGGCAGACCTCAGCTGCGAGCACACCCCCGGATGGGGCACGGAAATGTCGAGGGAGTTCTAACCCATCCTGCGGACGTCTAACCGTCCGTTCGTCGATTGAGCACCGATCGTCGATCAAGCTATGCTGGCCCGCGTTGGTCGTAGGGCCTCCGTTTGATGGCGAACAGATTCAGTCGATACGAGCCCGAGCCTGACCACCGGTCGGAGCGGACGCGAGAGGAGACCCGAGTGGACGAGAACGGGCAATTCGCACTCGAGAAGATGCACGAGCGCCGCATCCTCTCGTGGTCACCGGACCCCGAGGAGGAGTTCGAGGACGATCCGCAGCCGCCGTCGCCGCCCCTCGCCCAAGAGGCGCAACAGCCGGCGCAGATCGCGGCCGTACGTCAGGCCGAGCCCGCCCCCCGGCCGTGGCCGATCGACGAACCCCTCCCCGGTCCGATAGAGGCCCCGGCGCGCGAGCGAGACGAGCCCGCTCCCGAGCTCGTCGAGCTCGCGCAGCCGAAGCCCTCCCTGTCCAGCCACCCACCGCAGGCGGCGGCCGGTCAGGAGCCGCGACGCCGTGGTCGTCCGCGCGGACGTCCACGGCGTCAGGTTCACTTCCACGTCGATCCCGACGAGGAGCTGCTGCTCCTCGCAGCCGCGCGGAAGCACGGTTCGCAGCAGAAAGGTCTGGTCGCGGCCCTCCAGGCGCTGCAGGACATCGAGGTCCTGCGCGACGAGATCGAGCGGCTGAGGGCCGAGTGCGAGCGCCAGCGCGTGCTGCTCGCGGACGCCGAGGCAATCTTCAGGCGCTAGCGGCAGGAAGGCGGGGCGTCCGTCCGGGGTGGGCGTCCGCCCCGCTCCTGTCCGTGCGCGCGGTCGCGGCAGGAGGGCGGAGTGAACGCCCGCGGTGGGCGTCCACCCCGCCGCTCCGTGCCGGCTCTCGGATTGCGGCAGGAAGGCGGAATGGACGTCCGAGGTGGGCGTCCACCCCGCCGTTCCGTGCCGTGGGGGCCGCGAGGGGTGGATCCGCTTCGGGAGTCCACCCCGTCGGTCAGCCCCGATCGCTGCGCGGGCCGGAAGGGGTGAACGCCGGGAGGGAGTCCACCCCTTTGCTCCAGCCTCGCTGGTGCGGCTGGAGGGGTGGACGCCCGCTGGGCGTCCACCCCGTCCATCCGTGCCGCATGCGCACGCCGTGACGAGCACGGCTCGTCCGGCGTGACGCTCGAGCTCGTCCGGACGGGGTGGACGACCCGCGACCTTGCCGCTTGCTGCGGCCGTTCGCCGGGCCGTTCCACCCCCGCCGGGGAGTCCGTCGTGCCAGACGGCACAGCCGCCGCCAGAGCCACCCGTGAGGGCGACCCCGGCGGCGAGCTCGTGCTGTGTGTGCGTGTTCATGGCTTTCGCTTCCTCACACGTCCTCTCCGCTCGTGTGAGCGGGAGCCTCTTGGGGCGACCCCCGCTCGTGGCTGGAGAGCTTGTGTGGTCGGTTCGCTCACTCGTCAGTGAGCGGGCACCTGCTCTGCCGTCGACGAGACCGCGAGATTGCAGGCGCGACCAGACCGCGCTCTTGGGCAGTGCGGCGGTCTGTGCTGCGTCTCTGTTGGTCATGTCGTTGGCAGTCATTGCGTTCGTCGGTGTCCTTTACGCGTTCTGGTTGACGCCGACGTTCCCGGCACCGAGGTTCGTGACGTTGTTCGTGTTCGTCTCGGTCTCGGTCGAGTTGCCCGAATTCGAGTTGTTCGAATTCGAGGTCGTGTTACCCGAGCCGGTCGAGCCGTTGATCCCGCCACTGTTGAAGGAGTCCTTGAAGACCTTCACGGTCTTCTCGTAGCTCTTCTTCGCGGTGGCGTTGCCATCGATGTCCTGGCTGAGCCCGAGGCTCTGGGACGCCGAGTTGGTCACGACAGCCGCGCCCGTCTGGGCGTTGCCGCCGTTCGCCTGAGCACCGCCGCCGGCGCCGCCGTTGGCGGAGCTGGCGAGCAGGTTGCCCGTCGCGTTGTTGCCGTTGGCGGTGGTGGTGCCGCCAGTCGCGTTGTTGACGGCTGCGCCGCCGTTGCCACCGGCACTGAGCGTGTCGGCGGAGGTGTTGCTCTGGTTGCTGCCGGACTGGCCGGTGTTCGACGACGCGTTCGCGTCGGCCGCGCCAGCGCTGCCGCTGGTCGCTCCGCCGCCCGTGCCGCCGTTCTGGCCGGCGTTGCCGCTCGTCGCGGGGCCGGTGCCGACGCCGCCGCCGGTGCCGCCGGGGGCGTTGCCCGTGTCGCTCGACGCGTGGGCGTTACCGGACTCGTTCTCGCCGCCGGTCGAGCTGCCGGACGAGGCATCCGAAGGCGCGATCGCCTTCGAGTTGCCGCCGTCGCCGCCGGTCGAGTCGGAGCTGCCCGAGTTCGACGCACCGCTCGCGCCGCCGGCTCCGCCGGCGCTGCCCGAGTTGACGCCGGACGGGCCGCCGGAACCGCCGGCTGCTCCCTGGTTCGCCGGGCCGGCCTGGCCGCCGCCAGAGCCGCCGCCGGAGCCGTTGTTGCTGTTACCGCCGCCGTTGCCGTTGCCCGAGCCGCCGCTACCGCCGCTGCTCGAGGTGCCCTGGCCGGCGGAGTTGCCGGCGTCGCCGCCCTGGCTCGACGACTTGCAGCTCAGCAGGTCCGCCGAGCAGGACCCGGAGTCGCCGCCGGATCCGCCGGACGAGTGGACGTTGCCGCTCGTGCCGTCGCCGCTCGAGGAACCGCCGCCGGCACCGCCACTCGAGGTGGCCGTCGGGTCGGACGTCGCGGCGCCGGTCGCGCCGCCGTTCGCGTTGCTGTGGTTCACGTCACCGGAGGTGGCGTCGGTCGAGTTCAGGCCTGTGAGACCGCCGGAACCCGAGCCACCCTTGTTGAACCCGGTGTTGGCGTCGCCGCTGTAGTTGGAGCCGCTGTCGACGTAGCCGCCGTTCGCGGTCCCCGACTTCGAGACGGCCACCGCCGTGCCACCGTCGCCACCGGTCGGGCCGGTGTTGCCGGAGCTGTCGGCGTGGTTGCCCGACGAGAGCGCCGCGCTGTTACCACCGCTGGCGTTCGGCGAGCAGCTGCCACCGCCGCCGCCCGGGCCCGGGGTGATGCTGTTACCCGTGATCCCGTCCGGGAGCGAGCCGCTGGAGCAGCCGGTCGTGCTGTTGTACGCGTTGGAGGAGTTGTCGATCTTCGAGACCGACAC
>Ga0070741_10020617_pt1 | contig 10359 bp, 15 predicted proteins | sample Coa_R1_4_FD_66440 | JGI IMG/M metagenome (GOLD analysis project Ga0070741, IMG submission 66440) | Surface soil microbial communities from Centralia Pennsylvania, which are recovering from an underground coalmine fire - Coalmine... | ecosystem: Environmental > Terrestrial > Soil > Unclassified ...
AAAAATTCAAAACAGGCCAGTGAAGAAGCGCCAATCCAAACAAGCGAAGCTGGGCTCTCAAATCCCGAAACCCCCCAACCCACATCAACCCCAGCAGCTACCCCTGCCGACAAAACAAAAATCAAAATTAAAGTCTTAAACGGAACTGGTGTTCCCGGGGACGCCGGGGCTTTGTCAGACGAGCTAAAGAAATTAGGTTACACAAATGTGACGACCGGAAACGCGGACAATCAAAGCGCGTCCGCAGATGCGTCAGTTGTTTTCGACACAAATGTTTCAAGCGACGTCGCCGCGGAAATAGCTGCAAAATTAAGAGAATTATACAACAGCGTCTCCACTTCAAGTTCCAGTTTAAGCGACGCGGATATTCAAATTACAACAGGTTTAGGCAAAGGCCAGACGCCTGCGCCGCGCGCAACATCTACAACTTCCGAAACAGAAACCCCAACCCCTACTCCAACCTCCGCTCAATAAATTTGGTATATAATTAATCATGAGACTCCATCTAGGTAGCGTGACTATTGCGCCAAACATCTGGCAGGCAGCGGCCATTATTGCTTTAATTTTTGCACTCTTGCTTATTCTAGCTTACATGAGCAGAAACTTCCTTGAATGGTCTCTTTCTGGCTTTGGCATAGGCCTTTTAATCGGTTTTATATTAGCTATTGTACTGGAAGGATTTTTAATAATAGGGGGAAAAACAGTAGTAACAGGGTTGCTTAGTTGGAAAGCCGCTCCTCCTCAAATACAAAAAATCCTAGACGACGGCCACCAAAGACTGCTAGACACATTAAATATTCCGGCTAGCTGCTCAGGTATAGTTAGATAGCCAAATTTGATATACTTCAAGGATGACAGATATAAAATCTCTCGCCAATGAATTCCAAGAGTTCAAGAAAAATTTTGAAATTCCTCAAAAAGAAACAGAGCTTAAAAATCTCACTGAAAAATCTCTTGACCCCGATTTGTGGAAAGATCAAGACAAGGCCAAAAAAATCATGCAAAATTTGTCCGATCTAAAAAACGAACTGGATGAAGTCAAAAATCTGGAAGAAGAAATAAATATCATAGAATCACTTTCAAACTCAGGAGAAGATTTGACTAAAGATATCAGCAGAATCGAATCAAAATTTAAAAAAATAGTTCTTAAAACATACCTTAATAAACCCAATGACAAAAAGAATGCAACCCTTTCTATTCACGCGGGTCAAGGAGGCACAGAGGCAATGGATTGGGTATCCATGTTGACACGTATGTATTTAAGATATTTTGAGAGAAAAGGTTGGAAAGCGGACATAATAGATCAAACCGACGGAGAAGAGGCTGGAATTAAAAGTATTGTTATTAATGTAACAGGTTCCTATGCTTACGGATTTTTAAAAGGAGAAGCGGGTACTCACAGGCTCGTCAGGCAATCTCCGTTCAATGCCGACAAACTCCGCCAAACATCATTCGCGTTAGTTGAGGTCTTGCCCGAGTTTGAAGAGGTGGATCTGCCGGACATTCAAATTAAAGATGAAGACTTAGAAATTCAATTCTTCCGTTCAGGCGGCCATGGTGGGCAAAACGTAAATAAAGTTTCCACAGCAGTCAGGCTCAAACATATACCAACAGGCATTGTGGTAACAGCCCAGACAGAACGCTTTCAAGAACAAAATAGAAAGATTGCGATGAACTTACTTCGCGCAAAAATTTGGGCAAAACAAAAAGAGCAGGAAGCCCAAAACCAAAAAGACATTAAAGGCGAATATCACCCACCAAGTTGGGGAAACCAAATTAGAAGCTACGTCCTTCATCCATATAAAATGGTTAAAGACTTAAGAACTGGGATTGAAAGTAGCAATCCAGACGCAGTCTTAGACGGTGAACTCGATGAATTCATAGAAGCAGAACTTAAGCTCAAATAAAGTTTAACATTTTGCAATTCTGTGATATATTGAGGTATGAACCCCAACGCCCAAAGTGTTGTAAAAACAATAAATTCCCCAAACAAACCTTTGATTGCGATCCTCGCGGCAATGGTCGTACTCGCAGGCCTGGTGGCAGGTTACTTTATTTCTGGCAGGAAGGTAAGTCAAAATACGACAACTGCTTCAAACGCTTCGACTTCTTCAAGCGAAGCAGGCGCAAAAGATTCATCTGCCTTCAAAGACACCGCAACCGGCATTCTCCAAGTAGGAGGGATAAAAGGGGAGGGCACTTATCACCTCGATCGTGGAGGTGATCAAACGAAAACAGTTTACCTAACATCAACGGTTATTGATATGAATCCATTTGTAGGGAAAAAAGTCCAGGTCTGGGGACAAACTCAAGCAAGCAAGTATGCTCCTTGGTTCATGGATGTGGGAAAAATCAAAGTAGTGGAATAAATTGACTTCATCTGTTAATCTTAAAGTGATGCTTGAATTCAAAAACGTAACCAAAACATTCGGGAACATCAAGGCTTTGAATAATATCTCTTTCAAGATTAATCAAGGAGAATTTGTTTTTATCGTCGGCCCATCAGGAAGCGGGAAAACTACAATCCTCAGGCTTCTTATGGGAGAATTTAAACCCACGCAAGGTCAAATTTTTTTTGATAACGAAAATATAACAAACATTAATGCCAGTAAAATTCCAAAATTAAGACAAAAAATAGGTATCGTATTCCAAGATTTCAAGTTGTTAAAAGAACAAACAATTGGAGAAAACATCGAAACCGCGCTCGCGATTAAAAATGTAAAAAAAGACGAGTGGGAAAACAGAAAAAAACAAGTCTTAAGATTGGTTGGATTAGCAACAAGAAGCGATCTTTTCCCGGCTCAACTGTCAGGCGGTGAGCTTCAAAGAGTAGCCATTGCCCGGGCTTTAGTGGTTGACCCAAAAGTCATTTTTGCCGACGAGCCGACAGGAAATCTTGACTGGGAAACAGGAGAGATTATCATGAATTTATTGGAAAAAATTAATAAAGCAGGAAAAACCGTGGTTGTAACCTCACATAACCTAGAAATTATTAGTAAAATGAAAAAAAGAGTCATAAAACTTAACGCTGGCAAAATTATAAACTAGAAGATTACCATATGTTCCTAAAAACAGCTTTATCAAATATCAGACGAAGCCCTTTTCAGGCGTTAACAGCAATCGTTGCTTTAAGCGTAACTTTTTTTGTGGCAACTCTTGTAAGCATATTGATGTACTCGTCTGCTCAAGTTCTAAAATATTTTGAAACTCGTCCTCAGGTAATTGTTTTCTTAAAGCAAGACGCGTCAGCCGACAAAATCGATTCTCTGAAAGCCAAACTTGAAAAGGACAACAAAGTCAAAGACCTTAAATTTGTATCAAAAGAACAAGCTCTCGAAATTTACAAAAATGTTACCAGCAACAACCCTTTATTGGGGAAACTCGTCTCCCCTTCAATTTTTCCGGCAAGTCTGGAATTTTCCTTGAAAGACTTGAATGATGCAAGAAAAATCATTGATGAGATCAAGAAAGAGGATGTTGTAGACTCAGTTGGCTTCACCGCAAGCCTGGGCAACGAAGACGCGCTAAAGGAGGTAATTGATAGACTAACCAAAATAACATACTACATTAGAATTGGTGGGCTGGCGGTAGCCTTGATATTAGCCTTTACCTCATTCTTAGTTCTTATGGTAGTAATAGGGATGAGGATAGCCACAAAAAGAAATGAAATCGAAACGTTAAAATTAATGGGAGCTACATCTTGGTTTATCAAAACCCCAATCTTACTCGAAGGGATTATATATGTAACGATTGGAGTAATTTTAGGTTGGGCGCTTGCTTTAACATTAGAACTCTATCTCCCCCCATCAATTATCAGTTATTTTGGCACGGTCCCAATCTTGCCAAGAAACAACCTGGAATTCCTCCAATTAAACTTTATTATCTTGGGAATAGAGGTAATAACTGGATTTGTTATTGCAGTTCTTGGTAGCTGGACGGCAGCGACAAGAGCGATGTCCAAATGAAAAAAGTACTACTCCTCATAGTTTTACTGTTAGGATTATTCTTGCCTTTGCGGGTTTCTGCTCTTTCTTGCGGCGATCCCTGTAACAATAAAGATAGTTGCAATCAGATTATTGATGCCTGCCAAAGCCAAATCGCAAATCTTCAAAAACAAGCGAACACCCTCTCAAATCAAATTGCGCAGTTCAACGCCCAAATTAACCTTGCTCAGTCGCAAATTCAAGAAACTCAAAATGAAATTGAATTGCTCTCGGGCAGAATAGACCAGGTTCAAGGATCTCTCCAAGACCTCACAGAAGCTTTTTCACAAAGAGCGGCAGAAACTTACAAAATGGCAAGGATGGACGAAGCCGTATATCTTTTACTATCCGCGAGTAATTTAAGCGACGCAATTTCCAAATTCCATTATCTAATACAAGTTGAAAATTCCGACCAAACTTTATTGACAAGATTGCAATCAGCCAAAGTAAGTTATGAAGACTCCAAGAAAAAAAGTGAAGATCTTCAAAAACAACTGGAAAAACAAAAATCATTATTAAATTCACAAAAAGCCAGTAAGAGCCAACTTTTGGCATTAACCCAAAATGACGAAAAAAAATATCAGCAACTTTTGGCACAAGCTCAAGCCCAGCTTAATCAGCTAGCCGGATTTGCCGAATCAGTGGGTACCACACTTATTCCACATCAGGACTTATCTGATAGTTGGGGAAAATATTATAACCAAAGAGACAGTAATTGGGGAGCAGTCGCGATCAACAATTCATCGTACTCAATAGCCGCCGCAGGTTGTCTGATCAGCTCCTATTCAATGGTGGTTACTCACTTTGGAGGTTCAATAACGCCGCTAGAAGTAGCCACAAATCCGTCTAATTTCTGGGTAAATACCGCTCTATTCTTAAAACCCGGTCCTCCGGCAAATGGTCACTCGGCAGAAGATGTAGACAATCCATATCTTTCTGGAAACCAAAGTTTGAAAGACGCGCTCTCATCCGGAGCAGCGGTCATCGCAGGCCTTTCAAAAGACGGAGGGCCATACCCAAATCACTATTCTGACCATTGGGTTGTATTACGATCGGTTGATGGCGACAGTTTCAAAATAAACGATCCTTTGTATCAAGGAGCAATGAATGTATCCCTCAAAGATCATTATTCAGGCTGGACGATTATTCAGGCTAAAATTTATAGATGACAAAGGAAATCTCAATAAGCTTATTTTTCCTGTCATCATAGTTATAAGTTCGTATCCTGCTTCACTAAATTCAAACGATCCCTTTGAGGTTGAAATTGAAATAAAAGGAGCAAGAAAGGGTACAAATTATATCAAGCTGGAGATTTATAAAGACGGCACAAATTCGTCTTTTGGAGAGACATTCAATAATAAAGATTGGTACAACGGATCCGACCCGTTTTCATACCCCTCGGTCAACATAGATTCGCCAAATACATCAACAAGAATAAAGGGAAGATTAGGCGAAAATTTTCCGGAATCAGGAATTTACAAATTATCGGTTAAGAGATTCACCTCAAGTGGATTATTGGCCAAGGATACTCAAAGTCCGGTCGATATAAAAATAGAATACAAAAGCGATACACCAACCCCTTCGCCTTCGCCCAGCGTTTCGCAAAGTCCACCAATAACAACAATTCCCATAACTCCCGAAGCCTCAAAAAAACGTTCACCCACTAAAATCCTTAGCGCCTCCGCCTCCCCACAGCAAACCACACCCCCACCTCTAACCAAACAAACTCTAGTCAATTCTGAAAAAAGCTTTCCGCTTGTCCCGGCAATAATATTCGCCACAGGCCTATTCTTAATTGGATTTGGAATATTTCTCTTGTACAATAGATTAAATGCTCAAGAAAATAGTTAGGTTCTACCTTCCGATCATTATATGGGGAGTGTTAATTTATTCTATTTCAAATACGTCTGTTCCTCAAGTTTCCACTGCCTATGTGGTTGACTTTACTGCTCACAAATTCGCCCACATAGTTGAATATGCGATTTTGGCAATTCTGTTATACAGAGCTTTAAAAGAAGAAGAAATAAATAAACTTGAAGCGGTAATCTACGCTATTATCATCACAGCTTTCTACGGATTCACTGACGAATATCATCAAAGCTTTACAGCCGGGAGAACAACTCGCCTCCGAGACGTAATTTTTGATACAATTGGGGCGGGAATTGGGTTGCTAATAATATGGAAATTATTACCAAAAGCGCCAAAGAAACTTTCGAACTTGGCCAAAAAATTGGATCTAATTTGAAGGGCGGCGAAATCTTGGCATTAGTAGGCGATCTTGGATCTGGCAAAACCACTTTTATTCAAGGTCTAGCAAAAGGGTTGCGAATCGGTCAAAAAATAATCTCCCCAACATTCATTTTGATGAGAAAATATGAGGTCAAATTTTATAAAAACCCTAAGATAAAAAATTTATACCACCTAGACCTTTATAGGCTGGAAGGTGAAGTCGAATCAGAATTAAAGAACTTGGGTATTGAGGAGGTCTGGTCAGATACAAAAGACGTGACAGTCGTCGAATGGGCTGATAAAGCCAGGGATTTTCTCCCCGGCAAGGCCATCTGGATCAAGTTCGAGAACATTAACGAAAACGAAAGGAAAATATCAAGTGAGACTCTATATTGACACATCAAATAAAGAAAAAATAATTATCAAACTTAACGGAAAAAAGTTTGAGACCAAGGCCAAAAGTGGAAGCTCTCAAATGCTCTTGCCCTTTATTGACGAAATCTTAAGGAAAGAAAACGTGACTATAAATGATATAAAATCGGTTGAAGTAAATACAGGTCCAGGAAGTTTCACAGGACTAAGAATTGGCGTCGCGGTAGCCAATACACTCGGATTTGCGCTAAAGATCCCGGTTAACGGTAAAAAATCAGAGCTTGAAATTAATTATTAATGCGTTTACAATGCTACTCACATGAAAAAGCTATCTGTATTTTTGATAGCTGCCCTTTTAATAATTTTTGCAACTAAATCTGCGAAAGCTGATGTCGAGCTAATTACTGATAATTGCGATTGTCGAACCGAGAGGCCAAGCCCGACACCCTCTCCCACGCAAACTCCAACTCCTACAGTAACGGTAACGCCAGGTCCGACAGAGCCGCCGCACAAAATAGTAAAGTGCCAAACACTGGGCTAACTCCGGCCGGTGCGCCAATTTGTACAGCGAGCCAACCGGCTTCCCCGATAATCACTTCAATTGTTCGAAAACCAACAACAGCAATTCTTAAATGGACTGCAGTAGCAAATGCTGACCACTATTTAATTTTTTTCGGAACAAAACCAGGAAGCCAAGAATTTGGAGTTCCAAACACAGGCAATGTCACAACATATACAATCAATGCTCTAAATCCTAAACTCAAATATTATTTCGACGTTAGGGCAGTTAACGATTGCATGCCTTCAAATCCCTCAAATAATCCCGGTCAAGTTCTTGGGGCAAGAACTACAGCGCTTGCCGCAACCGGTTCTGATCTAGCCCTTCCTCGATTAATTTTTGGTATAATTACCGCCGGGGTAACCTTCAGTCTTGCTAAAAAAGATAATATTTAAGCTAATAATTGCCGTTTATGTCGGTGTTGCGATCTTTCGCCTTACTGACCCCGCGCTTAAGTGGTCAAATGTCAATCCCAATCCAGTCCAAGATATTTCCTCAGCCCCAACCGATATCAAAATACCAAAACTAAACTTGGATCTTGCAATCTCGCCTTCGATAATCAAGGACGGTAACTGGCAGGTATTTGATGACAGAGTTGCATGGTTGTCTACTTCAGCCCTCCCGGGCAAGGGAAACTCCATATTGTATGCCCATGACAGAGCTGGACTTTTTGGCGACCTGTATAAATTAAAAAAAGGAGATGAAATTCAAATATATAACGGCAAATGGATTTCCTATAAAATAACTCAAATACACAAAGTAAATCCAACAGACATAAATTCAGTATTATCAGAAAAAAATCAATTAACATTATTTACCTGTAGCGGCGCCTTTGATCAAAAACGGCTGGTGGTGTATGCTGAGTAATAATGCTGGATTTACTTGCCCACTATCTAATTCCCAGGCCTTCAAACAACCACAAGGCCAAGCTGATACACACATCTTCTCTAGTTATCCTAATTGCAATTTTCATTGGCCTTCAGGGCTTATTCCAGTTTATTACACCCAAAGCTGGTTCAATCCTTGGATACGCGGCCAATATAAACCCAATAGAGATTGAAAGACTAACGAATATAGAAAGGCAAAACAACGGCCTTTCCCCGCTAACGGATAATCCTTCCCTAGACGCGGCCGCCCTTGCAAAGGGTCGCGATATGCTCGCAAAAGGTTACTGGGCGCATGTTGCGCCGGATGGAACTCAGCCTTGGGCCTTTTTCACGGCCGTTCATTATGATTATCGGTACGCCGGGGAGAATCTAGCAAGAGATTTCACCAATCCTCAATCCGCTGTCAATGCCTGGATGGCATCCCCAAGCCACAGAGAAAATATCCTAAACTCAAAATACAAAGAAATAGGAGTAGGAGTTGTGGAGGGTAGTCTCGACGGTGTTGATACGACGATAATAGTCCAATTTTTCGGTACCAAACTGCAGGATTCCATCCCCACCCAGCCACTCGCCGCGGCTAAAACAGTTAATCCCTCCCCCATCCCTTCCTCGTCGCCGTCGCCAACCAATTCTCCAAGCCCAATTCCAATAATTGCCCAAGCTTCTCCGCCTTCAAACAAAACACTTCTAGCTGGAAATGTTATCTCCCCATTTGATGCAACCAAATACTTGTCAATTTCCCTCGTTGGTATCCTAATCTTAGTTGTGGCGATAGACGGATTTCTCATTAATAGGAGAAAAATATTTAGAATTGCAGGTCATTATCAGGCCCATATTGCTTTTTTGGGAATGATAATGATTCTGGTATTAATCGCCAAAGCGGGGAAAATAATATGAGAGCAAAACATTTATCCCATTACTTTAGTCTAGCCGGAATTCTAATGGCAACAGCAATTGGGTTTATTGTCTTCTCATACGACAAAAATTTCCAGCTTGCTCTAATATCATCTTGTTCAATTTCATATTTTGTATGGGGCATAGTTCACCACATCATCCACAAAGACCTAAAACTGGAGATAATTTTTGAATATTTAGTCGTCGCCGCCATCGGCTTTGTTATTGGTGTCTCTGTAATCTTCAGATCGTGACATATGTTCTTTTCTCCATTTTTCGATTTCTTTGTGATTCCCGGACAACAACACCTCAGGCACCTTCCATCTTTTGTATTTTTCAGGGCGAGTATATTGCGGATACTCAAGAACACCTGGTTCGCTATGGCTCTCAATTCCAGTTGCCTCTCCTTCCAAGACTCCAGGAATTAACCGGACGACCGCGTCAGTAATAACCATAGCAGGAATTTCTCCACCCGTTAAAACGTAATCCCCGATAGAAATGATTTCATCAACTAGTTGCTCGTGCACTCTATGGTCAACCCCTTCATAGTGACCGGCTATTAATATCAAATGTCTTTCCTTTGACAGGCTGACTACTCTTTGTTGGTTTAATTTCTTTCCACCAGCGTCTAGTAATATCACCTTAGAGTTCTTTGTCCTAATTTCCTCAAGAGCTCTATCAATCACATCCACTCTGATAATCATCCCTTTTCCTCCACCATAAGTGCGATCATCGACGGATCCTCGCTTATCAATTGCCCACTTCCTAAGATCGTAAATATTAATTTCGACAAGCCCTTTTTTCTTTGCGGCCAAGATCATGGACTCATCAAAACTGGAAAACATATTCGGAAACAAAGTAAGTATATCAATCCTAAGAGGGTAATCTTTGCTTGTTTCCATACATCTATATTATACTTTAAACATGGACAAAATCGTAATAATAATGCCAGCCTGGAACGAAGTAGGAAATATCAAAGAGATGATAGACACTCTGGTAGAGGTTGAATTTCCCAAAATAAAAGCCAATATGCAACTCCTTGTTGTAGACAATCATTCAACTGATGGAATGACGCAAGTCGTAAAAAAAGCTTCTAAAAAATATAAAAATGTAAATATCATTCAACAAATAAACAAAGGCTTAGGCTGGGCCTATGTGACAGGCATGAGGTATGCAATAGACAAATTAAAGGCGGATGCTGTGATAGAAATGGACGCGGATTTTCAGCACCCGCCAAAATTTGTAAAACCAATGGTCGAGGCGTACCAAAACGGAGCGGATTATGTAATTGGAAGCCGTTATATCAAGGGAGGGTCTGTGCCGAAAGAATGGGCATTCTCAAGAAAGTTTATAAGTTATTTCGGCAATCTCTTCATAAGGCTTTGCCTTCTTAATTTTAAAATTCACGATCTCACAACCGGTTTTCGTTTAACAA
>Ga0070741_10020619_pt1 | contig 10359 bp, 11 predicted proteins | sample Coa_R1_4_FD_66440 | JGI IMG/M metagenome (GOLD analysis project Ga0070741, IMG submission 66440) | Surface soil microbial communities from Centralia Pennsylvania, which are recovering from an underground coalmine fire - Coalmine... | ecosystem: Environmental > Terrestrial > Soil > Unclassified ...
ACGCGTCGCGGTAGGTGACCTCTCCCCCGATCACGAAGCAGTCCCCTTCGCAGGCGGCGAGCGCCTCGCGCAGCGAGGCGAACACCTCGGCCCCCTCGGCCCGGTATCCGCGATCGCCGGAGAGCACGAGGTTGCGTCGGCCCGGCAACGGGCGAAAGGCGTCCGGGAGCGATTCGTAGGTGCGCCGTCCCATCAGCACGGTGTGACCGCTCGTCAGCTCGCGGAAGCGGCGCAGGTCCGAGGGCAGCCGCCACGGTAGCCGGCCGTCGCGGCCGATCACACGGTTGGCCGAGTGCGCGACCACGATCGCGATCACGTCGCCACCGGGATGCCGCCGATCGCAGGGTGCGGGTCGTAGTCGCTCAGCTCGAAGTGCTCGGCGCGGAAATCGTGGATGTCGGCGACCCGCCGCCCCGCCTCGGTGAGGGTGAGGGTGGGCAGCGCCCGCGGCTCGCGCGAGAGCATCTCCTCGACCGCCGGCAGCTGGTTGGCGTAGATGTGCGCGTACTGGATCCAGTGCACGTACTCGGCGAAGCGATAGCCGGTGAGCTGCTCGAGCATCAGCCCGAGCGCCGTGTACTGGGCCATGTTCGACGGCACCCCGATCGGCGTGTCGCCCGAGCGCTGGTTGTGGACCAGGTGCAGCTCGTCCCCGAAGACGAGCGCGTGGATCCAGCCGTGGCAGGGCGCGATCGTGTTGCGCGATCGCACGCCCGCCTCGCGGTGGTTGGCGTTGGGGATCCAGGGACTCATCACCGCCGTGCGGTCGAGCGGCAGGTCGCGCAGCTTGCGCACGAGGTGCGGGAGCTGGTCGAAGCCCGGGTCCTCTCCGTCGAGGTCGGTCGTGAAGTTGCGGAAGGCGTGGCCGTAGGAGCCGGGGCCGAGGTCGCCCGGCTCGAGCCCGCGCGCGCGGCACTTCTCCTCGGTCGCCCAGGCGTCCCACCAGTCGCAGCCGAACTCGCGGAGCTGCTCCAGCGTCCTCGCGCCGTTGATGAACGCGCACAGCTCGCCGATCGCCTTGGCGACGAAGCCCTTGATCGAGCGCTCGGTGATCACGGCGGCGCCGTGGGCCATCGGGAAGCGCATGCAGTGTCCCGCGAGGGCCAGGGCCTGCCTGCCCTGCTTGGTCTCCACGCGGGAGCCGCTGTCGCGGATCGCCGCCAGCATGTCGCGGTAGGCGGTGCTCGGCCGGCGCTCGTCGTAGGGGAGGTAGTCGGGCATCGGGCGATCGAGTGTGAACGTCTATCCAGATGCCACCGCCGATATCGTGCGGGATCGTCCTCTGAGCGACTTTTTATGGCAGCCAGCACCGGCATCCTCAGCCCCCACGTCAACTTCGCCGAGCGGCTGATCCCCTCCCTGGAGGAGATGACCCGCACGGTCACGCACCTGAAGGGGCTCGGCTACGCGGTCGTCCTCACCTCGGGCTCGTTCGACCTGATCCACCTCGGCCACGTGAAGTACCTGGAAGCGGCGAAGCAGCAGGGGGACGTGCTCGTGGTCGGCGTCGACTCGGACGAGAAGATCCGTCGCCGCAAGGGCGACGACCGCCCGATGGTCCCCGAGGGAGAGCGCCTCGAGCTGCTCGCCTTCCAGCGGCCCGTCGACCTGATCTACAAGAAGGAGGACGGCGAAACGCGCTGGGCGCTGATCAAGGCGGTGGCGCCCGATGTCCTGGTGCTGACCGAGGACCACTCCTACAGCGCCGAGGACCTGGCGGCGCTGGAAGAGGTGGTCGGGCGGATCGAGGTGCTGCCGCGGCAGTCGTCGGTGACCACGAGCGAGCGCATCCGGCAGATGTACATGAACCTAGGAGAGCGCCTCGGGCCGCGGTTGGCCGAGGTCCTGCCCGGGCTGATCGACGGCATCCTGCATCGCCCATGAGCGAGGCGGTGCTCGCTTACGTGCCGGTGCTCCACGAGGGCTACCGGCGCTTTCTGGAGTCGCACGGCCCGGGGCGGGCCCTGTACCTGATCGGTCCGGAGCTGTACGCCGAGGAGCGTCCGCTGACGAAGGACATCCGCGCGCTGCCGGCCGAGCATGCGGCGCTCGCCATCGCCGCCTGGGAGCTGTTCGACACGGTGACGGTGCTCGACGTCGCGCAAGCGGAAAGGCTCGCCGCCGCGGGCCCGGCGCTGATCGCTCCCGCCGAGGACGTCAGCTACGCGGTCGTCGAGCGCTTCTTCGCGCGCTGTGAGGTGCGCTACGACACGGTCTTCCTGCGCTGGGACAAGACCCGCACCGCGGCGCTGCTCACACCTCAGGCTGCGCCCGCCCGCGCAGGCGACGAGGCGCTCGCGGAGCTGGCGGCGGCGGCCGCGGAGGCGGCGGGGCAGAGCGTCGACTGGTGGCGGCGCGTCGGCGCCGCGATCCGCTTCGCGGACGGGACCGTCGAGACGGCGCACAACGAGCATCTCCCCCACCCGCTCGCCGCCTACGCCGCCGGCGACCCGCGCTCGAACTTCTACAAAGGCGTGGCGCTCGAGCTGTCCACGGCCCATCACGCGGAGGCGCGGCTGATCGCCGCGGCGGCGCGGGCCGGACGCAGCACCGAGGGCGCGGCCGTGTACGTCACCGACTTCCCGTGCCCGCCCTGCGCGAAGCTGATCGCAGCCGCCGGCGTGGGGCGCGTCTACTTCCGCGAGGGCTACGCCGTGCTCGACGGCGAGGACGTCCTGCGCGGCGCCGGCGTCGAGCTGCTGCGCGTGGCGTGAGCATGGCCGCCGGCCCGTCGCAGCTGCTGGTGCGCGAGACGATGATCGCCGCCGGCGGCTACTGGCGCCCGCTCGCGGCCGCGGCGCGGCTGCTGGAGGAGCTCGGCGAGCTGAGCGAGCTGCTGTTCGTCGGCGAGGAGCGGGCCGAGGAGATCGCGGGCGAGCTTGCCGACCTCTGGATCATCACGACGGCTCTCGCCGACCAGTTCCTGATCGAGGTCGACGATCCGGGCAGCGGCTCGGAGGCCGAGGCCGACTTCGGCGTGCTGGTGGCGGCGGCCGGGCCGATCGCGCGGGTGGTGAACCACTACGACGGGCCGAAGGTGCCGCGCCACGGCGAGCCGATGCCGACCCTCCAGGGGTCGATCGCCGGCTTCCACATGGCTCTGCTGGCCTTCGCCGCGCCCCGCCGCATCGTCCTCGCCGGCGCGGTTCGAGAGAAGATCGCGCGCATCCACGCCCGCGGCGACATCGAGCGCTTCGGGCGTGAGGGCTTTGACCCGAGCACCGCGCCGGTGCTCGGCGGACCGCTGCCGGACGGGCTGCCCGGGCGCCTGTGGGGCGCTCCGCAGCCCTCGCCCGGGGAGAGCGCCGCCGGGCACGCCGCGCGTGTCCGCGGGCCGCTCACGATGTTCGCCAGAGCAGCGCGCGCCGAGCGCCTCGACGGTGTGCTGCTGACCGTGGGCCCGCCGGACAGCGGGGGCCTGGCCGAGCTGGTTGCCGCGCTCGACGGCCGCGGAACCCCTGACGGCTTCGAGCTCGCGGGCGAGAGGCTCCGGGCACGGACGCTCGCTGGCGATGCCGCGCTCGCTCTGGTCGAGCTCCGGTGAGCGGTGCTCAGGTGACGCCGCCCGCCGCGCGATCGACGAGCCCGCGATCGAGCACCTCTACGAGCAGGCCGAAGCTCTCGTCGGTGTCGAGCGGCATGCCGAAGCCCTCCTGGGACTCGAGCAGGACGAAGCCGTGCAGCGCCGAGCGGATCGCGCGCGTGGCGTGGAGCGCCTCCTCGCCCTCCAGCCCGTAGCCCGCGAGCACGGCCAGCACCACGCCGACCGTCCGCTCTGCGGCCAGGGACGCCCGCTCGTCGAGGACCGTGATCCGCTGCAGCGCCGCGTAGGCGCCGGGGTGCTCGCGCGCGTAGTCGCGGTAGGCCGCCGCGAGCGCCCGCAGCGCGCTCGCGCGCGAACGTCCGGCGGCGGCGGCCTGAAGGCGCTCGGCGAGCTGCTCGGAGCCGCGCGCCGCGATGCGGGCGCGCAGATCGTCGAGACCCTGCACGTGGGCGTAGAGCGAGGGTGCGCGCACGCCCAGGCGCGAGGCCAGGGCGGCGAGCGTCACCGCCTCCAGGCCGTCGGCGTCGGCCAGCTCCGCCGCCGCGTCGGTGACTCGCTGCGCCGTGAGCCCGGCGCGGGGCATCAGGAAGGCTCGCCGAGCGACTCCGCCGAGCGGGCGATCGCGGCGTCCATCGCCGCAGCGGGCGCCTCGGTCACCGGCCCGTGGCCGACCGCCAGACGAGCCGGGTCCAGCGCGCGGAGCGCCCGCGCCGAAGCCAGGTCCCGCGCGCGGTCGTTGGTGGCCCCGAAGGCGAGGGGAAAGCGCCAGTAGAAGTGGTTGCTCACTTCCGGGCGCCCGTAGGAGGTGAAGACGTCGCCGGCGATCAGCGAGCGATCGCGCGTGTCCATGAACGCGACGTGGCCGGCCGTGTGCCCCGGCGAGGGCACGACCTCGAGGCTCCCGATCCGCTCGCCGCCGCGCAGCAGCACATCGGGCTTGGTCTCGACCTCTTTCCACATGCCCGTCACCTTCTTGCCGTCGATGACCTTCTCGCCGGCCCATACCCGGGCGTCCGGCTCGCCGAGCAGCACTTCGACGCCGCCGAGCCGCGACACGATGGCGTCGAGCCCCCCGGCGTGGTCGCCGTGGCCGTGCGTGAGGGCGATGCGCCGGATCTCGCCGCCCGCCGCCTGCGCGGCGCCGAGCAGATCCGGCGCGGCCCTGCCGCCCATCGTGGTGTCGATCAGCGTGAAGCCGTCGTCCTCGCGCACGAGGTAGGCGTTGACGAAGCCGAGCCTCGTGAGCTGGATCAAATCAGGTGTGATCTGCGTGGTTCGCATCTACGCCATCCTTTCTCTTCCTAATAATAATAGGAAGATACCTAATGGACGTAGTTTTGTCAAGCGGGCGTCGCGTGGGGCGAATCGGTCTCTGTCGCGCCCAGCTCGCGACCGATCTCCTCCAGCGAGCGGTTCTTGGTCTCCGGCACCCGCGCGACGAAGAAGATCAGCGCCAGCACCCCGAAGCCCGCGTAGAGCCAGAACGTGCCCTCGCGCGTGATCGCGTCGACGAGCGAGAGGAAGAACGTCGAGACAAGGAAGTTCGCCGCCCAGTTGCCGACCGTCGAAGCGCTCATGGCGGCGCTGCGAACGGGCAGCGGGAAGATCTCGGCGATCATCACCCAGAAGACCGGGCCCAGCCCGACCGCGAACGACGCGATGTAGACGATCAGGCACACCAGCGCGATCCAGGACGCGTCGTGCTGCAGCGAGCTGCTGGAGAAGAAGATCCCGAGCGCCACGAGCGCGACGATGCAGCCGATGGTGCCCGCGATCAGCGGCGGCCGGCGGCCGATCTTGTCGAGCAGCATGATCGCGAGGACGGTGAAGAGGAAGTTGGTGATGCCGACAGAGAGCGCCTGCGTGATCGCGCTGCCACTGCCGAGACCCGTGAACTTCAGGATCGTCGGCGCGTAGTAGATGACGGTGTTGACGCCGATCAGCTGCTGCGCGACGGCGAGGACGACGCCGATCACCAGCAGCGGGCGGATGTTGGGTGCGATGGCCTCGCGCAAGCCGCCTTCCTCGCGGCTCTCCTTCTCGATCTCGTCGAGCTCTTCGTCGACTTCGCCGGGGTCCTCGCGGACCGTGCAGAGCACCTCGTGCGCCTCCTCTCGCCGGCCCTTCCCCATCAGCCAGCGCGGCGAATACGGCAGCAGGTACATCCCGATCGCCAGTCCGAGGCCGGGAAGCGCGCCGAGCCCGAGCATCCAGCGCCAGTTGTTGGGAGCGTCCTTCAGCGCCCAGTTGACGACATAGGCGGCCAGGATGCCGCTGACGATCATCAGCTGGTTGAACCCGGTCACGCCGCCGCGGATGTTCTTCGGAGCGAGCTCGGAGATGTACATCGGCGCCACGAACGAGGCCGTGCCTACGGCAAGCCCCAGCACGAAGCGCGCGACGATCAGCTCAGGGGATGTCTGTGCCAGCGCCGATCCGAGCGCGCCGAGCACGTAGATCGCGCCCGCGATGATCTTCGTGCGCCTGCGCGAGAGCGCGTCGGCGGCCCAGCCCGCCAGCATGGCCCCGATCACCGCACCGATCAGCAGCGCGCCCACGAAGGCCTGTTCGTCGAATTCGCTCGCGTTCAGGTCCTTGCCGATGAACAGCAGCGCCCCCGAGATGACCCCCGTGTCGTAGCCGAACAGGAACCCGCCGAGAGCCGCCACGAGCGCCAGGCGCACCACGTAGCGGTTGCCGCTCCGGAACGCCTCGCGCATGAAGCCCATGCGGCGCATCTACCCCGACCGTCGCGGGCGCACACGGGTCGCACGGCACCCGCCGGGGTAGAGACCGGACGTGGCGCCTCAGGAACGACCCGATGCCGCGGCGACGCTCTGCGCGGCGCGGGCCGCATACGGGCTCGCACTGCTGGCGGCGCCCCGCCAGGCGCTGGGAGGGCGGCGCCTCGGCGCAGCCGAGCCGGGCGCGAGCGCGCTCGCGCGTGTGCTCGGCGTGCGCCAGCTCTCCGAGGCGGTGCTGCTGGCGCGGCACCCGGCGCGCCGGGTGCTGCTCGCCGGAGCGGCAGTGGACGGCGCGCACGCCGCTTCGATGCTCGCCCTGTGCGCCCTCTCGCCGCGGCGCAGGCGCCTCGCCGCCGCGAGCGCCGCCACGGGCGCGCTGCTCGCGGCCTGGGGCTTGCTCGTCGCGCGGCGCGGCGCCTGAGACGGGTCCCGGGACGTCCGGAGCGGGCCTAGCGCTGCACGACCTCGCGCACCTCGACGGCTCCGCCCATGCTCGCCGCGGGCACCTTCGCTGCGACCTCGATCGCGGCCTGCAGGTCCTCCGCCTCGAAGAAGAAGTAGCCGCCCAGCGCCTCCTTCGTCTCGGCGAACGGACCGTCGGTGGTCAGCGTCGAGCCGTCCTTGACCCTCACGGTGGTCGCGGTCTCGGGTTCGTCCATGCGCGGCCCGGGCTCCATCCTCGGAGTCGCGTTCAGCGCCTGGTAGCCGGCGTAGACGGCCCCCTGCTGCTCGGCGCTGAGCGCCTCCCAAGCGGGCGTCCCCGGCAACGGCGTGCTGCCCTGGTAGATCAGCATCATGTAGCGCAAGAGCTGCTCCTTTCGTCGGTCGTCACGTGCTGGACGAACGGGGGCCGCCCCGATCGACAGCTTCTTACACCAAGCAGGGCGGCGCAGCCCGCCACGCGGCTGGACGATCGATTCCACGGCGTGTGCAGCGCCGTGGAATCGAACATCTCAGGAGCGAACCTGACGCCGCGGGCGAGCCTGCGCCCCGAGGGTGCCGAGCGCCGTCCGGACGAGGGCCGTGAACCGCGCACGGTCCCGCCGGTCGCGCGTGCTCGCCGGCTCGTCCCGGCGGGCCGCCCTTCGTGCGACCTCCGCCTTCGCCAGCAGGGTCGGCGTGGCGCCGCGATCGGGCGAGGACTCGATCACCAGACGGCCGTGCCCGATCATGATCTGCCCGCGGGCGCGGCCCGCGCGCTCTCCTTCGTCTTCATCGCTGCCCCCTGGTCGCTTTTTTTCGCACGCTGACGCCGGCCGCCGCGGCGGCCGCTTCGGGCACCACAAGGTCGCCCCGTCGCGGACATGCGCCCGCGACGGCGCCCCTGTGACCTCGAGCCCCCCGGCCGCGGCCAACCGCGGCGCCGGCATCTGCGAACGGCGGGGTGAGGGAACCGCCGTGCCCTCCTAAATGCCTGAAGCCCACACCTTCTTCCCGCGCGGGTCGGAGGAAGATCGCGCGGACCGTGCGCCGAATCGGCGTACGGCGGACGGCGCCGGCGGTCCGCTCGGGGGCTAGACGCTCTGCGGGCGGAACACGCCCGTCTCGCTCTCGCCGCCGGGGTGGACGGTGAGGGTCGTCGACTCGTCGAGCTCGTGCCAGGCGCCGGGGAGCCCGCCGAGCGGCTCGGAGACGACGATCCGGTCGCTGTCGAGCAGCCGCTGGATGCGTTCGTTGTCCGGGTGCAGACGCCGGATCGCGTCGGCGTCTTCGGAGCGGAACAGCGTGCGCGATTCGTGCACGCTTGAGTAGCGCACCGCCCACAGCGTCTCACCGTCGCTCACGCCGACGCTGACCTGCAGGGCGGGCTCGACGCCGAAGCGGCGCTGCACGTCTTCGACGAAGCCGACCGTCTGCTCGAGGGCGCCGAGCGGGTCGTCCTTCAGGCCTCGGGCGAGCGCGAGGTGGAACAGCACCTCCGAGTCGGCCGAGCCTTCGATTTCCGCGAACGAGTCGTGGTCGAGCCCGACCATCAGCTCGCGGCGTATCAGGTGGAACTCGTTGACGAGGCCGTTGTGGACCATCAGCCAGTCGCCGTGCGCGAAGGGGTGGCAGTTCGTCTGCTGGATCGCGGTGCCCGTCGTCGCCCGCACGTGGGCCAGGAACAGCGGGGAGGAGACATGCCCGGCGAGATGGCGCAGGTTGCGATCCCCCCATGCCGGGGACACGCTGTGGTAGAGGCCGGGACCCTCTCCGACCCCGTACCAGCCGAGGCCGAAGCCGTCGCCGTTGGTGGTCTCCGCGCCCATCCGCGAGTGCAGGCTCTGGTCGACGAGGCTGTGTTCGGTGTTGAACAGCAGCTCCTCGATGAGCAGCGGCTGCCCGTGCCATCCCATCCAGCGACACATGCGGTGGAGTCTCGCCGCAGCGCCGCGCGGCACATCACCCGATCCCGACTAAAGAGCCGGCTCGTGCGCGGCGGGTGCAGCGTCGCTGCGGCGCGGGGCGATGCGCGCGGTCGCGGCGGCCACGCCGATGCCGAGCGCCGCCCCGGCCAGCACGTCTCCGGGGTAGTGCACGCCGGTGTGAACCCGCGAGTAGCCGACGGCGGCGGCCAGCACGCCCAGCGGCAGCCGCGCGGCGGGCAGCTCGCGCCCGGCACCGGCGGCGAACGCCACCGCCGCCGCGGTGTGGCCCGAGGGGAACGAGCGCGAGGCCGGCATCCGCACGTGCCTGGCGAGCGGGATGCGCGCGCCGGCCCGGTCGGGACGCGCGCGCCGGCCGAATGGTTTCAGCAGCGCGTTGACGAGCGCGGCCGTGGTGAACGCGGCCAGCAGTCCCGACTGTGCGGCACGCCTGCCGCGCTCACCGGTCAACGCGAGCAGCGCAGCACAGCCGATCGACAGGCGCGAGTGGTTGGCCGCGCGGGAGAGGCGGCGCATCGCGACGTCGAGCCTCGGCGTGTGCACGCGGGCGAGCGTGCGGTAGAGCGCGCGGTCGAGCCGGTCGGCCTCCGCGATCCAGGTTCTCACGGCGGCGGCTGCCGGGCTGGCTCGCGGCGCTCGCCGCCGCCGGTGCCCACGCCGTGCGGCGGCTGCAACGGCCCGAAGGCGACACGCCCGAGCGCGGCCAGGAGGCCGAGCGGGTCCTCCGGCAGCGCAGCCGCCGGTGAGGCGCCCGGGTGCCGGGGAGCGATCCGCACACGCAGCGCTCCGGGGACGACGCGGAACTCGAGCGGGGGCTCGAGCATCGCCGCCTCGCCATCGATGCCGGCCGGCACCTGCGTCGAGGCGTCCACCTCGAAGCGGGGTGCGCTCCAGCTGCGCGTGGCGGCCGGCCGCACGCGCCCGGAGCGCTCGCGGGAACCCTCGCCGCCGATGTCCCCGAGCAGCTCCGAGCTGCCGAGCAGCGCGATCCCGAGCTGCCCGGTGTCCAGCCTCGCCCGCGTCCCCGAGCCGAGCGCCCGCCCGAGACGGTAGACGTTGTTCGAGACGAGGATCACGGTGCCTGTTTCGGCTCCCCGATCGCGCCGCCAGCGCAGCTCCGGCGGACGCCCGCCCGCCAGAGAGTCGGCCGCCGTCGCCGCGATCGTGCGCATCTTCGCGCCGCGGTACTCCTCGCGCTGGACCGCCTCCGCGTAGACGCCGAGCGAGACGTTGTTGACGAACACGCGGCCGTTGACCGTGGCCAGGTCCACGCAGCGCTCGCCTGCGCCCTCCCCGAACGCGTCGAGCGCGCCCACCACGTCGTCGCGATCGACGCCGAGGTCGAGCGCGAAGTGGTTTCGCGTGCCGGCCGGTATGCAGGCATAAGGGAGGTCGTGCTCGGAGGCGACGGCGGCGACGATCGCCTGCGAGCCGTCGCCTCCCGCCATCGCGAGCGCGTCCGCGCCCTGAGCCACCGCGCCCTCGACGAGCTCGCGCAGGTCCGCGCCTCGTGTCAGCTCGATCGCCTCGATCCCCCGCGCCGCCGCCTCGTCCGCCAGGCGAAAGCGCTCCGCCTTGCCGCCGCCCGACTTCGGGTTGTAGAAGAGCACGGCGCGGCGCGGGGGCGGCACGGACGGCAGCGGCGCATGCACCCGGAACGCCTCCCTGGCTGCCGGGATCGACAGCGCGAACAACACGATCACGA
>Ga0070741_10020620_pt1 | contig 10358 bp, 6 predicted proteins | sample Coa_R1_4_FD_66440 | JGI IMG/M metagenome (GOLD analysis project Ga0070741, IMG submission 66440) | Surface soil microbial communities from Centralia Pennsylvania, which are recovering from an underground coalmine fire - Coalmine... | ecosystem: Environmental > Terrestrial > Soil > Unclassified ...
GAGACGAGCGTCCTCCACCATCTCGACCTCGTCGTCGAGCCAGGCGAGATCGTCGCCGTCTGCGGCACGACCGGCAGCGGGAAGACGTCGCTCCTCAACCTCCTTCCGCGCTTCTACGACCCGACCGGCGGCCGCGTGCTCGTGGGCGGCGTCCACACGCGCGACCTTCCGATCGCCGAGCTGCGTGCTTCGGTCGGGCTCGTAACGCAGCGCCCGGTCCTCTTCTCGGTGCCGCTGCGCGACAACCTCACGGCCGGCCGCGACGACGCGGACTGGGACGCGGTGCTCGCCGCGTGCTCGGCCGCCGGTGTCGACGCATTCGTCGACGAGCTCCCGAACGGGTACGACACGCTCATCGGAGAGCGCGGCGTGAACCTCTCCGGCGGGCAGCGCCAGCGCGTCGCGCTCGCGCGCGCGCTCGCGACCGGTGCACGCGTCGTCGTCCTCGACGATCCGCTCTCGAGCGTCGACACGCTCACCGAGCGGCGGCTCGTGCGGCGGCTGCGGCCCGCGCTCGAGGGGCGCACGGTGCTCGTCGCGACGCAGCGGCTCTCCACCGTCGAGATCGCGGACCGGGCGGTCGTCCTCGCCGACGGCCACATCGTCGAGTCGGGCCGGCCGGCAGATCTCATCGCGGCCGACGGGCCCTTCGCCGCGCTCTTCGGAGAAGAGGTGGCGGCATGAGGCGTATGGCCCGGTACCTGGAAGGACTGCGGCTGCGCGCCGCCGTGATGATCCTCGTCGCCACGGGGAACGCGGCCTGTCAGACGGGCGGCTGGCTCCTCGTACGCGACGCGATCGACCACGGCATCCGCGCACGCGACACGCGCCACCTGACCATCGTCGTCGCGATCTACCTCGCCGTCGCAGCGGTCGGCTGGGTGCTGCAGGCGATCCTCATCCGCGGGCTCGCCGGCATCGGCCAGCGCATGGTGCTCGGGCTGCGCCGCGATCTCTTCGACCACCTCACGGGTCTTTCGCTGCGCTACTTCTCCCAGCAGAAGGCGGGCTGGATCATCGCGCGCCTTACGAGCGACGTCGACGCCGTCAGCGACGTCCTGTCGCAGGGGATGCCGACCCTGGTGTCCAACGTCGTGCTCCTGCCGTCAGCGATCGCCGCGCTCCTCATCGCCGACTGGCGCCTCGGCCTCGTCGTGTTCGCGATCGTGCCGCCCGCCCTGCTCTTGACGCGCTGGTTCACGCGGGTGTCGCATGTCGCGCTCGTCGAGACGCGCAACCGCATCGCGGCCGTCACCGCGCAGATCGCGGAGTCGGTCTCCGGCATGGCCGTGGTGCAGGCGTTCAACCGCGAGCGCGCGTTCCAGGCGCAGTTCGACGAGCTGAACGCGGCGAACAAGGTGCAGTCGATCTATACGCAGAAGATCTTCAGCATCTTCTTCCCGTCGATCGAGTTCCTCGGCGTGGTCGCGACGGGCGCCGTGCTGTTCGCGGGCGAGAAGCTGCTCGCGCACCACTCGCTCACGATCGGCACGCTCATCACCGCGCTCTACCTCCTGCAGCTCGTGTTCCAGCCGCTGCAGGAGCTCTCCGACGTGTACGGCCAGCTGCAGTCGGGCGCCGCCGCGATGGTGAAGATCGCGGCCATCCTCGACGAGGAGACGGAGGTGCGCGACGCGCCCGACGCCATCGAGCTTCCACGCATCGAGGGCGACCTGGCCATCGACCACGTCGTCTTCGCGTACGGCGCGGAGCCGGTGCTGCGCGGCATCGACATCCACGTGCCCGCGGGCGGCTGCCTCGCGCTCGTCGGCGAGTCGGGCCACGGCAAGTCGACCCTCGCGCGTCTCGTCGGCAGGTTCTACGACCCGGATCAGGGAGCGGTGCGCGTCGACGGCGTCGACCTGCGCACGGTCGAGCTCCGTTCGTACCGGCGCCAGCTCGGCGTCGTGCTCCAGGACCCGTTCCTCTTCAGCGGCACGATCGCGTCGAACATCCGCTTCGCGAAGCCGGACGCGACCGACGAGGAAGTTGCGTCGGTGGCGGCCGCGGTCGGCGTCGACCGCGTCGCCGCGCGGCTCTCCGGCGGCCTCGACCATGCGGTGCGCGAAGGCGGGTCGGGCCTCTCGGCGGGAGAGCGCCAGCTCATCTCCATCGCCCGCGCGCTGCTCGCCGACCCGAGGATCCTCATCCTCGACGAGGCGACGTCGAACATCGACCGGCCGACTGAGGTGCTGATCGAGCGCGCGCTCGATCGCCTGCTTGCGGGACGAACGTCCATCATCATCGCCCATCGCCTGTCCACCGTCCGGCGCGCGGACGAAATCGTCGTCGTCGAGCGCGGCCGGGTCGCGCAGCGGGGTGCTGAGCGCGAGCTCCTCGCCGAAGATGGCCCCTTCCGCCGCCTCGCGAGCGCGCTCGAGGCCGCGTAAGTAGGCCGAAAATGCTTCGCACTTTCGGCCTATGAGGATGCCGCTTCGCGGGAGCGGACGCGGGCTAAGCCCGCGTCCTATTACGCACGTTGGCGACGGTCTCGCGCTGCGCGTGCGGTGGCGGCTTCGCCGTCCCCGCACGCGAGTTCGGCCTTCGCGAACGCTCCGCGTTCGCTCCGGCCCGAGATGGTCGAGACCGTCGGGGCGCTTAGAGCCTTAGACGTCGCGCTCAAGCCACGAAGACGGCCTGCGCGTAAGCCCTGGCTTACGCGCAGGCGGACTAGCGTGCGGGGACGGGCGCAAGCCCGCCACCGCACGCGCGGAACAATCCCTTCGCCTACGACCTTAAGAGCTCGCGGGCTTTGCCCGCGAGCGATCCCGCGAAGCGGGAACCCTTCTTACCGGCTAAGAGTGCGCAGCACTCTTAGCCGCACCGAGGACGCCGAGGCAGACCTCGACGACGCGCGGGTCGAACTGGGAGCCGGCGCCCTCGCGTAGCCGGCGAACGGCCTCCGGATGGCTCAGCTTGCGGCGGTACGGCCGGTCGGTCGTCATCGCGTGGTACGCATCGCAGACGAAGATGATCCGCGCCTCGAGCGGGATCTCCTCGCCGGCGAGCCCATCCGGGTAGCCGCGCCCGTCCCACCGTTCGTGGCAGTGGCGGACGATGCCGCGCACTTCGTGCAGCCGGTCGATCGGCGCGATGATCTTCTCTCCGAGGACGGGATGCATCTCGATCACCGCGCGCTCGTTCGAGCTGAGGCGGCCCGGCTTGGAGAGGATCGTGCTCGGGACTCCGATCTTGCCGATGTCGTGCAGGAGCGCGCCGAGCTCGAGCCGCTTCAGCGCGACCTCGCCGAGACCCATCTCGCGGCCGACGCGGAGCGACAGGTCGGAGATCCAGCGCGCGTGCGTCGACGTGTATTCGTCGTTCGCCTCGAGGGCGTTCGCGAGCGCCTCGACCGTCGTCACGAACGTGCGCTCGAGCCCTTCGTAGCTGCTCGCGTTCGCGATCGCGAGCTTCGCCTGGTGCGCGAGGCCTCCGAACATGCGCAGCTCGCGCTCGCCGTACAGCTCCTCGTCGGGAAGCGCGGCGACGATGAACGCGATGCGTCCGTCGACATCGAGGGGCGCGATCGCGTAGGACGCCGCTGGATCGAGCGGGTCGTCGACGACGCCCGCGATCTCGTCCGGCGTCATGACGAACGGCTCCCTGCCTGCCAGGGCGGCTGCCTTGCTCGCGCTGAACCGCCGCACCGAGACGTTCTCGCGCTCCGCGCGGGTGTGCCCGAAGAAGGCGCGCGGCGCGATCCATCCGTCCTCGTCCTCGAGCCAGATGGACGTGCGCGGCGAGCCGAGCAGCCCCGATGTGAGCTCGACCACCCGCTGGAGGATGTGGTCGAGGCTCGACGACGTCGCCAGCTCGCGGCTGAACTCGAGCAGCGCGGTGGCGCCTTCCGCCTCGCGGCGCGCGGAGTCGTACAGGCGCGCGTTCTCGACGGCCACCGCGGCGTGGCCGGCGAGCACCTCGAGCAGGCGCACGTCGTCCTCGTCGAACTGGTCCCGGCCGAGCTTCGAGACGACGATGACGCCGGCGACACGAGAGCCGTAGCGAAGCGGGACAGCAACGAGCGACTCCTCGATCACCGGCGTTCCTTCGATGCGATGCCCGAACTCGCAATTGGCGGCATCGCCGATCAGCAAAGACTCTGCCCGCTCCGCGCACGTCCCCGTGACTCCCACGCCGATTCGGATGCGCAGCAGCTCGAGCGGGAGCGCGCCGGTGTGGGCGCCGAGCGCGCCGCGGAACGCGACGGGAACGAGCACGTCGCCGTCGACGACGAACACGCGGCAGTTGTGGTAGTCGATGAGCGACCGAAGCTCCAACGTGATCTCGTCGCCGATCATCCGCACGTCGGTGAGCCGGTTGAGCTTGCCGGTCAGGCTCTGCAGCATCTTCATGTGCGCGAGCGAGCGCACGTCGCGCACGACCGCGGGTGCGTCGGGACGTTCGGTCGCATCCTCGTCGTAGAGGACGACCCGGTTCTTGCCCTGCGCCTTCGCGGTCATCATCGCCGCCTCCGCACACGCTGCGAGCTCGCGCGGGTTCATCGCGTGCTCGGGGCCGAGGGCGATCCCGACCGACACCGTCACCTTGCCGATGGCGGGCGGATCGAGCTCGCCCAGCCGCTCGACGATGCGGCCGGCGACCTGGACCGCGTCCGTCCCGTCGCGGGCGCTCATGATCACGCCGAACTCCTCGCCGCCCAGGCGACAGACGACGTCCTCCGGCCTCACCGTGCCACGCAGGGTGTCGGCCAGCAGCTTGAGCAGCTCGTCCCCGACGCCGTGGCCGTGCACGTCGTTGACGCGCTTGAAGTCGTCGATGTCCATCATCAGGACGGCGACGGGCTGCTGCGTGCGGCTCGTCTCCTGCAGCGCACGCAGGAGCCTCTCGTGGAAGCTGCGGTGGTTGAAGAGCCCGGTGAGCGAGTCCGTCTGCGCCTGGTGCTCGAGACGCGCGCGGATCTGCGCGTTGTCGAGCGCAAGAGCGGCCGCGTCCGCGAACCGCTTCGCCAGCTCGAACTCGTTGTCGGTGAACCCGACGTCGGCGCCGGCGCGGTACAGGTTGAACACGCCCTTGATCTGCGCGCGGGCAACGAGCGGGATGGAGATGAGCGCCTCGGGCTCGAGCGGCGTGCCCGGGATCGTCCGGACACGGGGGTCGAGATGCGCCTGGTTGAGAAGCACCGGCTCGCGGCGGCGCGCCGCCCAGCCGGTGACGCCCTCGTCGAACCGCACCTGCTTCTGCATGACCTCGTCCGCCCAGCGGTCGCGGGCCAGAACCGGGATGAGGATCCCCTGCGCGTCGTCGGCCTCGTAGATCGTCATCGACTCGTGCGGGACGAGATCGGCGAGCGTGTCGGCGATGCGCACGAGCAGGGCGTCCAGGCTCTGCTCCGCGAGCACCTCGTGGAAGACGTCGGCTAGGCGCCGGTACGACTCCACGATCTCGAGCTGAGGCGCAGCGATAGGCCTCCCTTCGTCAGGGAGCAGCTCGAGATGACGAGCTTCAGGCCGCGCGACCACGTAGCGTCCTACCTTCGTCCGATTCCCGCTCGAAAGCCTCCCCCGGTTGAGGGAACCGGCACGGGGTATCCGCACTCATGGCGCGGCTCGACGAGCTACGCGAAGAGGCGGCGGGCTGCCGCGCCTGCCCGCTGTGGAAGACGGGAACGCAGACGGTGTTCGGCGAAGGCCGGGCCGGCGCGGTCGCGATGTTCGTCGGCGAGCAGCCGGGCGACCAGGAGGACAAGGCGGGCCGCCCATTCGTCGGGCCGGCGGGCCGCCTCCTCGACGAGGCGCTCGAGGCGGCAGCAATCGATCGCGAGGCCGTGTACGTCACGAACGCCGTGAAGCACTTCAAATGGGAGGCGCGCGGGAAGCGCCGCATCCACGCGAAGCCGTCGTGGTCGGAGGTGGCCGCGTGCCGGCCGTGGCTCGACGCGGAGCTCGAGACCGTCGCTCCGAGAGTGCTCGTGTGCCTCGGCGCAACCGCGGCCCAGGCACTCCTCGGTCGTCAGTTCCGCGTGACGAAGGAACGCGGAACGTGGATCGAGTCCGAGCTCGCCGACTTCGTCACGGCGACGATCCACCCGAGTGCGATCCTGCGGCTGCGCTTGGACGAGGACCGCCACGCGGAGATGGCGCGATTCGTCGACGACCTGAAGCGCGTCGCGCGCGTGCTCGGTGCCTGACACCGCCGAAGCGGTGTCAGGCACCGAAAAAGGTCAGTCGCCCCAGTCGAAGTCGCGTGCGCGGTCGACGGACCAGAACCCGTTGGACTCCGAATCGTCGACGTCGGCCGCCACCGTGTTCTCCACGGTCGCTTCCCCGGGCCACGGCAGGCTCTCCGCAGCGACGAACGCGGGCTCGCCGTCGATCGTCTCTTCGAGGCGCGCCTGCTCCTCGGTCTTGAACAGCGGATGGTTCTCGAAAGGATCGTCCGCCTTGTAGCGGTCGATCGGCATCTGGGGATCGAGCGATGCGTTCCGCTCCTTCAGCTCCAGATGGTCTCTGATGACTTGCGCGAAATACGACGGTGTCTCAACCGGCATTCGTTTCCTCCCGTTCGGGGCCCCGCTCGCGGGAAGTCTAACCCCATTTCAGGCTGGTTTCCGGGTCGAGACTACTAAAGGGTCCGGATTCTGGTGCTCCATTCGACCCGATCCTTCCCAAGCCTCTTGGCCTGGTAGAGGGCCCGGTCGGCCTCGCCGAAGAGCGCCCTTTCGCCCTCTCCGGGCTGGAGCTGAGCCACGCCGAAGCTGCTCGTGACGCCGAAAACGGCCCCATCGCGGCCATGGAACGACCGCTCCCGCAGGGCCGCCCGCACGCGCTCGGCGAGCTGGACGCCGCCCTCGACATCCGTCCCGGGGAGGAGGAGGACGAACTCCTCCCCGCCCCAGCGGCCGGGGAGGTCGGACTCCCGGAGGGTGAGGCGCAGGACCGAGGCGAACTCCCTGAGGACGTCGTCTCCGGCCTCGTGCCCGTACATGTCGTTGATCCGCTTGAAGTCGTCGAGGTCCGCCACGACGAGCGTGAACGGCGTCCCCATACGGCCCGCGCGCGCGATCTCCTGGCTGAGGGCGTCCTCGCACTCGCGCCGGTTCGCGATGCCGGTGAGCCCGTCGACGAGCGCCTGCCGCTCGACGATCTGGTGGAGCCGCGCATTCTCCAGCGCGACTGCCGCGTGCGATGCGATCGACGCCGCAGTGATCCGCGACTCGACGTCGAACGAGCCGACGAGCATGAGCGTCCCGAGCTGCTCTCCGCCGACGGCGAGCGGATGCTCGAGCCGCTCGCCCGACGCGTCCTGGTCGCCCGCCGTGGCCACGAGGCCCTTGCTCTGGATGGCCGCGCCGGCAGCGCCGGTGGCCTCCACGGCGCTCTCGGCGACGACGCGCAGCAGCTGCTCGACGTCGTTCGTGGCAGCGAGGGCCTCGCCGAAACGGGTGACGGCTATGCGCAGGCGCGCGCGCTCCTCGTCGAGCTCCTCGAGGCGCGCCTGGAGCTGATCGGCCATGTCGTTGAAGGCGGCGCCGAGCGTGGCGAGCTCGTCCGAGCCGCGAACGGGGACGCGCTGGGAGAGGCTGCCCTGCGCGATGCCGCGGGCCGCTTCCGCGAGCCCGCGCAGGGTGCGCACGATCGAGCGGCCCTCGATGAAGGCGACGATCGCGACGAGGACGACCGCAGCGAGGAGGCCGAGCAGGAGACGGTCGCGTGCACGCGCGTCGGCCGCGTCGACGGCTGACTGCGGCGTCAGCACCGCGAGCGAAACGGCGGACAGCGGCGGTGCGACGAGCGTGCGGTAGCGGGTGCCCGACACACGGACGACCGCGATGCGCCCCGCGGCCAGGTCGAGCTTTCCCGCGAGCGGCGGGCTCGCCGCGAGGATGCGCTCGCCGGAGAGAAGGGCGAGGCGGTCGTCGTTCCCGAGCCCCGCACGCCGGCGAAGACCGGCGACGAACGGGCCGTCGAGCCGAACCGACGCCACGACGACGCCGGCGAGCCCCCTGCTCGTGACGACGTCCGCCTCGCGATGCAGGGAGAGCGCGGGCAGGCGTCCGACGCGGAACGTCCCGGCGTGCACGGAGAGTCCCGGCCTTCCCTTCAGCAGGGCCGCGACCGCCGCGCCGTCGCGCCGCTGGAGCGCGACCTGGAAGGCGCGGTTGCGCGCGAGCCGGGCGGCGTCGGCCTGGGCCGCATCGGCGCGTTCCTCGTACGCGGCGAGGGCGACGCGCAGGTCCGATTGGAGGCGCGAGTCGACGCGGCGTGCTTCGCTCTGCGCCGACGCCGAGGAGAAGCCCCAGACGGCCGCGGCCACGGGGACGAGCGTCAGGAGGACGAAATAGAACGCCAGCTTGAACTTGAAGCTGCCCAAGAAGCCGCCTCCCCCCTATTCAAGCCCTCGTCCCGACCTGCCGATACCTCTTTCGAGTGATGCCATCGGCATCGGGGGTCGCAAGCATGAGTGCTATCACGAGGGGGGTCGTTGCGGGGCTGTTACTCGCCGGTGCGGTGGCGGGCGCCGCTGCATTCCCGCAACTGTTCGCCGCACCTGGAAGCGTTCAAACTCCCCGCTTCGCGCTCGTGCCCGGGGCATCGCGGCCGGCCATCGTCCAGGCGCGCGCGCTTCCGGTTCGCCGGTTGCGGCCGCGCCCGGTCGTCGCGCCCGTCGCCGCCGCCCCGATCGTCCATCGCGCGGCCCCGGCTGCACAAGCCCCCGCCCGCGTCGCGCCGAAACCGCAGCCGAAGCCGAGCGTGGCTCACCGTGTCGCCCGGCCCACGCCGGCCGTCCCGGCTCCCGCTCCCGCTCCCGCTCCTGCGCCGCCGTCCACGCCGGCGCCGTCCGCGCCGGCGCCGTCCGGTCCGGCGGCCGCATCCGCACCGCCGCCGCCGGTGCGCACCATCGCGGACGCGCAGCCTACGACGGCCACGCCGGTCGATCAGCATGGCCACGGTCAGCGCGAGCGCGGCGCAACGGCAGCCGCTCCCGCGGTCCCAACGGCCCCACTAGGATCCGGTCATGGCTCCTCTGCGCAGCAAGCTCCGCCCGGCACCGCTGGCGATGACGGTGGCGATCTACGACATCTGGAAGCGCCTGACCCCGGCGCAGCGCCGCAAGATCATGGGCATGGTCCGCCGCCATGGGCCCACGGTCATCGCCAAGGCCAATGAGCTCCGGCGCAAGCGCCGCTGATCAACTGCCGCCGAGCGCGGCGCGCACGATGCGGTCCTGCTCGCGCAGGTGCGCCGTGGGGTATCCCTCGCTCGGGCTCGCGCGCCAGGGCCGCCCGACGTAGATGAGCGGAACCGCGTCCGGCTTCGCCTCCTCGAGGCGGTGCCTGATCGCGCGGAAGGGACCCATGTTCTGCGGCTCCTCCTGGACCCACACGAGCTCGCGCAGGTTCGGGTAGCCGCGCACGAGCTCCGCCGCCTGCAGCACCGGGAACGGATACAGCTGCTCGAGCCGCGCGACTGCGACGCCCTCGGCCTCTGCGCGCCGCTCGTGCCCGACGATGTCGTAGTAGACCTTCCCGGAGCAGAGGATGAGCCGCGTCGTTCGCTCGCGGTCCGCGCTTGCGTCGTCGAGCAGCGGACGGAACGAGCCCTCCGCGAGGTCGGCGAGCGTCGACGACGCCTGCTTCAGCCGCAACAGGCCCTTCGGCGTCATCACGACGAGCGGACGAGCCGTTGCGTCGAGCGCCTGCCGGCGCACGAGGTGGAAGTACTGCGCTGACGTCGTGCAGTTCGCGATGCGGATGTTCTCCTGCGCGGCGAGCTGGAGGAACCGCTCGAGGCGCGCGCTCGAATGCTCCGGCCCGTTCCCTTCGTAGCCGTGCGGGAGAAGCAGCGTCAACCGTGACGTCTCGCCCCATTTGGAAAGCCCGGCGGAGATGAACTGGTCGACGACGATCTGCGCGCCGTTGACGAAGTCGCCGAACTGCGCCTCCCACAGGACGAGCGCCTCCGGCGCGGCGGCCGAGTACCCGTACTCGAAGCCGACGCATGCGTACTCCGAGAGCGGCGAGTTGTGGATCTCGAACGACGCGACGGCGTCATCGAGATGCTGCATCGGCGTGTACGTCGCGCCCGTGTTCACGTCGTGCAGCACGGCGTGGCGGTGCGCGAACGTTCCGCGCTCGGTGTCCTGACCGGTGATGCGGACGGGGATGCCGTCGACGAGGAGCGACGCGAACGCGAGCGCCTCCGCCTGACCCCAGTCGATGCCGCCGTCGTCCAGCGTTTCGCGCCGGCGCTCGAGCTGCTTCATGAGCTTCGGGTGCGGGGTGAACCAGTCGGGGACGCGCAGCAGCTGCTCGTTCAGATCGCGCAGCCGCTCGGCCGGTACGGCGGTGTGCACGGAGAGGCCGGTAGCCGTGGGGAGGCGGTGCTCCACCGGAGTGA
>Ga0070741_10020621_pt1 | contig 10358 bp, 8 predicted proteins | sample Coa_R1_4_FD_66440 | JGI IMG/M metagenome (GOLD analysis project Ga0070741, IMG submission 66440) | Surface soil microbial communities from Centralia Pennsylvania, which are recovering from an underground coalmine fire - Coalmine... | ecosystem: Environmental > Terrestrial > Soil > Unclassified ...
ATGCCAACAAACAGTACACGCTGCTACGCAACGGGACGAATACGGCTATCAAGCGAGGGTTAAATCAAACAAATCTGGTCGCTCTGGTAGCGAATGGCAATATGATCAGTGTGTACGCGAATAATCAGTTCATAGATACCATTCAGGACAGCACCTACACCAATAGCGGGCAAGTCGGCATTTACGTCGAAGGCAGCAATGGGGAGGTGGCAACGGCAAGCAGCGTCCGTGCATGGCGTATCTAATGCCTCTCATGATCAAGCTATCGAAATATCGTCTGCATCTGGAGCAAATGGGGTAATGGTTTGGACCATTACCCCATCCAGTACTGGTTGCCCGTACACAGCTAAAAGTTTCACAGTATGATAAACTACACTTCAAGGAAACCTTATAGTTAAAGTTACCTTGGTCTTTCGTGGCATAGTAATAGTAGCAGTAATAAGCCAGAGGACAAGATGAGGTAGATAATCATGAATGATAATAATAATGTGCCTACGGGAATACCTCCGCAGGCGAGAGGGAATACACCTAACCCATCCCCAATAAAGCTTTACCTACCGGGCGATGAACCTTCAACACCAAGACTATATGAAGAGGATACCATTGCCTTCAATGCACTTACGCCACCGCCTTCATCCGTGCCTACAACAGTGGTGTCTGGTAACCTCCCTCCAACTCAGCCCGTATCCTCACATATGGATAGGACAGCGCTTATGTCTGGCCCAGGTGCCTATGGTCCATATAATCCTACCGGAGGCAGGGGACAGTATTTTAAAGCAGGTTGGTGGATCGCATCGATAGCTGGTATGGCCTTAATCGCGGTCGTTCTTAGTATGGTACTTCCCGCCCTACCCTTTTTTGCTGCCCCTGGCGGGAAAAGCACCGCTCAGTCCACACAAGTAGCATCGACACCTGTCATACCAACAGCAACACCTGCACCATCCCCCACCCCGGCACTCATATTCGCTTCAGGTGTCAGCGTTACACCCGACGCGTTCAATGTGCGCAACGATTGTGATAACAACGATAACGGATATAGTTGTACAGCGACCTTGAGCGCATCTTCAGATGAATCTGGCAATGTTGACTGGTCAGTAAGCAGTAATCTACAAACAGATTTTAACCCGTCGGGCGGCACCCTTGCTCCAGGGCAAGATCAACAGGTCATTATTAATATCTATAACAACTGCTCTTACAAAGGGAACATAAAGTTCATGATCAACGGTACAGAAAAAGTGCTTACGCTCCCTGTCACCTGTCAGAGGCATCACAGGAATAACAACTGAGACAACAAGACACTACCTCCTTGTTCTTGACAAATCACAAATGGCCAGGTACTATGTAACAAGACACTACTACCTCACGTGCAAAAAAAGGAGGACAACGGGAGCCATGCATTCCAGAAATACTACCTCCACAATTTCCATAAAAGCGCAACGGCTAGCGTGGTGATAATGCGAAAGCCGCCATATGAAGTATTCGAGCATACAGCCGACGTAGGGCTACACGCTTTCGGCAGCAGTCTTGAAGAGTTGTTCGTCCATGCCGCTCAGGGTATGGAGAACCTGATGGTACCGCTGGAACAGATCCGTGTAGTTACCAGTCGAGAGATCACCGTTGATGGTCACGATACAGTCTCGTTGCTCATTTCGTGGCTCAACGAATTGATTTTCTTTTTCGATACAGAACATCTCCTCTTTCGCGACTTCACCATCGAAGAGATCAGTGAAACGCGCCTGAAAGGCCGTGCATCTGGCGAGGCATATGACGTAGAGCGCCATGAACTGAGTAGCGCTATCAAAGCAGTTACCTGGCATGAAGCTGCCGTCACACGTACAGATGAAGGGTACCAGGCACGGATCATTTTCGATATCTAGCCTGTTCACGCATTTTAACTTACCCCTGCTCTTATTCTTGCTCAAGTTAAACAAGTATCCAGTTATAAGATTTCTCATGCTTTGTTGAGGAGTGATATATGGGCGAAAAGATTCCCCTGGAGCGTATAGACGCTAATCGCTGGCGCATCCCACAGCGTTACAAGTCAGAGATGCACGTGCCCGGCATCGTTTATGCCGACGATACGCTCATCGAGCAAATACGCGAGGACAACTCGCTTCAGCAGGTTGCCAATGTAGCAACCCTGCCCGGTATTGTTGGGCACTCGCTTGGCATGCCCGATATCCATTGGGGCTATGGTTTTCCCGTTGGTGGTGTTGCCGCGACCAACGCTGAACATGGTGTTGTCTCTCCCGGCGGCATTGGCTTCGACATTAACTGTGGCGTGCGCTTGCTTGCTACAGACCTACTGCGTGACCAAATCAAGGGTCAGGTGGATCGACTTGCCGATGAATTATTCTCGAACCTTCCTTCGGGCGTTGGCACTGATGGTATGCGCAAGTTGACCATGAGCGAGATGCGCGAGGTTATGGTTCGCGGAGCTGCGTGGGCCATTGAAGAAGGCTATGGTGTTCCTGAAGATTTAGAGGTCACCGAAGAGAACGGTTGCCTGTCAGGAGCCAATCCCGACGCCGTAAGCCAGCGGGCCATTCAACGTGGTATCGGTCAGCTTGGCAGCCTTGGTTCGGGTAATCATTTCTGCGAAGTGCAGATGGTTGATCACATCTATGATGCAGAAGCAGCCAAAGCTTTGGGTATCGCCCAAAAAGGGCAGGTAGTGACAACCATCCACTGCGGTTCGCGGGGCTTCGGTCACCAGATTGCGGAAGACTATATCAAGATTGCCGAGGCAAAGCAGAAAGACTACGGTTTCACGCTTGTTGACCGGCAACTGGCATGTCTGCCATTGCAATCAGAGGAAGGACGGGAATACCTGGGAGCAATGGCTTGCGCGGCTAACTTTGCCTGGGCAAACCGCCAGCTCTTGATGAACGGTGTCCGGCAGGCATTCTCGACCGTGTTTGGTCGCAAGGCACGCACCAAAGACTTACCAATGGTCTACGATGTGTGCCATAACATCGCCAAAATGGAAGAGTACAGCATAGACGGCCAGTTGCAACGCGTCTGCGTGCACCGTAAGGGAGCTACACGAGCATTTCCAGCCGGTCACCCGGCGATTCCCGAAAAATACCGTGCAGTCGGCCAACCGGTACTCATTCCTGGAGATATGGGGCGCTACTCCTTCGTACTCGTGGGCGACCAGGGTTCGATGGAGCAGAGCTTCGGCACCTGCTGTCACGGCGCGGGCCGACGCCAGAGCCGTACCGCTGCCAAGAAATCCATCGGCAGCAAAGACCTCCTGGCACAACTGGATGCGCGCGGGGTCACGGTTCGCGTGCATAGCAAGAATCTGTTGGCCGAAGAAGCTCCACAGGCTTACAAAGACGCACAGCTAGTCGTTAATGTCGTGCACAACGCGGGCCTGGCAAAACTCGTCGTGCGCCTGAAGCCAATTATTGTAGTTAAAGGCTAGTGTTTCAACTCTAAGCGGATCATGAATAAGAAATGGGCAACAACGGGAACCTTCCCTTCTCTTTTCAGTATACTCGCCCATCCAAATATGTCTAGATCGGTTGACTTTGCACTAGCAAATAGCAGAGATTTAGAGTACACTCTTAATGAGTTTAAGCGGATATGCTTGAACTCATTAAGAGTTTCTTACAACAAAAGAAAAAGAGGTGTAACAATGAGACCAGCTTTCCTTTCTTCAACAATGACATTTGTTTATCGCGGTAGCGCCGCAGAGATGGCCTACCGCTCAATAAAACGCTCAGGAGAAAATAGCCTATGCTTTATAAAAGGAGGCTCAGCGCATATGTCGTTTACCTGATCTTCTCAGGTGGCTTCGCCCTTTTCTTTGCTCTCTGTGTAACCGTCAACCTCGTATATCAAGTCGAGGTTGCGCATCTCAATCCTCTGCAACTGGTGCTGGTAGGCACCGCACTCGAAACCATCACTTTCATCGCCCAGGTCCCAACTGGCCTTCTGGCCGATGTCTATAGTCGCCGCCTGTCGGTAATCCTTGGCACCTTTATTATCGGGGCAGGCTTCATTCTTGAAGGTTCCATTCCGCGCTTCGAGACGATTGTGCTAGCACAAAGCCTCTTTGGCATTGGTGCAACGTTCGTAGACGGTGCTGAGCAAGCCTGGATCGCCGATGAAGTGGGCGAGGAGCATGTAGGTCCCATCTTCATGCGCAGCACTCAGATTGGCCTGATCGGTGGGCTTATCGGTGCAGTTCTCAGCGCAGGTCTCGCCAGTATTCGGCTCAATTTCCCTCTCATCGTGGGCGGTAGTTTGTATGTTGTCCTTGCTGTGTTTTTGCTCCTCTATATGCCAGAGAACGACTTCCGACCAACGCCCAGGCAAGAGCGCCAGACATGGCAGGCAATGATTGGCACGTTTCGCACCGGCATTCGTTTTGTACGGCAGAGCAGCATATTGCTTATTCTGCTCTTCATCGAATTGTTCTTTGGCCTCTCCAGCGAGGGCTATGATCGCCTCTCAACAGCCCACTTTCTGGCGGACTTCACATTTCCTACGTTCTGGCAACTCAAGCCCGTCGCCTGGTTTGGCATCTTTTCTGTTGCAGGAACACTGCTCAGTCTGGCCGTGACTGAGCTCATCAGACGGCGCTTCGACGTTAACAATCAGCGTGTCGCCATAACAGCACTGTTTCTGATGAGCGCGTTACAAGTTGCTTGTGTCCTGGTGTTTGCCCTGATCGGCCACTTTTTCATCGCGGCAGCAGCCTACCTGGTCTATGGCGTCTTTCGTAGCACTGGACGGCCTTTCTGGACAACATGGATCACACAGAGTACAGACCCTAAAGTCCGCGCGACGATCTTTTCCATGATAGGGCAGGTAGATGCACTTGGGCAAATTGCTGGAGGACCTCCAGTTGGTTACATTGGCACAGTCTTTTCTCTAAGGGCCGCTCTGGTAGCTGTCAGTGTCATTCTTTCACCCGTGCTGCTGCTCTTCGCCTATGCTGCACGCAAGGTAGAGAAGCATACCCGAAGGAAAGTGAGTGAAGTCTATGACGACACCATTTGATTGGAAAAGAAGAGCCCTTGACGGGGAACAGCAACGTATTGCTGAAATGGCAAAGCGCCTCCAGGTGCCGGGCGTCGCCGTTGGACTCCTTTATCAGGGCGAGGAAACATGGACGAGTTATGGGATCACCAGCATTGACAATCCACTGCCCATCACGGCTGAAACTCTGTTTCAAGTGGCTTCCATTACCAAACCGGTCGTTGCGACCGTTGTCATGCGTTTAGCAGAGATGAATAAGCTAGATGTGCAAGCCCCGGTACGGAGCTATCTCCCTGACCTGCGTCTTGCAGATGAAGACACTGCCCGGCAGGTAACCTGCATGCATCTTTTGACTCATACGGCTGGCTGGGATGGTGACATGTGGCTTGATACCGGAGAAGGCCCTGATGCCCTGGCAAAATATGTGGGCCAGATGGAAACTCTCTCCCAAGAATATCCCTTAGGAGAAGTGTATTCCTACAACAATGTGGGTTTCTCGCTACTGGGGTGTGTGATTGAGATCGTGACAGACCAACCTTTTGAACGGGCAATGCAGCACTTCCTCTTTGACCCGCTTGGGATGACACAGACCTACTTTCTTCCCGGCGAAATGATGACGGAGCGCTTCGTGGTTGGACATGAGGTGTGGGATGGCGTGCTGAAAGTGGCTCATCCCTGGGCGCAACTTCGTTCGACCTACCCTGCTGGTGGCATGGTGACCAGTCTGACCGACCTTCTGCGCTTTGCCCGCTTCCATTTGAATCAGGGGACAGCCCACAACGGGGCACAGCTGCTGAGTAGAGAAGCGATTGCTGCCATGCAGAAGCCCTACTTTGCCAGAAACCAGGGGGAGATTGGTCTGGCCTGGGAAATTGATGATCTCAATGGAACGAGTACCATTGGTCATGGAGGAATAGCCACCGGGCAGATCTCATCGCTTCAATTGATTCCAAGCCGCCAGTTTGCGCTCGCTACTCTCACGAATGGAAGCAGGGGAGGCGCTTTGATAGCCGAGTTGGTGCCGTGGCTGCGCAAACACATCCTTGGTGTGGTAGAAACTCCCCCTACCTTTCTTGAGTTGACAAAGGAAGAGTTAGCCTCTTATGAGGGAGTGTACGACTCCTCGTTGAGCCGGACAGAGGTGCGTCTCACAGACGAAGGACTGGTGATCATTTCCCAATTTAAAGGAGGCTATCCCACGAAGGACACGCCTGGCGGCCCTCCACAACCTCCTCGACGGATTGCCTTCTGTGAGAGGGATCGCGTCGTGATTCTGGACCCGCCGTGGAAAGGGAGTCAACTCACGTTTATACGCAAGCCGGATGGCTCAGTTGGCTATCTTCAGGCCAGTCGTCTTCTGCGCAAACTTTGAGGAAAAGCTGCGCAAAGTGTGAGTTCTCAAAACTCGTTGAGAAATTTCCTCAAACATGGCAATTCATGACCGCAACGGCCGTGAATTGCCGTGAGTGACAATCTCATCCCTGATGGACGAACTGAGCAATGATACCGATGACAACAATGACCAGGGATACGAGAAAAATGATCATGGCTATATGAAGAATTGGTCTGAAGCGCCCACCCAGGCGAGGGCGATCCGGGACATAGGAAAGAGGCGTTACCTGCTCCAAATGCTTCAGGTCGTACCACAGTTCTTGCATGGACTCGTAGCGTCTGTCCGGGTTACGCCGAATGGCGCGCATTACCACGGTGGCGAGTGCTGGAGAAAGCTGTAGCTGAAACTGCAAGATATCTGGTGGATCATGCGATACATGCTTACTGATCATGGCAAACCCGTCCGTTTCTTGAAAAGGTGTGCGTCCACAAAGGAGTTCATAGAGCACCACGCCAACAGCATAGATGTCAGAACGAATCGTTCCAGTCTGTCCCTCCAAGCGTTCGGGAGCCATGTAATCAGGGGTACCAACCAGTTGCGCGATACCACTCCACTGTTTCTTGTTCTTTTCATCGACTAGCAGCGCAATCCCGAAATCAAGCAGCTTGATCCTACCGGATTCTAGCAAGAAAATATTGTCCGGTTTGATATCCTGATGGATTACTCCCTGTTTATGGACGTACACCAGAGTCTCACAGACCTGCGACATGATCTCAAGCACCTGCTCCGTCGGCAGAAGCGCCGGGGCATACTCATGGATCACTTCACGCAGAACGTGCCCTTGTAGATATTCCAGGACCAGATAGTTTGTGCTACGCTTTTCCTCCTGGTTGAGATGTTGTTGGAGAGCAGGATGGATCAGGAGTTTGCCAATCTTTGCCTCACGGAGATAGCGCTCGAAGATAACCACCCCTCCGATCTCCTCATCATTGGGAAACTTGAGAACGACCTCCTGTTGGGCAAGGTGGTCCCAGGCCAGGTAGACCCGACTTGCACCACCTTGTCCAAGTACACGAATAATCCGATAATGGTCAATATTCTGCCCAGGCCGGTAGATCGTTGGCATCAGAGTCTTCTCCTATCTCCGATCATCTATACCCATATGCATTCACAAACGCTGCTCTCGCAGCCTCTTGAAAGCCCGCCAGAAACGCCGCTGTCGCGGCTAGCCTTCGGCTCATCTGGCGGAAAGGAGTGCGCGCTCCGCGCTCATGTGAATGCAAGGAAAGATTAATCTTTATCCGTGTCACGGCTGCTCGGAACAAGATGGATGTCGATGTCGGTACTGAGACGCAGCAAGCGGTTGACGGTAGAACCACGAATGATTTCTTCCCAGCGGCTGCGGGCTGGCTGCCCCAACACGATTTGCGTCACCTGACGCTCACGGGCAATCTCGACCAGCGTTTTAGCGATATCATTACTCCTGGTACGTATCACCTCGGCTCCGAGGTCTTCGGCCAGCAGCGCATGTTCTTCCAGGCGATGCTGTGCCAATTCTTGTTGTCGAGGGAGATCATGACCATGCCTGAAGAAGGCAATCAGCTTTCCCATCCATGCTTGATACCCCTGAGGCTGGATGGAGACCGCGATCAGATCGGCATGCAACCCGTGCGCCAGACGCCAGGCATCACGCAGCACCTGCCTCGTATGCGCCCGATGATCAAAACCCACCAGTACGCGCTCGCTAGCAGGCCAGATCTGGTCGATCTTATGCTCGGTCATATACTGCTGAAGTTGCGACTCGGTTTTTTCTGCTACCCGTCGCAACGCGATTTCACGCAAGGCCGTCAGGTTGCCCTCGCGGAAAAAGTTGTTAAGCGCTGCCTCGATGCGTTCAGGTGGATAGATGTTGCCGTGCCGCATACGCTGCCGCAGTGCATGGGGAGAGATGTCAATCAGTTCTACCTCGTCTGCCTGATCCAGGATGCGATCCGGCAGGGTTTCGCGCACACGCACCCCAGTAATACTGGCGACCATGTCGTTGAGGCTCTCCAGGTGCTGGATGTTGAGCGTGGTTACTACGTCGATCCCAGCATCGAGCAACTCTTCCACGTCCTGGTAGCGCTTGGCATGTTTAGAGCCGGGAGCATTGGTATGAGCCAATTCATCAACCAGCGCGATCTGGGGATGGCGGGCGATGACAGCTCCTGTATCCATCTCCTCCAGCGTCACGCCCCGGTACGTGACCTTTTTTCGCGGAATGACCTCCAAATCTCCCAGTTGCGCCTGGGTTTGTGCACGCCCATGCGTTTCTACATAGCCCACCACGACATCGGTGCCACGACTCTCACGCCGATGTCCTTCCGCAAGCATCGCATAGGTCTTGCCCGAGCCAGCAACGGCTCCCAGGTAGACACGCAACCGTCCCTGCCTCTTGTGATGGTGATCCTGATCTGCTGCCTCTTCACCCAGTATCCTGGATGAAGAGGCTTCGATGTCGCTGTCACGCAGGCTATAGCGCTTGAGGAGTTCCTCTGGATTGGGGCGTCCGTCTTCGCGTTGCCGCTGCTCAGCTGACTCCTGGCTCATCACACACCTACTTTAACTGATCAAGGGCCAGATTCAAGTCCAGAACATTGACATGGGGCTCACCGAAGATGAACAGGAAGCGTCCTTGAATGTGATCCATCACCAGTTGTTTGACCGAGCTCTCGCTCAGGCCGCGAGTATTCGCTACACGTGAGACCTGCAGCAGCGCTGCCGCTGGCGAGATATCCGGGTCTAGACCTGATCCCGACGCCGTGACAATATCTGCTGGCAATGGCGTATTGGGAGCCAGACCATTCTCTTTGCGGAACTGGTCGGCATAGTTCTTGACCCCCTGGTAGCTCCCTGGCACATAGTAGGTATCTTTCTGTCCAGCAACGGGTGTCGCGCCGGCAGGCGGCTTCTGACCAGCCTTAACGGTAACCTGGCTGCCATTGCCATTGATCAGTGATGAGCTGGTCGGGCCGAGATTCGAGGCTGACGAATTGTCTGCTTCATAGGGTGCCGGGGTCCCGTTCAAGTCGACGGTTGCAGAGGGACGCCCGTGAAAGTAACGAGGCGAGATCCACTGCTGCCCAATCAACTCGGAGCCAACGACCTTGCCATTGACCGAGATCAAACTGCCATGAGCCTGATACGGGAAAATGAGTTGAGCTATCGCAGTCACCACTCCAGGATAGATGAGTCCGGTCAGCACCGTCAAAAGCAGAGTGAGCACCACAGCGGGGCGAAGATACCTGGTCAAAAATGTGTTCATGTCTCGTTTTCTCCTGTCGCAGGAAGGGAGGTGTCACCATATAAGCATAGCACACCAGATCCTCAGCAAGCATCCGGTCACTGTACACATCCTGGTGACATCCCCCATCGTACTACCCTCTTTATGTCAGATGCAGCACCTGCAAGATCACATCGATGAGTTTAATGAAAATGAACGGGATGATGATGCCGCCAACGCCGTAGATCAACAAATTCCGGCGCAAAAGTAGCCCCGCCCCGATAGGACGATATTTCACCCCACGCAAGGCCAGCGGGATCAGCGCAATGATGATCAGCGCGTTGAAAATCACGGCGGAGAGTACCGCACTGTGAGGTGTCGCCAGATGCATCACGTTGAGCGCCTGAAGCTGTGGATAGGTGATCGAGAACGCCGCCGGGATGATCGCAAAGTACTTGGCAACGTCATTGGCGATACTGAAGGTCGTCAATGCTCCACGGGTGATCAAGAGCTGCTTGCCGACCTCCACGACCTCGATCAGCTTGGTCGGGTTGGAGTCCAGATCAACCATGTTCGCCGCCTCTTTGGCCGCCTGCGTCCCCGTGTTCATCGCAACGCCAACGTCCGCCTGCGCCAGAGCGGGAGCATCGTTGGTGCCATCGCCAGTCATAGCAACCATACGCCCACCGGTCTGCTGCTCGCGAATGAGCTTCATCTTCGTCTCTGGTGTCGCCTGCGCCAGGAAGTCATCTACTCCAGCCTCTTTGGCGA